>Ga0187781_10000611_pt1 | contig 25812 bp, 29 predicted proteins | sample 0715_SJ02_MP02_2_FD_132447 | JGI IMG/M metagenome (GOLD analysis project Ga0187781, IMG submission 132447) | Tropical peat soil microbial communities from peatlands in Department of Meta, Colombia - 0715_SJ02_MP02_20_MG | ecosystem: Environmental > Terrestrial > Soil > Wetlands > Peat | place... | reverse complement strand
ACGACACCGAGGGCCTGATGCTGCTCACCAACGACGGCGAACTGGCGCACCGGCTTGCCCACCCCAGCTTCGAGGTCGCCAAGACCTACCTGGCGGACGTGACCGGCCCGGTGCCGAAGGACCTCGGCCGCCGCCTCCAGAACGGGATCGAGCTGGACGACGGCGTCGCCACCGCGGACCAGTTCCGCGTCGTCGACCGGTCGGGAAACCGCGCGCTGGTCGAGATCACCCTGCACGAGGGCCGCAAGCACATCGTCCGCCGGATGCTGGCCGAGACCGGGCACCCGGTCAGCCGCCTGGTCCGCACCGGCGTAGGCCCGATCCGGCTAGGCAACCTCAAACCGGGCAGCTCGCGCGACCTGACGACCAGGGAGATCGGCGAGCTGTACGCGGCCGTGGGCCTGTGAGCGTTACCCAGGACCGGCTGCGAGTGCGGGCCTTTCCGGCCCGCGCGAGTGGCCGGTAAGTGGCCACGGCGGGGACCGGCGCGGGCGCCTGGATGACGCGAACTTTCCAGACCAGCACTGTAACGTGTGGCGGAGGAAGGAGACGCCAGGATGACGGTCAGGGCGGTGCGCGGTGCGGTGCAGATCGACGCCGATGAACGCGACGCGATACTGGAGGGTACGGCCGAACTCGTGACGGAGATCATGACGCGCAACGAGCTCACCACCGACGACGTGATCAGCGTGCTGTTCACCGCGACGCCGGACCTCACCGCGGAGTTCCCGGCGCTGGCCGCGCGCAAGATCGGCTTCCACGACGTGCCCCTGATCTGCGCCTCGGAGATCGCCCGGCCGGGCGCCATGCCCCGCGTCATCCGGCTGATGGCGCACGTCGAGACCGACCGCCCGCGGTCCGCGATCCAGCACGTCTACCTGCGTGGCGCCACCGCTCTGCGCCTCGATATCGCCCAGTGAACGTCACCGTTATCGGCACCGGGCTGATCGGCACCTCAATCGCCTTGGCCTTGCGTGAGCGGGAATCGCGGGTCTGGCTGACCGACGCCGACCCCGCGGCAGCGAGGCTGGCCGCCGACCTTGGAGCCGGAGAACCGCTCCCCGACACGCCACGACATCCCGCCGACGTGGCCGTGGTCGCGGTGCCTCCGGCCGCCGTCGCGGCCACCCTGGCCGCCGCGCAGGCGCAACGGCTCGCCGAGGTCTACACCGATGTGGCGAGCGTCAAGCAACTGCCGATAACCGGGGCCCGCGAGCACGGCTGCGACCTGACCCGCTACGTGCCGGGCCACCCGCTGGCCGGGCGGGAGAAGCACGGTCCGGCGGCGGCCCGGGCCGACCTGTTCCTCGGCCGCACCTGGGCGCTGTGCCCGCTGCCCGAGACGTCGGAGGTGGCCCTGGAGGCGGTTACCGGCCTGGTCCGGGCGTGCGGCGCGGTCCCGGTCCGTACCGACGCGGCCGCGCACGACCGCTGGGTCGCGCTCATCTCGCACGCTCCGCACCTGGTGGCCGCGGCCATGGCGGCCCGGCTGGAAGAGGCCCCGGGCGAGGCCCTGGACCTGGCCGGGCAGGGGCTGCGCGACGTGACCAGGATCGCGACCGGCGACCCGGCGCTGTGGACGCAGATCCTGTCCGCCAACGCCGCGCCGGTCGCCGAGGTGCTCGCCGTGGTAGCCGCGGACCTGGCCGAGGCCGCGCGCGTGCTGGCCGACGGCGACGACCCCGAGAAAGCCGTCGCGGCGCTGCTCGACCGCGGCCAGGCGGGGGTGGCCCGGATCCCCGGCAAGCACGGCGGCGCGGCCCGGGAGTTCGCGGTCGTCCAGGTCGTCATCCCCGACCAGCCCGGGGCGTTGGCCCGCCTGTTCCACGCGACCGGCGTGGCCGGCGTCAACATCGAGGATGTGCGGATCGAGCACTCACCCGGCCTCCCGGTCGGCGTCGCGGAACTCTACGTCCGGCCCGCCGAGGCCGGCCTGCTGCTCGAGGCCCTGGAGGCAGGCGGGTGGCCGGTCCGCCGCTAGAAGCGAACCGGCCAGCGCCCTTATCTTTATGCCGAACGGGCCGTGGTGCCTGCGTCCGCCGGTCGTGCGTGCGCCGGGCGGTGCGGATCCCAGGCGAAGAACCGGAACGAGACCAGTAGGCCGCCCACCACCCAGCCAGCCAGGACCGCGAGGTCGTGGACGGACATGATGGGCCCGCTGCCCTGGGCCAGTGCGCGCGACGCGGCGTCGATCACCGGCTGGACCGGCAGGTAGGTCATCGTGGTGTTCACCCAGTGCGGCAGGCTCGTGATCGCGCCGAACGCCCCGCCCAGCACTATCAGCGGGATGTAGGTGAGCATCAGCACGGGCTGGGCGCTCTGGGCGCTCGGGATGATGGCGGTGATCGCGGTCCCGGCCGCGGCCAGGGCAAGTGCGGCGAGCATATCCACGACGAGCAGGCCCACCACCGCGTGCGCGGTCAGGTGCACCCCGGTCATGGCCACGGCGACCAGGACCAGGATCAGCCCCGCAACGGCGGTGACCACCATGGTGGCCACGATCCGCCCCGCGAAGTAGGCCCAGGATGGCAGCGGCGAGGCGCGCCAGCGGCGCAGCACCCCGTCTTCCCGGGCCACGACCAGCCCGTTCGCGTGGGTGAAGAACGCGATGGCCACCGCGCTGAACGCGACCAGCCCGGCGATCTTCGGCGCCGCCTGGGCCATCGTGATGTGCTGGGCACTGCCCCGCTCAAGGGCGAGGAGCGCGCCAGGCAGGACCAGGCCGGCCACGATGGCGCGCGGGTTGCGGGCCAGCAAGGTCAGCTGGTAGCGGAGCTGGCTGACCAGGATCGATCCCGGACCAGGCAGCCGCAGTGCGATCTCAGACATGGCTCAGCTCTCCCTCGCGGGTTTCACGGGTCAGCGTCAGGTAGGCGTCTTCGAGGCTGGGCGGCCCCACCTCGAGGCCGGTGAGGTCCACGTCGTGCTCCCGGGCCCAGCCGACCAGCATGGCCAGGTCCGCCGTCACGTCGTCTGATGGCAGGGTCAGGATGTTGTTCGCCACGTGCCGGGCGAGCGCGGGAGGCAGCGTGGCCGCCCCGGAGGGCACCCTGTAGCGGATCATGGGCACGCCACCCAGGGTTCGCAGCTCATCTGGCGAGGCGTCCGCGACGACCCGCCCGCCGGCCAGCACGATGACCCGGCTGGCCAGGTGCTGCGCCTCGTCCAGGTAGTGCGTGGTGAGCAGCACGGTGGTCCCGGCCGCGGTGAGGTTCTCGATGACCGACCACAGCCGTCGGCGGGCTTCCGGGTCCAGCCCGGTGGTCGGCTCGTCCAGGAACAGCATCTCCGGCTGGCCGATGATGGCCAGGCCCAGGTCGACCCGGCGACGCTGGCCCCCGCTCAGCGCCCCGATCCTGGTCCTGGCGTCCGAGGCCAGGTCGATGAGGTCGAGGACCTCGGCGACCCGGCGCGGCTTCGGGTACAGCGCCCCGAACATCATCAGCGCCTCAGCCACCGTGAGCTGGGCGTCCAGGCTGGTGGTCTGCAGGACCAGCCCGATCCTGGCTCGCCAGGCCCGGTCCCCGGTCCGCGGGTTGGCGCCCAGTACTTGGACGGTGCCCGCGGTCGGAGCTCCGAACCCCTCGAGGATCTCAATCGTCGTGGTCTTACCCGCGCCGTTCGGCCCGAGTAGCGCGGTGACCTGCCCCGAGGCGACGTCGAAGCTGACGTCCCGCACCGCGGTGAACCGGCCGTAGCGCTTGACCAGATCCTTGACGACGATCGCGCTCATCGCTGGAACCCGTTCGACCGCCGGGAACGGACGTAGCAGGCGGCGCCGAACGCGACGCCCGCGGCCCCGATCCCGGCGACGATGACGCTGTGCAGCAGGGCCAGCCCGACCACGAAGACGACGACGCCGATGGCGACCTGGACGACGGGGGGGAGGAAGAACAGAAGCATGATGTCTCCTTAGCTCGATGTCCCTTGCGGACGTTCTCCAGGCTGCCTGGCGAGGCCGGTCCGGTCTTCGGCGCCAGGGCGGAACTTCGATCTCCACCCCTGGGTGGCTATTCCTCCACCCCAGGACCGAGGACTGGCGGGCGGCCGAAACGTAATCTGGATACCGTGACCGCCGAGAACCCCGGGAGCAGCACGCTTGAGGCGCTCCGGGCTGCCCGCAACAGCCGGGTCACGTTCCAGCGGCGCATGCTGCCCTTCCTGGCGGTGATCCTCGGCGGCGCCGCCTACTTCTCGGCCCGCCAGGCGCCTCACCTCGGCCTGCACGGAGCGTCGCTCGGCCTGTCGGTGGGTCTGGCCGGCTTCGTCGTCGGCGCCCTCGGCATCCGCCAGACGATGCTCCAGCGGCCGACGTCGGCCAGGATGTGGGGCCCGTTCGTGGCCCTGCTCCTGCTGAGCTCCGGGCTGCTGCTCTGGGCGCAGCCGACCGGCCCTGGCGCCAGCGGCGTCATCGTGGTCATCTCGGCGGCCATGATCGCTCGGGTGATCTCGCCCCGGGTCGGCGTCGCCTTGATCGTCATCACGATCATCGCGGCCGCCGTCGTGATCACAGAAACGGCCAGCGGGCAACAGCGTGACCAGGGGTTCACGGGCTTCCTTGGCGCCGTCCTGTCCTTCGTCGGCATCTTCCTGTACGCCATGGTGGTCTGGCGGTTCCGCCAGCACGATGAGCAGTCGCAGCGGCTGCTGGCCCAGATGGAGGAGACCCGCGACGCCGAACTGCGAGCCGCCGCGCTGGCCGAACGGCAGCGGCTGGCCCGCGAGATGCACGACGTGCTCGCACACTCGCTGTCCGGGCTGGTCGTGCAGCTCGAGGGGGCCCGGCTGCTGGCCCTGTCCGATCCGGCCGACGGGCGGCTGGCCACCACCATCGACCGCGCCCACCAGCTGGCCAAGAGCGGCCTGGACGAGGCGCGCCGGGCCATCGGCATGCTCCGCGACGACGACCTGCCCGGCCCGGACAAGCTGGCCGTGCTGGCCCGGTCGTTCGAGGCCGATACCGGCGTCCCGTGCCGGTACACCGAGACCGGGACGCCGGGCGAGCTCCGTCCGGCGGTCAGGCTTGCGCTCTACCGGGTCACCCAGGAAGCGCTGACCAACATCCGCAAGCACGCCCACCCCGAACGTGTCGAGGTCCGGTTGGAATACCTGCGGGACGAGATCAGCCTGACGGTGGAGGATTTCGCCGCCGCCCACGACGGCCCCTTGCCTGCGTCGGTCATCGAGTCCTCGCGCGGGGGTTATGGACTCACTGGCATGCGGGAGCGCGCCGAACTGCTCGGCGGCACGCTCAGTGCGGCGCCGACCGGTGGTGGCTTCCGGGTCGTACTTCGGGTGCCTGCGTGAGTAATCCAGGGATCCGCGTCCTGGCGGCCGACGACCAGCGCGTGGTCCGCGAGGGCCTGGCCATGCTGCTCGGGCTGCTGCCCGAGGTCGATGTGGTCGGCACCGCCGCGGACGGCGAGGAGGCGCTCACCCTGGCCGCTGAGCTGCGCCCGGACGTGGTCCTCATGGACCTGCGCATGCCCCGGGTGGACGGGGTGGAGGCCACCCGCAGGCTGCGGGCCAGCCACCCCGAGATCAAGGTGGTCGTGCTGACCACCTACGCCGACGACCGTTCGGTCATCGAGGCCTTGCGGGCCGGCGCGCTCGGCTACCTGACCAAGGACGCAGGCGCGGACGAGATCCGCCAGGCCCTGCAGCGAGTGGCGAGCGGCCAGGCCTCCCTCGACCCCGCGGTGCAGATGCACCTGATTGAAGCGGTCACCACCATCAACGCAACTACCGAGCCGCCAGCCACACCTGTGGCTGAGCTCCCCGATGGCCTCACCCCCCGCGAAGCCGAGGTACTGGCCCTGATCGGCGCGGGCCTGTCGAACGCCGAGATCGCCGCCCGGCTGTTCGTCAGCGAGGCCACGGTGAAGAGCCACGTCAACCACTTGTTCCCGAAGATCGGCGCGCGCGACCGGGCCCAGGCCGTCGGCTATGCCTACCGGCATGGCCTCACCCCAGCCTGAGGTTCTGTGCCGTATGATTCTGGCCGCCGGGAAATCGGTCGCCGGCCAGGGAGGGCGGTTTCACATGTCGATGCGGAACGCTATGCGGGCGGCTCGCAGGTCAGCAGCGATCACGGTCATCACCGGGTTTGCCCTGGCCGGCTTGTACGGCGGCCTGCCAGCGGCCCAGGCCGCGACGGCCAGGCTGCACGTCACCGGGACCGTCTACCTGAGCCAGGGCAGCAACTCGCTCAGCCGCGACCTCACCGAGGCGCCGGACGGGGCCGTGTACTACTCGCGCGGATCCAGCGTCTATGTGGTGAAGGGGACCTCTGCGCCCAAGCTGGTCCTTCGGGCCCAGGGGAACGTGCTGGCGCTGGCGGCAAACTCATCCGAGCTGCTCGCTGACGTCGGCCGGACGGTCACCGCATACCGCCTGCCGAGCGGTACGGAGGTCCGGCACTGGACGCTGAGCAGCCCGTTTGCCGTGACATCAGCTGGACTGTTCGCGGTCGGCTCCGTGGTCTGGGCCTGGACCGACTGGGCCACCGATGCCAGCGGCCTGGAGTACGCGAACGTCAGCAGGTTCAGCGCCTCGTCGGCCACGGTCCATAAGGTCAGTACCGGCGTCGCGTACCCGATGTACCTGGCCGCCGACGCGTCGGGCCTGTACTACCAGGCCGTCCGCAGCGACGGCAGCAACGGTTACCTGGTGCACGTCACGCCGTCCGGCTCGTCGCGTCAGGTGGTCGATGCCAACATCCCCGGCCCGCTCGCGCTCGCCGGCGGCCGGGTGGCCCTGCTCGCCCCGCATTACACCAGCGGCCCGACCAGCTACTACATCGACAGCTACAACGCCACGTCCCTGGCGCGCGTCTTCTCCCGGCATGTCTCGAGCGCCGACGTGGACCTGGCCGGCACGGGAGCGGGCCTGCTCATGCTCACCGCGCCGTGCCAGAGCGGGGTCTGCTCCTCGGCCACGGTCAGCCAGCTCAGCACCGCCACCGGCGCCGCGATCTCGACCGTGAGCGTGCCGTATGCCGTGGACCTCGTGGTAGGACCATCGGCCGCGGTGCTCTCCTACCAGAGCGGAAAGTACTACTTGGTCAGACTGGCGGGCTGAGCCGCCCGGTCAGGCTGGCGGGCTGAGCCGCGATCCGGACGGCGGCGGATCGCCCCGGCCCGCCGGTAGCATCTCGTAAGTGACGATGCCAGCAGGCCTGCCGAGCGATACGGGCGAGGATAACGAACCGGGCGGCGGAACCAAGCTCGTCGTCGCGGTGGACGGGCCGTCGGGAGCGGGCAAGTCAAGCGCGTCCCGCGGCGCGGCGAGCGCCCTCGGCCTGCGGTACCTGGATACCGGGTCCATGTACCGGGCCCTGACCTGGTGGCTGCTCGGCCAGGGCGTGGATACCAGCGACGCCGAAGCGGTCGGCGGGCTTGCCGCCGAACCGGTCATCGAGGTTGGCACCGACCCGCGCGCGCCGTGGACGCGGGTCAATGGCACCGACGTGTCCGCCGCGATCAGGACCCGCGAGGTGACCAGCGCGGTCAGCCGCGTCGCCGCTGTGCCGCTGGTCCGCGTGCACCTGATCGCGCAGCAGCGGGACATCATCGCGGACGGCCCCGGGATCGTCGCCGAGGGCCGCGACATCGGCACCGCGGTAGCGCCCGACGCCCAGGTGAAGGTCTACCTGACCGCCGACAGCGCCGCGCGGGCCGACCGCCGCGCCACCGAGGCCAGCTGGTCAGCGGACTCTACCCGGGTCGAACAGGACCGCCGTGACCGCCTCGACGCGGCGCAGAGCGCCAAGGCCGACGACGCGGTCGTGATCGATTCCACCCGGCTCGACCTGCAGGAGGTCATCGATATCATCGTTCGGCTGGCCCGCGAGCGCGCCCGAGTACCGGACCCGCGCCAGCAGATCCGACAGCAACGCCAGCAGATCCGATAGCAAAAGAGCAGACACCAATGCCGAGTGACTCCCCGCCAACGTCCGTGCCCGTGGTCGCCGTCGTGGGTCGGCCCAACGTGGGCAAGTCCACGCTGGTCAACCGCATCCTGGGCAGCCGGCAGGCGGTCGTGGAGGGCACCCCGGGGGTGACCAGGGACCGGGTCGCCTACGACGCCATCTGGAACGGGCGGGCGTTCACGCTGGTGGACACCGGCGGTTGGGAACCCGCTGCCGAGAAAACAGAGAGCCTGGCGGCGCGGGTCGCGGGCCAGGCCAGGGTGGCGGTGGACGCCGCGGACGCGGTCCTGTTCGTGGTGGACGCCACCGTGGGGGTCACCGACGCGGATGCCGCGGTGGCCGCCGTACTGCGCCGGGCGGGCAAGCCGGTCGTGGTCGCGGCCAACAAGATCGATGACGCCAAGGCCGAGCCGGAGGTGGCGGCGTTGTGGGCGCTGGGGCTCGGTGAGCCGGTCCCGGTCAGCGCGCTGCACGGGCGGAACAGCGGCGACCTGCTGGACGTGGTCCTCGACGCGCTGCCCGACGCGCCGAAGGAGACCGACGACGCCGAAGGCGGCCCGCGCCGCGTCGCGCTCCTCGGCCGCCCGAACGTCGGCAAATCCAGCCTGCTCAACAAGCTGGCCGGGCATCAGCGGGCGATCGTCGACCCGGTGGCGGGGACGACCAGGGATCCGGTGGACGAGCTCGTCGAGCTGGGCGGCACGACCTGGCGTTTCGTGGACACGGCCGGCATCAGACGCCGGTTCCGCGAGAACCAGGGCGCCGACTATTATGCGGCTCTGCGCACCGCCGGGGCGCTGGACCGGGCCGAGGTGGCGGTGGTTCTCGTCGACGCGAGCGAGCCGCTCACCGAGCAGGACCTGCGGATCGTCTCCATGGTCATCGAGGCCGGCCGGGCCCTGGTCATCGCCTACAACAAGTGGGACCTGGTCGACGAGGAGCGGCAGCGGTACCTGGAGCGGGAGATCGACCGGCAGCTGCACACCGCTCGCTGGGCTCCGCGGGTGAACATCTCCGCGGTTACCGGACGGCACATCGACCGGCTGGTGCCCGCGCTGGAGAAGGCACTGGCCGGCTGGGAGACCCGGGTCCCGACCGGCAGGCTCAACGCCTGGCTCACCGGCCTGGTGGCCGCTACCCCGCCGCCGGTGCGCGGCGGCCGGCAGCCGAAGATCCTGTTCGCCACCCAGGCCGGGGTCCGGCCGCCGCACTTCGTGCTGTTCGCCTCCGGGTTCCTGGAGGCGGCCTACCGCCGGTTCGTTGAACGGCGGCTGCGCGAGGAGTTCGGCTTCGAGGGCAGCCCGGTGCAGGTCTCGGTGCGCGTCCGGGCCAAGCGCGAGTCCCGCCCCGGCCGCCGCCCGGCCACCCGGGGTCAGCGGCGGCGCTAACACCGCGAACACATCGGCCGGGGGAGCGGGGGAGGGGCTGGCGTCCACGTCGGTCACCGGTTTCGCGCCCCCCATGAACCGCTCGAGCTCCTCGTCGTGCAGCACCCGGCCGGGCATCGGGTCCGCGGCCGTCTGCCGGGTGAGCGCCTCCAGCGGGAGCGGCTCCGGGCTCGCCACCAGCACGAGGTTGCCGAACCTCCGGCCGCGCAGCACCCCCGCCTCGGCGATCAGGCCTACGTGCGGGAACACTGCCCGCGCCGTGGCTACCTGCCTGCGAGCATGCGCCAGCGGCGCCCCGTCCGCCACATTAACCGCGAACACGCCCTGGCCGCTCAACGCCCGCCGGACGGCGCTGACGAATTCGACCGTGGTCAGATGGGCCGGCGTGCGCCCCCCGTCGAACACGTCCGCGATCACCACGTCGAAGGAGCCTGCCCGGAGCCGCTCGAGCACGTCCCGGGCGTCGCCGATCCGGACCCGGACCCCGCGCGGCGGCAGCCTCCGCCGGACCAGGTCCATCAGCGTGGCGTCGATCTCAACGGCCAGCTGCGGCGAGCCCGGCCTCGTCGCGGCCACGTACCGCGCCAGCGTCAGGGCCCCGGCGCCCAGGTGCAGCACGCGCAGCGGCTGCCCCGACGGCGCCGCCGTGTCAATCACGTGGCCCAGCCGCCGGACATACTCGAAGTCCAGGTAGCCGGGGTCGTCCAAGTCGACGTGCGACTGCGGGACGCCGTCGACCAGCAGCATCCACGCGGCCCTCCGGTCGGCGTCCCGCAACAGCTCGGCGCGGCCGTGGATGCTCTCCACTCTGTCGGCCGAGGCCTGCGTCGCCCGCCTTCCTGACGCTCGGGTCATAGCGTCAGTATGGTGGTAGGTACGTCTCACGCCCAGGAGGTCCCATGGCTGTTGAGCAATCCGGAGCCGAGGCTGCCCCGACCGATGACACGCGGCCAGGGCCCGAGGGAAAGTCCGAGAACGCAGAAGCCGACCTCGATGAGCTGAAGCGCAAGTTCCGCGAGGCACTCGAGCGCAAGCGCGGCACCCACGCCAGCTCGGAGGGCGCGCACGACACCGGCAAGGTACACGGCTCCCACGGTCCTGCGGTCAGCCGCCGCTCGTTCCGTCGCAAGAGCGGCGGATAGCGTCCTTTCATAAGATAGGCCCATGCGCTATCGGCCGCTCGGCGAATCAGGACTCGTGGTATCGGTGGCGGGCCTTGGCTGTAACAACTTCGGCGGCCGCCTGGACCTGGACGAGACGCGCGCGGTGGTGGACGCGGCCATCGACGCCGGCATCACCTTGTTCGACACATCGGACACTTATGGCGGAGGCGGCGGGTCGGAGCGCGCGCTCGGCGAGATCCTCGGCCGGCGCCGGGACCAGATCGTGCTGGCCACCAAGTTCGGACACCAGAGCGCCGACATGGGCTACGGGCCGGCGGCGGGGGCCAAGGGCGGCCGGGCCTACATCCGGCGGGCCGTCACCGAATCGCTGCAGCGGCTGCGGACCGACTACATCGACCTGTACCAGCTGCACACGCCGGATCCGGTGACGCCGGTCGAGGAGACCATCGCGGCGCTGCACGAGCTGGTCGCCGAGGGCAAGGTCCGCTACCTGGGCCACTCCAACTTCTCCGGCTGGCAGCTCGCCGACGCCGCGCATCTGGCGACGATCGGCGGTCACCCGCCGTTCATCTCCGCCCAGAATCACTGGTCGCTGCTCGAGCGCGCGGCCGAGGCGGATGTCCTGCCCGCGGCCAGGCACTTCGGCTTGGGCGTAGTTCCCTACTTCCCGCTGGCCAACGGGCTGCTGACCGGCAAGATCCGGCGGGGCCAGCCGGTCCCGGCCGGGAGCAGGCTGTCCGGCCGCGCGGGCTACCTCACCGAGGAGAAGCTGACCAAGGTAGAGGCGCTGATCGCCTGGGCCCAGGAGCACGGCGTCACGGTCCTGGAGACGGCCATCGGCGCCTTGGCCGCCCAGCCGGGCTGCTCGTCGGTGATCGCCGGGGCGATGACCCCTGAGCAGGTGAAGGCGAACGCGGCGGCCTCGGAGTGGATCCCGTCCGCGGCCGATCTGGCCGAGATCGACCAGATCGTCCCGCCGCCGGCGGCGGCCCGATAACCAGCCTCGATCAGCCGCCGGCCACGGCCAGCTGATACAGGGCCGCGACGTTCGCGCCGAACATCGACGAATACGAGATCTGCGGGGTAAGGCCGCCCTGCTCGTACCCGCCGATGACCCCGATCACCGTGCCCTGCCCGGTCTGCGGGTTGACGTCGGCCAGGAAGGGGCCGCCGCTCGTCCCGTCGGTATAGCCGCCGCAGTCGAACTCGAGCTGATCCGACATCGGCTCCCGGCTCCAGTTCCGGCAGGCGATCGGCGCATCGCCGGAATCCGGATAGCCGATGACCTCGACCAGCTGCCGGGCCGGCGTGCCGGTCGCGACCTGTTCCGCTCCGGTCACGTCCTCGATCGGCACGATCGAACCGGGCTGACCGACCTGCAGGAAGGCGACGTCATCGTCCGGATCAGAGGAAACCTGCCAGGACCGGTCCGTGTAGACCTTGGTCACGGTCCACACCCCGTACGGGGCCGCGCCGCCGTCATAGCCCGGCACGAACACGACGCCGGAGGTGCCGCTTACGCAGTGCGCCGCCGTGATGACCAGGTCGCCGTGCGGGCTGCCGACCACGCTCGCCGTGCAGAAGTGGTGGCCCAGCTTGCCCCCGGACGTGCTGAACAGCGCGCCGACCGCGGGAGTGCCGGCGAAGTCCTGCCCGCTCTGCGAGGTCGAGACCAGCTGCCGCACCGCCCGGGCGAGACTGGAGGCGATGTCACCTGCGGCCCCTTCGGCCGGGGGCACCATGACCACCACGCCAACGGTCAGCGCGGTGACGAGCGCCGCCGCGGCTGGCGTCCGGAGGAACCGACGTGCCCGCTTGCGCGGGCCGCTATTGTCCCCTGGCCGGGACTCCTCGTCGCCGCGGACAGCCTGACGCCGCCCCGTGAGTCGCCCCGCTCGCAACCGCACCTGCTCCTGTCACCTGCCTGGCCATGTCACGAATTCTGTGGTTTCGGACCTCGGCCGATACCTAATTGTGATGGACAGGGTGAGACAGTACCAGAGGCAAAACTGCAAAGTCGGCCAGAAATCCCCCTGACCGGGCTGGGGATTGCCTGTGATAGGCCTGCGGGGGCTATCTCAGCGCCGCGCCGAGGTAGGCACCCGGAGTGATCCCGTAGTAGCGCCGGAACCAGCGGGTCAGGTGCGCCTGGTCGGCGAAACCGGCCTCGGCCGCGGCCACCGCGGGCGGCACGCCCCGGGAGAGCAGCCTGCGCGCGACGCGTACCCGTAGCTGCCGCTGGTAGTCGCTGGGCGCGAGCCCGTACGCCTGATGAAAGGCCCGGTAGGCCGCGTACCTGCTGCATCCGGCGGCCGTGGCCAGGTCGTCGGCGGTCAGGTCCGCGGCCACACCTGCGTCGTGCATGCACGCGCGGATGCGCGCGGCCAGGCCCGGATCGGATCCGGGTTCCGGCGGGCCCGGCGCGGCGACGCGTCTGGATCCGTGCCGGACCAGCAGCCCCGTCACGGCGGTGAGCCGCTCGTAGCGTTCCAGTTCACTCGCGGGCCCGGTGAGCGCGAGGTGCAGGCGGCGCAGCGACCTGGCGATCTCCGGATCGTCAAGCACCGGCGAGCGGAACAACGGCCATCGGCCGTCGGTACCGGTCAGGCTGGCGAAGAAGTCCGGCCAGATGTGCACCATCCGGTAGGTGAAGCCGCCGTCGCCGGCCGCATGGCCGTCGTGCGGATCGTCGGGGTTGAAGGCCATCACCATGCCCGGACCACTGACATGACGTCCGTGCCGGCAGGTGAACGCCTGCTCCCCGGTCTCGGTCACGCCGAATGAGTAACTCTCGTGACTGTGCCGGTGATACACGTGCGAGGTGAAGTGCGCGTGCATCGCCTCCACCGGCACGCCGTCGGCGCGCCAGTACCGAGCCCAGTCCTGCGCTGAATTGGTGACGGCCATCTCTTCTATTATCGCAAGACCAGCGCCAGGCCCGGCATTATTATCGCGAGGCCAGCGCCACGCCTGGTCTTCGGCAGCGCTCCAGCGTTCAAGACCATGACTTGGGTCCAGGCCACGATTGTCCGGTATGGATCACCCAGAACTCCGGCAGCGGTTCGCGGCACTGACCACGGCGCACCTGGCCGATGCGTGCCTGCGCGCCCGGGTTCCGCAGCGCGGTGTGCTCCTGCACGCCGTCATGCCGGGCAGCCGCCTGGCCGGCCGGGTGGTACCCGTCCGGCATGTCGGCAGCGTGGACATCTTCCTCGAGGTACTGGACGTGACCGGACCCGGCTACGTGCTGGTCGTTGACAACGGTGGACGTCTGGATGAGGCCTGCGTCGGCGACCTGGTGGCGCTCGAGGCTCAGGCGGCCGAGCTGGAGGGCATCGTGATCTGGGGGCTGCACCGCGACACGGCTGACCTCCGGGCGATCGGGCTGCCGGTGTTCAGCCTGGGAGCGATTCCGGTCGGCCCGCAGCGCCTGGACGCCCGGCCGCCCGATGCGCTGGCGTCCGCGGCCGCAGGGGAGTGGACGGTTACCGGTGCGGACCTGGTTCTTGGCGACGACGACGGTGTGCTGTTCGTGCCTGCCGCCCGTGCCGCCGAGCTGTTCACCATCGCTGAGACGATCCGGGATACCGAACGGCGCCAGGCCGATCAGATCCGGGCCGGTGTCTCGCTCCGCCGCCAACTGCAGTTTGATCGCTACCTGGCCCGGCGGGACCAGACCCCCTCGCTGTCGTTCCGCGACCATCTGCGCTCCGTGGGCGGAGCCATCGAGGAATGAGGTACTGATGACCAGTCGCTTCGACACCAAGATCGCCATCGCCGTGCGCGCCGACCTCGAGCCGTGGCAGAAGCTGAACGTCACCGCGTTCCTGGCCAGCGGGATCGCCGCCACGGCAGACGTCATGGGTAAGCCCTACGAGGACGGATCGGGAAACACCTACCTGGAGCTGTTCCGCCAGCCGGTGGTGATCTACGCGGCCGAGGGCCCGGTGCTCAGCCAGGCCCACCAGCGGGCGCTGGCCCGGGGCATGCCGATGGCGGTCTACACCATGGACATGTTCGCGACCGGGCATGACGACGACAACCGGGCCGTGGTGCGCGCGGTCGCAGCGGCTGACCTGCGGTTCGCCGGGCTGGCGCTGCACGGGCCGCGCAACGCCGTGGACAAGGTATTGAAGGGCGCTAATCTGCACCCATGAAGGCAGCCTTGTACCGGCGCACGGGACCAGCGGCCGAGGTGCTGCAGGTCGAGGAGATCGAACGACCGCAGCCGGGACCGGGGGAGGCCCTGGTCCGGGTACGCGCCTCAGGCGTCAACCCGACCGATTGGAAGATCCGTGCGGGTATGACGCCGCGCCCGATCGACGGTTTCCAGATCCCGAACATGGACGGCGCGGGCATCATCGAAGCGGTCGGCCCCGGGGTCAACCCGGGGCGGGTGGGCGAACGGGTCTGGCTGTGGTTCGCGTCGGCCGGACGGTGCTGGGGGACCGCCGCCGAGTGGACCGTGGTGCCGGAGCGGCAGGCCGTGCCACTGCCTGACGGTGCCTCATTTGACCTGGGCGCCTCCCTCGGGGTGCCGGCCATGACCGCCCACTACTGCCTGTTCTCGGACGGGCCGGTGAACGGCCAGACCGTACTGGTGGCCGGAGGTGCGGGCGCTGTCGGTCATTTCGCCATTCAACTGGCCAAACGGGCCGGGGCTCGAGTGATCACGACGGTGAGCAGCGCCGAGAAGGGGGCGCTGGCCGAGAAGGCGGGCGCGGACCTGGTGGTGAACTACCGTACCGCGGACGTGGTCCAGGAGATCCGCGCGTTCGCCCCGGCCGTCGACCGGGTGATCGAGGTGGCGCTGGGCGCCAACCTCGCGCTCGACCTGGCCGTGGCCCGGGCCGGGACCACGGTCGTCAGCTATGCGGCCGAAGCCGCCGACCCCGTGCTGCCCGTCCGCGCGTGCATGACCGCCAACGTGATCCTCCGCTTCGTCCTGCTGTATGGCGTCCCGGCGGCGGCGCTGGAGCGGGCGGCCGCCGCCATCACCGCCGCGCTGGCCGCGGGCGACCTCACCGGCCTGCCCGTGCACAGGTTCCCCCTGGACGGCATCGCGGCGTCCCACGAGGCCGCCGAGGCCGGCGCCGTGGGCAAGATCATCGTTATTCCCTGAGCCGGTACGCGGGCGGGGTCGCGACTCGGCCGCTCCTGGCCGCTACTTCTTGGGGAAGACCCCGGTGTGCTTGGTCCCGCCATAGAAGATCTGCGTGCCGACGCGGTCGAGCTGACCGCGGCCGTCGCACCTGCGGCAGCGCCGGTACGAGCCGGTGAAGACGGAGCCGAAGTGCCGTCCGCTCATGTTGCATCGTGGGCACTTGCGGAGCGGGTGAATGCGCAGCGACACCAGGTAGCCGACCGCGATTATGACAATAATGAGTATCAGCATCGTCGAGCTCCTATCCTGCCCGCGCGAAAGCCGCCCGTAACTCCGCACCGCGACACAGATGTCACGGCTTCACGGGTTCCGGGCTCTACCGCCCAGCGCGAGTTGACCATCGCCGCCGACAACCCCGGGCGATCACCCGTAGTGTCGGCTCACTAGCACAGAGTAAACCATCCTGGATGGGTATGTGAAGAAGTTTGGCATGGCCGTCGGCGCCACAAGGCCACTTACCTTATTTTCAGGCGTCTTCCCCGCGAGCCCACCCTGGTATCAGCGACGTCAGTGATACGCGCTGAGGCCCAGCTTCACCGCGAGGCCGAGCCCGCACAGGCTGACCACGACGCGCAACGCTCCGGCGGGGACCCGGCGGGCGATCTTGGGCCCGATCCAGCCGCCGATGAGGAAGCCCGCCGCGAGCGGCAGCACGAGTTTCCACCTCACGTCGCCGAACAGAGCGAAGCACGCCGCGGCCATGGCGTTCGCCATCCCGGAGACCGCGTTCTTGATCGCGTTGACCCGGACCAGCGGTTCGCTGATCATGGCGGTGAGCGCCACGAGCAGCAGGACGCCCGCGGCCGCGCCGAAGTACCCGATGTACATCGCGACCGCGAACAGCATCGCGCCCAACGCCAGGCGACGCCTGCTGTCCAGGACCGCGGGCGGCGTCAGCATGCTGATCCTGGGCTGGACGAGCAGCACCAGCGACGCGCCGCCGATCAGCACGGGGACCACCAGGGTGAACGCTCTGGCCGGCGTCAGCAACAGGACCACCGCCCCGGCCGCGCCGCCGAGCGCGGTGATGACGCCCAGCCGCAGCACCCGTCGGCCCTGGCCGGCCAGTTCCGGCCGGGAGCCGGCCACCGCCCCGGCCCCGGTGAGCACGAGCGAGACGGTGTTGGTCATATTGGCCGACAGCGGCGGCACCCCCAGCGCGAGCAGCGCCGGATAGGTCACCAGCGAGGCGATGGCCACCACCGTGCTGAGAATGCCGCCCGCCGTTCCGGCGGCCAGCAGCACGAGCGCTTCGGAGAATCCCATCTGAAGCTAGGATGGCGCACTCCGGGTCGGCCCCGCACCAGCGCACGCCCCCGAGGACGTGTGATCCGTATCGCACCGCTACCATCGCGTCATGTCCGGACCAGCCGGGAACGAGCCTCCTCGCGGATGGCCAGATGACTGGGAGGAGCGGATGGTCGGCCGGGGATGCCCGATCTGCCCCGCTCTGGGCCAGGGCGACAACGATCACTGGGTGAGCGTCTTTTCCGGTGACTTCGCCGAGGTGAATCTGGAGCGCCGGACACGGCTGCCGGGCTACTGCCTGGTGGTGTGGCGGCACGGGCATGTCCCCGAACCCACCGACCTCGACCCGCGGCAGGCGTGCGGGTACTGGCAGGAAGTGCTCGCGGCGGGCCGCGCGGTCCGGGCCCAGTTCGATCCGGTCAAGGTGAACTACATGACCCTGGGCAACACCGTCCCGCACCTGCATACCCACGTGGTGCCCCGGTACCGGGATGATCCTGCCCCGGGCGGCCCGATCGAGTGGGCGCAGATCTTCTCGCCCGACCCCGTGCCCGACGCCGAGTTGCACCGCCAGGCCGCCAGCCTCCGCGCCCTGCTGGCGAGCTGAGGTCCGGGGCCCGGGCGGCGCGCCAGTCGGCCCGCCAGGTCCCGTCCTGGCCACGCCGCGCCCGCACCTCTTCCGCTGAGCTAACGGTATTTTGATCTCAAATGATTTGACATGGAAATAGCTGCCGTGGAGACTGGCGACATGCACGAGGTTGACCTGGCCGGGGCGGACCTGCCAGCGGAAACGGGGCAGGAGACGGGGCCGCGGAACGTGGCGGACGGCGAGCACGGGCCTGCCGGATGCGGCCCGGGGCTGGCCGGAGGCCATGGCGCCGGGTGGGTCTGGGGCGATCCGGCGGACGGGATTCCGGCGGACGCGCCGCTGCATACCCTGCTGCTTGCCGCCTCCAGGCTCATGGGTGCCTTCTACGCCGGCACGCTGGTCCAGGCGGGCCTGCGGATCAGCCCGGCCGGGCTGGGCGTGCTGCGGGTCCTGCTGGCCGGGGATGGGCTCAAGTCGAGCGACGTGGCGGCCCGCGGCTGGTCCTCGCCCGGGACGCTGACCTCCGTGGTCAACACGCTGGTGCGCGAGGGCTACGTGGAGCGGCGCACGGATCCCGGCGACCGGCGGGTGGTCAGGCTGTACGTCACCGAGAAGGGCCGCCGGATCTGCGAGGACTACCTGATGCTGGCCGGACCGCACTGGCGGGCGGCGTTCGACTTCGTGAGCCCGGCCGACGAGCCGGTCATCCGGAAGTTCTTCATCGATACGATTGGCCAGTTCAGCGAGCTGACTAGGAAGGAGCGCGGCCGGTGACGGAGGGGCGTCAACAAAGGTTGACAGCGAGCGGTCGTCAACATAGGTTGACATCATGACCGTCACACCGGACAGGGGCACACCGGGGCCAGGCGCATCGGGGTACGCGATTCGCACCGAGGACCTGCGCAAGACCTACAAGTCGTCCCGCGGGGACGTGCCCGCCGTGCGCGGCATCGATCTGTCGGTCCGCGCCGGGCAGTTCTTCGGGCTGCTCGGGCCGAACGGGGCCGGCAAGTCCACCACCATCGGCATGCTGACCACGCTGATCCTGCCCACCGGCGGCCGGGCCTGGGTGTCCGGCCTGGACGTGGTGGCGGACCCGGTGGGCGTCAAGCGCCGGATCGGCGTGGTGACCCAGAACAACACGCTGGACATGCAGCTGACCGTGGCCGAGAACCTGGAGTTCCGCAGCAGGTTCTTCGGCCTGGGGCTGCGCGAGGCCTCCCGGCGCGCGGCGCAACTGCTCGAGGTGTTCGGACTGGCCGACCGGCGCAAGGCGATGTCGACCGACCTGTCCGGCGGGCAGGCCAGGCGGCTGCTCATCGCCCGGGCCCTGGTGCACCGGCCGGATGTGCTGTTCCTGGACGAGCCGACCGCTGGCCTGGACCCGCAGACGCGGGTGAACCTGTGGGACATCCTCCGCATGCTGCACGCCGAGGGGCAGACCATCCTGCTGACCACGCACTACATGGAAGAAGCCGAAGCACTGTGCGAGCAGATCGCGGTCATGGACCACGGCGAGGTGCTCGCCTCGGGCACCGTGAACGAGCTGAAGGACGGCGCGGGCGCGGAGACGGTGATCACGGTCCGGTATGAGGACACGGTCCCCGGAGACCTCGCCGCCCGGGCCGGGCTGGCCGACCGGCCCGGGGTCAGGAAGGTGGAAGAGGACGGCGACTTCGTCCGGGTCTTCACCCGCGAGCCCGAGGGCGTGCTCGGCGAGCTCGTTACCGCCGGATCGGCCGCCGGACTGACCGTACGTGACGCGACTCAGCTCAAGCCGAGCCTGGAGACCGTGTTCCTCACCTTGACCGGACGGGAGTACCGAGAGTGACCACGACGGCAACTGCCCCGCTCCAGATCGCGGAGCCCACCGGGGCGCCCTCGTCGGCCGACATCGCGGCGCTCATCGCCGAGGCACCGGTGCCACGGCCGACCCTGCTCAGGACCTTCAACGCGATGATGGCCCGCGAGTTCCGGGTGCTGCGGCGCAACGCCATCTCCGTGTTCACCCGGGCGGTCATGCAGCCGCTGCTGTTCGTCTTCGTGTTCGCCTACGTGTTCCCGAAGATCGGCGGCGGCTTCAGCCTTGGCGGCGGCGCGGCGGCCGCTGGCGCCAGCGCGACGGGCGCCATCAACTTTGCCACCATCCTGGTGCCCGGCCTGATGGCCTCGATGCTGCTCATGCAGGGCATCATGGCCGTGACATTCCCGCTGGTGATGGAGTTCTCCTGGCAGCGCACGATCGAGGACCGGGCGCTCGCCCCGGTACCGATCCGGGTGCTGGCCATCCAGAAGATCATGGCCGGCGCGATCCAGGCGTTCATCGGCGCGTGCATCGTCTTCCCGATCGTGCTGTTCGTGCACGCGTCGGGTCAGGCGCCGCACGTGCACGTGACCAACTGGGCGCTGTTCATCCTGATCCTGGCCTCCGCGTCGCTGCTGACCGCCGCGCTCGGGCTGCTGCTCGGCACGGCCATGGATCCGCGCAAGATGCAGATGCTGTTCGCGGTGATCCTGCTGCCCGCCACCATGCTCGGCTGCGTCTACTACCCGTGGGCGGCGCTGCACCACATCCGCTGGCTGCAGCTCGCGGTCCTGGTCAACCCCATGGTGTACATGTCCGAGGGCCTGCGAGCCGTGCTCACCCCTGTGCTCCCGCACATGCCCATGTGGGCCGTGCTGCTCGCGCTGCTCGGCGGCACGGTGGTCTTCGGCTACCTGGGCATCCGCACCTTCACCAATCGCGTCCTCAACTAGACCGGCCGGGCCTGTCCCGGCGGGAATACCGCTTCGCGGTCCGGTGCTGTTAGGGTTAGGTGTTACAGCCCGGCGTCTAGGTGCCGGGCGCGCGAAGCGGAGGACCACCTCCCACCCAGTCGGCCTGGCAGATGCCGAGGCAGGCGGGTCTGGCCAGAAGTCCCGGCGACGATGCGCGCGTGCAGCGCGTACAGCGCCGGTACTCAACTGGCACGGCGCGTTCCTTCGGCCCCGCAGGGCCGACGGGACGGCGCCGTCGTTGTGGTTGCCCCGCGAAGCGCATCGCTCGCGGGGCTTTCTCGTGTGCGGCATCCGCCTCTCGCGGGCGGCAGCGGCACCGGAGCACCGCGGGCGAGCACATGCCGCCGCCGGAAGCGCCGACGGCGGGATACATGCTCAGGAGGTCACATCAGCGCCGAAGCGCGTATCAACGAGCGCATCCGTGCTCCCGAAGTCCGGCTGGTTGGGCCGAAGGGAGAGCAGATCGGGATCGTCTCGATCAATGACGCACTCAAACTAGCTCAGGAAGCCGATCTCGACCTGGTCGAGGTTGCCCCGACTGCCCGGCCGCCCGTGGCCAAGCTCATGGACTACGGCAAGTTCAAGTACGAGGCCGCGGTCAAGGCCAGGGAGTCACGCAGGAACCAGACGCAGACGATCGTCAAGGAGATCAAGCTCCGGCCGAAGATCGACCCGCACGACTACGGCACCAAGAAGGGCCACGTCGAGCGGTTCCTCAAGGCGGGGGACAAGGTCAAGGTGACGATCATGTTCAGGGGACGCGAGCAGTCACGGCCCGAACTAGGCTTCCGCCTGCTGCAGCGTCTCGCCGGGGACGTCGAGGAGCTCGGCTTCGTGGAGTCGCAGCCCAAGCAGGACGGGCGGAACATGATCATGGTGATCGGCCCGCACAGAAAGAAGAACGAGGCCAAGGCACACGCCGGGCAGTCGCACAGCAAGTCAGTGCCAAGCCCGCGCTCCGCGGCGTCAGCCGCTCCGGGCGAGCCCGTCGCGCCAGCGGCCTCAGGCAGCACAGCCGAGACAGCGGCACCTGAGCCAGCGGCGAGCGAGCCCGCCGCCGAAGGCGCCGCGGTACCGGGTCCGGCCTAGCCGGCAGCAGCACCCGGCCGGACTGATCCCGGCGGCCGCGCCCCGAGGGGCGGTGCCGGGGACAGTGACTGCTGCGTGCCCTGGAGGACCGCGGTAAACGCCGCGGTGAGAGATAGAGAAACGGAGACGACGGCGACCATGCCGAAGATGAAGACACACAGCGGCGCCGGGAAGCGATTCCGGCTGACCGGTACCGGCAAGGTGATGCGCCGCCGCGCCAACCGCAATCACATGTTCGAGCACAAGTCGTCCCGACTGACGCGACGGCTTTACGACGAAGTGACGGTCGCGCCAAGCGACGTCAAGGAGATCAAGAAGCTGCTGGGTAAGTAGCCCGGCCCGCGCGAGGGAGACAGAACAATGGCACGCGTGAAGCGGGCGACCAACGCCCACAAGAAGCGCAAGGTTGTCCTCGAACGGGCCAGCGGCTACCGGGGGCAGCGCTCACGCCTGTACCGCAAGGCCAAGGAGCAGGTCCTTCATTCGATGACCTACGCCTACCGCGACCGCAAGGACCGCAAGGGCGCCTTCCGGCGCCTGTGGATCCAGCGGATCAACGCTGCGGCCCGCGCCAACGGCATGACCTACAACCGGTTCATGCAGGGCCTGCGGGTCGCCGGGATTGAGGTCGACCGGCGGATGCTCGCCGAACTGGCGGTCGCGGACGAGGCGGCCTTCGCGGCCCTGGTCGAGGTGGCGAAGAAGGCCCTGCCCGACGCGTCAGGGTCCGCGGCCGCTTAGTGACGCGAGGGGGTAGCCACATCGCGCGGCTCGCGGGGGTCGACGACCCCCCGACCGCGCGATACTACGGCGGGAAGCGCAGCGGGCATGCGGGGGGTTCCAGGGGGGTCGCCCCCCCTGGGTCAATAAGAGTCCCCCCTGGGCTAGCAAGAGCGAAGCGCCTGACTAAGCGTGCCTTCCGCCAGCGTGAGCGGGCCTTCCTGGCCGAGGGCCCGCAAGCCGTGGCGGAGGCGCTCAGCTGCGGGGCCCGGGTCACCGACCTGTTCGTGACCGTGCCCGCCCGGAGCAGGCACACCGGCCTCGTCGCTACCGCCGAGGGCGCGGGCGTGCCCGTGCACGTGGTCAGCGGCGAGGTCATGGAGGAACTGGCCCAGACGGTGACCCCACAGGGCCTGCTGGCGGTGTGCGGCTTCGTCGACGTCCCGCTCGCCCAGGTCGTGAGCGACCTGCGCAAGCTATGCCGGAGCAGCAGAGTGACGCAGCCCGAACCCCTCCTGGTGGCCCTGCTGGCTAACGTCCGGGACCCCGGCAACGCCGGCACGGTGCTGCGCACCGCCGACGCGGCCGGCGCGCGAGCCGTGGTGTTCGCGGACGCGTCCGTCGACCCGTACAACGGCAAATGCGTGCGGGCCTCGGCCGGCAGCCTGTTCCACCTGCCCGTGGTGGCCGGCGCCCGGCTCGAGGACGCCGTAGCCGCCATGCGGGTGGCCGGGCTGCGCATCGTCGCCGCCGACGGGCGGGCCGGGCATTCCTTGGACGATCCGGATGTCCAGGCCAGGCTGGGCGGGCCGACCGCGTGGCTGTTCGGCAACGAGGCGTGGGGATTGCCGCCAGATCTGGTCGCGCTGGCCGATGAGCCGGTCGCGGTGCCCATCTACGGCAAGGCGGAGAGCCTCAACCTGGCCGCCGCGGCGGCAGTATGTCTCTACGCGTCCGTGCGTGCGCAGCGAGTACACGAAGTAACCGGACACCCTGGTACGTAAGTAGCCTCTGGTGGCAAAGAGTACTTGGGCTGCAACATAGAGAATTCAACGTCTCAGGACTGTCACATTGACCGTGAAAGCGCTAAAGTCTGATCACAATCCGTCACCCGAAACCGTGACCACATCCGGCCGCCGGACGCTCGTCGTACGGCCGCGCCGGACGGAGGCTTCGCTGAAGTGGACGAGCTCATAGCGAGCGGGGCGGCAACGCCCACACCCAACCGCGAGACCGCTGACGGTCGTGACTCCGGCGGCAGCCCGGTCCCGGAGGGGCCTGTCCCGATCGGGAGCCTGATCTTCGCCGATGAGTTGCCGGACGGGGTGGTGGTCGCCGACGAAGTCGGCCGCATCATCGTGTTCAACCGGGTCGCGGGCCGCCTGACCAGGCTGGACCCGGCCGAGGTGATCGGCAAGTTCGTGTTCGACGTGCTGCCGCTGCGCGATGAGGACGGCCAGGACTGGTGGCTCTACGTCGATCCTTACCACGGGCTGCCGACCCGGACCCGGCATCCCGAGCGTTCCCTGTACCTGCCGGACGGGACCGAAGTCCTGGTTTCCGTCGGCTACGTCAGGGGGGCCGGGGGGAATGGGGGGCGGGCAGCCCCCCATGAGCGGGGGGGTCTGCGGGGGTCGTCCCCCCGAGGGCATACCGTCCGGCGGCTGGTCATCAGCCTGCGCGGCGCGCAGCAGCGGGAGCGGCTGGAACGCAGCCGAGCCGAGCTCGTGTCGACCGTCGCGCACGAGCTGCGCTCGCCGCTGACCAGTGTCAAGGGCTTCACGGCCACGCTACTGAACAAGTGGGGCAGGTTCACCGACGACCAGAAGCGCGTGATGCTGGAGACGGTGAACGCCGACGCGGACCGCGTGACCAGGCTCATTACCGAGCTGCTCGACGTGTCCCGGATCGAGTCCGGCCGGATGGAGGTCCACCGGCAGCTCGTAGACCTGCCGGACCGGGCCAGAAAGATCATCGCGGGCCGGGTCGCGGCGGGCGACGCCGAGGACCGCTTCCGGCTGGAGGTGCACAGCGGCCTGCCCGAGACCTGGCTGGACGCCGACAAGATCGACCAGATCCTCGGCAACCTGGTGGAAAACGCCGTACGGCACGGCGCTGGTATCGTGACGATCGTGGTGGAACCGGCACGAATGGACGACGAGGTGACCGGCGCGCCCGATGCGGCGGCCGTCTCCGTGCGTGACCAGGGCGAGGGCATCTCCCCGGAGGTCGCACCCCGGGTATTCCGCCGGTTCTGGCGCGGCAAGCCCCGCAGCGGCAGCCGCAGAGGCCTGCACGGCGGCGGCACCGGCCTCGGCCTCTACATCGTCAAGGGACTGGTCGAGGCGCACGGCGGCACGATCGGCCTACGGTGCGCGCCCGGCGGCGGCGCCGAGTTCCGATTTATCGTGCCCGCGGGGACAGCCGCAGCCTGAGAGCGTCGCCCGGCCGCTACGCGCCAAGGCACGGTACGGTAATGTCCCTTCGGGCTATCCACACCGCGATGGCGGGCGGTAACGCCTGGGCACGAGCCGTGCAGGCCGATGTCCGGGCCCGCAAACCCCCTCGCGGGGCTAAGCAACCCGGCACTCCGCGGTTGACGCGGGCTGCCAGCACCGTTCGTTCGGTAGAAAAGATCAGCCGGAACCCGGCCGAGCAGAACTTCAGGTACGGCCCGCAGGAAGCAGGACCTCCATGTCCGCACAGAACGAGAATGACCAGCCGGTCCCCCTGGGCCCCGAAGAGGTGGCCCGGGCCCTCGACGAGGCCATCGCCGCCTTCGCCGCCGCCAGGACGCTGGATGAGCTGAAGGCGGCGCGGCTCGCGCACGACGGCGACCGGTCGCCGCTGGCCCTGGCCAGCGCCGGCATCGGCGCGCTGCCGCCGCAGGCCCGCGCTGAGGCCGGTCGGCGGGTGGGCGCGGCCCGGGCCCAGGTGCGCGAGGCGATCAAGCAGCGCCAGGCTCAGCTCGGAGCCGAGCGAGACCGGCAGGTGCTGATCACCGAGGCGGTCGACGTGACCCTGCCCGGCGGCCGGGTTCCGTCCGGTGCCCGGCATCCGGTCACCATGCTCGCTGACCGGCTATCCGATGTGTTCGTGGCCATGGGCTACGAGGTCGCGGAGGGACCCGAGGCCGAGGCCGAGTGGTACAACTTCGACGCGCTCAACATGCTGCCGGACCACCCGGCCCGGGATGCGCAGGACACGATATTCATCCAGAGCCCGGCCGGGCCGGGGGTCAAGTCCGGCATGGTGCTGCGCACGCACACCTCGCCGGTCCAGATCAGGTCCATGCTGACCCGCCCGCTGCCGCTGTACGTGGTCAGCCCCGGCCGCACCTACCGGCACGACGCCCTCGACGCCACGCACAGCCCGATCTTCCACCAGATCGAGGGGCTCGCGGTGGACGAGGGCCTGACCATGGCCGACCTGCGCGGGGCGATCCAGGCGTTCGTGGACGCGATGTTCGGCGTCGGGCTGCGCACGCGGTTCCGGCCCGACTACTTCCCGTTCACCGAGCCATCCGGTGACGTATCGATGGAATGCCACGTCTGCCGCGGCGCGTCGGCCAAGCCGGGGGGCGATCCGTGCCGGGTGTGCCGCTCGCAGGGCTGGATCGAGATCGCGGGCTGCGGCATGCTCAACCCCCGGGTGCTGGTGGCCTGCGGTATCGACCCCGACCGGTACAGCGGGTTCGCGTTCGGGCTCGGCATCGAGCGCAGCCTGATGATCGCGCACGGGCTGACCGAGATCAGGGACGCGGTGGACGGCGACGTCCGGTT
>Ga0187781_10000610_pt1 | contig 25813 bp, 27 predicted proteins | sample 0715_SJ02_MP02_2_FD_132447 | JGI IMG/M metagenome (GOLD analysis project Ga0187781, IMG submission 132447) | Tropical peat soil microbial communities from peatlands in Department of Meta, Colombia - 0715_SJ02_MP02_20_MG | ecosystem: Environmental > Terrestrial > Soil > Wetlands > Peat | place... | reverse complement strand
GATGGCCGACCGTATCGCGGTTATGAATGCGGGCCGCATCGAGCAGATCGGCTCGCCGCAAGAAATCTACGACCGGCCAGCGAGCATGTTCGTCGCCGATTTCATCGGCTCGCCACCGATGAACTTTTTGCATTGCGATGGCGGCCTCGACGCGGACGCACATACGGTGAAGTTCAAGGACGTCAGCGTTCCCATTCCTGAAATTAATGAAAGACGGCAAGGCGGCGCGGTGATGCTGGGCGTTCGCCCGGAGCACATCCGGTTCTCTGATACGGCGTCGATGCGCGGCCGCGTCTTCGGCGCCGAGTATTTGGGAACGACCCAGATCGTCACCGTCATTACCGAACAGGGCCCGATCAAGGCGCGGCTGGCGTCGAGCGTTCCGGTGCAAGTCGGCGAGACGGTGGGTCTCACATTCCGCTTCAATTCGCTCAGCCTGTTCGATGCGCAAACCGGCATGGCCATTCAAACCGTGAGCCGGCAATCCGTCAGCCGGGAGAGCCAAGCCCATGGCTAACGTCTCTCTGCGGCATATCAGCAAGCGTTTCGGCCACGTCGACGCCGTGCGCGACCTTTCGCTTGTCGTCAGTGACGGCGAGTTCGTGGTTCTTTTAGGTCCGAGCGGCGCCGGCAAGACGACGACGCTTCGGCTGATCACCGGCCTCGAGCGTCCCGACGCCGGCGCGATCTTCATCGACGGCCGCGACGTCACGCGCGATCCGCCGGGAACGCGCGACATCGCCTTTGTGTTTCAGCAATATTCACTGTATCCGCACCTGACGGTGTATGACAATCTTGCATTTCCGCTGCGCTCGCCGGCGCGCCGTGTTCCCGAACCGCTGATCCGAAGGCGCGTCGAACAAACCGCAGAGCTTTTACATATTACAAGCAAGCTTGCGAACCGCGCCACGCGGCTGTCGGGCGGTGAGATGCAGCGGGTCGCGATCGGGCGTGCTCTGGTGCGCGATCCCTCCATTTATTTGATGGACGAGCCGCTGTCGTCGCTCGACGCCAAGTTGCGCGCCGAGCTGCGACTCGAGCTCAAGCGGATTCAGCTCGAGCTCGGCTCGACCATCCTCTATGTGACTCACGATCAAGTTGAAGCCATGACCATGGCGTCGCGGATCGGCGTTATTCGCGATGGCGAGCTGTTGCAAGTCGGCACGCCGCGCGAGATTTACGAGACGCCCGCCGACCGTTATGTGGCGAGCCGGCTCGGCACGCCGCCGATCAACTTCTTGCCGGCTGAGCTCCTTCCGCACGCGGCGATGCCTCCCGGCGCCGAGACGCTCGGCATCCGCACCGAGCACCTGCAGATCGCCAAGGCCGATGGCGGACAATTTATCGGGCGCATCCACCGCATCGAGCATCTCGGCGATCAAAATCACGTTCACCTCGCGTATCGCGATCGCATGCTCGTGACATTGGCCGATCCGCATCGGCCGCTCGAGGCCGGTCAGGAGGTCGAACTGCAGCTCATGCGGCCCCTCTATTTCGACGCGGCGGGTCGGCGGATCGCGCCGACGCTGCATTAGGACGCTATCATGCCGCTTGAGCCCCAAATGTTGAAAACGCTGGTGAAGGCGGCCGCCGAGCAGGTCATTGCCAGCGCTGCGGAGTTGACCGCGCTCGACCAGGCCATCGGCGACGGCGATCACGGCACCAATATGAAGCGCGGCTTCGAAGCGGTGCTCGGCAAACTGGACACAATCGCTGCGCAGCCGCCGGACGAAGCGCTCAAGACCATCGGCAAAACCCTGGTCATGACGGTCGGCGGTGCGTCCGGTCCGCTTTATGGAAGCTTCTTTCTCGCGGCCGGCGATGCCCTGGCAAGCAAACAATTGCCCGGCGATCTGGCGGACGTGTTTGGCAGCGGCGTCAATGCCGTCAGTGCGCGGGGCCGCTCCAAGCCCGGAGAAAAGACCATGCTGGATGTTTTGTTTCCGGTGCTCGATACGCTGAAGTCCGGGGCGACGAGTCCCGACCTGATCGCGCGCGTGCGCGTGACGGCGCGCGAGGCGGCCGCGCGGACGGCGCCGATGCAGGCGACTAAAGGGCGGGCATCGTTTTTGGGCCCGCGCAGCATCGGCCATGTGGATCCCGGCGCGCGCTCGAGTTGCGTTCTCGTCCATGCCGTCTGCGACACGCTCGAGGCCCGCTCATGACCGACACGGTAGGCATCGTCATCGTGTCGCACTCCAAGGACATCGCCAAGGGCACTGCCGACATGGTGCGGCAGATGGTCGGCAGCGAGGTCAAGGTGGCGTTCTGCGGCGGCAATCCGGACGGTGGGCTTGGCACCAATGTGCCGCTGATCATCGAAGCCATCAACCGGGTATGGTCGCCGAAAGGCGTCGCCATCTTGGTCGATCTCGGCGGTGCCGAGACCAATAGCGAAATGGCCGTGGAAATGCTGCAACCCGAGCGGCGCGGCCGGGTCGTCGTCTGCAACGCACCGATCGTCGAAGGCGCGGTGATGGCGGCAACCGAAGCGGCGGGCGGCAGTTCGCTCGACCAGGTCAGGGCCGTGGCCGAAGAATTGTCGGCGGCGTGAGGCGACCGGAAAGGATCGATCGAGGACGCAATGACGTTGGAGACCCCGAACGGCCAGGTCATCACCGGCAGCGTGCGCCTCATCCACGCCGCGGGCATGCACGCGCGGCCGGCGGTGAAGCTGACCAAGCTCGCCAAGAAATTTCAGGCGCAGATTTCCATTCGCGCGTCCGACGCAGCCGAGTGGATCAATGCCAAGAGCATCGCCAAAGTCATGGCGCTGCGCGCTGCGCGCGACAGCATCATCGAGATCAAGGCGTCAGGCGAAGATGCCGAAGGCGCCGTGGCGGCGCTGGTCGACTTGGTCGCAGCGGATTTCCCGGACAACGCGCCGTGAACGAACGCGCCACCATCGCAGGCTTGGCATACCGGGGCCGGACCGCGTCGATCGGCTTCGCGCATGGGCCGTTTGTGCGCGTGGACGGAGGCGAAAGCAGTGAGCGGATCGCTGCCGCGCCTGCGGATGAAGAGGCGGCGCTGCGCGCGGCGCTCGTCTCAGCCGGTCGTCAAATCGCCAAGCTCGCCGAGGCGGCCGGCGGCGACGCCGCCCAGATTCTTGAATTTCAGGTGGCGCTGTTGGAGGACGACGATTTCCTCGATCCGATCTTTGCGGCAATTGCCGAAGGGGCGCCCGCGCACACGGCTTGGTCTTCCGCGCTTGATGCGCAAATTGCCGATTACAACGCGGCCGCCGACGAGTACCTGCAGGCGCGCTCCTCCGATCTGGCGGATTTGCGCGATCGCGTGTTGCGCATCTTGCGCGGCGGGGAGGGTGAAGCGCCGACAATTCCCGGCGGCGCGGTGGTGTGTGCCGACGATTTGCCGCCGTCGCAGTTTCTGGAAATTGACTGGTCGTACGGCGGCGGGCTTGCGCTGTTGCGCGGCAGTCCAACCAGCCACGTCGCCATGCTGGCGCGGGCGCGCGGTATTCCGATGATTGTGCAGCTTGGCGCCATGCCGGCAAACGCCCGCACGGCGTTGCTGGATGGCGAGGGCGCCACGCTCGAGCTCGATCCAACCGCAGAACAGATCGGACTGTTCGAGCGCCGCCGTGATTTGCTCCGCAAGAACCGGGCTTCCGCACGTGCAATTCTGCGCCGCCCGACAGCCTCGTGGGCGGGCGAGAAAATACGACTGTTGATCAATATCCAGCGCGTCGAGGATCTTGAGCATTCAGACGCGCAATATGCCGACGGCATCGGGCTGATGCGCACTGAATTTCTGCTCGGTCAGCAAGCCGGATTGCCCGATGAGGAGACGCAATATCAGGCCTATGATGCGGTTTTGCGCTGGGCGGCCAAGCGTCCGGTCACGATCCGCACATTCGACGCCGGCGGCGACAAGCCGGTGCCGGGCTTCACCATGGACGGCGAAGCCAACCCGTTCCTCGGTGTGCGCGGCTTGCGGCTTTGCCTCGCGCACCCGGACGTTTTTCTGGTTCAGCTGCGGGCGCTCGCACGCGCTGCCGTGCGCGAGAATCTCAAGGTCATGTTTCCCATGGTCACGACGCCCGCCGAGCTGGACACGGCCCGGCGCCTTTTCGTTGACGCAGTCGATCAACTGCAGGCTGAGGGGGCCCCGGCTGCGCTTCCGGAAATTGGCATCATGGTCGAGGTGCCGGCCGCGGCCTTGGCCATCGAACGGTTTGATGCGTCGTTCTTCTCGATCGGCTCCAATGACCTTGCCCAATATCTGACGGCGTGTGATCGCACCAACGGCGCGCTCGCCAATCTGATTGATCCGTTGCAGCCGGCGATGCTAAGCCTCATCAGGCACGTCGCTGATTACGGCAGGCGGGCTGGGCGGGCTATCAGCTTGTGCGGTGACATGGCTGGCGATCCGCGTTGTCTGCCCGGGCTGCTCTCCTGCGGCCTGCGCGAGCTGTCCGTCAATCCGTCCGCGCTTGCTCTGGTCAAGCAGACAATCGATGGGCTGAGCAACGGAGCTGCCCGTGTCTGAAGCCGCCCTTGACCAAGCCGGCGAGGCCAGCGCCGTCGCCGAGTACAAGCGCATCTTCAAAGAAGTGCTCGACAGCAGGCCTTCCGGCATGCGCATCAGGCTTGCGCATGCCATGGGCAAGAACCGGAGCTTCGTAAGCCAAATCTCCAATCCGGCCTATCCGGTGCCGGTGCCCGTGCAGCATCTCAATACCATTTTCGAGGTCTGTCACTTCCCACCGGCGGCGAAGCAAGCATTCCTGCGCGCTTATGCGCGCGCCCATCCGAGGCGGCTCAGCCAGTTGGCGAGGACGCCACGCGATCGCACCATCACGCTGCACTTGCCGGATCTCGGAAGCCCCAGGCGAAACGGAAAAGTCGATGCGCTGCTGCAGGAATTTGCGCGCCGCTTGACGGCCATTTTGCAGGAAGAAAATTGACCGCGACGCGAGCGCGGCAAACGGGAGGCATATCGTGAAAAAGTTGGTCAACTCCGTCGATACCATGCTGGCGGAGAGCCTGGACGGTTTCGCCGCAGCGCACGCCGATATTGTCGCCCTTGGTGCCGAGCGCAAATTCGTGCGCCGACGCTCGCTGAATGCAAATAAAGTCACGTTGATTTCCGGCGGCGGCTCCGGTCACGAGCCGCTGCATGCCGGATTTGTCGGATACGGCATGCTCGATGTGGCGTGCCCGGGGCAGATTTTTACCTCGCCCACGCCGGACCAAATTGTCGAAGCCGTCACCGCCGTCGGCGGCAAGGCCGGCGTGCTCTTCATCGTGAAGAACTATGCCGGCGATTGCATGAACTTCGAGATGGCCGCGGAATTGTGCGAGGGCCCGAGCGAAACCGTGATCACCAACGATGATGTGGCGGTTGAAAAATCGACGCACAGCGCCGGCCGGCGTGGCGTCGCCGGTACGCTGGTGGTGGAGAAAATCGTCGGCGCGGCTGCAGAAAAGGGAATGGATCTCAAAACCTGCGCTCAGCTCGGCAACGAGGTGAATTCCCGGACCGGCTCAATGGGCGTAGCGCTGACCAGCTGCACGGTACCGGCCGCCGGAACGCCGACGTTCGCGCTTGCCGATGACGAGATGGAAATGGGCGTGGGCATTCACGGCGAGCCCGGACGCGCGCGGGTCAAGCTTGCCGGCGCCGACGCTATTGCCGACCAAATGCTCACAGCAATCTTGAACGATCGCGGCAATCCCAATGCGGGCGATGTGTTGCTGCTGGTCAACGGCTTCGGCGGGACGCCGACGATCGAGCTTTACCTCATGTACAATGCGGCACGCCGTTTTCTGGAAAAGCGCGGACTGACAATCACGCGATCACTGGTCGGTTCCTACGTGACATCGCTGGAAATGGCCGGATGCTCGATCACGGTAACGCAAATCAACGACAAGCTGACGGCTCTCTGGGATGATCATGTCCACACCGCTGCGCTGCGGTGGTGATCCGCGCTCTATTTCTCGACGAAATCCTCGCACCGCTGGATCTGATCGTTCTGTCCCCAGGGCATGATTGGCACCGTCGAGGTTGAATTCTTCGGCGAGCCTTCAATGAGGCGGTCGGAATAGACCATGTAGACCAGCACGTTGCGCTTGGTATCGCAGCCGCGAACGATCTGCATTTTTTTGAAGAAAAGCGAACGGCGTTTGCGAAACACGTCTTCGCCTTGAGCAAATTTCGCCTTGAAGCGGATCGGGCCGGTCTGCCGGCACGCAAGCGAAATGTCGGAAACCTCTTCCGCCACGCCCAGCCAGCCTTTGACGCCACCGCGTTCGGGCACGGTGAAATGGCAAGCGACGCCATCCACTTCCGGATCGTCGAGGCCATAGGTGGCGAGCTTGTCGTTCGGCGTGAGCAACTTGAACACTGTAGAACGCTTGAAGATCAGATCAGGTTCGTCGGCCGCGCTGGCGGGCATGGCGCCAAAGCCGGCAATCAGCAGCAAAAGCGAGAGCCAAACGATTTTTAGCATAAGAGTCCCTTCTCGTCCGCCGCGGAGTCACACCGCACTGCGTATGCGGGGTAGATGGTGATGGGTTGTGGCGGTTGAAAGACGCGTCTTGCGGGAAATGCGCTCCCGCGGCTACATACTTGCGGTAGATGTGGGCTGGCAGCGTCTTAACAAGGCACATCTCAGCGATGGCGACGGCGCGATGAGTTGATCCGGCCTTAGCTGGAAAAATGGCAGAAAGCTGCAGCATTTTTGGAGGCGTCGAAAAGCTCTCCCGTGTGGGGCGATTTGTTGAAGACATTCAGGGCGCCGGCTGTACAGCAGACGCGTTGCCCGAGAGTCTGTTTTCTCGTTTCGGCGATCTTTCGCCCCCCTGAATACCAATGCAGGGATTTTTCGGTTGCAGGCACCGTTCGCAGCGCAAAGCGGATCGTGCGCCTGCGTACGCCATGAGATATTCGAAAAAGGTCACACTCGACCCCTGCCCTTTAGATGATGTGAGGTTTTGAACGACGTTCGGTGCGTGCAAATTTTGGGCGGCGCATTTCGCGAATCGTCTCGAGAGGACGCGATTGCAAAGGCCGCTTCGCGGGCAGTTCTTAGCTAAACAAGCGGCGAATCCCAGAGAATTAGCTAATACGTCGTTGTCCGTATCTCGGAAAACGACTGACGCAACGTGTTCAATAAACGCTCTGCTGGCATCTTGAATCTTTACCGCAATGCAGGGGGCCGGTTCGCCAGAATGTTCCGCGCGCCAAGGGATCGAATGATTTTCTATGCGACCTCGATCGCCATCGCAGTCGGGGCAATCAGCGCCATTCCGCTGTTAAGCGCGGTGATCGTCCACGGGCGGCCGTTGACGTTTGTCGAGGATGTCACCCTCGACTTGCTCATCGGCTGCTTCGTCTTTGTTGGACCAGCGGGCTTGATGGTGTGGCATCAGTGGCGCCGCCGCGACGAATACCAGCGAACAATCAGAGAAGAGAAAAGGAAGCTGGACACCGCGGTCGACCACATGTCCCAGGGCTTGGTGATGTTCGACGCCTCGCACCACATTGCGGTTCGTAATCGGCGCTATTGCGATCTGTATGGCCTCTCCCCCGACGTCGTCAAACCGGGCCTTTCCTTTCGCGAGTTGCTGGTGTTGCGAAGTCAAACCGGCTCGCTATTCGAGGACGTCGACGACGTCTTCAATCGCGTATCGGAAAGTCTCGTCGAAAAAAAGGTGCTCAGCGTCATCCGGCCCGCCAAGAACGGCCGGCTGATGCGCATTGTTAGCGAGCCTTTGGACGGCGGCGGCTGGGTGGCGACGCACGAGGATGTCACCGAGCGGCAGCAATTGCTGGAAATTCGCGAGCGCGCCGAGACGATGGCGCGCGAAAAGTCGGCGCAATTGGATGCGGCGCTCAGCAATATGGCGCACGGCCTGTGCCTGTACGACGCCGAAGGCCGCATCGTCCTGTTCAACCGGCGATATTGCGAAGCCATGGGCATGGATGAAGCCGGGCTGAAGGGACGCTCCCTCGTCGACGTCTTTCGGCACCGCGCCGCCGCCGGCGAGGTTCTGCCCGATCCGGAGGAGTATGTTGCGTCGGTCTTGGCAAGCGTGCGCGCGGGCGAGATCGCCACGGTGGAGGCGCCGGGAGCAAACAATCGGATCCTTCGCGTTGTGCGCCATCCGATCGAAGCTGCCGGCTGGGTCGCGACCTTCGAGGATATCACCGCTCAGCGCCGGGCCGAGCAGGAACGCGATCGCAACCGCGCCTTCCTCGATCTCATCATCAACAACGTGCCGTCCGCCATCTTCGTGAAGCGCGCCGACGACCGCAAATATGTGCTTGTAAACGGAGCGGGCGAACGCTTCTGGGGAAGATCGCGGGAAACGATGTTAGGGAAAACGGCCGAGGAGGTTTTCCCGGCGGAAGAAGCCGCCAGGATTGAAGTGCGCGACAGCGAGCTTCTGCGTTCTTTCCAACCGGCATTCGATGAGCGTGAGATCGTCACCGCTGCGGGTGAATCGCGCATGGTTTTCTCGCGCCGCATCACATTCCGAGACCAGCACGATCAAGCTGTCTATATTCTGGGCGTCGTCGACGACGTGACGGAGAGGAAGCTGGCCGAAGCCAGAATTGCCCGCCTCGCGCACTACGATCCGCTGACCGATGTGCCCAACCGCACGCTGTTTCGTGAGCAGCTTGTGAAGGAACTGTCGTTTGTGCGCCGTGGCGCGAAGCTCGCTGTACTCTGCCTCGATCTCGATCACTTCAAGAGCATCAACGATACGCTCGGCCACCGGGCCGGTGACGAGCTTCTGCGGGAGGTAGCGCTGCGAATTCGCGGCTGTCTCAACGAGGGGGATCTCATTGCCCGGCTGGGCGGCGATGAATTTGCGGTGGTACGTATCGGCCTGCAACACCCGAAAGAGGCGGAAATCTTCGCTCAGCAATTGCGCGCCGCCGTTGCCGGTCGCATTTTCAATTTAAGCGGTCATCAATCAGAAAACGATCTGAGCATCGGTATTGCGCTCGCCCCCGAAGACGGCGTTGAAATCGACGAGCTTTTGAACCACGCCGATTTGGCGCTTTACGGAGCCAAGGCCGAAGGGCGCGGCAGCTATCGGTACTATGAGCCGGAGATGAACGTGCGAATGAAGCGGCGGCGCTCGTTGGAGGTCGACCTGCGCTCGGCGCTGCTGCGAAGCGAATTTGTTGTTTACTACCAGCCGATCCTTGATCTCGAAACCGGCACGATCACCGGCTGCGAAGCGTTGCTGCGCTGGTGGCATCCGCTGCGGGGGATGGTGCTGCCGGCTGAGTTTGTTCCGGTGGCGGAGGAGACGGGGCTGATCAACAGCATCGGAGAGTGGGTCCTCAAGCAGGCCTGTTGCGACGCTGTCAATTGGCCAAGCTCGGTACGCGTCGCGGTCAATGTCTCGCCGGCACAATTCCGCAATAGCGCTCTGCCGCTCGTGGTCGTCGCCGCGCTCGCCGAATCGGGCTTGCCGGCGCAGCGCCTCGAGCTGGAAATAACGGAATCGGTGCTCATGCAGAATAACGAAACCTCGCTTCTGATGCTGCACCAGCTGCGCGAATTGGGTGTGCGGATCGCGCTGGATGATTTCGGGACCGGCTATTCCTCGCTGTCCTATCTGCGCAGCTTTCCGTTCGACCGGATCAAGATCGATCGCTCGTTCGTCGCCGACCTGCTCGAAGGCAACGAGGCCGTCGCCATCGTGCAGGCTATTCTGAGCCTGGCCTCAAGCCTCAAAATGCAGGCGACCGCGGAAGGCGTGGAAACGGCCGTCCAACAACGGCTTCTGCGCGCAGCCGGCTGCAACGAGATGCAAGGATATCTGTTCAGCCAGCCACTGCCGGCAACCGGCGTCGCCGAGATCATTGCGCTGCAGCGGGGCTCTGCGGTCGACGTCGCTTAGTCCGGCGTCGCATCTCGCCGCGGCTGGCAGGCCGTGAGGCTCCCGTCAACCGCTCAATGCGTGTTGAACACGCTCTGATACGCGGCCACGGCTTTGCGGGTTGCGGCAAGCTCATCGGCGGTCGGGTTTTCCGGATCCTTGGCCGGCGGCAGGCTGCCAAATCTGAGAAGACAAGCCATGAGCAGCATCCGCGCTTTGGTCGAGGTCAGATTGGAGCCGGCGATGAAAGCTTGGGGGCATACGCCGGGCGGTTCCTTGACCGGGTCGGGCGCACCGGTCGCCGCCGGCGAAGTCGATATGGCGACCGGCGATGACCAGGCGGGCTCCATCCGCATCCCCGCATCGCTGTCCGGGGTCGTCAGCATCAAGCCGACCTGGGGCCTTGTTCCTTATACCGGCATCATGGGCATGGACCCGACGATCGGGTCATGTCGGGCCGCTCACCGCGACCGCGGCGGATAACGCGCCGTTCCTGGAAGTGATGGCCGGCGAGGACAGCTACGATTCACGCCAGCACAACCTCAAGGTCGATACCTACAGCAAGGCGATCGGCCAAAGCATTGCCGGCATGAAAATCGGCGTCGTGCAGGAAGGCTTCGGCCAATACGACTCGCACCCGGACGTCGATGCGGGTGTGCGAGCGGCGGCCAAAGTCCTGCAAGGAATTGGCGCCAAGTTCGATGAAATCTCTATCCCCTGGCATCCGATCGGTATTCCGATCTGGTCGGGGATCGCGCTCGAGGCAACGCTCCATGCCATGGGTCACGAGCGCGCTGCCGCGCAACATTGAAGGCGTCTATCCGCTATCGCTGGCCGGACAGCTCGGCGCACTGCACGACCGCGCCAACGAACTGCCGGATATTGTCAAAGTCGGCATGCTGCTCGCCGCCTACACGGACAAATATTACCGCGGCTACTTTTACTTCAAGGCGCAAAATCTGCGCCGGCGCTTGCGCGGCCTACGATGCGCGGCTTGCGGAATACGACGTGCTGCTCATGCCGACGACGCGCATGATGGCGTCGAAGATTCCGCCGCCCGACGCGCCGATGGAAGCACTGATCCAGCATAGCTGGGAGCAGATCACCAACACCCACCCGTTTAACATCGCGCATCATCCCGCCATTTCGCTGCCCTGTGGATTTGGCGAGGACGACCGGCCGATCGGTCTGATGCTCGTTGCCAAGCTCTGGCAGGAATCGACGCTTTACCGGGTCGCCGATGCGTTCGAACGCGCTTGCAACTGGCAGACGGTCGGCGCGACGAAACGATAGCCGTCAGCAAAAACGCCGGCGCGGCAACGGCGCCTGCGTGTTTTCTCATCCTCATCGTCAAAGCGGAGCCGTGCCGATCGGGCTCAGTTTTGCACGCGATGTTGGTTGTCGCAGGGCTCGCTCGGTAAGTGGCAGAGCTGTCTGCCGCCGCTGAGGTGGTCGTAAATCGAATAGAGCGAGTAGGGGTTCCAGCGCGAGTAATAGTAAGGGGCGTAGGGAGAGACCGGCACCAAGGGGGCGTAACGAGGGTGCACGATGACCACCGGCTTTCGCTTGTTTGGACCCGCCAAACTATGCCCCGTGCCGGAAAAGACAACGATAAAAGCCAAGGCGAGCCGAGCCGCAAGCCGCACGACGGCAGTGCAGTTAAGACCGGGTAACACCATGAGTCCCGCCTTCCTCTTTGTCCGGCAATCCGGCCTTCTTCGAAATCAAGATCGGACGGTAAGCGCCAAAAGTGCAGGCATTGAGGCTAGTTCGCTAACGCCTACACCTTCAGCTGCCGCAAGGAAATCCCGGATCGTCATCGTCAATCGCGGGCCGTCCGTTCACCAAACCATGCATAGTGGTGAAATAGATAATGATAATACTTCAATAATTCTCTCTTTTTGCAGAAGAGGGCGGGTGCAATTGCTAACCGCAGCAGCGAGAAACGTTTTTAGATCTGAATCAATCAGTTTAAAAGTAGCGCCAGCGACGGATTGTTCGATCGATTGCCAGAGACATGGCGACAGGGAGCTGGGATATGAAAAAGATTTTGGGTGTGCTGATCGCGGCGGCGCTCTCCGGCGCGGCGCTGGTGGGAACGTCGAGCGCGGCGGATGCCCGCTGGGGCTGGGGCTATGGCGGCTGGCGCGGTGGCTGGGGCTACGGTGGCTGGGGCTACCGGGGCGTCGGATGCTGCGGTGGCTGGGGTTACCGCGGCTTGGGCTGGGGCCCGGGCGGCTTCGCGGCCGGTGCAGTCATCGGCGCAACGCTGGCTACCCCCTACTATTACTATCCGCTCCCGGCTTATCCGACCTACTACTATTACTCTTATCCGGCCCCCGCTTACTATTACTATGGCGCGGGGACCGGCTGCTGCTACTGAGCACGGGCGAACGCCCGCTGGGGCTAAAGTCCTGACCGCCGGCTCTACCGTCGCCCACACTGAATCGCAGTCCCGGCCGCCGGCTGTATGCATGCAGGGGCCTGTAACGGCCGTCAGGCGAAGTCGCTATCGTCGCCGCCGAAACTGCCGTCGTCGTCAAAGTCGTCGGCTGTATCCGAATCTTGCGGCGCATCGTTCACATCGGCGACGCTTTGCCGATCAGCGCCGGCGCCACGATCGATGTCGTTGATCCCCGCCTCGCGTGCCATGGTGCTGTCGGACGCGCTGCCGCTTCCGGCTGGAGCCCGATTGTCATCAAGGCGTCCGAACGCGCTTTGCGTGGGCCCGCTTGAACCGGAGTGGTGGCCGAACATCGAGCGGATCCCATCCATGAGAAGCGCGCCGCCGATCACGCCCGCCGCGGTCGAGGCCGCCGTACCGAGGAACGATCCGCCGGAGCCGAAAGCGGGGCCGGTCGGCATTTGCGGCGGATAGCCCGGCTCAAATCCGTAGGGCGGCGGGGCCATCGGCGATGTTTGTGTCGCCGGCGAGCGCACGGTCAGCACCGACCCGCGCGGTTCGCGCCGGCCGAGGACGGCCTCGCGCATGCTGTCGAGGAACCCTCCCTGCTGCTGCTCCTGCTCGGCACTGCCGAGCTGCGTCTGCAATTCTTCGATGCGCGCATTGGCCCGCTTGAGGGCCTCGTCCTGGACGAGGGCGGTCTGCACCAGCGCGTAGGCGGCGTGCGGCGCGCGGCGAAGCCCGTCTGCAATCAGGCGTTCGGCCTCCGGATCGCGAGGATTACTTTCCAGTTTTGCCAACCGGTCGAACAACTCGTCGACTAAGGCCTGTTCCTGCGGCGTCATTGCGGCTCTCCCTGGCAGGCGGAACTGGCGGTTATGTGGGGAGGCGGCAGGGCGCCGGAAGGGGGGTCACCAAAATGTCGCCCAGCGATCAACGACCACTGTCGATCGCCGAATTTATCTCGGCATCACAGCGTGGGAATTTATCTTGAAAATTTTATCTTGGGAATTTCCGGCTTAGTTCGGCGGCCGTCCCAATTTGCCCATAAAATGTCCTTTTATTTGTCGGGCCCGCTTCATGCTGGGTAGGTCTAACCTTGCGACGCGGACGATCCTTGATGCACGGGGTCGCTCCCCACATGTGCCGGTCAAGTAAGCCCGTCCATTGTTAGGCGGAGGTGCCGGGGGTCGCTCCCCCGGCACACTCTGCTCCGGCCATTGAATTCATTGATTGTTTTTAGTAGGTGAGGGCGCAATCCCCAAAGGTGAGGGAATAGAAGTTCGCTCATCGTTCGCGAGCTTGTGCATCGCCCCGTGCGCCAGCCGACGTCGATCAGCAGCGCGCGTATAGAGCGACGCCATGCGGCCGCCAGACCAACCAAAGATCGCTTCAAGCTCCGCGACGGTCGCGCCAGCATTCGCCGCGCGCGTCGCCGCGACCTTGCGTAGCCGTGCGCCGAGCGATTTACGCCAGCTGCACGACACGCTTTGCGAAACTGATTGCCGAAGGATCGCTTGTCGAGCGGATGACCGTTGGCGCCGACGATGAAAGTAAGATCGCCGCAAGGGCCCGCGCGCAATGTCTCCACGAGCACCGGAAGAATGGGCAGCGTGACCTCGGTGTCGGTCTTCTCAGTTTTGATCGTTGCAACGCCATTGCGGACATGCTGGCGACCGAGCTTCACGGCGTCGCCACGACGGAGTCCTGTGTACAGCAAGACGTCGAGCCAAACGCGCTCTCGCGTGCCGATCGGCCAGCGCTGCTCATATGCGGCAACCTCCTCCTCGGTCCAGACAGGGATGCCGGCATTCTTTGGTCGAGCTGGATCAGCGACGCCGGTAGTGGGATTGATTTTGATGAGCTGCGCTTCTGCAGCCCACCGGAAGAGCCCCCGCATGGTTTCGAGGAAATGTCGCGCTTGAGCCGGTGTCGCGTGTCTCCGATCTCGGCCCGCAACGATTGTCGCCCGCGTGATCTGGGCGTACGGCTGCTTGCCTGCCGAATTGATGACATGCCCGAGTATAGCTTCGCGCTGTTGCCGGGTCGAAAGTGATAGACTGAGCCACGCTGGAGTCTCGCGATATCTGTCGATGAGCCATTTCAGTGTGCCGGCGAGCGCATCACCACTCGATGGTCTTGGGCGAGCCGTAATGGCGGCGTGATACTCGGCATCGAATTCGGGCGTGCCAAATGCCGCCCTAATTCGCGTACGCTGGCCTTTACCTACGCGGACGTACCACACGGTCTTACCGTGGCGAGAGACCTGACGGTGTAGGTGAGGCGGGCGAGGGCGGGGCATGGCGTCCATCACAGTATGATCTCCGCCTCCGGTTCAAGTCCTTTCTGCGGGTTTTCGGAAGCCGCCAAGCGTACGATCAGGGACTGCTCGCCGATCTTCACCACCACCTCGGCCGCGCCGGCTTGCTTCGCCGCGCGGATAACGCGGGCGATATCGGCTTGCGTGACTTGGGCGGGGCGGCGGGGCATGACTTCAACTACGCGGCCAGGAAAATGGGAAGGGCACGGGGCACTGGCGCGTCAACTGCGGGGTGCAGTCAGTCAACCGGGTCAACCTAATTTTCAGGCTGTTTTGCTGGCCGCTTATCGGGCGGCGGCGCCACCGCGCACCCCGACCACCTTGGAAGGACCCGTGGCCGGGATGAGCCTCGCTGATGGCCGGTCGCCGTAGATCGGGCTGACCAGAGTGGCGCTCCGTTTCGCTCTGCGCCCACAAGGTCACGCCAGCGTCCGTGGCATTTTGCTGACAGTGTTTGGACTTCACAGCCACCGGGTCCGCCGCAAGCTCACGGCAGATCTCCGTAGACTTCGAATCCGAATGGGCAAGTTGCCCATTCGCGGCGTTTTTGATCTCGGCCACAAGTGCCGCGACTGGCATTAGGCTGAGGGGACAGTCGTGGCGCGAACTAACACCGACGGTTATTGTGTTTGCCCTATCTGCCCTAACTGCCACAACTAAAAACAAAAAGGAGAAATATAATTCGGGGGTGACTTGGCAACGCTCGGCCCTTGCTGAGCTCTCGCGCGCGCGAGGCAAAAAGTTGTGGCACTTAGGGCAGACGGGGCTAACCCCTGATTTTGCTCTCTTTGTTCGCGCCACGAGTCCGCCAATTGCTCGTGGCACTTGGGGCGCGGATTTCTGTAAATGGGGAAAGCTATTCGACGACATCGTCGCTTTCCCCTTCGATTACATCGTGCTCGTCCTCCGGCGGCCACTCGATTTTCTGCTCGAGTTCTGTTTCGAACAGCGCTCTCGCGTCGGTAAGCGACGGCAGGAAATAACACAGCACACGTTTCTTAACTAGCCCGTCGCGCCGGTCATCAACCAACATTGTATGTTTGGCGCGTTTGATGGCGTCAGGCAGCAGCCTTTTCAATGCAGAGCCGAGCGAGATCTGCGCGTTCTTTCGCTTGATTCCGACCTGGTCAGACACAGCGATATAGTCATTGAACAGTTTGTCAGTGGGAATGATACGTTCCCATTTATCGCCGTCGCGTGTGGTGGTGCCCGACATAAGGCGGTCGAGCCACCAAGAGTCGACCGAGCTGAGCGAATTAAATTTTTGCTCCAGCAACGCCTCAGTGCGCGGAAAATTTCGCAAGTCGACGCTGTCCAGGTTAAACGCGAGAAGATCGCCCAGCAGGTGCTCGAGCCCACCGGCGGCCATCTCGACGTCGATCTCGGCGAAATAGGCGGCGTTCTTCGCGCACCGCGGATTGATGTCGAAGACGACGAAGCGGCGCTCGTCCTTGCCGGCCGGCACTACCCAATCCTCGTTCGACGTCAACATCAGCCGCACGTAGTTTTCCAGCGACACGGGGTCGACGCCCTTCGCCTCAATAAATTGCCGGGGCGCTGTGATCAGCCCTTTGATCCGCCCCTCGGCGGCCTTGTCGCCGGCCCACACCGCTTCGTCCGCCTGGAGCATAAGACAGCTCGCCATATGGGCGTTGAACTGGCCCGTGACATAGCGTGCGCTGTCGACCAAAAACCAATGGCGCTTGAAGAGTGCGCCGATGACTTCGCCGACCTTGGTCTTCCCCGCGCCCCTCTTGCCGCGCAAAACAAGCGCGATACCGAGGCGCTCCCGGGGTCGCTGAACGATGTGGGCCAAAAATGCAAACAACCATCTGAACAGCGCTTCATCACCATCACAGACATTGTTCAGCAGGTGATCGTGGAAAGTTTTGTAGTATTTCCGATCCGGGTTCGGCGCGGGCCGCACATCAAAGCCGGTCCAGAGATTGAGATATTGCGGACTACCGGGCGCATTGTACGGATCGGGGTAAAATTCGAGACCCTCATATTGGCGCCGGCGGGGTCCTCCAGCCATCTGACCGCCCAGGTCACCCGTCTGATCCGCCCGTCGTGGCCCCGCACCTGCGTAAAGCGGTTTGCAAACCAGGTCTTGAACGCCTGAACGGTGAGCATCCTTAGCCGATGCTCTGGCTCCCGGGCATTTGGGTCTTCTTGATAGATAACAGTCTGGCTGCCAACCTTGACGATCGCATACTCTTTGTTGAGGAACTCGACGTCATAACCGAGATCGCTGAGACCATCGGGTGGCTCGCCGCTACCACTCTCGCCTGTTCTTACAGTGCTGGCGGCAGTGCGACCGGCTCCAACAAGCCGCTCGGCGGCTCCGCTCGCCTTGCTTTGGCGATGGCCTGGAGGCTTCGCTGCAGTCGAGTCCGCAACCGTAAAGGGCGGCAGCGGGCGAGCGTCATCGATGCTTCCGGCGATGTCGTTGCCGCGGCCCTCCCGGAGCATGTCATTGAAGATGTCGTAGAAAAAATTGGCCGACGCCACCCAGTTGTTTATCTCGGCGATGAGGATGCGTATCGCTGTCCGGCCGGAGAAAAGCTCGCGTACCACTACACGGCTCTCGGACCGCTAAAGCAAGTTAGGCGCCAAAGGCGCCGTCGATCGTGTGCATCGCCCCCGTTACGAAGCTCGCCTCCGGCCCCGCCAGCCAGGGCAAGCCGTGGACGCGCCGGCGATACCGCCGCATTCGCAGCAGGGGATTACGTTGCCGTCTTCGTTCAGCATCAGGCGGCGGGAGCGAAGCAGAAGAGGGAAGTTTACTCGTGAGGGGCCCATCAAAAATCTCTCTTTGCCCTCAATAGTACTAGTCATCCAGGTGAGGGGGCGTAAGGTATTGATATGGCGGCATTGTTCCATTTGTCGTTCCCCCGGCACACTCTTCTTTCGCATTGAACTTATTGGCATTTTTCATCTGATGCCCGCATCTTACCTTTAGGTGCGGGAATAACTCGGGACCATTGTCGATCCGAATGCACTTCGGTGGCCCCATGTTCTTTCAGAAGCCGGCCGAGCACGTCCAGAACCTGATCGCCGCGCGGGCTGTTGTCGACTTCGATCGCTAAGCTTCTGCGCGTGAAGTTGTCGACCACGGTCGAAGCGCGGATGCGTTTGCCCTTGATTAGTGCACAGCGACGAAGTCCATCGACCACTGATCGTTAGCTGCGGCGACTGGGCATCCGTTCCCAGTACATGGGGCGCTGACATAACGTCGTAATCAGGCTTTTGCATGGGGTTCGTCGCCGAGGTTGCCCATACGCTCGCGGACAAAGAACTTCATGTCATCTGTCCGTCAGCCAACTCCCCGCACGGACAGCTACGGGGCATTGTCGTAAAGTTTCTGCGCGACCGCAGTCGCGATTTCTTTCGGCGGATGCCAATATGTTGCTAAGATGAGAAACGCAGAACGGATTACTCAGGAGTAGGGCGATGCCAGGTGGCGCGCCCGCGTTGATCGGCCGGCAGAGCTTCAATAGGCCGCCTCGTTTCGCTAACCGTTGCATGCCAACTTTTGCGCTTGCGGCGATCGCGGTAATGTGCTCCGGCGTTATCCATCCGTCAATCTCAGCAGAGCCCATGTCGGACTTTGTTAGTCGAGAGGGAACTCACTTCATCCTCGATGGAAAACCCTTTTTCGTTGCCGGGATCAATAACCATTATTTGACATTCGGCTCGCCCCGCGAAGTAACGCTCGTGCTCGACGACGCAGTTGCGATGGGAGCAAACGTCGTCCGCACGTTCATTCAACCTATCATCGGTTCTTTGGACGGCACCACTAAGCCAACCGTCTGGAAATGGCGCAGCAGCGCCGATTCGAGCGACCTCGGCGTACACGGCACATACATGTTCTATTGGGACGCGCGGCGTGGCGCCATGGCAGCTAATGAAGGCGCAAACGGCTTGCAACGGCTTGACTTTCTTGTGTCGGAAAGTCGCAAACGAAATTTACGTTTGATCATCACCTTTTTGGATTTCTGGAAATACGCGGGTGGGGCTCAGCAGATGCTGGCTTGGTACCAGGATGGCAGCTTCTTCTTGCGGGACGAACGCACCAGGAATGACTACAAACAACAGGGCGAGGATGGCAGCTTCTTCTTTCGCGACGAACGCACCAGGAATGACTACAAACAACTTATACGATCAGTTGTAGAAAGAATAAACCCGCTTACAGGCAGAGCTTACAAAGACGAGCCGGCGATTTTCGCATGGGAGCTTATAAACGAAGCCGACATCGTCCAACCCTCAAGCCTCGTTCAAAACTGGGTCGCAGAGATGTCCACATATGTGAAAACCCTTGACTCGCGTCACCTCGTCTCTTCCGGTTTCGCTAATGTCTATAATCGGCTGTTGGATATTGGAATTCCTACAATCGATTTCGGCGTCTGGCACGGTTATCCGAAATATTACAACTTGACCGTCGATTCTTTCGATCGGTTGATTAGGGAGTTCTGCGATATTGGCGCGGCTCACAACAAGCCCGTGCTTTTGGAAGAATTCGGTTACGCACGGTCGAATCCTGATCAGGTCGCGGCTTACCGCAAGTGGATGACTACAATCAAAGAGGATCCACATTGCGCGGGCTGGCTTGTTTGGCGCCTTGTTTCACTGCAAGATTCAGGCCGTTTTCCAATCGACTCATACGATCAATTCGACATTCACAATGACAATTCGCCAATTTGGAGAGCGATGCAAGAAAGCGCTAAAGAGATGGTGCAAAAGGATGTGAACGCACGCCGACCTTGAGGGGCTGAAAAGCAAACACGGTCGGGCAGTCGGTTCGAGCAAACCTTCAAGTAACACAGAAGAAATGAGCCGCACCGTCTGTGCTCGCGAGTCGCAAAGCGGAGCCTATCTTATTTTTTGGCGACAATTGTAATGCCAAGAATGAGTCTGGCGGGAAGCGCGTGGGAAGCACTTGCCCCAAAGCGTTCCCGTAGGCCCGAAATTAAGTGTTCGATCGAACTAACAACGCCCGCTGGCAAAGGCACATACATTCCTCGCGATCCAACAAGTGCCGTGAGGCGACGAAAGCCCACCTGTCGGAAGAAAGTTGCCAACTCTCCCAAGGTGTATTCCTTTAGATGAAAGCCTGTGGCATTGTCATCGAAATACACCGAAATATCGTGCGGACCGGACAGGCGGTTGGGCGTCAGGCAAATGTAGAGACCGCCCGGCTTCAATACATTGTAGACATCCCGAAGCTGCTGCATAGCATCGTCCGGGTGCAGGTGTTCCATAACTTGATTGCTGAAGGCTACGTCGACACCATTCGTTGGACAAGGAATGGTGCATCCGTCAGACAATAATAGCTCAATATTTGAGGGCAGTTCAACGTTCCTGACAATCTCCGCTGAGACATCAACGGCGTACACTTTGGTCACGAGCGGTGCAATTTCGGATGCGAGTGCGCAATCTCCAGCGCCAATTTCAAGAAAGGTTTGGTGCGGGCGCAGGTAACGACATAATAGTTTTCGCAGAGAACCCACCTCGGCACGCGATTGCCCGGCCAACTTCTGTTTCAGTTGCGGATGATCAGGAACTCGTCGGAAGAGCTCATCGTACACAGTTGAATACAGACCGCGGCGCTGCTCTTGGTTTGCATTGCGCAGGCGATCGGCAAGCTCTGTTTCGACTTGATAATGGGCGACTAATCGTTCAAGCGTTCTGTCGTCGCCAAACCACGCCTGAGTGCGCAAACGCTGTTTTTCGTCCATATCAGTTTTCAGTTGGTGCTGCCACCACGTTGAGCAAGCCTAGGCTAGTTCCGGCTTGATGTGAATATCGACGGGCGCCGTTCCACTTTTTTGGTGGCGTTGTGCGCTCGCGCTCAACTCCACGCCAAATGCCGCCGTCTCAGCGAGCGGGGCCTCACTCGTACACGGCCCCGCCTGGCCCGGGATTTTTTTCGTCGCGATTTTTGCTGTTCCACCGACCGGCGAAATATTGCCTGGCGATCTCGGGGGCCAAGTTGTCGCCGGCGTAATGCGACGGCTGGCCCTCACTTTTGTCCTTGCGCTCGGCTCGGATGCCAGATTGCTGCCGAATTGCAACAGGAAAGGTGAATTGGGACCAGAGTCCTAAGAATGTCCGCGCGCTCTATCACACTCCCCCGCCGCTAGCCGAGCCAGCGCTTGCGCCGCTTATAATGCTTGATGTCGCGAAAACTGCGCCGCCCGCTGTCAAGCGAAAGCCCGAGATAAAATTCCCGTACGTCCTCGTTTTCGCTGAGCTTTTCCCGCGTGCCGTGGAGGACGATGCGGCCGTTTTCGATGATGTAGCCGTAATCGCACAAGGCCATGGCGGCGTGCGCGTTCTGCTCGACCAAGAGGATGGTCAAACCGTGCTCGCGATTGATCGCCGCGATGGTCGCGAACAACTCTTCCGCAATATTCGGCGCCAAGCCGACCGACGGCTCGTCGAGCATCAGAAGCTTCGGTCGTGCGACCAGCGCACGGCCGACCAGGAGCATCTGCATTTCACCGCCGGACAAGTAGCCGGACACGCGATTGGTGAGGCCGCGCAGCCGCGGAAAATAGGTGTAGACCCGTTCGATATCGTCCTGCACGGTCTGCCGGTCGCCGCGATGATGGCCGCCGACCAAAAGGTTCTGCTCGACGGAAAGATGCGCCAGCACTTTTCGGCCTTCGAGCACCTGGACAATGCCGCGGCGGAAAAGCTTGACCGGATCGGCGCTGGAAATATCTTCCCCCTCAAAGCTGATTTGCCCGTCGGTGACCTTGCCATGCTCGACCGCGAGCAGGCCCGAGATCGCTTTCAGCGTTGTCGTCTTGCCGGCGCCGTTGCCGCCGAGCAAAGCCGTGATCTTGCCGGCGCGCACTTCGAGGTTGACGCTGCGCAACACTTGAATGATGCCGTCAAAAACGACATCGACGTTGCGCAGCTCAAGCAGCACCGGCGGAATGTGTTGCACGAACGCGGACCCGTCTCACCATTTCGGCAGATCGGGGACTGGAAGCCAGTCGTTGCCAAGCGTGGCAATCTTACCGTCACGCACGACCTGCGCCTTCACCTCGAGCTTGCCGACCGGGAAAGGCGCCGTCGTGTCGAACTTGATCTCGGGCAGCGATCCCATCAGTGACGCCTCGCTATAATCCGCACCGAGCATCGCGTCATACACGGCTTGGCCAGTGACACTGTCCTTGCCGCCCTTGGCGATGGCCTGTTCGAGCACGCGCAGCGCTAATAACGTTTGATAGGCCGATTGCGCGGCGGCGATGCCCCAGTTTCCGGCGCCGGTGTGATACTTGGTGTAGAGGTCGCGAACCGGCAGGGTCTCCTGATTGTCGGGCGCAAAGGCGAAGACTGAGTAAGAGCCTTCGATCTCCTTGAGGTCGATGCCCTTGGCCACTTCCGTCAGGCCGTTATGGGTCGACATGATGATCGGGATGTTGGCGCCCAATTCGCGCAGCGCCTTTCCGGTGGCGACCACTTGGGCGGTCGTACCGCCCACCATGATGGCGTCAGGCTGTTGCCGCACCAGCGTTCGCACTTCGTTGACGACAGAAACCGGACTTGCATCGACCCATTGCACGTCGAGAACGGCGAAGCGGTCGGGGTTGGTCTCGGCGAATTTCTGCACGCCTTTGACCTGATCGACAAATCCGGCGGCGGTCTGAGTGCTGATCGCGCCGATGACGAGCTTGCTTCCCTTCCTCTGTTGCAGAGAGTTGAGCAGGCCGACGAATTCGTGGCTGTAAGTCGGTCGGAAGGAAAAGTGCCAGCCATTCGGCTTCCAGACGAGCCCCACCATGGCAGTGCTCATCAGCATCGGCACCTTGTCGGCCGGCAGTCGTTTCATCAATGTGATGAGATCCGGCGTGCCGAAGCCGAGATGCATGATCGGCTTGTCGGTTGCGAGGATGCTCGGCCATGTGCTGGCGACGACGCTCGCGTCGTAGCGCATGTCGTGGACCTTGATATCGACGTTGGTCCCGAGCTCCTTGCCCCTGGTGTCGTTCCACCATGCGGCGATGGCGCGAATTCCGGATACGGTACTCGGGGCAACGTCGGCGAACGGCCCGGTAAAGTCGGCTGATGCCGACATGACATAATCGGCAGCCATCGTTGGTGCAGAAGCAAACATGAACAGCGCCGTCGTGCTCAGGCCGAACGCCAGTCTGAGGAGCTTCATCGTCGTTTCCTCCAGTTGCTCATTGGGACATTGTTTGTTTGTTAGTTGTGCGGGAAAGGCCAGATTCGATACGCCGCTTTGAGAACGCTCCAACGGTGGGCGAGTCCGCGCGGCTCGAAGATCAGCGCGAGCAAGATGCAAATGCCAAGGATGACGTTGCTGGTGGCGAAAACGAGCCCGCCGCCGAGGTTCGGGAATGCCGTGAGCAACGCGCCGCCGAGCGCGTGAAACACTTCCTGGACCGCAGTGACGAAAACGGTGCCGAGGATCGCGCCAAGCGGCGAGTTCAATCCGCCGACGATCAGCATTCCGAGATACCAAATCGACAGCAGCAGATTGAAATTTTCGGTCGTGACGTAGCGGATATAGTAGGCGAAAAAGCCGCCGGCGATGCCGGCGAACAGCGATCCGGCGAAGAACGCCATCACCTTGTAGTAGCTGACATTGACGCCGGTGACTTCGGCGGCAAGCTCGTTGTCGCGCACGGCGCACAGCGCACGCCCGAAGCGGCTGCGCTGCAGATTAAAGGCGCCGACACTGCAGATCAGCACGCCCGCCAGCGTGAAGTAATACATATCGAGCGGTGTCGACAGCACGCGCCCGCCGATCGCGATCGGCTCGACCGCCAAGCCGCTCGTTCCGCCGAGCCAATCGGACGGCAGCGCCAGCACGATGATCGGAAACATCACCTGTGCGGCCAATGTCGTCAGCGCCAGATAAAAGCCCTTCACCCGGATCGCGGGCAGCGCAAAGACGATGGAGACGAGGGCGGCGGCAAGTCCGCCGGCGGGTATCGCAAGCCAGAAGGGAAGGTCCTCAGACAGCCGTGCCGCGGCATAGGCGCCGATCCCCATGAAGGCCGATTGCGCAACGTTGATCTGACCCGCCATGCCGACGGTCACCTGCAAACCGTAGACGGCCATCAAAGTAATGAATGTTACGGTCAGCACGCCGGTGACGTAGAGGCTCACCACATGCGGGACGAGAACGAGCGCCAGCAGCAAGGCCGCGAACCACAGCGCTTGCGGCCAGGTGTGGATGTAGCGGCCTTCGGTCGCGAAGCTTTCGAAGCGAACGCCAGTGGGAAGTAGCGTACCCATCAAAGCCTCTCGATGACTTTCCAGCCAAAGAGGCCCTGCGGGCGCAACAACAAGACGCCGATCATGATCACAAAGGGCAGGATCTGTGAGCTCACACCCTTGGTGAACGGATCGATATAGACCGACGCCAGCGCTTCACCCACGCCGATGATGGCGCCGGCGAGCAGCGCACCGCGCACGGACTCCATCCCGCCGAGAAGCGCGATCGGCAGCGCGCGCAATCCGATGCTGGCGGCATTGAGCGACACGATCTGATCGGACAGCAGCACCACCGAACCGATGGCGCTGAGCACGGCGCCCATGATCCAGGCGACGGCGACCGCCTGTCGCACCGAAACACCAAGCGACAAGGCGGTGTAGTGATCCTCGGCCACGGCGGCGAGCCGCAAGCCCTGCCGCGTATGCATGAAGAACCAGTGCAGGAGCTCCACCAGGCTCACGGTGAGCACGGCGCCGATCAGCAGGCGCTTGGTGATGAGAAATGGACCGATGCTCCATGCGCCCGATGGCAAAATCTGCGGAAACGGCCGGGTCTCCGCGCCCCATGCAAGTTGCGCCACGCCACGCAGCAGAATGAGCAGCGCGATGCTCGCCATGAAAACCGTAAACGGCGATTCGCCGATCAGCGGCCGAAACAGCGCGCGTTCGAGAATGAGAGCAAGCCCGACGCAGCAGATGAGTGCGAGCGGCACGCCGATGCCCCACGGCAGTTTCACGCCGAGCGTGAAAGTCCAGATGAACAGCGCGCCGAGCAGTAAAATCTCGCCCTGCGCCAGATTGACGATGCGCGAGGAACGGTAAATGACGACAAAAGACACGGCGACCAGCCCATAGACGAGGCCGACCAGCAATCCGTTGATTATGACTTGGAGCCCGTCGATCATGGGATCGGTCTCGCCTCGTTCATAAGCTCGCCTCGGCAATGTGGTTGATGGCGACGCGCGCGGTCATTTTTGCTTTGCGGCCGTCTTGATAGCGCGCCTCGATGGTGGCGATGACGTGCTCGACGCCGGCATAGATCGCGCCGATGATCTCCCGATAATGTTCGGCGATCTGCTCGCGGCGCAGCTTGCGCGAGCGGGTCAATTCGGCTTCGTCGGCATCGAGCTCCTTCGGCAAAGTGACGAACGAGGCAACGCGGGCACCGGTTTCTAGGCGCCGGTTGACGTCGCGGATGGCTGCCGCGATCTCGGCGCGGATTTCCGGAAGCTGGCTCAATTCGCTGAACGTTCCGAAGGCGAGCCCGTGACGCTCGGCAAAGCGGCCGCAGATTTCGGGATTAACGTTGATCAGGGCGGCGACGAAATCGCTGGTCTCGTCGCCCAGCACCATGACGTCGCGGATGAAAGGCGAAGCGCGCAGGCTGTTCTCGATGAACTGCGGCGGAAATGGCTGGCCGGTGCGGAGCTTGCGCAAATCCTTGAGCCGGTCGAGGAAAATCAGTTGCTGGCGCTCGTCGAGGCGGACCGCATCGCCGGTGCAAAATCCGTCGTCGGCGCGGCCGAGCTCGGCGGTCGCCGCCTCGTTCTTCAGATAGCCGGAGAAGGCGCAGCAGCGCACGCGCAATTGTCCCGCTTCGTCGACCCAGGCCTCGATTGATGGCGCGATGGTCGGGTCGCTGGGCAGCAATTCGCCCATCGTGGCCGGGTCGAAGCCAGTGCCGCAGTGCGAGGAAAGAACGCCGAGTTCGGTGCTGCCATAGATGTTGCGCAGCGATACGCCGAGCGCGTGGAAAAGCCGGAACAGATCTGCCGACAGCCCGGACCCGCCGCTGAGCACCGCTCGGGTTTTCGACAATCCCAGCACGTCGCGGATCGGCCGCAGCATCATGCGTTCGGCGAGTGGCAGCGCCAGCCGGCGCGGGAGGAAGCCCGCGCCGGGCTCGCGCGCGGCAGCGCCGGTCTTCACCGCCCAGGCGTAAAGCGCGCGGCGGATCGGGCCGGCGTC
>Ga0187781_10000609_pt1 | contig 25814 bp, 15 predicted proteins | sample 0715_SJ02_MP02_2_FD_132447 | JGI IMG/M metagenome (GOLD analysis project Ga0187781, IMG submission 132447) | Tropical peat soil microbial communities from peatlands in Department of Meta, Colombia - 0715_SJ02_MP02_20_MG | ecosystem: Environmental > Terrestrial > Soil > Wetlands > Peat | place... | reverse complement strand
GCACCAATCCCTGATAGACCGTCACCTGATCCGGTGTTCCATCCGGCTTGATGATTCCCTTCAGGATGATCAGCTTGTGGGCCTTCTCGCGCGGCACAGGCAATCGCTGAAAATCAAACCTTGTTTCCACATCGGGCGGAATCAGGGGCGACTCGAGATGAATCACGGTGGAATGGCTCTCGGCCGCCGGTTTTGCCGGAGAAGATCTTTGCTGGCAGTATTGCAGAGTCCAATTTTTCCCCGGCATCGGCACGAAGACCGTATAAATCTTCCCGCATTGCAAGGCTCCGTAAACACCCAATCCGCCTCCGCCGACCGGCCCCGCCGAAACCACCAAATGGTTCTGGCGGATCTTTGATACAAAATCAGCGGCGACGGGATAAACCATGCTAATGGCAAGGCTTGGGTCGAGCATGCCGAATCCTTCGCCGCTCGTCCCAGTTCCGCTGATGCTGAGGGCTCCTTCGGAGCCCGAATTCCCGCCTCCGCCACCGCCGCCTCCCGAGCCGACTCCGGTGCTCCCATCGCCTCCGGCGCCATTGCCGCCGGGATCGCCGCTTCCTCCTCCGACGACGCCATTCGGACTTCCCCCGGGCGATCCTGGCTGACCACCGCCTCCAGGAGATATCGAAAACTCGCCATATCGATTCCCCGGCGGCAAAACAATCTCGGATGAGGATGACGAAGGATCGATGCCGATAGCAACGAGGCCATAGCCCCGATCCACCGATCCCACTGCGGGATCATCCGGCGCCGCCACTGGGCCGGATTCGCCGGATCGGTGCGCCACTGGCGCTGCGGCAGCCGGAATGGGCATCCGCGGCTGAGATTTCGAGGGCTCGAGCATCGTCACGAGTGGCGCTGAAGTTTTGGAAGGCGCCAGATTCGGCGCCTGCTCGGTGGATTTCTCCCGCGTGGCGCGAACCGGTTTTGCGTCGCTCGGAGTGAACTTGAATGTCGGCTTGGGAATGCCGGGCGCTGTCCCGAGCACGATGTTCGGCACTTTGACATCGTGGTCGATTATCAGATCGGGCGGCGAAAAGGACTGAATAATCGTTTGGCGGTAATTGTCCGGGCGCTTGGGGTGCGAAACGATCGTAAGGCCATTGCGCGAGGCCGTGCTCCCCAGTTTCGGCGGCTGATTGGGAATGTGCCCGGCCCCGGGCTGGCCGCCTGGGCCCGCCGGAGCGATTCGCGGCAATGTCTTCTTCGATTCCACGAGAGGCACTCGGAAATAAATCTTCTCCCTCTGAGGCGTGGGGGGATCGAGCGACGATGCGCTTGTAGGCAGAGCCTGCGGCAGATAGATCAAAAGCAAAATCATGGAGCAATGGAACAGAAATGAAGCGGTCAGCGAGCGGCCCGCCAATTCAAACCGAGCGGCACGCGCGCTGCGAAACAGATAAGCCGGAGATTGGCTCGCGCGCAGGTTGGGACGCGAAAACAGAACTGCGAGAGAACGCCACCACCCGACCAAAGCCGATTCGTGCTTCACAAGAAATTGCATCGGCCTGCGCGGCCCTTCCGAGAGGCGTGTATTTTCAGGATTGGCGACCCGCGCCCCGGTCGGGCGCTCCCAAAGCCTTCCGTAATTCAAACCGCTGCGCTGGAGGCTCATCCTATCGTCCAACGGCTCCCGAAATCTGCCTTGCCCTTGCCCGCTTCGCTAGGGTCAGCCCATAGGAGGGCACACTCGCACCCATGGGTTGTCCTGGCAGGTGCAACTGTCTTGCCAATGGGGGATTCGCTGCAAGTGAGTGCAAGCCCACCTAGATACGTCGCGCTGGCGGGCAAAAGTCACCGATTGTGGACGTGGCGCTTACCCGTTTGAGCGGTTTTGTTCACCCGACAGGCCTGGCCGCTCGGTCTTCGGACAGCTCCTCACTCCTCCCGCCGTAACTGACTTTGCAGCAAGCACTTAAGTTTCACTCGTGAGCCCGCTTGCTACAGCTTTGGCCCCCATCCTGCACCTTGCAGCGCGGGGAAGGAGGCGGTGGTTCTGTGTTTCGGGTTCGATTCTTTCGAGCAAGCCTTGTGCTGTGGGTGAGCCTCCTGGTTCCGTCCATCGCGCACGCGCAAGCGGCGAGTTCAGGCGGCTCGGCCTCCGCATCGGGCGGAAATTACACGGTGATGGGCGGGACGAACTCTTCAAAGCCATCTTCGCAGCCACAGAGCAAATCGGCGCACCTGGTGGATACCGGCGGCCCTCCCGCGGACGAAGCGAACCGAAAAGCCCTTGAAGAGCGCGCGGGAAGCAACGGAGGCAAATTGCTTCTGCGCTCGACTCCGAGCGGTGCCCAAGTGTTCATCGACGGCGCCTTCGTGGGCCGCACGCCATTGCTTCTGATCGTGCCTCCCGGGAAATACAAAATTCAAATGCACGGTCCGCGCGAATCATTTAGTGAACGGACGGCAGAGATTGCCGCTCAGGAGACGCAAGAAATCGCGTTGAAGCTGAGCGAGCGGTATCCGGAGCGCGTGGTTGCAAGGTGAGAATTCCCAGATTGTGAGCCAAGCATATGGATCGTAAATCGACCGGGATTGACTTTGATCGCCAGGCATTCGTGGCTTCGTCGGAATCGTCCTCGGCGACGAGTTCGCCTTTCACGGGAGTGCTTCTGCTGCTCGTCGCCATCGCCGCGCTCTGTCTTCTTGGCTACAAGTTCCTGATCCGAACCGCCGTGGATGATCCCGATTCAAATCGCCGCACGCTGGCGCAGATTGACCAGCGCATGGCGGGAATCGAAGAGCGGCTCGAACAGATCGAGCAGAACCACAATCGCGTAGCGGGAACGGTCCCGTCCAACGGGAATCGGGCCCCTTCGAATCCGGCCGAAAGCGAACCTCGCACCCCGCCTCGAGTGGTGTACCGCATTTCTCCAACGCCTGCTTCTTCCCAGCCCGCGTACAGCACTCCCCCGGGCGATCCGGCCATTTCCCAGAAGGTTGCGGGAATCCAACAGGGCCTGGGAACGCTTCAGCAAGACGCGGCTGCGAATCGGGAAGCATGGCAGGCGACAACCGACCGGCTCGCCGACGTCAGCGGCCAGGTGGGAAACCAGCGAATGCAATTGCTGCGCAGCGAGGATGAATTGAACCAGCTTCTGGCGCACACGCAGCGCACCGCGATTCCTTTTGAAGTGCACCGCGGTTCGGAGCGCCAGCCGGTGGGGCCGATTTATTTCGTGCTGAAATCGACGAATCCGAAGTCGCAGCGCTATACCCTCTGCGTGTACGTCCAGGATTCGTGTTTGGAGCTGAAAGAGCGGAACCGCTATGAAGTGGTGCAATTCGTCACTTCAAGGTATTCGGCGCCGCTCGAAGTGATTGCCACTTCCGTCACCAAAGACGGGGTGACCGGCTATCTGGAAGTTCCCGTCGAAAAAACACGGCGCTAGGATTTGGCGGGCGGCAGAAAATAATTCCGGCAGGCCGCCTCGATGATTTTCTCGTTCACGCGAAGCTCTTCCTTCCGATATGCAGCCGTCCAGAAGACCTGCTGGAGAATATCACGCGCGTAGCAAGGACGCAGCGGCTGCTTGAATACTCCGGTGATCAAGGCAATCAGCCGGTCCACGACGGCATCATCGTAATCGAGCAGAAGCGCCTCGGCAGCTCTCCGGAAGACCTCCTCGAATTGCTCGGGAGTGGCGTAGCCAAGCCTGATTTTGTTCGGAATGCGCCGAAGGAAAGCCTGGTCGATGAGTTCGGAGGGCTCCAGGTTGGTGGCAAACACGACGAACACATCGAATGGAATTTCAAATTTCCTGCCGCCGGGAAGCGTCAGAAAATCGACGCGGCGATCCAGCGGAGTCATCCAGCGATTCAGCAGCTCGGAAGGGCTGACGCGCTGGCGCCCGAGGTCGTCGATCACCAGGACCCCATTATTGGCTTTCATTTGCAAAGGCGCGGTGAACGGGCGGCTGCCCGCGCTGATTTGCAGGTCCAGCATGTCGAGAGAAAGCTCCCCGCCGGCGATCACACGCGGCCGGTGGCAAAGCACCCAGCGCTTGTCGTATTCCTCGGGAAGCGATTTATTGATGGGGCGGTGAACACCCGGGTCGTACACCGCAATCACCTGGTTGTCCACTTCCACGGCGTGCGGGATCCAAACGGCGTCGTCAAAAATCGCCGGGATGCGCTCGGTGAGGCTGGTCTTTCCCGTGCCGGATGGACCATGCAGGAAAAGCGAAGTGCCGGAGACAACCGCGGCTCCGATTCGCGCCACGATGTCTTCGTCGACAACGATCCCGGAAAAGGCCCGGACCAGGCTCTCCGGATTGATTTCTGTCTGCTGGATGCTCTGCGTTCGCACCCGAATGCTGTAAGTTTCGAGCGGGACGGGGGCGGGCCCTGCATATTGATTCAGGGCGAGAAGCTCCGTCGCCCGCGTTTTTCCTTGGGCGCTGGCGACGATCCGATGGCTGCCCAGAGGCGACATCCCCTTCACTTCGCAGAGATGCTCCCTGCGCAGATATTGGAAAATTTCCTCGACTGTGCCTAGGCTCAGGCACATGTGGTCGGCGAGCTCAACCAGCGACACCTCGGCATTCAGGAAAAGGGTCTTTACTGCCAGATCCTCGAGGAAACCCCGGCGTAACCCGGTTTCGCGGATATCTTGTGGCTCGGCTAAGTGCGTAATTTCCATGCGTTCAATCCTCGGTGTGGCTGCACGGCTCGCTTGCTGCCTATGGGATCCGGACCCAGGTGGTGACAGGTCTTCCTACCCCCGTGAGCAAATGCCCTGCCATCTGCGCGGTCTCAGGAGCTAATCCGCTGACGGACTTATAGTTACACGTTGGACCAGGAGTGGCAACTTGAATGCTGAATTCTAAAGGGCGCAATCCGCCCGCAGATGGGGGAATCGATGAGTCGGGGAAAGTTATTGGCCGCTGTTGCTCTCGTTGGCAGCCTGTGCAGTAACGCCCTTGCTTTGCCAGGCGCCGGTTCACATCCCGCTGGAAGTGAAAACCGCACCGCGATGGTGCGCAACGGCCAAAGTGCAGGGCCGCGAAAACCTGCTCGTCAGAGAGGCGCGCGGCGCAAAGGGCATAAGGGGGCCAAGCACAAGAATCCGCACAAAAGAGTTCGCCACTGAGATAGCGCAGACCTGCAGAATATCGCGAGGAAATTGACCACAGGGACGCAAGGATCCGGGCTGAGAAGGAAGCCCTATTGGCTGCTTCCGCTGCCCGAACCTCCGCTGCCGCTTCCGTGACTTGGTTCCAGCGGCGTCGGATTGTTGGGTAATGTCCCGCCTCCGCCACCCGAGCCGCCACTGCCTCCGCCCGATGAGCCGCTGCTTCCGCCGTCGCCGCCTTGTCCGCTGCCGCTTCCGCCGCTGCCACCCTGTCCCGACTGACCGGAGCCTGATCCACCACCACTGCCCTGCCCGCCGGCCCCACCGCCACCTCCGCCTTGAGCGCTTGTAGGAGCCGCAGCATTCAATCCATCCGTAGCTCCGCTGAAGCTATTGGAGTTGGCCACACCATAGGCGTAGATCGCGGCAAGAATCCCGACGGCGAGCAGCCCAACCAGCAGAGCATACTCCGGGATATCTGCGCCGAGCTGTTCACGCCAAAATCGCCTAAGTTTAGAGAGCATGGCGACACCTCGAATTCCAGGGCTGTGCTTCACGGGGCGTCCCGCAAAGGATTTCCCTCCTTATACTGCAAATTCTGCGGAAGCGCAATGGGTTAAAGTCCGCTCCGAAAATGAAAACCTCCATCACAGAGTTCGGTCCTTCAGAATTCATCAACGATCCGCCCCACCCGGCAGATGGAATTCAATATTGATTTCCGTTTGGCTTTCGACCGGCTCTCCATTCAGAAGCGCCGGGATAAAACGCCACTCGCGGGCCGCCTTCATGGCCGCGGGGACAAGCAGTTGCGGGCCGCTCACGAGGCCGAGCCCCATCACTTTGCCATCCCGGCCAATGACGGCGCGAAGTTTAACCGTTCCCTCGATATGTTTTTGCACCGCTTCCGGCGGATACATCGGCTCGACGCGGTACAGCAGTGAACTCGAAACCACCCGGTCTCCCTGCTCCGGGATTGCCGGAGTTGGCGGCGGCACTGCCGGCTTCGGAGTCGAATTCATTGAGCCAAATGCGGCGGGCGGTGAAAAATTGCCGGCGGGTCTTTCTGATGGGGGCTGGATTGCCAGCGGGGTTTGCGCCTCGGTCGGCTCAGTCCTCACACTCCGATCCGGTCTGATCGGAGAGGACAAGATCCCCACAATGGTTTTCTTACTGGGTGGCGCGCTTGCTGTGTTTAGTGGCGCTTGCCGGCGCTGCCTCTCCGGCGATCTCGCAATTCCGCCCGTGCCAGGTGCGAGCGCAAGCCCATTGTTGCGTTCCGTTGCCGAATTTACTTTCTCCGCCGCCGGAACACTTGCGGCGCGGCCGGATGCAGGCGGCGTCGTGGAGGCGGCCGGCGGGATTGCGCTCGAATTCGTGCTGCCGCGCAGGCCATCGAACATTCCACGCTCGAAGGCTGTTCCGATCGCCAAAATGATAATAAAGAAAGAAAGGATGGAAACCGTGCGCCAATTGACTCGGGCCGGCATCCGAGCGATCTTTGCAACGGCTGCGTTCTCTTTGCGCAGCTCCCCGGTCTGCTTTGCCGTTTGCGTGGAGGTTAGAGTCCCCGGCCATATCGGAGTCACTCGCGATTTTATTGGTGGCTCGATCGGAGCGGGCTTTTCAGATTGCGCCTGCGGTCGGCTCGCTGCGTCGCTGGTGGCGGCCGGCTGCGCAGCCGCGACTGGTGCCTCCGCCACAGGATGAATGTCGGCGGGGCGAGGGAGTTGAGGCAAACCGGCGGATTCTTTTTTCAAGATTACATCGCTTGCCAAAGCCGTGCGGGCCGGCGCCGCCGGTTCAGCCCCGGAATGCAAATCGGGAACGATCTCCTTCTTCGCCTGCTCATCGAGTTCAATCAGAGGCGCAGGCGAGTCCGTCACAGGCTTTCTTTCCGCGCGGATGGGAGCGTCTTGCTCGGGAGATGGCGGAAGCGGTGATGCCTCGGCCGGCTTTGGAAGAGCCGCGATCGGGAGCTCGGCCGGAGCCATGAGCTCAACCGGTTTCAGCGCCGCGCTTTCTGCATGGAACTGCGGGGCGAGCTCGTCGGAAGTCGGGGTTCCCGGCGTTGATTCAAACGATGATGCGTCCAGCGCGGGCACAGGAATCGCTTCCTGTGCGGAGGAGAGCGAGGGCGCCGTCGACGACGGCAGCAGCTCGGGCACAAGCCTCGAAAATTTTGTTTTTGGAATCAGCTTCGGCTGGGCGGAAACAGGTTCTTCGGGCGGAACCGCAATCGGACCTTCCTCTCTCGCGATTGAGTCTGGAGAAGTCGCCGTCGGATGAGCCGGCTCCGCGGCCTCGGAAGAACTCATCAATTCCAAAGCCGATTCTTGAGCCGATAGAGCGGTTGGTTCAGAAGCAAGCGCCGCGTCGATTATCGGGCCGTCTGCTTTCGGTTGCCCGGCTTCGGGCTGCTCCTCCGGCAATGCGGCGGCATCCGGCGCAGGCGGGGTCGCAGTGACGGCCGCTGAATTTGCAGCCGGTAGCTTGAATTCCCGAGGAGGCGGAGGAGTTTTCTCGGAAGGGAACATCGCGTTGAATTCATCGTTCGTCATGCCGCAGAGAGCCGCCGGATCGGAAGCAGGCCTCTTCACTCCGCGCATCGACGGCATTCCCAAGACTTCTCTGCGAATCTCCCGGACCGCGCCTCTTTCGGATTCGAGCGACACAGAAGGCGCCTGCTTCGAGACCCATCCCTTGATCTGTTCCCGTGCTGTATCGGAAAGCTCGGTGAATTGAATCCCGGCTTCTCTCTTCGATTCGCTGGTCCAGACGACCTGGCCCGTGGCTTCCAGCCGCTCCGTAGTATCCGGCAATCGGAACCGCATCGTGAGCATGGGATTGTCGGCAAAGACTCCAACGGCTTGAACTGCGAGTCCGCCTTCACTGACATTGAGCAGAATGCCGCCATTCTCGCGGCCGAGGTCCAAATAGGAGAGTGACTTCACTCGCTGCCGCGTATCCCGGCGGCGATCAAAAGTGAGAACCGAGTCCCCGGCTTGGGTTGACGTGTGTGACATCGCTCAGTTCCGGAGTGTCTTACCCCCGTTACGGCTCTTCAGGACCTTCGAGATCAGCCTTGCGTCCTAAACTCTTTGGCCTCAATGTCGCTCAAATCAGAGCCTGGATCCGGTATGCTTGAATAGGGAGCTTGGGAAACGGCCGATTTCGACCTTTGCTCCCCCTACGGGCAGTTTTCCCCTCACAGCCTATTCCCCCTGGAAACCTAAGCAAATCTATGCCCAGCAAGGTTGCGAGCTGAAACCTCCATGTAGTAAACATCTGAGGCACTTACGGCTATTTTCTGTGGCGAAATCAGGCCTGAGGCGGACTCCTGGCCTTGGAGTCTCCAAATGGAGACATCTCCCTCCCTATCTCATCCCCGGAAGGGCACATCTCCTGGTCTCTTTTCTGTTCAATCTTGGTCTCGGGGGTGTTCGGGGCTTGTCCAGACAGGATTTAGCCTGCACGGAGCCGACTTCGGCTTTGGAATAGCCCTTGCAGTCTTCTTTAGGGGGATTGTTGCTTAACTTCACTGCGCTTGTGGAGGTGCCCCATGCTGTCCAAAAGCAATTTACCGAACTGGGTGGCGTTCGACCGGATACGCCCCGCCCTCATCGCCGGTCTCGCAATTTTTGCCTTCAGCGATGTGCTCGACTTGATCTTGTTTTGGCTGGGCCTTCCCGCTGCGGCGACGATTCTGAATAGCGTGGCGATCGCCATCCTCGGTGGGCTGATTCTGCTTTTCTACTTGTCGGCCAGCTACGAAAGCCAGAATTATGCCCGCGCGAAAGAACGAATGATCCTCGTTCGGGAGCTGAATCACCACATTCGCGGCGCCCTGATTTTGATCGAACACTCCGCACTCCTGGACGACCGGGATGAACGACTGCGCACCACCGAACGAGCCGTGGCTCGCATCGACTCGGTGCTGACGGATTTGCTGCCCACAATCGGCAGCACGGATAAGCCGCGGTATTCTTTGCCCCTTCAGAACTAGGCGGCTGGCTTTGGAAGGGGAGCAAGCCTCGCCCGCAGGCGGGGCATCCTTCAAACCTCAAGCCTCAGCAAGCACTGCGGCCGGCACGGCGGACGCCCGAGCCGATCCTCGCGATAGCAATCGAGGCGGCAGCAACAACCACGCCTCCGATTACGTCCACCACGTAGTGCCACCCCACCAAGAGCACGCACGGAACAACCAGAATCAAATACAGGCTCGAGACGACCTTGGGAACCCGCCATTCGCGCAAGAACCACCAGGCCACTACAACCATCCCTACGTGCAACGACGGAAAGCCGATGAAATAATCAAATCCGATCATCGCCTTCATGTGATGGAAGGCCTGATTGGCCTGTTCCAGCATCGCCGCCTGTACCATGCCTTCGAATCCCGGGAACTGCATGGGCGCTGAATAAAACGGTCCCTGAATGGGCACAACGAAGAAGATGAACAGCGCCAGGTAGTACTGAATCAAAAGTGTGTTGACAAATTCGATGCTCTGCACGCGGCCCGCCCTCCAGGCAAGGAAAATGAGCGCCGCACCGATGGCCGGGTAAAAAGTCGCATAGAAATTGCCTGCCCAGGAGCCCATTGCCGGGTGAACTTGAATGATTCTGCCCGCAATCGCCGTGACGCTTGAGCCCCCCATCAGCCAACGATCTGCCTTGGCGGCGAATTGATCGTACCGTGCAAAAAAGCGCACGGAAGCGATGACGTCGTTGTATCCGAACACAACGACAAGCCCGGCGAAGAAATAGGCGGCAGGGATGGCTACTTCCAGAAAGATTTGCTTCAGTTGTTTCCAAGACCCACGCGCCCGCAGCTTGGCCGATAGTTCGGAGAGGGACATGGTGGAGACCAACAGCACGAGGGCAATGGGCACTGCCTCAATTCCACGAAATAGATAGAAACGGAAATACAGCGGCCAATCGAACTTCAACGGCATGTGCGTGGCAATGAGCAGGGGGGCAAGCAAAGCGGCCAACAGCGCGGTAATTACAACGATCGGCTTCGCATCTGACTCGCGCCTCCACGAATGCGTTGCCGTCTGAGAGGTGTGTCCATTCCAGGTGAATGATCCGGAGCCCGTGGTGGGTGCACGGGGAGGCTCTCCTGCGGAAGGACGCGCAACGCTCATCGCAGCGGCGCACGCGGAATCGCGGCGGGGATTCACCGATTCGGAATGATTTCCTGTGAGCTGTCGCCGGCGGAACTTTCGCGAAGAGTGTGGCTTCAAGCGGCGCTGCTTGCCGAAACAATCTGACGAACGAAGTCGATCCGGTCAAAGGATGCCGCGACTCCAAACAGCGGCTCCACTTCTCCCTGCAGCGGCGAAATGCGCAGCGCCTTGGCGCTGGCGCGGATCAGCACGGAAGCGCCGCGGTCCTTATCGGTGGGCAGGGCGAATGTCAATTCCACCCGCGCACCAGGATTCAGTGCCACATTCGAATGGAAGTAAATCCCGGACGTCGAAACGTCACGCAACTGGGCAGTATGAGCCACAACAGGCCGCTGGCCTGTCGGGCAAACTTGAACCGGAAGGTAAATCTCGTATCTCCTGGCTCGCCGGCGTTCTCCCATGAATCTCCCCCCGAAGATTCAATTGCTCCAACTTGTCGTTTCCTTCGAGCAATCCGAAGCTGAAAAGATGCCAATTCCGCTGGAGTTACGGCCGCTGTCCCCCGTTCCCGCGAAGTCTGGCGCTGTCGCCCCAAGATGTCAACAGTACAAATATCCCGGTCGGCTCAGCCTATCGGAACCCCCACCTTCAAGGAGTCCTGAAGTCACTCTGGAAGCCTTCGTGCGCTCAATTCCCCCCGAATGCAGGCCACGGATCAAGAGGTCGCTCAGCCCCGAGTTCTAGTATCAGGAATTCGGGTGGAGGTTGTTTGGCAGTTTGATCTCCAAGTTCGTACCTGAAAACAAAGGGGATACAGCAGCGGCTGCGTTCAAATGTGCAAGCGGCTGCACATAATTGGTAGATGAGCTGGAGTACTATATGCAAGCGCTGCCATGGCGGCTTCCGTCGGCGCCCCCAGCCGCAGGCCGAGATGAGCTAAAAAAGGGGAGACCACCGGATTCTCGGGAAGCGTGGGTTGGCCCGAGGTCGCCAGGCCAGCCTCCCCGCCGCCCTAGAACAAAGGCTTGCAGCGGAGTTCGGTAGCTGCTATCTCTAGCGGCTAACAGACACTCTTCCCGCTGGCCAGAAGATGGTCGAGTGCCGGCGAAGGATGAGTTCTCCAGCCCGGCCGGCGGCGCGGAGCGGGGTTAGCAGCCCGCAACGGTTGGCCGGCGGCTGAAACGATTCTGGGAACAACCGCGTCTTAATGTGAGTGGGATGAAAGCGGCTTGCACCGGCTGAAATCCAGGCGACATCCTTAATGTTTGTAGAGTTGGCTTAGGGGCGACGAATCGAATCACGAGTCTCGAATTCATACAACGCGTTTCTCAGGAGCAGCCAGAAGATGGCGGACCAGACATTCAACGATCCAGACCGGGAAGCGCGCACGAAACCGTCAGGGCCGCGAACTTCCGCACACGGGGAAGGCCGATGGAAGCGCCGGCTGCTCATCATCGGAATTGTTCTCGTTCTGATTGGCGGCATTTACTTTTACCAGCACGGAGTGGCCACGCAGCAGGCGGCCAACTCCAAGGCGGCTGCCGCTCCACGCGGCGTACCGGTTACCGCGGCCAAGGCGCGTGTGGGCGACATCGGGATTTACGTTGAAGCGCTCGGGACGGTCACACCGGTTTACACCGTCACGGTGACAAGCCGCGTGCAAGGCGAAATCGTGAATATCTATTATCACGAGGGCCAGATGGTGCGTAAAGGCGACCCGCTCATTGAGATCGACCCTCGTCCCTTCGAAGCGGCCGTGAAGCAGGCGGAAGGACAGCTCGCGCACGATCAAGCCGTATTGAAGGAAGCCCAAATCGACCTGGCGCGCTATCAGGCGGCTTACAGCCGGAATGCCATCGCCCAGCAGCAAGTGGTGGACCAGGAGCAACTGGTGAAGCAGTCCGAAGGAACGGTGAGAAATGATGAGGGCGCGCTCGAAAATGCGCGCGTGAATCTGGTTTACTGCCACATCAATTCGCCCATCGACGGCCGGGTGGGGCTCCGCCTGGTGGATCTGGGCAACATCGTCCAGGCGAACAGCACGACGGCGCTGGTCGTAGTCACGCAGCTCCAACCGATCACCGTCATCTTCAGCGTCGCGGAAGACTATCTAGGCCCGATCCAAAGCCAATTGCGCAAAGGCCGCACCATGACGGTGCAGGCTTTCAACCGCTCGAACGAAACCAAAATTGCCGACGGAAAGCTCTTGACCATCGACAACCAGGTGGACACGACGACAGGCACCGTGAAACTGAGAGCACTTTTCGACAATAAGGACGACGCTTTGTTTCCGAATCTATTCGTGAACTCACGGCTTCTGGTGGATACCGAGCACAACGCGATCTTGATTCCAACCGCAGCGATTCAGCGCAATGCCCAGGGGGCGTTCGTGTACGTCATCAAGCCCGATTCGAAGGCTTCGATGGTCCCCGTGAAGCCGGGCACGATCGATGGAAACACCGCCGCGGTGGAGGGAATCCAGGCCGGCGACACCATCGCGCTCACCGGCTTCGATAAACTGCAGGACGGCACCCCAGTCAGCGTCCGCACCGGCCAGGGCGGGAGTTCGTCACCGCCGGCACCGGGCGGAGGAAATACTCCGTGAGTCCGTCCCGGCCCTTCATACTCCGGCCGGTGGCAACTTCGCTGTTGATGGCGGCGATTTTGCTGGCCGGCGGCGTGGCCTACCTTCAACTGCCCGTCTCTGCTCTGCCTGAAGTGGATTACCCCACAATCCAGGTGGTGACGTTTTATCCGGGTGCGGCTCCCGACGTGATGGCGTCGGCGGTCACCGCTCCACTGGAGCGCCAATTCGGCCAAGTCCCCGGGTTGAACCAGATGACTTCGACCAGCTCGGACGGGAGTTCCGTGATCGTCTTGCAGTTTTCTCTCGATCTGAGCATTGATGTTGCCGAACAGGAAGTGCAAGCCGCCATCAACGCGGCTCAAAGCTACTTGCCCGCGGATCTGCCCGTCCCGCCGGTCTACAGCAAGACGAACCCGGCCGATGCTCCCATTCTGACCCTCGCGCTCACCTCCAATTCCATTCCGCTTTCGCAAGTGGAAGACATGGCCGATACGCGCCTCGCTCAAAAAATTTCTCAATTGCCGGGCGTGGGCCTGGTCAGCATCAGCGGCGGGCAAAAGCCGGCCGTGCGGATTCAGGTGAACCCCACGGCGATATCGGCTCACGGCATCAACCTCGAAGACCTGCGCACGGCGATTCAGCAAACCACTCTGGACCTCGCCAAGGGAAATTTCGATGGGCAAAGCCAGGACTTTCAGATTCAGGCAAACGATCAGCTTCTCACCAGCAACGACTTCAAGCCCGTCATCATCGCGTATCACAACGGCGCTCCGGTGCGGATCTCCGACGTCGCCAACGTCGTCGACAGCGCTGAGAACGTGAAGCAGGCCGCCTGGATGAACAAGGTTCCCGCGGTGATTATGAACATCCAGCGGCAGCCCGGCGCCAACATCATTCAAGTGGTGGACCGAATCACGAATCTCCTGCCGCTGCTGAAATCGAATCTTCCCGCCGCCATACAAGTTTCCGTTCTAACCGACCGGACCACCACGATTCGCGCTTCCGTCAAGGACGTCGAGTTCGAATTGATGCTGACCGTCGCGCTCGTGGTGATGGTGATTTTCCTTTTCCTGCGGAATATCTCGGCCACGACGATCCCGAGCGTCGCCGTCCCGTTGTCGCTGATCGGCACTTTCGGCGTGATGTACCTGGCCGGCTACAGCTTGAACAATCTCACCCTGATGGCGCTGACGATCTCTACAGGGTTTGTGGTGGACGACGCCATCGTCATGATCGAAAACATCGTTCGCTTCATCGAGGAAGGCGACCCGCCGCTTCAGGCCGCGTTGAAAGGCTCCGAACAGATCGGATTCACGATCGTTTCGCTCACGATTTCGCTGATTGCCGTGCTGATCCCGCTGCTCTTCATGGGCGATATCGTCGGCCGGCTCTTCCGCGAGTTCGCCATCACCCTGGCGGTGACGATTCTCGTCTCCGCGGTTGTATCCCTCACCCTCACGCCGATGATGTGTTCCAGATTATTGCGCCACGATCCGGAAGCGAAGCACAGCCGCTTCTATCAATCCTCCGAGCGTGCCTGGCAATCCATCATTGATTTCTACGGGCGGACGCTTCAATGGGTCCTGAAGCATCAGACGGCCACCTCGATCGTCGCGGCGGGCACGCTCGTGCTCACCGTCTGGCTCTACATCATTGTTCCGAAAGGATTCTTCCCGGTCCAGGACACCGGCATCATCCAGGGAATTTCGGAGGCGCCTCAGACGGTATCCTTCCCGGCCATGGCTCAGCGGCAGCAGGCGCTGGCCGATGTGATCCTCAAGGATCCTGCCGTCGAGAGCTTGTCATCCTTCATCGGGATCGACGGCACGAACACGACTCTGAACACCGGGCGCATCCTGATCAACCTGAAGCCTCTCGAAGACCGGAAGATCAACGCTTCCGATGTAATCCGGCGTTTGCAGCCCGCTCTCGATGAAGTGGACGGAATCACTCTTTACATGCAGCCCGTGCAGGACCTGACGGTCGAGGACCGTGTGAGCCGCACGCAATTCCAATACACGCTGGAAGATCCCGATCCTGCCGAGCTCAATCGCTGGACCGCCCGGCTGGTCGCCAAGCTCAAGCAACTCCCGGAGCTGCGTGACGTTGCCACCGACCAATTGACCGACGGCCTGGCCGCATCCCTGGTGATCGATCGCGAGACCGCTTCGCGTCTAGGCATTTCCCCGCAGATGATCGACGAGACTCTTTACGATGCATTCGGCCAGCGGCAAGTGACCACGCTCTATACGCAATTGAACCAGTACCACGTCGTTCTTGAAACCCTGCCGGGTTTTCAAACGGACCCGAAAAAGCTTCAGTCCATCTATGTCCGCTCGGCGCTTGCTCCCACGGCTCCCACCGTCGCCGCCAACAACGGCGTGACCACGGTCTCCCCTTCCACGACGAGTTCCGTCAGCTTGACCGGCCCGTCAGCCAATACCACCGCAGGTTCGCCGAGTCCTCCGGCAGTGACGGCCATCAACGGGGGCGCCGTTCCGCTCAGCGCATTTACTCATTTCGAGTCGCGCACGGCGCCGCTTTCCGTCAATCACCAGGGGCAGTTTCCGGTGGTGACCATTTCGTTCAATCTGGCGCCCGACTCGTCCTTGGGCGATGCCACCAAAGCCATCGATGCCACCCAGAAAGCTATCGGCATGCCGCTCAGCGTGCAGGCCGCATTTCAAGGAACCGCCGCGTCGTTTCAGGCCTCTCTCTCCAATGAGCCCCTGCTCATTCTCGCGGCTCTGATTACGGTTTACATCGTGCTGGGCGTTCTCTATGAAAGCTACATCCACCCGATTACGATTCTTTCGACGCTTCCCTCGGCCGGCGTCGGCGCGATTCTCTCCTTGATGCTCTTCCATCAGGAACTGAGTGTGGTGGCGCTCATCGGCATCATCCTGCTGATCGGCATCGTCAAGAAGAACGGCATCATGATGGTCGATTTCGCTCTGGAACTTGAGCGCAATGAGGGAAAAAGCTCCGAGGAATCGATTTACGAAGCCTCGTTGCTCCGCTTCCGGCCGATCATGATGACCACCATGGCTGCGCTTCTTGGCGGCTTGCCCCTGGCCCTGGGAACCGGCATTGGCTCGGAATTGCGCAGGCCGCTCGGGATTTCCATGGTCGGCGGGCTGCTCGTGAGCCAGGTGCTCACGCTTTACACCACTCCGGTCATTTACATTTTCTTCGACCGGCTGTCCCAGCGATTGGCGGCGTTCCGCGCAAGGCATAGACCGGCTGAATCCGCGGCCGATTAAGCCATGAGTCTCTCTTCGCCATTCATCCATCGGCCCGTTGCCACCACGCTGCTCACCACGGCCATCGCGCTCGCCGGCGCCGTAGCTTTCCGCCAGTTGCCGGTTTCCGCGCTCCCTCAGATCGATTTCCCCACCATCTCCGTTGCGGCTCAACTGCCGGGAGCAAGCCCGGAGATCATGGCGTCTTCGGTGGCCACTCCGCTCGAGCGCCAGTTTGGCCGGATCGCCGGCGTCACGGAGATGACGTCTTCCAGTTTCCTTGGCACCACCTCGATCACGCTTCAATTCGATCTCAACCGGGATATCAACGGGGCCGCCCGCGATGTGGAGGCGGCCATCAACGCTGCCCGCAGCTATCTCCCCTCGAACCTCCCGGCCAATCCCACCTACCGCAAGGTGAATCCCGCCGACGCGCCCATCATGATCATCGGGCTCACTTCGCACGTGTACGATCGCGGAAAAATGTACGACGCCGCTTCCACGATCATGGCGCAGCGGCTCTCGCAGGTACAAGGGGTCGGGCAGGTTTCGGTCGGGGGGAGTTCGCTGCCGGGCGTGCGCGTCGAATTGAATCCCACGCAACTCAATAACTTCGGCCTCAGCCTGCAAACCGTGGCCGGGGTATTGAGCGTTCAGAACGCCAATACTCCCAAAGGCCAGCTATCGGACGGCCTGACGAGCGCGGATATCACCGCCAACGATCAACTCTTGAAGGCCGCGGATTACCAAAACCTGGTCGTTGGATATCACAACGGCGCCGCCATCAAGCTGTCCGACATCGCCCAGGTGGTCGATTCGGTGGAAAACATCCGGGCGGCAGGCTTCGTGAATGGCCATGCGGCGGTCTTGATCATTATTTTCCGGCAGCCGGGCGCGAATATCATCGACACCGTCGATCGGATTCGCGCGGCGTTGCCTTCCTTAAAGGCTTCCATCCCGGCGGCAATCGATCTCACGGTCGTTCTTGACCGCACGACCACCATCCGCGCGTCGGTTCACGACGTCGAGCGCACGCTCGTCATCTCCATCGCGCTGGTGATTCTGGTGGTGTTTTTGTTTCTCCGCAACGCGCGCGCGACGCTGATTCCCAGCGTGGCTGTTCCCGTCTCTTTGATCGGCACCTTCGGAGTGATGTATCTCTGCCACTACAGCATCGACAATCTGTCGCTCATGGCGCTGACAATTTCCACCGGCTTCGTCGTGGACGACGCCATCGTCATGATCGAAAACATCGCGCGCTACCTCGAGCAGGGTTTGCCGCCCTTGCAGGCGGCCCTGGAAGGCGCCAAAGAAATCGGCTTCACGGTGCTTTCCATCAGCATTTCCCTGGTCGCCGTTTTTATTCCCATTCTCATGATGGGCGGAATCGTCGGGCGCCTGTTCCGCGAATTCGCCGTCACGCTTTCGGTGGCGATTCTGGTCTCGCTCGCCGTTTCGCTCACCACAACTCCCATGATGTGCTCGCGCCTGCTGAAGCGCGAACGCGCGGAAGACCACGGCAAACTCTACCAGGCCAGCGAAAAAGCCTTCGCCTGGATCCTCCGCACCTACGAGCACACGCTCGGCTGGGTTCTCGAGCATTCCCTCTTCACTCTCGGGGTCCTGTTTCTCACGATTGCAGTAAACGTCTACTTGCTTATCATCGTCCCCAAAGGATTTTTCCCGCAGCAGGATAACGGCACCATCTTCGGCGGCATCCTCGGCGAGCAGGATATTTCGTTCCAGGCTATGCAGAAGGACGCCAAGCAATTCGTGGACATCATCAAGACCGATCCCGCGGTCGAAAACGCCATGGCCTTCGCGGGCGGCCAGGGAGCCACGAACAGCGGTTTCGTTTACATCGGGCTGAAGCCCTTCGATAAGCGCGACGCCAACGCAAGCCAGGTGATCAACCGGCTGCGTCCGAAATATCTCGCCGTGCAAGGAGCCTCGGTGTTCCTTCAAGCCGGCCAGGACCTGCGCATCGGCGGGCGCATGAGCAGCGCTCAATATCAATACACGATTCAGAGCGACAATCTCGAGGACCTCGTTCACTGGGGCCCCCGCCTGCTTCAGGAAATGCGCAAGCTCCCGGAGCTCACCGACGTCAACAGCGATCAGCAGAACAATGGACTCCAGGCGTCGCTCATTTACGACCGGGATACCGCCGGCCGCATCGGCATTACGCCGCGGTCGATCGATCAGACCCTCTACGACGCTTTCGGGCAGGCTCAGGTCTCGACGATGTATACCGCGTTGAACCAATACCACGTCGTCCTGGAAGCCGCACCGCAATTCTGGCAAACCCCGGAGGGCTTGAATTACGTTTACCTTCACTCGGCTAGCGGCGGCGATATCCCGCTCAGTGCGGTCACAAAACCCGAAACCACCACCGCACCTCTGGCCGTCAACCACCAGGGCCAGTTTCCGTCGGTGACGGTGTCATTCAACCTCGCTCCCGGAGTAGCGCTCAGCGATGCCGCGCGCGTGATCAACCAGATGCAGCAAAAGATCGGGATGCCCGCGACCATCCAAGGCATGTACTCGGGAACGCTCCAGGCCTTCCAAAGCTCGCTCGCCTCCGAGCCGTTTCTGATTGTCACCGCGCTGGCTGCCGTGTACATCGTGCTGGGGATTCTGTATGAAAGCCTGATTCATCCGATTACGATTCTTTCCACCCTCCCCTCCGCTGGAGTGGGAGCGGTGCTGGCGCTGATGCTTTTCCGCACCGACCTGAGCGTGATCGCGCTGATCGGGATCATCCTGCTGATCGGGATTGTGAAGAAGAATGCGATTCTGATGATCGATTTCGCGCTGGCCGCCGAGCGCAATGAAGGCAAATCTTCCAAGGACGCCATCTACCAGGCGTGCCTGTTGCGGTTCCGTCCGATCCTCATGACCACGATGGCGGCGTTGCTGGGCGCTTTGCCGCTCGCGCTCGGCCGCGGGACCGGCTCGGAATTGCGCCGCCCGCTCGGCATTACCATCGTCGGCGGTCTCATCTTTAGCCAGATGCTTACGCTATACACCACGCCGGTCGTTTACCTGTACATGGACCGGCTGCGTCTCTGGTGGGCGGCTATGCGCCAAAAGCAACCCAGTATCGCGCCCGATGCCAGCCCGGGCGACTGAATCAGGAAGGTGAAATTCGATGGCTGAGAAAAGGAGTCCCAAAACTCACGTGCGATTCGTTCCCAACCGAATTTACGCGGGGCTCTGTCTTGCTTCGCTGGTCTGCTCTGCCGGCTGCATGGTCGGCCCCAAGTATCACACGCCCAGTGCAGACGCCCCATCGGCATACAAAGAGCTCACCCCCGCAGACTTTCCGAATACGGATGGGTGGAAGGTCTCTCAACCCCAGGACAGCGCGCTCAAAGGAAAGTGGTGGGAAATTTTCAACGACCCGGAATTGAACGCGCTCGAAGAGAAAGCCCAAGCTGCGAACCAGAGCATCGCTGCTGCCGCAGCTAGCTATGACGCCGCCCGGGCGCTCGTCCGGCAAGCCCGCTCGCAGCTCTTCCCCACGCTCACTACAAACCCCGCGATCACCGAGCAGCGTGTCTCAACCACCGTATTGGCGGGTTCGGGCGGTGCCGGAGCAACCGCCGGCGCAGGCCAAGCATTCACCGACTACAATCTTCCGTTTGACGCGAGCTGGCAGCCGGACTTCTGGGGAAAAATCCGCAACACGATCCGCTCGAACGCCTATTCGGCCCAGTCGAGCGCGGCCGACCTCGAGAATGTCCGCCTCAGCATTCAGTCGGAAGTCGCCATCGACTACTTTTCGCTCCGCGGCCAGGACGCGCTCAAGCAATTGCTCGATTCCACTGTGATTGCCTTCCGCGAATCGCTCGAGCTGACGCAAGCTCTCTATGAAACCGGCATCGATTCCGATGAAGCCGTCGCCCAGGCGGAGACTCAACTCGAAGCCACGGAGGCGACGGATACGGCGATCGGCATTCAGCGCTCGCAGTTCGAGCATGCCATCGCCGTGCTCATTGGACAGCCGGCCTCCACATTCTCGATTCCCGTAAAGCCGCTCGATGCGAAGCCGCCTGCGATTCCTTTCGGCGTTCCCTCGAAGCTTCTCGAGCGCAGGCCCGACATCGCCGCGAACGAACGCCTGGTCGCGCAAGCGAACGCTCAGATAGGCATTGCTCAGGCGGCTTATTTCCCGACGATCACTTTGAGCGGTGCGGCGGGCTTCGAATCCTCCACCATCGGCGACTGGCTGACTTGGCCGAGCCGCTTCTGGTCTGTGGGGCCGGCGCTCGCGGAAACGATTTTCGACGCCGGCTTGCGGCGAGCCACCGTCCAGCAGTTTCGCGCCAATTACGACCAGGCCGTTGCCAATTACCGCCAGACGGTTCTCACCGCGTTTCAGCAAGTGGAAGATAATCTTGCGTCGCTCCGCATTCTTTCGAAGGAAATTGAGCAGCAGGACACCGCCGTGAAATCGGCGCAGCGAAACCTCACCCTCGCCACCGACCGCTACAAGCTCGGCATCGATCCCTATTTGAACGTGATTACGGCCCAGACCTCCTTGTTGAGCAACCAGGAGACCGCCGTCAATCTTCGGACTCAGCAGATGAGTTCCAGCGTGGGCTTAATCCAGGCGCTCGGCGGCGGCTGGGACGCTTCCCAACTCCCCACTCCCGCCCAGGTGAGCGCCAGCGCTCCGCCTCCTTCGAATCCTCGCCCATGACCGCCGACTAGAACTGATCTGGCTCTGTTGATAGCCTGCTCGGCAAGACGCTGCCCCTGAGGTGCTTTTCTGGAGTGCGGCCTGTCCTGAGCGTAGCCGAAGGGCGGCTTGACGCCGCTTTTGTGACCGTGCCGGTTGATAAAAATCAAAAACTCGAACCGAGGCTTGACTCGGTCGGCACAATTGAGGCGTCAAGTATGTGGAGATGTGAACATGCCTAAAAGCCTTCTAGAAAAGAAATCTCTTGCTAGCTTCGCAGCGCTTGACCAACATCAGCTCCCCGGATTTGTTTCCGGCTTCGCAGACGCCGCACGCTGGAGCTTTCCCGCTCCGTGGAATAACCCTTCGAATTTTCCAATCGGCTTCCCCGGCCGCAGCGAGTTCCACGGCGTTTCATCGATCAATTGATCTTCCAGGCGCGTCGTCTGGCCAAGGCTGCGCCAAATTGCATCCGTCGTGGCGGGCAAGATGGGATGCAACAGGAGCGTGATCAACCCGAGCCCCTGACACGCGTCACTCAGCACGTCCGTGAAGCGCTGCTTCTCGCCCGCATCCGTCGCGTGCTCGAAGGATGCAGTACTCTCCAGGAGGCCGTCTATCGTTTCCATGAACGACCATATTTTCCCGAGGGCATCGCTGAAATTGAAGCTATCGAGCAGGAACCGCACTTCCGCGCGGATGTCTGCTGCCATAATCTCGATGGTCGGTTCGACGCTCGAGAAGAGAGAGCGAGCCGGAATCTTGCCGTGGCAATCGCGTGCCACCATCGTCAGGATTTGGTTTGCAAGCCGCACGAGGCCTTCGTCCAAATCCTTCCGGGAGCAGTGAGCCAATCCGCTCGAGCTGACCCGCACGTCGCTGCCGTCGCCGGCTTTGCGGAGAAGATAGTAGCGTAGCGCATCACCCTCGAGTGCCGGCAGGTTGGAGTCGGAAAGAAAACCCTCCTCTGTTTCTCCCGGTTCGACCGATATCGTCCCGTGCGCGCAAATGTGCCTGGGCAATGGCAGGTCCGCAGCCATGAGAAAGGCAGGCCAGGAAACAGCGTGATCCCGCAGCGCCGCGCTGCTCGCCACATGCGCGTTGGCGGGCCAATATTTCGCGAACTCGTCGGCGCCGGATTCACTCTGGCCGAAACCTACCCCGCTCAAATAACAGGCCAGTTCGGCGCAGCGCTCGTTCACGCTGTGATCGGGATCATCCGGCCACGGAATTCCCCCCTTGGAACGCCTGCAACTGATGGGTATATCGCTGAGGCCCCCGGCCACGAATCTTCTGATCTCCTCAAATCGCCAAGCAGGCTGAACGAATTCCAGGCAGGATTTGTAAAGCGCCGTGAGCCGCCCTTGAAAAGACGAAAGCCGGAAAAAGTAGCGTTCCTCGTTGACGAGCTCTGCCGCGCGTCCGCAGATTTCGCAATTGGCCGGTCCGGCCGAATCGCTCACTTCGATTTGGTCGTGCTCACAGCGCCGGCCTTCGTACGGTCCTTTATAGATGGACAGATGAGAGCGGCGAAGTACTCGCCGGAGGAGGGCTTCCACCGCTTGGGCATGTTGGCGAGAGTACGCCTGCTCGAAGTGCGTGCTGTGGACGCCGGCAATCTTCAACAATTCCGAAAATTTTCTTTCGTTTTCATCGACGGAATCGGTTTGCCCGGCCTTCGAGTTCTGAAAGGAGTCTGCGCCACTCGCTCGATGCGTGTCCGTGCCCATCAAAAACGCGACATCAAATCCGCACATCCTCCGGTGCCTTGCAATCGCGTCTCCCAGGATTGCTGTGTAGAGCGACCCTACATTCGGTGCGAAGGAGGCGTCAAAGACCGGCGTTGTGAGGTAGAACTTTGTATATGCCATGGCCTTTCTTCATGCCGAGCGTGGAGCCAAGAGGTCCAGCCGGAAGACCGGGCTCCCGCATCATAGGATTCTTCCCGGCAGCCACACAACGAGGCAGCCAGGACCGCAACTCACACCGGGATTGGACGATGCGGGGCAATGAACCGTTCCATCATGCCAATTTGAAATGAACCCATCTGGCTTTGTTGACATCCTGCTCAAATCCATGGTCTCTGGCAAAGCCGAGGATGACTCGGGTCTTTGTCGTAGGGGCATCCGCCAGAATTCTGGCGGACCGTGCCCGCCCCTGATTCTTGGCGACGCCGAATCCATGCCGTTTCCGAGCAGCCTGCAAGACCTTTGGAGAGCTGGAGCTTGCTCCCGCTTTGTTTTCAAATCCAGTACAACGCCCACCAACATCTGGTTGAGCCCTTTCTCGCAGGCTCTCCGTTGTCCGCGATGGACGAGCGTCAGCTATAGTTGTTTGGGTGGTTGCCGTCCAAGATTTGCTGGTGTTAGTGCGCTGAGCGCCTGTGGAGAGACCTCTGAGCTGACGCGAAAAATCAGAACAATCATCGACTTGATCAGAAGCTTGCTCGTCGTTGCAGCCATCCGGCCTTCAAGCTCTAACAATTCCATGCTGCATTACGAACGTTTTCTTCCGGCATGGCCTTCTGCTCCATGTCCCTATGGTTGGCGCTAGCGGACCTCCACGAGGACTAGCGAAACGTCGTCCTGTAAAGGCTCGGCGCTGTAGGAAGTGACACCCTGGATGATGGCTTGGCGCATGGCGGGCAGCGGCAATGCCGCGGCGTTGCGGGCGATTTTTTCCAAGCCTTCTACATCGAGCATTTCGCCCGCGCTATTCCAAACTTCAGTCAGGCCATCGGAATAAAGCATCAGGCGGTCCCCGGCAGACAACTTGAATTCTTCGCTGGCCTTCTGAGGCACAGCCTTTTCCAGCGCGCCCAGGATAGTGCTGAGCGACTCGAGCCGGTGCAACTCGCCTGACGGAGAAATCAGCAGGCCGGGAGGATGACCGGCGGCGGCATACGTGAGCTGCCGTGCTGCTTGATCCACTCGTGCTGCGGCCATAGTGAACATGAATCCGGCGACGCCGATTTGTTCGACCACAAAGCGGTTCAGCGTGCGCAGCATTTCGCCGAGCTCCATGCCGCGGCGCAATAAGATGAGCGTCTCCGTATATACGCGATTAGCCAGCAAAGCAGAGCTGATGCCATGACCGGAGACGTCACAGACGAGGAGGTCAAGGTGGGTGCCATCGAGGGGGACCACCAGGCCGAAATCGCCGCCGATGGTACGAACGGGCATGTAGTAGGTTTCCACGGCCAATCGGCCCCACTGCAGCGCCTGGGGCGCCAGGCTCTGCTGCACGCGTGTAGCAAGGGTCAGGTCGCGTTCAATTTCTTCGGCGCGGCGGCCGAGCTGATCATTAGCGTCGCGGAGGCTTTGCTCTGCCTTCTTCTGCTCGGTGATGTCGGTACAGGTGATCACGGAGAAACGGCTTCCATCCGGGGCTTCCAGCGCGCGGGTGCTGAGGATCACCGGCACGCGTGTACCGTCGGTACGCGAAACAAAGAATTCGAACCGGTCGTAGCCCATCTCCTTTACCAGAGCTCTTCGCTCCTGCGTGAACGCGTAGTCTTGTCCGGAATAGAACGCCTCCACGCTCTTTTCTACCAGATCTGAGCGCGGGGCGCCGAGGAGGCGCTCCATGCACTTGTTAACGAAGAGGATGTGTTCATGGTCGTCCATGATGACCACGCCCTCATTGAGCATCTCCAGGATGCCCTCTATCTGTTTGAGCCATTCCATCTGTTGGAGCGTCATCAGCGTCTCCGGCGGAAGACGAATTGTCTCACGCGTTCGGGATCAATTTAACTCGCGTCTTCCTGCTTGCCGGTGTTAGCGAAAAACACCACTGCCGATCGCGCCTCAGCTCGGTAACTCCGGCCGGATATTGGCGCCGCCATTTCCCACTCAACGATGTCGTGAGGAGTTTCGAGAGAAGTGTCGATCCATCGGCGCCACCGGCATCCGCGCGCGGCATCCAGAGGTGGTAATTCGAATTCGAGAGGCTCCCAATACGAGTTGAGGATCAGATGAATGAGCAGGCCTTGGGCTGGAATCTCGGCGGTGAGCGCCACCGAATGAGAGGAAGGACCCCAGTCCGGCTGATTTAGTTTTACACCATGCCAGCTTCTGCTTGCGCCTTGTAGGAGCTCATTCAAGCTCTTTTGCGGCCACCTGCCCCTCAATAGGCGCCAGGCGACGAGTAGCCTGACGAACCGGTGGATGCCCGCATGCTTCTCCAATAGCGTCCAGTCAAACCAGCTTATTTCGTTGTCCTGGCAATAGGCGTTGTTGTTGCCTAGCTGCGTACGCCGCACTTCATCACCCATCACTATCATCGGCATGCCCAAGGAGAGCAGCGTGACCGTAAGGAAGTTCTTTATCTGCCGGTTGCGGAGACTTTCCACGGCGGGATCATTGGTGGGCCCCTCGATTCCGCAGTTCCAACTCCGGTTGTCGTTCGAGCCATCCCGACTTCCCTCACCATTTGGCTCGTTATGCTTTTGGTTGTAGGAAACGAGGTCATTGAGCGTGAAGCCGTCATGGCTGGTTACAAAGTTTATGCTCTGTTCTGCCTCGCGTTGCTTGTGGCTGTATAACTCCGGGCTTCCCAAAAGCCTGTCCACGACGCGGGTTACGGTATCTTCATCGCCGCGAAAGAAGCCGCGGATATCGTCCCGAAATCGACCGTTCCACTCCCTCCAAGCGTCGCCGAGGAACCAACCGACTTGATAGAGGCCGGCCGCGTCCCAGGCCTCCGCAATGATTTTCTTTCCGGCGAGCGAGGGATCGGATTCAATGTCCCACACAACCGGCGGGTCCGGCATCAATTGACCCGATGGATCGCGCTCCAGGACGGACGCGAGATCGAACCGAAAACCGTCGACGTGCATCTCCTCGACCCAATAGCGGAGGCTGTCCAGAATCATGCGCCGGACGACCGGGTGATTGGCGTTGAGCGTGTTTCCTGTCCCGCTGTAATTGGCGTAGCGCGAGCGGTCCTGTTCAAGAATGTAGTAGGTGAGGTTGTCTATGCCGCGGAAGCTCAGCGTGGGTCCGCGGTGGTCGCCTTCTGAGGTGTGATTGAACACGACGTCCAGAATCACCTCGACCCCGGCGCGGTGCAGGGCCTTGACCATGTCACGAAACTCGTT
>Ga0187781_10000608_pt1 | contig 25833 bp, 20 predicted proteins | sample 0715_SJ02_MP02_2_FD_132447 | JGI IMG/M metagenome (GOLD analysis project Ga0187781, IMG submission 132447) | Tropical peat soil microbial communities from peatlands in Department of Meta, Colombia - 0715_SJ02_MP02_20_MG | ecosystem: Environmental > Terrestrial > Soil > Wetlands > Peat | place... | reverse complement strand
GATCCTGTCCTACTCACCGAGCGACGGGGACGACATGACAGCCCTGCGGGAACCGATGATCGCCGCCCGGACTGTCACCCTGCAGATCGACGGGCGCTCCGTGACCGCCCCCGAGGGCAGCACGATCTACGAGGCGGCCAAGCAGGCCGGCATCGACATCCCGGTGCTCTGCCACAACGAGCGGTACGACCCCGTCGGCGTGTGCCGGATGTGCGTCGTCGACACCGGTGGGCGTGTCTTTGCCGCCGCCTGCGTGCGGCCCTGCGAGGACGCCATGGTGGTGAGGACCTCCACCCCGGAGCTCGAGCGACACCGCGCCACCCTCACCGAGCTCCTGCTCTCCGACCAGCCCCCACGCGCAGAGGACCCGAAGGCCACGACGACGGCCGACAACCTCCTGCTCAGCCTCGCCGACGGCTTCGGCCTGGCCCGGGAGACCACGGACCTGCCGTGCGGCTCGGGGCGCGGCACCGACTCGTCCAATCCCGTCATCGGAGTCAACCATGACGCCTGCATCCTGTGCGACCGCTGCGTGCGCGCCTGCGACGACATCCAGGGCAACGACGTCATCGGCCGCTCCGGCAAGGGCTACGCCACGAGGATCGCCTTCGACCTCAACGACCCGATGGGGGCGAGCTCGTGCGTCACCTGCGGCGAGTGCGTGCAGGCCTGCCCGACGGGCGCCCTCACCAACAAGTCGATCCGCAACATCCCCATCCGTCCGCGCCAGGAGCTCGACGCCGTCGACAGCGTCTGCCCGTACTGCGGCGTCGGCTGCGCCCTCACCTACCACGTCGACCGCGAGCGGGGCGCCATCTCCTTTGCCGAGGGCCGCGACCAGCCGGGCTCGCAGAGCAGGCTCTGTGTCAAGGGTCGCTACGGCTGGGACTACGCCGCCTCACCGCAGCGCCTCACCGTGCCGCTGATCCGCCTCGAGTCGTCCTACCCGAAGGGCCCGCTCTCCGCCGACGTGCGCGGCGACGGTCGGGGGGGAACTCACAACGACCGCGGTGATGCCGGCAGCCGCGAAGGCGGCGGTCGTGACGAGGGCCGAGGTGGCAAGGACCGCGGTCGCAAGCCGGGCGGCCTCGTCAACTACGACGAGGTGTTGCCCCACTTTCGCGAGGCCACCTGGGACGAGGCCCTCGACCTCGTCGCCCGTCGGCTCACGGAGATCCACACGGCCGGTGGTCCGGGCGCCATCGCCGGCTTCGGCTCGGCCAAGTGCTCCAACGAAGAGGCCTACCTCTTCCAAAAGCTCATCCGGACGGGCTTTCGCACCAACAACGTCGACCACTGCACGCGCCTGTGCCATGCCTCCTCGGTCGCCGCCCTCTTCGAGGGGGTCGGCTCCGCCGCCGTGTCCACCACCTACGGCGACGTCGTCAACGCCGACGTCGCCATCATCACCGGCTCCAATCCGACGGCCAACCACCCGGTCGCCAGCTCGTTCTTCAAGCAGGCTCGCCGGCGCGGCACGAAGCTCATCTACATCGACCCCCGCGCCTCGACGGTCGCGCAACACGCCGACATCTTCGTGCAGCTCAAGCCCGGCACGGACGTGGCCTTCTACAACTCGCTCATGCATGAGATCATCCGCCTCGGACTCATCGACGAGGAGTTCGTCACCACCCGTACGTCGAATTACGACGAGCTCGCCCGCACGGTGGCCGACTACCCGCCGGAGCGGGCCGCCCAAATCACCGGCGTGAGCGCCGCCACGATCCGTGAGGTGGCCAAGACCTGGGGCGAGGCGGGCGCCGCCATCGTCTACTGGGGCATGGGGATCTCCCAGCACACGACCGGCACCGACAACGCCCGCTGTCTCATCGCCCTCTGCTCCATCACCGGCAACGTCGGGCGCCCAGGGACCGGCCTGCACCCGCTCCGCGGCCAGAACAACGTGCAAGGTGCGTCTGATGCCGGGCTGATCCCGATGTTCTACCCCGACTACCAGGGCGTCGACCGCGAGGCCACCCAGCGCCGTTTCGAGGAGGCGTGGGGCATGCCGCTCAACCCGAACCGCGGCCTCACCGTCACCGAGATCATCAAATCGGTCCTGCAACCGGGAGGCGTGCGCGGGATGTACATGCTCGGCGAGAACCCCTTCCTCTCCGACCCGAACATCAACAAAGTGCGCAAGGCGCTCTCGATGCTGGACTTCTTGGTCGTGCAGGACATCTTCCTCACCGAGACGGCCGAGTTCGCCGACGTCGTCCTGCCGGCCACCTCATACCTCGAGAAGGACGGCACCTACACCAACACCGACCGCCGCGTGCAGCTCGGTCGAAAGGTGATGGAACCGCCCGGTCAAGCCCGCCCCGACTGGCAGATCGTGCAGGACATCGCCCGGCGAGTCGGCCTGGACTGGCACTATGGCGCGCCGAGGGACGTCTTCGAGGAGATGGTGGCGCTCATGCCGTCCTACAAGAACCTCTCCTACGCCAACCTGGGCCTGTCGGGGAAGCTCTACCCCAACCCCGACCCGGAGCACTCCGACGGGACGGTCGTCATGTTCGGGGAGCGGTTCAACACCCCGGACGGTCTCGCCCATCTCGTGCCGGCGCAGTGGCTGCCGCCGAGGGAGCTGCCCGACGGCGAGTACCCGCTCGTGCTCAACACGGGGCGGCTGCTGGAGCACTGGCACACCGGCTCGATGACCCGCCGGTCGTTCGCACTCGATGCCATCTCGCCGGTGGCGGAGGTGTACATGCACCCGAAGGACGCCGCCGATCGCGGGCTCGCGCACGGCGAGATGGCGCGGGTGCGCTCGCGTCGGGGGTCGATCGAGCTCCTCGTGCGCATCAGCTTCAGCGAGCAGCTGGGCAACTGCTTCATCCCCTTCCACTTCCGAGAGGCGGCGGCCAACCTCCTCACGATCGACGAGGTCGACCCGGTCGGCAAGATCCCGGAGTTCAAGTTCTGCGCCGTGCAGGTGGAGCACCTCGGTGTGAGCTATGCCGGACCTCCTGTGGCGAAGGCTTCGCAGCCATGACCGAGGTGTCCGACCGGACCGAGACACGGTTTCGTCGCACGCCGGGCGTGGAGGCACGAGCCGGGAAATTCCCTGGGCCGTCGCTCATCCCCAGCCTCAACGCCATCCAGGCCCGCCGCGGCTGGCTGCCGCGCGAGGAGCTGGAGGAGCTGGCGCGCTCCGCCCGCCGCCCGCGATATGAGATCGAAGGCCTCATCTCCTTCTACCCCCACTTCCGCACCGAGCCGCCGACGAAGGTCTCCCTGCACGTCTGCCACGATCTCGCCTGCTTCCTGCGCGACGGCGAGGCCCGCCTCGCAGAGCTGCGGGAGCGCTACGCCGACGACGCCGACGTCGAAGTGGTCGAGGTGTCGTGCCTGGGCCGCTGCGACATCGCTCCTGCGGTGGCCGTGAACGAGCGGCCCGCCCCCGTGAGCGAGGCGGACGTGCTCGTGCAGGGCGCCCGCGAGAGTGACTTGGGTCAGGCGGCCCCCAGGACGCGCGCCGAGCCCTGGGCCAACGACCCCTACGCGAGCGGCTCAGGAGTCGGCGAGCGGTACGCCGTGCTGCGCGCCCTGCTCGCGGGCGAGCTGGACGCCGAGAGGATCATCGCCACGCTCAAGGACTCCGGCCTCCGGGGCATGGGCGGGGCCGGCTTCCCCACCGGACAGAAATGGGACCTCGTCCGCCGGACCGAGCCCGGCAGCGTCAAGTACGCCGTCTGCAACGCCGACGAGTCCGAGCCGGGCACCTTCAAGGACCGCCAGATTCTCGCCACCCAACCCCACCTCGTGCTGGAAGGCCTGCTGATCGGCATGGCCGCCGTCGGGGCAGAGGAGGGCTGGATCTTCATCCGGCACGAGTACGCTCCCGAGGAGCACGTGCTGCGCGCCGAGATCGAGGCCCTGCGCGCCGCCGGGGTCGTGGGCGCGGACGCCTGCGGGAGTGGGAGACGGCTCGAGGTCGACGTGTTCGTCTCCCCCGGCGGCTACATCCTCGGCGAGGAGACGGCGCTGCTGGAGTGCATGGAGGGGCATCGGGGCGAGCCGCGCAACAAGCCGCCCTTCCCGGGCACCTACGGCCTGCACGGCCGTCCCACGCTCATCAACTCGGTCGAGACCCTCGCCGATGTGCCGGTGATCCTGCAGCGCGGCGCACAGTGGTGGGCGGACCAGGGTGCCGGCGAGTCCGTCGGCTGGAAGTTCTTCGCCGTGTCGGGTCACGTCGAACGTCCCGATGTCTATCTCGTCCCGATGGGCACGACGGTACGCCAGCTGATCGCCCTGGCCGGCGGGGTCACGGGAGGTGCCGCCGTGGGAGCCGTGCAACCGGGCGGGGCCTCGTCCAACTTCATCGGACCCGACCAGCTCGATCTGCCGCTCGACTTCGACACGGCCGTGAAGGCCGGCACCATGCTCGGCTCGGGCGCCTTGGTCGTGCTGGCCGAGGGTACCGACCTGCTGGCGGCCGCCACCAACGTGCTGCGGTTCTTTCGCAACGAGTCCTGCGGCAAGTGCGTGCCATGCCGGGTCGGCTCGACGAAGGCCCACGAGCTGTTGCGCGAGGTCCTCGAGTCCGGCGCGACCGCCCTGGGCGACGCCCGGCGCCAGCGGATCCTCCAGCTGGAGGAGGTCATGCGCAAGACTTCGATCTGCGGGCTCGGCCAGGTTGCCCTCGGGCCTGTGGTGAGCGTGCTCAACCTGGGCGGGAGCACCGGCGGGGGGCTGCAGGCGCCGAAGTCCGACGGAGCTTCGGGCCAGCCCGTACGGTGAGCGGACGGGAGTTCTTCACCGCCCGCACCGTCTCGGACGCGCTCGTCGAATTCCGGCCGTCGCGACGCACCACCGTCGAGTCGGTGCCCCTCGCCGAGGCGTTGCGCCGGGTACCGACGGCCGATGTGATCACACCCGGGGCCCTGCCGGGCTTCCCCCGGGCGACCGTCGACGGGTATGCCGTCCGAGCCGTCGACACCTACGGCGCCTCCGAAGGGCTGCCCTCCTACCTCGGCCTCGTCGGGTCCGTGCGGATGGGATCGGCGCCGACGGTGGCCGTCCCGCCTGGCGGGTGCGTGGCGATCCCGACCGGCGCGGTCCTGCCCGAGGGGGCCGACGCCGTCGTGATGGTCGAGCACACCGGCGAGACCATGCCCGGCACGATCGAGGTGACCCGCCCCGTCGCCCCCGGAGCCGGGATGGTGCGGGCCGACGAGGACGTCGCCGCCGGCGCGGTCCTCGTGGCTGCGGGCAGACCGCTGCGAGCGCCGGAGCTCGGCCTGCTGGCCGCCGCCGGGGTGACGACCGTGCAGGTGCACGCCCGGCCCCGAGTGGCGATCATCTCGACGGGCGATGAGGTCGTGCCTCCTTCCACCCTGACCCTGGCGGCCGGCCAGGTGCGGGACGCCACCGCCTCGGCGCTGGCGGCGCTGGTGCTCGACTCTGGGGGCGAGCCGGTCGTGGCCGGAATCGTTCCCGACGATCGTGGCGCCCTCGAAGACGCTCTCGGCCGCGCGCTTGCCCATGCCGACCTGGTCGTGGTCTCGGCCGGGTCTTCCGTGGGCAACCGCGACGAGACGGCCGCCGCCGTCGCCGCCCTCGGCACGATCTGGTGTCACGGTCTCGCCGTCAAGCCGGGCAAGCCGACCCTGTTGGCGGACTGCGCCGGCGTGCCCCTCATCGGGCTGCCGGGCAACCCGCTGTCCGCCCTCGTCGTCTTCCGGCTGATCGGCGTGCCGCTCGTCTGGCGTCTGGCCGGCTGCGAGGCGGCGCCGCCCGAGCCGAGCAGGCGGGCTCGACTGTCCCGCGATGTGGCCTCTGCCGCCGGTCGGCTCGACGTCGTCCAGGTGGCGGTGGGCGACGGCAGTGCCGAGCCGCTCTTTGGGCCGTCGGCGCTCTTGTCCGTGCTCACGAAGGCAGACGGCTACATCGTGGTGCCCGAGCCGGCCACCGGCCTCGACGGCGGCCGCGAGGTTGAGGTCATCCTGTACCGATGACCACGCCCGACGGCCCGGAGCGGACATCCCCTCCGCGGGCGACTCCACCCAGCCCCTTCATCTCCGACGTCCCCGCCGCCGAGGCCGTGCGGGCGTGGAAGGCCGCTTGCACGGCGGCAGGGTGCCCTGAACGCCTGCCGGCCGTGTCCATGCCCGTCGGGGACACCCTCGGCCGCGTCACGGCCGAGTCGGTGTGGGCCCGGCGGTCGTCGCCGCCCTTCGACTCCGCTGGCATGGACGGGATCGCCGTCCGGGCGGCCGCCACGGTCGGGGCCGGCGAGACGACGCCGGTGCTGCTCGCCGCCGGGGACTTCGAGGTGGTCGACACGGGCGATCCGCTTCCCACCGGCTACGACGCCGTTGTGATGCGCGAGCATGTGCACTGGACGGCCGGCGGGCGACCGGAGCTGCGCGCCGCCGTGCCGCCCTACCAGCACGTGCGCTCGATCGGCGAGGACATCAGCGCGACGGAGCTGCTCCTGCCCGAAGGCCACCGCCTGCGACCGGTCGACGTGGCGGCGTGCGCGGCCGCCGGGGTTACGGAGTTGATGGTCCGCCGCCGCCCCCTCGTGGTGATCGTCCCGACGGGCGACGAGATCCGGCCGATCGGAACCGAGCCCGGGCCAGGCGAAATCCTCGACACCAACTCGTTGATGCTCGCCGCCCAAGCCCGCGAGCTCGGGTGCGATACGCAGGTCACCGAGATCGTCCCGGACGACCCGGTCCTCCTCACCGCCGCCCTTCGCGAAGCCGCCACGGTCGCCGACCTGGTGATCCTCGTCGCCGGCTCGAGCGCCGGACGTGACGACTACACCGCCCGCGTCGTGGCCACCGCCGGGACGCTCGCCGTGCACGGCGTGGCGGTGCGGCCGGGGCATCCCGTCGTGCTCGGGACCGTGGCGGGCGAGGTGGCCACACCGGTCCTGGGCGCCCCCGGCTATCCGGTGTCCGCAGCCCTCACCTTCGACATCTTCGCCGCTCCCCTGCTGGCCGCGCTCGAGGGCGCGGCACCACCGGAGCGCCCCTCGACGAGAGCGAGGCTGGCCCGCAAGCTCGCTTCCGCCATCGGCTCCGATGAATGGGTGCGGGTGCGGCTGGGCCGGGTCGAGGGAGACATCGTCGCCGCTCCCCTGCCCCGCGGCGCCGGAGTGCTCACCTCGCTCGTGCGCGCCGACGGGCTGCTCGTCGTGCCGGCAGGGGTCGAAGGTCACCATGCCGGCGAGTACGTCCAGGTCGAGCTCCTGCGTGGGCTGGGCGAGATCGACCGCACGATCGTCGCCATCGGGTCACACGACCTCGTCCTCGACGTGGCAGCCTCGGCTCTGCGGGCGGAGGACCCGGGCGTGACCCTCGCCTCCTCCAACGTCGGGTCCCTCGGTGGGCTCGTGGCGCTGCGGGACGGGCTGTGTCATCTCGCCGGGTCGCACCTCCTCGACCCGGCCACCGGCGAGTACACGCTGCCCTACGTCGACCGGCTGCTCGGCGACGGCCCGGACATCGCCGTCATCCGCCTCGTGCACCGCGAGCAGGGCTTGCTCGTGGCCCCGGGCAACCCAGCCGGGCTGACCGGGATCGACGACTTGACCCGGCCCGGCCTGCGCTACGTGAATCGGCAGCGCGGCGCCGGCACGCGAGCCCTTCTCGACTACGAGCTCTCCCGCCGCGGTCTCGACCCGAGCCGGATATCCGGCTACTCGCGCGAGGAGCACACCCACCTCGGCGTGGCTGCCGCCGTGGCAGCCGGGCGCGCCGACACCGGCATGGGCATCCTCGCCGCCGCCCGTGCCTTCGGCCTCGACTTCATCCCGGTCGCCCGGGAGCCCTACGACCTCGTCGTGCGCGCCGGCCTCGTACAGGGCGAGCTGCTCGCTCCCTTCTGGGCACTGCTCGAGCGCCCCGACTTCCGCTCGAAGGTGGAGAAGCTGGGCGGCTACTCCTGCGCGGAGATGGGACGGCGGATCCGCTGACGCCACTGCCGGCGGCAGCCGCCTACCATCGGTGCATGTGCCGAAGCATCGTCAGCCTTCGTGATGTGCCCGACCTGACGCCGGGCGAGGTGGAGGCGGCCGCCCGCCAGTTCGTCCGCAAGGTCTCCGGCACGAAAGCGAAGACGCCGGCTCGGGCCAACCAGGAGGCCTTCGAGCGCGCCATCGCCGACATCGCCACCGCGACCACTCGCTTGCTCGACAGCTGGGTCGTGCAGCGCAGGCCGGCGGCGGTAGACGGCTCGGCCGGCGGCGCCTGAAGGCGGCTCAGCGCCAGGGCGACGCCTCCTGGGTCGTCGGCCCGACGTGCACGGCCAACCACTCGTTCATCGGCTGGCAGGCACGGAAGAAGTTGCGGACGTCCGTCTTCGCCTTTGCCGTCCCCAGCCGCGGTCCGGGGAGCCATTGCCGCCAGGCGACGAGGCCTTTGTTACGTAGCAGCTCGATGCGCTGGTGATCCTTCGGGTACCCCTTCGGGGCGGTCTTCAAGGCCCCGTGGCCGCCGACTTCGATGCCGTCGCCGGTGAGATCGGAGATGAGCTCCTCGAGCACACCCCCGGAGGCGTCCTCTGCGACGGCCGCCCGATAGCGCTCGAGTTGATCCGGCGCCATCAGGTACATGCCGCTGCCGGCGCCGAGGCCCTGAGCTGAGAATTGGACGTAGCCGCCCGCCGCCAAGCTGGCGGCGATCGCCGTCTTGTAGGGCGATTTGTCCCGGCTGAAGCGGATGTCCCGAAACGGCCGGAAGATCCTTCCCTCCCCGAACTCGGCCGCGAGGTCACCGAGGAGAGCGGCCATCGGGGCGTACACGTCCCGCTCGTAGACAAGCTTGCTCGCCTGCCAGTACGCCTTCGAATTGTCGGCCTCGAGACCCTCGAAGAACTCGATGGCCTCCGCCGGCCATCCCGTGAACGCCATGGGCGAAGTGTAAAAGCCCCTGAGCGGCCTCCCGGCGCGGGACGGACCGGCCTTTGAGCCGGTCCGGTGCCCTTTTCGATGATCCGGTATGGACTCCGCCATCCGTGCTTTTGGGACGTGACGACTCTGTCACCTCGGACGAAGCATCACGGCCGTGGGCTCCTGGCGTGCCGACCACCCTTTCATTGCGGGCATACTCCGCTGGGGCTGAGCGGGTTCAGGCGGACCGAACGTCGCTCCGACCATCGTGGCGGTCAGGCACCAGGAGAACGGCAGCCCGGGTCGTCAACCCGGGCACCCTCAGCCCGGCGGTCCGGACCCCTCGGAACCGTCCAACGTTTTCACGCCGACTCCTTCCGTTACCGGCACATCACGGGAAGCTGATCCCGCACCTCCATGGTCTACCTCTGTCCGACCCGCGTCAAGGGCATCTCTCACATTTTGAAGGCGCAGCCGTCCCAGCAGGCGACAAGACGCGGACGCCGGCGTCCGCGGAGCTCGATCAACAGCTCCACGGGCTCGGCCGCGTGCAAGGCGACGGGTTCCGACTCGAGGGTGCCGCCGGCGGGAGGCTCGGCCGAGCCGATGGTGGCCCAGCCGGCGGTCACCGGGGCGGTCGCCGGCGTGACCGCCCGGGCCGAGGCGGCGGCCGGTCGACGGTAACGCACGCCAAGATCCGCGGCGCCGACGGGCTCGTACATGCCCGCATCGGCCGGCAGGGTCGTCGTGGCCGACAGTACCGTCATTGCACCGCCACAACACTTCCGCCGCAGGGGGCGCACGTAGGCGACTCCGCCGTGGGCGGCGATGTAGGCACGCGCCTCAGGCGTAGCGATCACTCGCATGCCCGCAGTCTAGAGAGCCGCCGCCCGCGCCTCCAGCTTGTCGAGGAGGACACGTGCGTAGGGCTCCGATTCGGGTTTCATGAGGACGGATCGCAGCAGGCGCACGCCATGGCCGCTGTCGGGCGTGCCAGCCGGAGACGCCAGGCGGGGATGGCGCCGCACCATGTCGCGGGCGGGAACCCTGAGCGTGCTGAGGAAGACCGCATCGGCAGCCGCCATCGACCCGGAGAGCAACTGGGCGGAGGAGGCGTCGACCGCCGCCAGGCTCGAAGCCCGCCGGGAGAAGTACGTCACGATGTCCAGCTCGGGTCGCTGATAGAGGCACAGCCACTGCGACGAGTCGATGCCGGAAGCGAGCGACTGCGCCGCACGCCGGGTCGCCGAGAGCACCCGGCCGAGCCCGTCCGGCGAGAGGGGGAACAGCCGTAGCGTCAGCCAGAAGGCGGCGGCAGCGGCCCCCGCCCGGGAGCACTCGAGACTGATTTCGCCGAGGTGGCCGACTCCGCCACCGGTGAAGTACGTGTAGGGCGACTCGTGGGAGTAGTAGCGGGCGACGCCCGGGTCGGAGAAGAGCACCGCCCCGCACCCGTACGGCTGCAGGCCGTGTTTGTGCGGGTCGACCACGAACGAGTCGCAGGCGGCGATGGCCTTCCACGGGGCCGGATCGAGCTGGAGGGCGCCGGACAGTTCGGCGTCCTTGGCGACAATGGCATAGAAACCCCCGTAGGCGCCGTCGACGTGCACCCTCAACCCGTAGCGTTCCTTCAGTCTCACGGCCTCCTCGACCCGGTCGACGGCGCCGAGCCCCGTCGAACCGGTCGTGACCACGACCGTGCCGATGGCGCCGGCCCGGGCTAGCGCCGCCACCCGATCGAGATCGATCCGGCCGCCATCGTCCGAGCCGACCGGGTGGGCCGCCATGCCGAGAAGGTGGCACATGCGGCCGTGGGTGTAGTGCGCCTGGTCGCTGAAGGCGACGCCACGGTCCGGGTGAACGGAGCGAGCGACGAAGAGTGCCTCGAGGTTGGCAATCGTGCCGCTCGTCGTGAGATGGCCGAGGTGGGTCCCGAACCCGATCATCTCGGCCAGCCGGGCGACCGCCTCCACCTCCATGCGGGCCGTCGCCGGCCCACCGTCAAGGGCGTGGTTGTTCGGGTTGACGAGCATGGCGGCCAGGTAGGCGACGACGGCGGCGGGATGGGGGGGCTTCAGCATCTGGCCGGCGTAACGGGGGTGGAAGAAGGGGTAGTTGTCCTCGAGGCGCTCGAAGAGATCGGCGAAGGCCGCCGCCACACTGCCCTCGTCCACCTCGAGGGCAGCAGAGGGCTCGTAGGGCCCGAAAGCGGCCTCCCATCGGCGCTGGTGGTCGAGGGCGGCGCCGATCCACTCCTGCAAGTCCATGACCATGCCTACAGCCTGCCCGATCGCTCGCTCCGGCGGGCGGGCCGGGCGGCCCCTCAGGTCAGTCGCGCCACCGCCAGGGCCGCCGCCAGCAACACGACGCTCCAAGAGAGCAGGCGCAGTGCCTGCTCGACCGGTTGGACGAGCATCGCCCGGTCCAAGGCTCGCGTGCCGCCGTCCGAGAGCAGCACGCTGCCCTGTACGTCCACGACCCGCCGGCGGACGAACCGAGCCGGTGTGCTGAGCGCCCGCTGCGCCCTCGACAAGCCGAAGGCGCCCGCCCCTCCGAGCAGGGCAGCCAAGGAGAGGCGGTCCGACTGGGCCACGTAAGCGGTCAGCACGGGAAACGTCCCCCAGGCGAGGGCAAAACCGCTGTCGGTGTGCACGAGACCACCGAACCACTCGGCGTTGTAGGCCACCACGAGGAAGGGCCCGACGACGAGGAACGGCAGCAAGGGCCAACCGACCCGCGAGAGCCCGGCGACGCCGAGGCCGACGGCGCCCGCCAGGGCGAGGGCGAAGACGGTCCAGAGGACGGCCGAGGGGATCTGGGTGCGCAGCGGCCGCCCGTGCAGCTCGTCGAGGGCATGAGCCGCGATGCCGACGGCGAGGAAAAAGGCGAGCAGGGTGGCCAACAGGCGGCTCAAGTGCACGTGCGGCGCCAGCGAGGCGCCGATCACGACGTAGGCGAGATGCCAGGCGGTGTAGGGCGGGTGCAGCAGCGTCCACCAGTCCCGCCAGCCGCCGGAGCGGGTGGTGGCGTAGTAGGCCGGACGCAGCTTGGGCCTCGTCCCCTCGCCGGAGTCGGCCGCATTACCGTCTGCGGCCTGGGCGTCTGCGAGCGTCCTCGCCCGTCGCCCCGTCGGCCGCAGGCGTCGCTCTGCGCTCACGCCGAGCGCCGTCCCCACATGACGAGCCCACCGCCGAGGCTCATGATGCGGATGCCGATCTCGCCGATGCCGGCCGCCCGCCACGCCTGCTCTGTCCAGGCGACCGGGTAGCGCTCGTAGTGCTTCGAGATGCTCGGCCCGAGGAAGCGTCCCACCTTCCACCACTCCTCGCCCCCCGTGAGGTACCCGGCCACCGGCAGCACGAACCGGGTGTAGCAGATCCAAAGGCCGTGCCAGACCCGGTTCGGCGGCACGAGGAACTCGAGGCTGGCGATGGCTCCGCCCGGCTTCACCACGCGGGCCAGCTCCGCCAAGGTCGCCGCCGGCTCCTCCACGTAACGCAACAGGTAGGTGAAGGTCAAGGCGTCGAAGGACGCGTCCGGGAAGGGAAGCTGCTCGCCCCGCCCGAGGACGAGCTGGATGCGCCCGGCCTCACCGGCGGCGGCGACATTCTCGGCCCCCTGCCACAGCATCGCCCGCGTGAGGTCGAGGCCGACGACGCGAGCGCCCGAACGCCGGGCGATCTGCAGGGCGACCCCGGCCGTGCCGGAGGCGACGTCGAGGATGCGCCCCGGCGAGCCCGCAATGACGTGATCGACCATCTCCCGACGCCATCGGCGGTTCTGGCCCATCGACAGGAGCTCGGCCAGCCGGTCGTATCGCCCCGGCAGCCCCGAGAAGAGCGACTTGGCGAAACGGTTCTGCCGGGACTTCTCGCTGGCCGCCGTCACGGCGCCAGTCTGGCAGGCGCTCGCAGGGCGGATCGGAGAAACTCAGCTTCGAACAGGAGGAGGTTCTCCGCCACCACCTCCTGCGGGGTCATGTGCGTGACGCCGGAGAGGGGGAGGACGCAGTGGGGGCGGCCGGCGGCCAGCAAGGCGGAGGACAGCTGCAAGGTATTCGCGGCCGCCACGTTGTCGTCGGCGAGGCCGTGGATGAGCAGGAGCGGCCGCTGCAGCCCGGCGGCGTCACCGAGCAGGGAGGAACGGTCGTAGTTCTCCGGCGAGACCGCGGGGTGCCCGAGGTAGCGCTCGGTGTAATGCGTGTCGTAGAGCCTCCACTCCGTCACGGGGGCCCCGGCGACGGCGGCGTGGAACACCTCTGGCCGCCGCAGAACGGCGAGGGCGGCGAGGTAGCCGCCGAAGGACCAGCCGCGAATGGCCACCCGCGACAGGTCCAGGTCGTCACCGAACTCCTCGGCCACGGCATGCAACGCCGTCACCTGGTCCTCCAGCGCGGCGGTGGCGAGATCACCGCGAACGGAGCGGTCCCAGCCCGGCCCTCGACCGGGCGTTCCCCGACCGTCAGCCACGATGACGCAGTAGCCCTGATCGGCGAACCACTGGGCCTGGAGGAACATGGAGGAGGAAGCCAGCACCATCTGGGCGTGGGGTCCGCCGTAGGGGTCGAGAAGGACCGGCAGCCTGCCTGAGCCGGGCTCGTGGCCGCCGGGGAAGAGGACGGCGGTTCGGATCTGCCGGGCGCCGCAGGACCGCAGGCGCGGGCGTGGCGTGATGATTGGCGTCTCGGCCACAGAGGCGATGTCTGCCACCCGGCGGCCCTCGCGCTGCACCGTGACGGCGAGCCCCGCCCGGTCGAGCCGTCGCTCTGCGACAACGACGGTACCCCCGCCGCACCATCCGGTCGCCACGGCGGGCCCGCCCTCGCCGTCAACCCTGGCCAGGCCTCGAGCCACCGACCAAGTCCAGACGCCCACCTCGGTCGGCTCGGTCGAAGCCGCCAGGAGCACGAGGTCTCCGTCCACGCCGAGGACGCCTCGGACCTGCAGGTCGGCGGGCGTGACGACTTCGTCGCCGACAACGAGGCGCTTGGCGTCGGCCACGTCGGCCGTCCACACGACGGTCCCGTCCTCGAGGCAGGCCGGCACGCCCGCGACGATGTCCAGCCAGGCGTCGTCACGGTCCTCGCGCACGAGGGCGGACTCCCCGGTCGAGGGGTCGACCGCCAGCACCTGCATGCGGCGCTGGTCCCGACTCTGCACGACGAGGAGCAAGCCGTGCTCGGACCACGACACCTTCGTGACGTACTCGAAGCCCTGGCGGTCCCACTTGACCTGCAGGACCTCGCCGCCCGACGCCACAGGCACAAGATGAAGGGTGACGTCTGCGTTCGCCGTGCCCGCCGCCGGGTAGGCCATCTCCGTCGCCGGTCGCGTGGGCTCGGCCGGATCGGCGATGTAGCGGCGGGCGACCCCGCCCGTGTCGACCCTGGCGGCGAGGAGCCGCTCGCCATCCGGCGACCACCAGTACCCCTCCAGGCGGTCCATCTCCTCGGCGGCGATGAACTCGGGGAGCCCGTAGGTGACCTGACCGGCCGCCTCTAGCGTTGGCCCGTCCGGCTCAGCAAGTGCCCTCTCGCCGGTGCCGTCGGCGCAGATGAGGCGGAGCGCCCCGCCCGAGACATAGGCGATGTGCTCGCCTGAGGGTGAGAGGCGAGGATCCACGGCCGGCGTCGCCGCCGCCATCTCTTTCACCTGGGCGGACGCCACCTCGACGAGGTAGAGCCGGCCGGAGAGGTCGAAGACCACCCTCCCGGCGGCCCGGTCCGCATGGAAGCGCACGATCCCGGCGGACGACTCCCTCGCCCGTTCGCGGCGGGCTCGCTCCTCCGGCGGCAACTGCTCGAGGCCTCCGGCAAGCAGCGGCTCGGGGTCCACCACGAGCCGCTCCGTTGCGGCCGCCACGTCGAGCTCGTACAGGCAGGTCAAGGCGTCCGAGCCGCTTCTCGAGCGGAGAAAGAGGATCCGCTCGCCCTGCGGCGCGATCGCCAGTGCGCGCGGAGTGCCGAGGCTGAAGCGCCTCGTGCGGGCGTACTGGCGAGGGAAGCTGGCCTCGGTCACAGGCCCATCCTTGCCGATGCACCCGGCTGCTTTGCGCTGCTGGCACCTCGGGCCGAGGGCGATGCGGCCGTCGCTCTCGGGCCGGGCGCTCCCTCAACGCCCGACGGCATAGGCCTGCATCGCCCTCGGGTCGGCGGCGCCGCGGAGGAACCCGTCATCGGACCGGGAGACCGCCGTTGTCCGGCCGAGCCGCCAGGAGTCCGCTTCCACGACGTCATGGCCGCGCCGAGCCAGCTCGGCGATGCATTTGGCCCCCAGACGGCTCTCGACGACGAGCTGGTTCGGGTACGCCTCCCGCGGGTAGAAGGACGAGGGCACGTGGTTCGAGTGCCAGGAGGGGGCGTCGATCGAGGCCTGCAGATCGAGACCGAACACGGCGTGGTTGAGGAAGGCCAGCAGCGTCCACTGGTCCTGCTGATCGCCGCCCGGCGTCCCGAAGGCGAGGTAGGGCCGGCCGTCGCGCAACGCCAGGGCAGGGCTGAGCGTCGTACGCGGCCGCTTTCCCGGCGCCAGGCTCGCCGGCAGGCCCGCTTCCAACCAGAACATCTGTCCTCGCGTGCCCAGGCAGAAACCCAGCCCCGGCAAGGCGGGCGAGCTCTGCAGCCACCCCCCGCTCGGTGTCGCCGAGACGAGGTTCCCGAAGCGGTCGGCCACGTCGAGGTGGCAGGTGTCACCCCGCATCTCCCCTGAGGAGCCCGGCGGGGGCTCGACGGCGTGATCGAGTCCGGAGAGGGCGACGCCGCCGCGAGACGCCTGCGAGGCCCTCGCCCCCCTGCCGGCCACTCGCTCCGGCAGCCGGCCCACCCTGCCACCGGGCGCTCCCGGCCGCAGCTGGCCACTGGCCGTCTCGCCCACGAGCTGTCGCCGCTGCGCCGCGTAGGCGGGAGAGAGCAGGTCGCCCATCGGGACCTCGACCATGCGGGGATCGCCGTAGAAGGCCTCCCGGTCGGCGAAGGCCAACTTCGAGCACTCCGTCACTATGTGCACCAGCTCCGGGCTGCCCGGGCCCATGGATTCGAGGTCGAAGCCGGCGAGCAACGACAGCTGTTGGAGGAAGACAGGGCCCTGGCCCCAGGGCCCTGTCTTGAAGACTTCGAAGGCGCCGAAACCCAGTCGCAGCGGCACCTCGAGCGCGGCCCGCCACCGGGCGAGATCCTCCCCCTTCAACAGCCCGGAATCAGCGCAGAAGGCGTCGACCGACTCGGCCACGAAACCTTCGTAGTACGCCGCGCGGGCAGCCTCGATCTGCGCCTCCCGCCCGGGGCCGGCTGACTCCCCGGCGGCGAGGAGGCGGCGGTATGTGGACGCCAGGCGATCGTTGCTGAGCCGGCTGCCTGCGCGGGGTACGCCGCCTGCCAGCCAGATCTCTGCAGACGTCGGCCACTCCCGCCTCATGCCAGGCGCGGCCGCCGCCAAGGTCGCCGCGAGCGAGGCGATGACGGGGAAGCCCCCCTCCGCATAGGCGATCGCCGGCGCGAGCACCTCCCGTAGCGACATCGTCCCGAAGCGCTCGAGCACGAGCATGAGCGAGCCGAAGGCACCCGGCACACAGGCCGCCAGCAGCCCGACATTCGGGACGAGCTCGAGGCCCAGCCGGGAGAAGCGCTCGAGCGTGGCGGCGGCTGGTGCCGGCCCCTGGCCGTCGACGACGTGCACGGCGTCCTCGGCGGCACAGTACAAAAGCATCGGCGCCTCGCCCCCGAGGCCGTTCTGGTGCGGTTCGACGACCTCGAGGACGAAGGCGGCGGCGACGGCGGCGTCGAAGGCGTTCCCGCCGCCCTCGAGCATGGCCATGCCGCTCTGAGCCGCCAGCCAGTGCGACGCCGCCACCATGCCGAATTGGCCGACCAGCTGCGGCCGGGTCGTGAAGCCTTCGGCGCCGCTCACCGCGGCCGGACTTCGTAGCTGCACACGTGGGCGCCGTCGAGCAGGTGGGCAACGCGCTCGACGTGGCCGGCGGGGAGAGCATCCCGGATGAAGGCGAGCTCGCTCGCGCACGCCTGCCGGTACCCCGTCGCCACCGAGAGGATGGCGCAGTTGTGCTCTGTGATCCTCCAGCCTCCGTCTTCGAGCCGGCAGACATCGGCGAGATAACCGTCCTCGTCGAGGATGCGAGTGAGCTCGGCCACCTGCTCGTCGAGGTTCAGGCCGGAGAGCCTCGACCCTGCCTCGCGAAGACGCCGTCGCCGGCGCTGCTCGAAGAGGCGGGACACCTCCTTGCTGCCCGGGCCGCCCAGATAGCCGAGGAGCTCGGTCGTGAGATCGCCGTAGCGTTTCGGGAAGAGCCCCTCCGCCGAGCCCGAGAGCTCGTAACGATGAGCCGGCCGGCCGCGCCCATCCGCGTCGGAGCTGTGGGTGACGAGCCCGTCCTCCTCCAGACGACCGAGCTGTTGGCGAACGGCTGCCACGGTGATGCCGAGCTCGGCGGCGAGCTCACCCGCGCGCATCACCCCGTAACGCTTCAGGGCTACGAGGACGGCGCGACGCGTCGAGGCCATGGAAACGAGCGGGGCCCCGATGCCCGCCACCGGCGCCTGCGCGCCCGGCTTCACCGTCCTCGTCACGGCAGGACCAGATGAACGTCCCCGAACTCGTGCCACAAGTAGCCCTCCTCGAGTGCAACCGTATAGGAGCGCTCGAGGAGCTCACGGCCGGCGACGGCTTCGAGCATGGCGAGGTGGGACGCCTCCGGCTCGTGCCAACCCGTCAGGAGGCCGTCGATGGAACGGACGCGCCGTTCCGGCGTGACGACGACGTCCGTCCACCCGCTTCCGGGGTGGACCCTGCCCGTCGTGTCGACGACGGACTCCAACGCCCGCACGACCGTCGTGCCCACGGCGATCACCCGTCCCCCGTCTCGGCGGGCGGCGTTGACCCGTTGCGCGGTGGCGGCGGGCACGCGGAAGTACTCGTCGTAGGGAGGCTCCCCCGCTTCGAGGGAGGCGACGCCGGTGTGGAGCAGCAGCGGCGTCACGCCGATGCCCCTCGCCACGAGGCGGGTTATCACCTCCGGGCTGAACGGCCGCCCGGCGCTCGGCATCTCCGCCGAGCCCGGCTCGGTCACGTACACGTTCTGGTACGCGCTGATGGGCCACTCCCCCCGCACGTAGCCGTAGCGGATCGGGCGGCCGTGGAGGGCAAGGTACTCCAACAGCCCGGCCGGCATCATCACCTGAGCGACCCAGAGCCGCACACCCCGCCGGTGCGGGGCGTACGGCGCCAGCAGCGTCACGCGTCCCGAGGCGGGCAGCTCGATCGTCTCGCCCGCCGAGGCCCCCAGGAAGGGCCGGCCGTCACGCCGCAGCTCCACGGTCCACAACCCGGCCGGCAGCTGCGTCGACAGGTGCACGTCGAGGCGCTTCCTGCCGGCGCCCATCCCGGACACCGCGGCCGCCAGCGTGCCGGAAGTGTTGATGACGACGAGATCGCCCTCGCACAGATGCAAGGGGAGCTCGAAGAACGTCGAGTGGGAGATCGCGCCCGAAGCCCGCCGGGCCACGAGCATGCGGACGGCGTCCCGTGTGAGGCCTCTCGCCTCCGGCGGTTCGGCCGCCTCCAGCGCCGCGGGCAGATCGAAGCCCAACCCTGCGCTCAGCCCGACACCGAGCGGGGCGAAGCCTCTCGCCGGCTCGAACCCGCGCCTCGGCTGCTGGCGCGTCGCCGGCGTCACCTCGCACCTGCGATCTCGGCCGCCCGGTAGCGCCCACTGGCGAAGTCGCCCTCGATGATGGTCACGAGCGCCGGCACGACGGTCTCGGGGAGCGGGCGGTCGGAGATGTCCTCGCCGAAAAAGGCCTCCTGGTGCATGACCGTCCGCATGTCCCCCGGGTCGACGGCGAGGAAGCGCACAGAGGGCAGCTCGGCCGCCAGAGTCGCCGTCAGATGGTCGAGAGCCGCTTTGGAGGATCCGTAAGCTCCCCAGCTGTCGTAGTGCTCGAGGGCGGCGTCCGAGCTCACGTTCACCACTGTCGCCCCGGCCGTGGCCTGCAACAACTCGAGGAGGGCCTGCACGAGCGCGAGCGGCGCGAGCACGTTCACCTCGTAGACGCGGCGGAGATCGCCGAGGTCGAAGTGCTCCAGCCGCAAGAGAGGCGAATGCCCGAGGGTGCTGGCGTTGTTCACGAGCAGATCGAGGCGGCCGAGCTCTCCCACGGCCTCGGCGAGCTCGCAGCGATGGCGCTCGCTGGCGACGTCACCGGCGAGCGCCCTCACGGAGGCGCCCTCGTCGAGACGCCGGCGGAGCGCGGCGGCCACCGCCTCGAGGGCCTCGGGGTCCCTGGCGTCGATGACGAGCGACCACCCCCGATCGGCCAGCTCCTCGGAGAGGGCTCGACCGAGCCCTCTCGATGCTCCCGTGATGAGCGCCACGGCCATCGGGCACCTCCCCGTCTCCAGCGGGCCGGACCCCGCTCGACAAGATAAAGATAGATTATCTTATCTTTATTCCGGGCACCTCCTCGGCGGCGAGGGGAAGCTTGCTAATTTCCCGCGGGCACCGGCCCACGGCGGGCCGCTGAGGAAAGGCCTGGCGAAGTCATGCCCGAAGTTGACAAGCCTGTTGTGTTCGCCGTCGATGACGAGGAACACATCACCGAGCTGATCGCTCTCGGCCTGTCGATCAACGGCTTCGACGTCGTGCGGCTGGCGAGCGGGCGGGCGGCGCTCGAGGAGATCGATCGCCGGCGGCCGGACCTCGTCGTCCTCGACGTGATGCTGCCGGATCTGGACGGTTTCGAGGTGGCCCGGCGCCTGCGCGACATCGAAGGGGCCGGCACCCGTGTGCCCATCATCTTCCTCACCGCCAAGGACGCTACGGCCGACAAGGTGCAAGGTCTCAAGCTCGGCGTGGACGACTACGTGACCAAGCCGTTCAGCATCGAGGAGCTCGTGGAGCGCGTGCGCGCCGTGCTCAGGCGCTCGCGGGGCCTGGGGAGCAGCGAGCGGCGCCTGGGCTACTCCGATTTGGAGCTCGACGAGGACACGAGAGAGGTCTGGCGCGGGGGCAACCTCGTCGAGCTCACCCCGACCGAGTACCGGCTCCTCCACTACCTGCTCTCCAACGCCCGCCGCGTGCTCACCCGCGAGCAGATTCTCGCCCAGGTGTGGGACTACACCTTCGCCGCCAACGCCAGCGTCCTCGAGACCTACATCAGCTACCTCCGCCGGAAGATCGACTCCGTCGAGCCGCCCTTGATCCAGACCGTGCGCGGCGTCGGCTACAGCCTGCGGCTGCCCGCCGGCTCTCGGGTGGAGGACTGATTGGGTTTCGGAGGAGATTCGGAGGCCGGGCCATGGGCACTCGGAGCCGGAGCCGGCAGCATCAGACGATGAGTCTCCGCTTCCGGCTCGTCCTTGGGCTCGTGGCCGTCCTCGTCGCCGGACTGGCGGCCTTCGGCATCGCCACGTACTCGCTGTATGCCCCCTCGCAGTACGCCCGCCTCGACGACCAGCTGAAGTCGTCCCTCGGCTATGTCACCGCCCAGCTGTACGAGCAGGCGGGCATCCATTCGGAGCCGCCCGGGAGCGGGGCGGGGGCAGGGGGTGACGGCGCACCGGGCGACCAGGACGACATGGGCGGCGGCGACACCGACGGCGGCCCGGGCGGTGGCCCGCCGGCCACGCAGGCGCTGCCGCCGGGGACGTTCTCCGAATTGGTGAACTCGTCGGGGAAGGTGCTGGCGAGCACGCAGTACCTCGGCTCCGGCACACTTCGCCCGGAGCTGCCGCGCCCGCTGCCGAGTGTGCCGCCGGCGGGGCGCTTCCTCACGACCGGCGCCACGACGGGCGCCGGGGGCTGGCAGGTGCTCCTCTCGCCCGCGTCGGGCGTGCCCGGGGACGTGATCGTCATCGCCGTCTCGACCTCGGGCGTGACCGCAGCGCTCCACCGCTTGCTCCTCATCGAGGCGGCCGTGGCGGCCGGTCTCCTCGCCATCCTCACTTTGGCGTCCTGGCTCGTCCTGCGCCGCGGCCTGCGGCCGCTCGAGGACATGGCGACGACGGCCCGCTCCATCGCCGCCGGGGACCTCTCCCGCCGCGTCGGCCCGGCCGGGGGCCCGAGCGAAGTGGCCCAGCTCGGCCAAGCCCTCGACACGATGCTGGCGGACATCGAGAAGGCCTTCGCCGAGCGGGCGACGAACGAGCAGCGCCTGCGCCGCTTCCTCGCCGATGCCTCCCACGAGTTGCGCACGCCGTTGACCTCGATCCAGGGGTTCGCCGAACTCTTCCGACTCGGCGTCGACAGCGAGCACATCGACCAGGCGACGATCGTGCGGCGGATCGAGGACGAGGCAGCCCGCATGCGAACCCTCGTGGAAGACCTCCTCCTCCTCGCCCGGCTGGATCTGGCGCCGGAGCCGCAGCACGACCGGCTCGACCTCGCCGTGCTCGCGGCCGATGCCTGCAGCGATGCCGTCGCCCTCGCCCCTGACCGGCCGGTAACGCTCGACGCGCCCGGTCCCGTTGACGTCACGGGCGACGTCAACCACCTGCGTCAGGCGATCGCCAACCTCGTCACCAACGCCATCGCGCACACGCCGAGCGGCAGCCCCATCGAGGTGTCCGCCAGGCGGCAGAACGGGACGGCCGTCGTCTCCGTGCGGGACCACGGGCCAGGGCTCGACGCCGAAGGCCTCGAGCACGTCTTCGACCGATTCTGGCAGGCGAACGCCGCCAGATCAGGATCGGGCGCCGGCCTCGGCCTCTCGATCGTCTCGGCGATCGCCGCCGAGCACGGCGGTCGCGCCGAGGCGTCCAACGCCGAGGGCGGCGGCGCCATGTTCTCGCTGCGGATCCCGGCGATCGAGCCGGCGGGCGACGCGGGCGTAGCCGCCGACGCGGGCGAAGCGGGCGAGGCACCCCGCCAGAACGGCGGTGCTCGCCGCCCCGGGAGCGAGGGCGACGGCTCGTAGCGACCGATACTCGGCGGGATTCCTCCAGGCAGTCCCAGACAACCTGGAGAAACCGCCGCCAGAGTGCAGCCATGGCCACTGTCCTCGAGATCGTCGTGCCGGTCTACAACGAGGAGGGCTGCCTCGAGGCCAGCATCCGCCGCCTGCGCGCCTACTTGGACGGCGAGTTCCCCTTCCCGGCCGTCGTCACCATCGCCGACAACGCCAGCAGCGACGCCACGCTCGAGATCGCCAGGCGGCTGGCGGGCGAGCTCCCTGGCCTGCGCGTGCTCCACCTCGACGACAAGGGCCGAGGGCGGGCCCTCAAGCGCGCCTGGTCGCAGAGCCGCGCGGAGGTCGTCGCCTACATGGACGTCGACCTCTCCACCGGGCTCGAGGCCCTCTTGCCACTCGTGGCCCCGCTGCTGTCGGGTCACAGCGACATCGCCATCGGGACGCGGCTGTCGCGAGGCGCCCACGTCGTCCGCGGGCCGAAACGCGAGCTCATCTCCCGCGTCTACAACCGGCTCCTCCGCTCCCTCATGCACAGTCGCTTCAGCGACGCGCAGTGCGGCTTCAAGGCCCTACGCCGCCCCCTCGTGCCCATTCTGCTGCCGCTCGTCGAGGACGACGACTGGTTCTTCGACACCGAGCTGTTGCTCGTGGCGGAGCGCAACGGGCTGCGGATCCACGAAGTCCCCGTCGACTGGGTGGACGACCCGGATTCGCGCGTCGACGTCCTCGCCACGGCCGTGGGTGACCTGAAGGGCCTCTGGCGCACGGGCAAGCAGTTCGCCGCCGGGCGTTCGTGGATCGCCCCGCCCGCGGGCGACCGGAGGGGCGACGCCGCCGGCGGCGAAACGGCGGCGAGTTTCGACATGCGGTCCTTCGGGGCCGACGCCGCCCGCTTCGCCCGCGTCGGCGTCCCCTCCACGATTGCCTGGCTGGCCCTCTTCCTCGCCCTCCGCGGGCCCCTCGGCGCCGCCGGCGCCAACGTCGTCGCCCTCTCGATCTCGGCAGCCGGCAACCTCGCCGCCCGGCGGCGACTCGAGCGCCCGGCGCAGATGCGCTGCCTTCGCGAGCTCGAGCTGGTGGCCGCCGGCAGCTGGATCATGGCGCTCGCCGCCACGACGCTGGCGGTGCTGGCGGCCTCCGCCCTCTCGGGCGACTGGCTCGTCGAGGCGCTCGCCGCCCTGGCGGCGGGGGCGGGCGTGAGCCTCGCCCGCTTCATCGTCCTGCGGGCGCTCGTCGTGCGCCACATGCTCGCCGCCGAGCCGGTGAAACGCCCGCCGCCGCCCTCAGGCGAAGCGGTCGCGGAGGTCGAACTTGAGGACCTTGCCGGCCGGGTTCCTCGGCAGCGCATCGACGAGCTCGAGACGGCTCGGCAGCTTGTAGCGGGCGAGGCTCTCACCGGCGAAGTCCCGCAGCTGCTCGAGGGTGAGGGTGGCGTCCGGCTTGAGGACGGCCACGGCCGTGACGGCCTCGCCCCAGCGCTCGTCCGGCAAGCCGATCACGGCCACCTCGGCGACCGCCGGGTGCGTGTAGAGCACGCTCTCGACCTCGGCCGGGTAGACGTTCTCGCCGCCGGTGATGACCATGTCCTTGATGCGGTCGGCGACGAAGAGAAACCCCTCGGCGTCGAGGTAGCCGACGTCGCCCGTATGGAACCAGCCCTCCGGGTCGATGGCGGCGGCCGTCGCCTCCGGCCGGTTCCAGTAGCCCTTCATGACGTTCGGGCCGCGGACGCAGATCTCGCCGCGAACATCGGGATCGGTGATCGTCCTGCCCTCGGGGTCCTCCAGCCGGATGTCGATGAACATCGGGGCGCGCCCTGCCGAGCCGAGCTTTGCGAGCGCGTGCTCGGGCGTGAGGAAGGAAACGCACGGAGAGGTCTCGGTGAGCCCATAGCCCTGGTTGATCTGGATGCCACGACCGATGTACAGCTTGATGAGGCTCTCGGGCACGGGGGCGCCCCCGCAGACGATGCTGCGCACGGTCGTGAGATCGGCGCCGTCGAAGTCGGGGTGCTGGCTGACGAACAGCAGCATGGCGGGCACGGCGAAGGCGATCGTCACGCCGTAACGGGCGATGTCGTCGATGAACCTGCCGGGGTCGAAGCTGCGGTGGAGGACGTTCTCCGCCCCCTTCATCCATGCCTGCAAGGTGGTGACGTTGAGCCCGCCGATGTGGAAGAGCGGCGCCACCACGAGTGAAACATCGCTCTCGAGCATGTCGGTGAGGAGGAGAGCGACGACGTTGTTCCACCAGAGGTTGGCATGGGTGAGCATCGCCCCCTTCGGGCGGCCGGTCGTGCCCGAGGTGTACATGATGAGGGCGACCTCGTCGCCGTCGACCGCCTCGCTCCCCCCTCGGGCGTCGCCGGCGGCGGCGTTCTTCGCCTCCTCGAGGGTCGTCCAGCCATCGGCTGGAGCCTCCGAGGACAGGTAGCGCCGGCAGTCCAGCTCGTCGCGAACTGCATCCACCAGCTTGCGGTGCTGGTCGTCGACGACGATCGTGTGCACGCCGGCGTCACGCACGATGTAGCTCAACTCGCGCGACGTCAGGCGGAAATTCAGCGGCACGAAGATGGCCCCGAGGCTGGCGGCGCCGAACATCGTCTCGAAGAAGGCAGGGTGGTTGAGCCCGAGGTAGGCGACGCGATCCCCGTGGCGCACCCCGCCTTCGCGAAGTGCGGCCGCCGTGGCGTCGATGCGCTCCAGCATCGTGGCATACGTCCACGTCTCGCCTTCGAAGCTCAGGCAGCGCCGGTTCGGTGTGAGCTGTGCCCGCTGCTCGAACCAGCCGCCGAGGGAGACGTCGACTGACGGTGCCATTGGTTGCATCCTTTCCCAAGGGCCGTACCCGTCTCGGGCCGGTGAGAGACTTTCCCCGGCGCCCTCGCGCCGCCTGCCCCATTCTGCCTGGCTCGGGAGCAGCCGGCCGGCGCCAGCCGTCAGGCGGCAGCCGTCAGGCGGCGCGCCCCTCAGCAGGGGCGAGCGACTCGCAGCGCCGGCACGGTCGCCCGATAGCGTGAGCGGGAGACGTCCTCCGAGGAGGGAGCATTGGCAGACAGGGCAGCACGGGCGATGTCCTTCGGCGCCGTCGCCGAGGACTACAACCGCTACCGCCCTGGCCCGACAGCAGAGGTCGTCGAGTGGCTGCTACCGGCGGGGGTGCACACGGTCGTCGATCTCGGCGCGGGCACCGGGGCGCTCACCCGCCTCCTCGTGGGGCTCGTCCCCCGCGTCTTCAGCATCGAGCCGGACGCCCGCATGCGTGAGGTGCTGGCGGCCCACAACCCGGAGGCGACCTCCCTGGCCGGGCGGGGCGATGCCATCCCGCTCGAGGACGGGACGGCGGACGCCGTCCTCGTGTCGTCGGCCTGGCACTGGATGGAGGTCGAGCCGACGCTCGCCGAGATCCACCGCATCCTCCGGCCGGGTGGGCGTCTCGGAGTCGTGTGGGCAGGCCCGGACCGGCGTGTTCCCTGGGTCGCAAGCCTTCTCGCCCGCGCGAGGCACGCGGGCGCGCCGGAGGATCTCGTCCGGGGGCTGCTGGCGCCCGAGGAAGCCTTCCCTGCGAGAGAAGATGAAGATGAACAAGGGCGCGGACTGCACGCCGGCGCGCGTCACCGGTTCTCCCTCCCCGATCACAGCCGCTTCACGCCGCCCGAGTTCACCGAGATCCGCTGGTCACAGATGATGAGCCTCGACGACCTCGTCGGCCTCGCCGGCACCTACAGCGGCGTTATCACCCTCCCGGCCCCCGAGCGCGAGAGGACCCTGCAACTCGCCCGGACCGTCCTTGAGAGCGACGACGAGCTGGCCAGAGGCGGGCAGCTCGAAGTGCCCTTCCGCGCCGCCTCCTGGCGCACGGATCGAATCGACTGAGCGGGCGACGCTACTGCCCGATGGGCCGGCTCGCCTGCACGAGGTTGCGAATCTCCCGCATCGCCACCGACAGCACCGGCAGGTCACCCTGCCCGCTCGTGACGATGCCCTCGAGGGCGACGAGGGTCCGGTCGGCCACCTCCCCCATGCTCGACAGCCACCGGTCGACCTGCTCGGCTCCGGTCATGCCGGGT
>Ga0187781_10000607_pt1 | contig 25834 bp, 24 predicted proteins | sample 0715_SJ02_MP02_2_FD_132447 | JGI IMG/M metagenome (GOLD analysis project Ga0187781, IMG submission 132447) | Tropical peat soil microbial communities from peatlands in Department of Meta, Colombia - 0715_SJ02_MP02_20_MG | ecosystem: Environmental > Terrestrial > Soil > Wetlands > Peat | place... | reverse complement strand
GTCTACCAGGCGCTCGACAACAACCACGAGATCGTGCCGGTACTCAACAAGGTCGATCTGCCGGCCGCCGAGCCCGAGAAGGTGAAGCGGCAGATCGAGGACGTGATCGGGCTCGACGCGTCCGATGCGATCCTGATTTCCGCCAAGACCGGACTGAACGTGTCGGAGGTGCTGGAAGCGATCGTCACGCGGCTGCCGCCGCCCAAGGGCGATGCCGCGGCGCCGCTCAAGGCGCTGTTGGTCGATAGCTGGTATGACGCCTATCTCGGGGTGGTGGTGCTGTTTCGCGTCGTCGACGGCGTGCTGAAAAAGGGCCAGCGCATCCGCATGATGGGCACCGGCGCCGCCTACGACGTGGACCGCGTCGGCGTGTTCACGCCGAAGCGCGTCGAAACGAACGAACTAGGACCCGGCGAGATCGGCTTTCTCACCGCCTCGATCAAGGAAGTGGCCGACACCCGCGTCGGCGACACCATCACCGACGACAGGAAGCCGGTCGCCGAGCCGCTGCCCGGCTTTCGCCCCGCCATTCCGGTGGTATTCTGCGGCCTGTTTCCAGTCGACGCCGCGGACTTCGAGGATCTGCGCGCGGCGATGGGCAAGCTTCGCCTCAACGACGCAAGCTTCAGCTATGAGATGGAAACCTCGGCCGCGCTCGGCTTCGGCTTTCGCTGCGGCTTTCTCGGGCTCCTGCATCTGGAAATCATCCAGGAGCGTCTGGAGCGCGAATTCAATCTGAACCTGATCGCCACCGCGCCGTCGGTGATCTACAAGATCAAGCTCACCGACGGCAAAGAGATGGAAATCCATAATCCGGTCGACATGCCGGACGTGGTGAAGATCAAGGAGATCGAAGAGCCTTGGATCCGTGCCACGATCCTCACACCGGACGAATATCTCGGCAGTGTGCTCAAGCTCTGCCAAGACCGCCGCGGCATCCAGGTCGAACTGACTTATGTCGGCAATCGCGCCATGGCGAAATACGACCTGCCGCTCAACGAGGTCGTGTTCGACTTCTACGACCGGCTGAAATCGGTGTCGAAGGGTTACGCTTCGTTCGATTATCAGCTCACCGACTATAAGCCGTCCGATCTGGTCAAGCTGCAGATGCTGGTCAATGGCGAACCGGTGGATGCGCTGGCCATGCTGGTGCATCGCACCCGCGCCGAGCAGCGCGGCCGCGCCATGGCGGAGAAACTCAAAGAGCTTATTCCGCCGCACATGTTCCAGGTGCCGATCCAGGCCGCGATCGGCGGCAAGATCATCGCGCGCGAGACCGTGCGCGCCTTCCGCAAGGACGTAACCGCAAAGTGCTACGGCGGCGACGTGACGCGCAAACGCAAGCTTCTCGAGAAGCAGAAGGAAGGCAAGAAGCGCATGCGCCAGTTCGGCAAGGTCGACATCCCGCAGGAGGCCTTCATCGCCGCGCTGAAGGTGGATGTGTAAGGCGCGCTATAAGCCCTCTACGCCGAAGGTCGTTCTGATTTCGTCGGCTGACCCGCAACCGTGATGCCGGGTGCTTTTCCGCCATCCTGCCGTTGGGACACGGCGCCAGAACCATCCAGCGTCACGATCCCCCGCAACAGCCGGCCGAGCAGGTCGGCGCCGGTGATGATCCGCTTCTGGTCGCCCCAGACCAGAATCAGATCGTTGTCGATGACGTCGTCGTCGGGCCGCTCAGGCAAAACTTTCATGCGCCCGATGACGTCGCCAAGTTTTGTCTTCATGTCGCGCACGACGATAGGCCGATGCCAATAGTTGTTGGGATTGGTTTCGAGCTCATCGAACAGCGCGTCACGCAGGAATTGATGGGCATCGAGCACAAACGCCGGCTCGCCGGAGGGATCGGTCACGATGACCCATTTCTTGCCGGAGGCGTCGACCTTGCGGAGGAATGGGTCATGGGGAGTGTTGGCGAATGGCGGCAGCACGCATCGGCGATTGGCTTGCGGCAGGCTGATGATGCTTTGCGCGTCAACGGGTTCGCCTTCATCCGTAACCGGCACGTCGTCGAGATCGAGAAAGTTTCTGGCGCCGATGGCTTCCAGCCGTCCGATATCGCCGCCACTGGCGGCGCTGCGGGCAATCAACGAGCGAATGTCGCGTTCGCGCAGGTAGGTGATGCCCTCGATACCGAGCCACCAGTCGAGCAGCATGGCGGTCGGCTTGGTCAACGGATAGAGGAGCATGCGGTAGAAATTCAAAAAGGGCAGAAAGCGCGCCGTCATCCGCAAGGCGTTGCGCGAAAAATAGGCTTGCGGAAAGATTTCGCCGAACAGCGTGATCACGATGGCCGAGAAGAAAAAGGCGCTCAGCCCGGCGAGGACCGCATCCGATAGGAGCGTCAGCAGGACGTTGGTGCTCACATTGCCCCAGATCACCGTTGCCAGGACCTGATTCGAGTTCTTTCGTAATTCGAGCACCCGCGCGGCGTCGGTGTTGCCGGCGTCGGTCTCGAGTTGCAGGCGCAGTTGACTGAGACTGAAGACCGCCAGATTGAGGCCGGCAAACAGCGCGGATTGGACGACGCAGGCAATGATGCCCAGCCAGATCCATACGGGGGGAATGGACGACATGGACTTTTTCCCGAGCTAGCTTCGCAGTAGTCGGGACGCAATATATGTCCGGCCCATGACAGTTAAATTGAGCACACTTAGATGGAGCCGCCCGTCCTCAAGACCGGGAGCGCCGCCGCCGCCAAGAGCTGGGGAACGAATCTGCTAGTGCACAACAATTGTGGTGTTGTGCACGCCTTCGCGCTGCACGATGCCGAACAATGCGGCGGCAGCGCTTGGATGCAGGCGGATGCAGCCATGCGACGCCGGCCCGCCCAGCCGTGCAATGTCGTAGCTGCCGTGGATGGCGTAGCCGCCGTGAAAGAAGATCGCATGCGGCATCGGCGCGTTGTAATAGACCGTCGAAAACCAGCGCGCCGCCATGCGCTGCGGACGGAAGGTGCCGGCCGGCGTGCCGAAGCCGCGCCTGCCGGTCGACACCGGCCAGCGATAAACGGAGGCGCCGTCGACGCGGACTTCCATCGTCTGCGTCGCGCGATCGATGCGCACCAGCACATTCGCCTCTGCGCGGCTCGCGGCCGGCAAAGCCATGAAGGGTAACGCGGCGCACAGAGCGGCGAACACGATGCGGCGCATGGAAAACCTCAGCCCAAGTGTAGGTTGAATGTTATGGCCATGCATCGGATAGTGTAAAGCGAGCCAGCGATTAAACCTTAATCACTTGAGCGCTTGCCCTGCTCGCTTTGAGGCTGGCGATGCAGGAAACGTAAACCAACATGCCGTCGCACGACCTCTTCAGCATCGGCCATTCTAACTTCTCCGCCGAGCGCTTCCTGGCGATGCTGCAGAGCGCCGGCGTGAACGCAATTGCCGACGTACGCAGCACGCCGCATTCCCGCTTCTGCCCCTGGTTCTCGCAAAGGCCGCTTGCGGCCACGCTCGCGGCCGCCGGTGTCGGCTACACCGCGATGGGTGAAGCGCTCGGCGGCCGGCCGCGCGACGACCGGCTCTATCGCGGCGACGTTGCCGATTACGAGGCGATGGCGCTGCAGCCCGAATATATTACCGGCCTCGATCGCCTGCTCGAAACCGCGGCGCGGTCGCGCATTTGCCTTATGTGCGCTGAGCGCGAACCGCTCGACTGCCATCGCTGCCTGCTGGTCGCGCGCAGTCTCACCGAGCGCGGCGTCGCCGTCGGCCACATTCTCCACGACAGGTTAATCGAAGCGCACGCTGCGACCGAACAGCGGCTGTTGGCACTCGACGAGAACAGTGTTCCACAGACCTGCGACCTGTTCGCGTCTGGACAGCGCGAGCGACTCGCGGCAGCGTATCGTCGGCGGGCGCGCGCTGTGGCGTTTCGGCGGAAAACTTCCGCACCCCGAAACATTGCGGAGCCTTGATGATGTTTGCGCTTGTTGGCTTGATCGTTGCTTTGTTCCTCGCCGTCCTAGGCCCTACCCTGGCGCAGGATCCGGGCACGGTCGAAGACAAGACCTTGCCGCCGCTTGAACATCCCGGTTCGTCGACGCCGGCGCGGGAATTGTTCGCCCGCAAGGCCACGCCCGACCCGGCCACGGCGCGCTCCATCGGCTTCTATTCCCGTGGCTGCCTGGCCGGCGCCGCCGCGCTGCCGATCGACGGCGCGACCTGGCAGGTCATGCGGCTGTCACGCAACCGTAACTGGGGCCATCCCAAGCTCGTCGAATTTCTCGAGCGGCTGGCGGACAAGGCCAAGAAGATCGGATGGAACGGTCTTCTGGTCGGCGACATGTCGCAACCGCGCGGCGGCCCGATGTTGAGCGGCCACGCCAGTCATCAGATCGGTCTTGATGCGGACATTTGGCTGACGCCGATGCCGGATCGCAAGCTTTCCCGTGAGGAACGCGAATTCATGTCCGCCACGATGGCGGTCAGAGACGATCGGCTCGACGTCGATCCGAAAGTGTGGACGCGCGCGCATACCGAATTGATCCGTGTCGCCGCCGAAGATCCGGCGGTGGAGCGCATCTTTGTGAACGCTGCGATCAAGAAGGCGCTGTGCCGCGAGGCCGGATCCGATCGCGGCTGGCTCGCCAAGGTGCGGCCGTGGCGCGGGCACGATTATCACTTCCACGTCCGCATTTATTGTCCGCCCGACAGTCCGCAATGCGAGCCGCAACCGCCGCCGGAATCGGGTGAAGGTTGCGGCCACGATCTCGATTCCTGGTTCACGGAGGCTATGCTGCATCCGCCGCCTCCGTCCGCCGAGCCGTCGAAGAAGCCGGGGCTCACGATGGCGAACTTGCCGCCGGCATGCCGCCAGGTGCTGATGGCCCCGTAAGGCACCAGCGCGACTCGCGAAGCGCGACCGTCAAAGCGGTGTCAAACCGAACATCGCGTGTTGCGCGGCGGCAATGATCAGCGTCAGCGCGCCGGCGCAACCGACCATCACTGCGGTAAAGGCAGGAGCCTTCGCCTTCGGCGTATCCATGAGCTGCGGCAAACCCTTCCACAAAAGATAGCCGCCGTAAAAGCTCGCCAGGACAAGAAAGCGCAGCCCCGGCGCCAGCAGAAAGATGCCGGCGAGCCAGAACGGCGTGTACGAATAGACCGCAAGCTTGAAAGCGCGGTCGAAGCTGCGGCGGCCGCCGAACACCGGGGCGAGCAGATCGATCGCAAGCCCAAGCGCCAGCACCGTGGCACACGCCATCACGTAACCGAACGCCGCGCCGAAAAGCCCTTGCAGGATCGGCGCGCGCAGCGTGCCGCCGTCCGGCAGCACCACGCCGATAAGACAGGTTCCGATAAAGCCGGACAGCGCCGGAATGAGCGCAAGCCATGCGACATAGCCGGTCAGCAATTGGACCACGTCGGCCGGCTCACTATCGATCTTCGCCCATTCGGCGGGCGGATCGGCGAGGATCCCATGCACGCGCGCGGCAACGTTCATGCGCGAAGCCCTTTGGCATCGGCGCGGATCATGGCCGCACCCTTCTCGGCGATCATCATGGTCGGCGCGTTGGTGTTGCCGGACGTGATGGTCGGCATGATCGAGGCGTCGACGACGCGCAGCCGCTCGACGCCGGCGACGCGCAGGCGCTCATCGACCACCATCAGCGGATCGCTGGCAAGACCCATTTTCGCCGTGCCAACCGGATGAAAGATCGTCGTGCCGATATCGCCCGCGGCCTGCATCAAAGCCTGTTCGTCGTCGTTGCGCACGCGCTCACCCGGCAGATATTCGGCGGGATGATAAGGCGCCAGCGCCGGCTGGGCGACGATATGCCGTGTCAGCCGGATGGCTTTGGCGGCGATGCGGCGGTCCTCGTCGGTCGACAAATAGTTCGGCTTGATCGCCGGAGCGGCGGCAGGATCACTGCTGCGCAGCCGTACATGGCCGCAGCTCGTCGGGCGCAGATTGGCGACGCTCGCGGTGAACGCCGGAAACCGATGCAGCGGCTCGCCAAAGCGATCAAGCGACAACGGCTGGATATGATACTGCAGATTGGCCCGCTCCTGATCGGCATCGGAGCGGGCGAAGAGCCCGAGTTGAGACGGCGCCATGGTCATCGGGCCGCGGCGGAACAGCGCGTATTCGGCGAGCATGCGCGCAGGGCCGAGCAGAGCGTGATAGCGCTCGTTCAGCGTCGCGATACCTTCGACTTTGTAGATCAGCCGAAGCTGCAGATGATCCTGCAGGTTGCCGCCGACGCCTGGCCGGTCGGCCACCACGGCGATGCCGTGATCCTGCAGATGCTGCGCCGGGCCGATGCCGGATAGGAGCAGAAGCTGCGGCGAGCCGATCGCACCGGCGGCGAGAACGATTTCGCCGCGGCAACGCGCGGCGCGCACCTGTCCGCCTTGCCGCCAACGCACGCCGACGGCGCGGCGGCCGTCGAAGACGACGCCTTCCACCAGACATTTGGTCTCGAGCCGAAGATTGCCGCGATGAAGGACGGGCTTGAGAAAAGCCGTCGCGGCCGACCAGCGCCGGCCGCGCTTCTGATTGACATGAAAGGCGCAGCAGCCCTCGTTGTCGCCGGTGTTGAAATCAGCAACCGATTTGATGCCGGCCTGTTCGGCGGCCGCGCGAAATGCGTCGAGCAAGTGCCAATGCACCCGCGGCGCTTCGATCCGCAACTCGCCGCCGATGCTGTGCAGTGCGCTCTCGCCCAGAAAATTATTTTCGTGCTTCTTGAAGAACGGCAGCACGTCGTCCCAGCCCCAGCCGGGAAGCCCGAGCTGGCGCCAATGATCGTAGTCTGCCGCCTGCCCGCGCATGTAGATCATCGCATTGATCGCCGACGAGCCGCCGATCGCTTTGCCGCGCGGATAGATCAAGCTTCTGCCGTTCAGCCCCTCTTCGGCCTCGGTCTTGAAACACCAATCGGAGCGCGGATCACCAATGGCGAAAAGGTAACCAACCGGTATATGAAACCAGATCCAATTGTCGTAGCCGCCCGCCTCGAGTACGAGCACCTTTTTCTCGGACTCGGCGGAAAGCCGGTTGGCCAGCAGGCAGCCGGCCGAGCCCGCTCCCACAATGATGTAGTCGTACTCGCCTTCGATCGGCTGCGGCTGCGGCTGCGCCATGCTTCGCTCCCCCCTCGGTATGCGGATGATAGCGGCTTGCGGCAGCTTTGCCACGGCATCGGGCGGCTGCTAATCTGACCGCTGTGAGGTGCGGCATTGCTGAGCGCTTGCCGTACAAGCCCTGGAACGATGGTTCCTCAAGGCGACCGTGTTGATCCGTTCGCGGTTTTTTCCGCGCGAACGACGGGCGACCGTGCTTTCGGAGGACCATCGTGTCTGAGAGAAGACGTGTACTGGCCGCCTTTACTGCGGCCATCGCGGCCGCGGCGCTGCCGTCAGCGGCTGTCGCGCAGGAGAAATCGATCACCGTCTTCGCGGCCGCTTCGATGAAAAATGCGCTCGACGAGGTTGACAGTCTTTTCACCAAGCAGAGCGGCATCAAGGTCGTTGCCAGCTATGCAGCAAGCTCTGCGTTGATGAAGCAAATCGAGCAAGGCGCGCCCGCCGACGTATTTCTCTCGGCCGATGTCGACTGGATGGACTACGGGATCAAACACAATCTCATCAAGAACGATACGCGCGAAAATCTACTCGGCAATCGCCTGGTGCTGGTCGCGCCAAGAGACTCGAAGATCGGCGACGTGACCATCGCGCCCGGTTTCGATCTTGCGGCGCTCGCCGGCTCCGGGCGCATCGCGACCGGAGACGTGCGCGCCGTTCCCGCCGGGCTCTATGCCAAGGCGGCGCTGGAAAAGCTCGGCCTATGGTCGAGCGTGGAATCGAAAATGGCGATGGCCGAAAACGTGCGCGCCGCGCTGGTGCTGGTCGCGCGCGGCGAGGCGCCGCTCGGCATCGTTTACGAGACCGACGCAAAAATCGATCCAGGCGTCAAAATCATCGGTATGTTTCCTGAGGACTCCCACCCTCCGATCATCTACCCGGTGGCGATGACCAAGGACGCCAAACCCTATGCCGCGCCATACCTCGCGTTTTTGAGCACGCCGGAGGCGAAAGCCGTTTTCGAACGATACGGCTTCCGCTTGTTGGCAAAGCCATAACGTCGGGAAAACGCCTACGTGTTTCATCTCTCGCCGGACGAGTGGACTGCGGTCGAGCTGTCCCTGCGGGTTTCGATTGTCGCCACCGCATTCGCCCTGCCGTTCGGCATCGCGCTCGGCTGGCTGCTTGCTCGCAAGGACTTTTGGGGAAAGACCTTGCTCGACGGAATCATTTATTTGCCGCTGGTGCTGCCGCCGGTGGTTACCGGCTATCTTCTTCTCATTTCGTTCGGCCGCCGCGGTCCGATCGGCGCGTTTCTCGCGGATCATTTCGGCCTGGTTTTTTCATTCCGCTGGACCGGCGCCGCCCTCGCCTGCGGCGTGATGGGCTTTCCGCTCATGGTGCGTCCGATCCGGCTCGCGCTTGAGGCCATTGATCGCCGTCTTGAGGACGCAGCCGCGACGCTCGGCGCCAACCGCTTCTGGGTATTTTTGACGATAACGCTTCCACTTGCGCTGCCCGGAATCATCGCCGGGGCCGTGATGTCTTTCGCCAGAGCGCTTGGCGAATTCGGCGCCACCATTACCTTTGTCTCCAACATTCCCGGCGAGACGCAGACCATCTCCGCGGCCATCTACACCTTGCTGCAGGTCCCCGGCGGAGAAGCATTGGCAATACGCCTCGTGCTGATCGCAATTGCGCTCTCGCTCGCCGCGCTGATCGTTTCGGAATGGTTCGCGCGCCGCGCCGGCATGCGGTTCCAGGGCGAATGATCATCTTCGCCGTCGATGTGAGAAAAGCCCCGGGTTTGAGCTTTGGGTCGCCGGGTTCCGGCAAGACGACCATCGACAACATGATCGCGGGTCTGCTCAAGCAGGCTCGGGCCTGGTCTAGAACTCGTCAAGCAAGTCGGTGTCGACGCGCTGGAATGACCGGAACTTCGCGTTTGGCGAAACCCAGCTCCAAAGTTTTGTGGATTGTCCCCGGCCCTGCAGCAGGTATTTTCCGCAGTCGTGATTGCGAACCCGCTCGTTACCCCCTCCCCGCCAAAACATATCACGGCCCTTGGCGTCGCCTGCGGCGCCGGCGCGGCCTTTTGCTGGGCCCTCGGCTTCGTTGCCGCCCGCCATGGCATCAATGTCGGGGTGTCGCCGTTCGTGCTGGCTTTGCACCGTTATTTTTGGCCGGGCCTGGCGCTGCTTCCCTTTGTCGCCGTCAACGGCTTTCGCGATCTTGGCGGAATCGGATGGGGCCGAGGCTTCGTCCTGGCGCTGTTTGGCGGACTTCCGCTCGCGCTGCTGAGCTATCTCGGCTACGTCTATGTCCCGCTCGGCCACGGCGCGGTTATTCAGCCCTCGTGCGCGGCGCTCGGCGGCATGCTGCTGGCGCGGCTGGTTTTGAAGGAGCCGTTGCCGGCACGCCGCATTGCCGGGGGACTAGCCATGGTGGCCGGCCTCTGCATCATCGGTACCGAAGCATTGCGCACCATCGGTGCCCACGGCATCGGCGGCGATCTGCTGTTCGTTGCCGCCGGCGGATTTTTTGCCACCTTCGGCATGCTGGTCCGGCTCTGGCGCGTAACGGCGATGCGATCGGTAGCGATCACCAGCGTGCTGTCGCTCGTCGCGGTGCCGTTCGTGCTGTTCAGGTTCGACAATCTGCTGGCCGCGGGACTCGCTGAAAATCTGTTGCAGGCTGTCATCCAGGGCGCATTAGCCGGCGCCGCCGCCACGTATCTGTTCACGCGCGCTGTCGTGCTGCTCGGCGCTTCGCGCGCTGTTTTGTTCCCGTCGTTAGTTCCGCCTTTTGTGCTGCTGCTCGGCTTTGTTGCGCTCGGCGAGGTGCCGACCCTCTCGCAGCTCGCCGGCCTCGTTGTCGTCCTCATCGGCTTCCGGCTGACGCAGAAGGGGTGAGACATTCAAGGGCAAGCGAAAGGGCGCGGCGCAGAACGGCGCTCACGCCGCCTTGCGGCTCGCCAAAAACTCGCCGATGCGATCAAGCGCGCGCAAAATATTCTCGGTCGAATTGGCATAGGACACGCGCACATAGCCCTCGCCGAGCACGCCGAAATCGGGCCCGCCGATCAGTGCGACGCCGGCATCCTCCAGCAGCGCCGAGGCAAGGGGCTTCGCCTTCCAGCCGGTGCGCTTGATATTGGGGAATGCGTAGAAGGCGCCCTTCGGCGTCGCGCATGAAATGCCGGGCAGACGGTTGAGACCTTCGACAACGACTTTGCGCCGCTTGTCGAACTCGGCGACCATCTTGGCCACGGCGTCTTGCGGGCCGCTGAGTGCGGCAAGTCCGGCATATTGCGTCGGCGCGTTCACGCAGGAATGCAGATTGACCGAGAGCTTGCGTGCGAAGTCGTAAAGCTTGCCCGGCCATACCGCATAGCCAAGCCGCCATCCGGTCATGGCGTAAGTCTTCGACCACCCGTTAAGAAGGATGAGACGGTCGCGGATTGACGGATATCGCAGCAGGCAAGCATGCGCTTCGCCGTCATAGAGCATGTGGTCGTAAATCTCGTCCGACATGACGGCGACGTCGGGATGGCGATCGAGGCCGGCCACGAGCCTGTCGACTTCGGCTTTCGGCGTCACGCCGCCGGTCGGGTTGGCCGGCGAGTTGAGGATCAGGAGCCGCGTCTGCGGCGTGATCAGACTGAGTGTTTCCTCCGCCGAGAAGGCGAAGTTGTTTTCCTCGCGGATCGGCACCGGAACGGGCCGCGCGCCGGTGAACTCGATCATCGAGCGATAAATCGGGAAGCCGGGGTCGGGATAAAGAATATCGGCACCCGGTTCGCCGAACATCAGTATCGACATGAACATCGTCGGCTTGCCGCCCGGGAGTATCATCACCGAGTCCGGCGACACATCGACATGGAACCTTTTATGCAAATCGGCGGCGACCGCCTCGCGCAGCGGCAAAATGCCGACCGACGGCGTGTAACCGTGATGGCCGTCCCGCAGCGCTTTCGCCGCTGCCTCGACAATGAAATCCGGCGTGCGAAAATCCGGCTGACCGATGCCGAGATTGATGACGTCGCGGCCCTGCGCCGCGAGCCGGGTGGCGCGCGCCAGAACGGCGAACGCGTTCTCCTCGCCGATGCGATCGAATGCAGCAATGGTCCTCAGCATGGCCGGCACTTGAACCTAGTTGGTTCCCAAAAGCAAACGTGCGCGGCGATGCTGCGTTGCAGCATGACAGAGCTGGTGACGGCTGCGTCAAACGGGGTTCGCGCTCGCGCCGGATAGGCTTATTTATGCTCGGCGGAGAGGGGCATGCGGAGACGGAAATGACCAAGGGTAACGGTTCACAACGGCCGCGTCTGCGTTCGCAATTGTGGTTCGACAACCCGGACAATCCGGGCATGACCGCGCTCTATCTCGAGCGCTACCTCAATTACGGCTTGACGCGCGAAGAGCTGACATCGGGCAAGCCGATCATCGGCATCGCGCAAACCGGTTCCGACCTCAGTCCCTGCAACCGTCACCACCTTGAGCTCGCCAAGCGTGTCCGCGAAGGCATCCGCGAGTCAGGCGGCATCGCCTTCGAATTTCCTGTCCATCCCATCCAGGAAACCGGCAAGCGCCCGACCGCGGCGCTCGACCGCAATCTCGCCTATCTCGGGCTCGTCGAGGTGCTTTACGGCTATCCGCTCGACGGCGTGGTGCTGACCACCGGCTGTGACAAAACCACGCCTGCCTGCCTGATGGCGGCGGCGACCGTCAACATCCCGGCCATTGTGCTTTGCGGCGGTCCGATGCTGAACGGCTATGGCCCGGATGGCAAGCTTCTGGGCTCCGGCACGTCCGTCTGGCAAGCGCGCGAGGACGTGGCGGCCGGCAAGATCGACTATGAGCAATTCCTCGACATCGCCGCCGCATCGGCGCCGTCGATCGGCCATTGCAATACCATGGGCACGGCGTCGACAATGAATGCCATGGCCGAGGCGCTTGGCATGTCGTTGCCTGGCTGCGCCGCCATTCCCGCGCCTTATCGCGAGCGCGCGCAGATCGCCTATGAAACCGGCCAGCGCGCGGTCGAGATCGTGCATGAGAATTTGAAGCCGTCCGATATTCTCACCCGCGCGGCCTTTGAAAATGCCATCGTCGCTTGCTCGGCGATCGGCGGCTCAACCAATGCGCCAATCCATCTGGTCGCAATCGCGCGGCACGTGGGCGTTGCGCTTTCCACCGAAGACTGGGAGACCATCGGCTACGACGTGCCGCTTCTCGTGAACATGCAGCCGGCGGGAGAATATCTCGGCGAAGAGTATTATCGCGCCGGCGGTTTGCCGGCGGTGCTGAACGAGTTGCTCACCGCCGGCCGTTTGCACGGCCAGGCGCGCACCATCAACGGTAAGACTGTCGCCGAGAATGTCAGCCATGCAAAAGCGACCAACCTGCGCGTCATCCGGCCGTACGATCAACCGCTGAAGGCGCACGCCGGCTTCAAGGTCCTGCACGGAAACCTGTTCGATTCCGCGATCATGAAAACCAGCGTGATCTCCGACGAATTCAGGCAGCTTTACCTCAGCGACCCGAAAGATCCGAACGCTTTCGAAGGGCGGGCGGTCGTGTTCGACGGGCCGGAGGATTATCATCGGCGCATCGACGATCCGGCGCTCGGCATCGACGAACACACCATCCTGTTCATGCGCGGCGCCGGACCAATCGGCTATCCGGGATCGGCCGAAGTGGTCAACATGCAGCCGCCGGCGGCGCTGATCAAACGCGGGGTGACGGCGTTGCCTTGCATCGGCGATGGGCGGCAGTCCGGCACCTCCGGTTCGCCCTCGATCCTCAACGCATCACCGGAAGCCGCCGACGGCGGCGGGCTTGCGCTGCTGCGCACCGGCGACCGCGTGCGCATCGATCTCAACAAGGGCACCGTCGACATGCTCATCCCGCCCGCGGAACTGTCGCAGCGCCGCGCCGCGCTCAAGCAAGAGGGCGGCTATGACTATCCCGCCAGCCAGACGCCTTGGCAGGAAATCCAGCGCGCCATGGTCGATCAGCTTGCAGGCGGTATGGTGCTCGTGCCGGCCGTCAAGTATCAACGGGTGGCACAGACCTGCGTGCCGCGCGACAATCATTAGCTTTGAAGTTCCGGGGAAATGCTGTGAGCTATTCGCGCCCGACGACTGCGGAGAAACGCCAAGCGTTCCGCAAACTGCACGAAGCCGGTTGCTTCGTCATCCCCAACCCGTGGAGCGTCGGCACGGCGCGTTATCTGCAAGGCCTCGGCTTCAAGGCGCTGGCGACAACCAGCGCCGGCCACGCGCATTCACTGGGATTTCCCGACGGCGGGCAAAGCATTGATGCAGTGCTCGCCCACTACCGGGAGCTGGCAGAGGCAACCGACATTCCGCTCAATGCGGATTTCGAGAATGGCTTTGCCGACGATCCCGAAGGCGTCGCCGCCAACGTCACGCGCTGCATCGCGACCGGCGTCGCCGGGCTGTCGGTCGAGGATTCTCCGAAAGATGCACGCCCGCTCTACGAGCTTGACGCGGCCGTCGCGCGTGTCAAAGCGGCGCGGGCGGCCGTTGACCGCGCCGGCGGCGATGTGGTGTTCACCGCTCGGGCCGAAAATTTCATCCGCGGCGTGCCCGACCTCGACGATGTCATTCGCCGGCTCAAGTCCTATGCGGCCGCCGGCGCCGACTGCCTTTATGCGCCGGGCATCAGGACGCGCGAGCAGATCGAGGCGGTGGTCAAGGCGGTAGCGCCAAAGCCGGTGAATTTTCTCGCCGGCTGGGCGATGGACTTCAAGGTGAGCGATATCGCGGCCATGGGCGTCCGCCGCATCAGCGTCGGCGGCTCGCTGTCGCGCACGGCCATGGATGCATTCATCAAGACCGCGACCGAAATCGCCAACGAGGGCAAATTCGACGGCTTCGCCGGGCTCGTGTCCAACGCCGAGCTGAACAAGTTCTTCAGCGAGGATCGCAAGACGCTGGCGTGATGGATACCGCGCGACCCGTCGGACCGCCGGTGGACATAACGCCGGCACGGCCGCCTGAGCCCGTCACGCTCGTCGGGCGTTTCGGCTCGGTTGCGCGGCTCGACGCCGCGCGCGATGCCGCGGATTTGTGGCGCGCCTTCAACGGGCACGACGAAATCTGGACTTACATCTCGCGCTACGGACCATTCGCCGACGAGCCGACTTTCGCGGCTTGGCTCGCCGGGCGGGCGGCGCTGAGCGATCCTTATACGTTCACGGTGCGCGACCCGGACGGCCGCGCGCTGGGGCTCGTGGCACTTCTCGAAATTCGCCCGGCCATGCGCGTCATCGAAGTGGGCTTCATCGTCTATAGCCCTGCCCTCCAGCGCACAGCGCTCGCCACTGAAACCCAATACCTGTTAGCGCGTTATGTTTTCGAAACGCTGGGGTATCGGCGCTATGAATGGAAGTGCGATGCGCTCAATGCGTCTTCGCGCCGCGCTGCTTTGCGCTTTGGCTTCGTTTTCGAAGGCATTTTCCGCCAGCACATGATCACCAAGGGCCGCAGTCGCGACACGGCGTACTTTTCCATGCTCGATCGTGAGTGGCCGGCCCGCAAGCTCAGCTTTGAGCGCTGGCTGGCGCCGGAGAATTTCGGTGCGGAGGGGCGGCAGAAGCAGAGCTTGGCGACGTTAAACGGGCAAGACGCATGAGCAGCAGGCTGGAAGGAAAGGTGGCGCTGGTGACCGCGGCGGGTCAGGGAATTGGCCGCGCCATCGCCGAAAAATTTGTCGCCGAGGGCGCCCGGCTGATCGCGACCGATCTCGATCCCAACAAGCTGCAAGGCCTGCGCGGCAAATTGCGCAAGCTCGACGTCCTGACGCTGGACGATATCGAGGCCTTCGGCCGCGACGTCGGACGCGAATTCGGCGCGCTCGATGTGCTGGTCAATTGCGCGGGCTTTGTGCACCAGGGCTCGGTGCTCGATTGCTCCGACAAGGATTGGGATTTTTCGTTCAATCTGAATGTCAAATCCATGCATCATATGATCAAGACCTTCTTGCCAGGAATGCTGGAAAAGAAGGCGGGATCGATCGTCAACATTTCCTCGACGGTGTCTTCGATCCGCGGCGTTCCGAACCGCTATGTCTATGGCGCGACCAAGGCCGCAGTGATCGGACTCACCAAGGCCGTCGCCGCCGATTTCATCAAGCAGGGCATTCGCTGCAATGCGGTGTGTCCGGGCACGATCGAATCGCCATCGCTCGGCGAACGCATCAGCGCGGTGTCGCATGAGAGCGGCCGTACGCTCGATCAGGTCCGGGCGGATTTTGTCGCCCGGCAGCCGATGGGGCGGCTCGGCACACCAGAAGAAGTCGCCTGGCTGGCGCTTTTTTTGGCGAGCGACGAATCGAGCTACATTACCGGCCAGGCGCATCTCGTCGACGGTGGCATGGCGCTCTAAGTGTTTGGCGCTGTAAGATCGTTCTGTGCCACAAGGGCGCGGCACAGGGTGACAGACCAGCATGCACATTCTCATGACCGGCGCCGCCGGGATGATCGGGCGCAAGCTGACCGCGCGCTTGGTCGCGAACAAGGAACTCAACGGCAAACCGATCGAGCGGCTGACGCTGCTCGATGTGAGTGCGCCGGACAGGCCGGTGAATTTTTCCGCTCGCGTTACAGCGCTCGCGGCCGACCTCGCCGATCCGGTCACCGCCCGCGCTGCGGTCGCGGGCCGGCCTGACGTGATCTTTCATCTGGCAGCGGTTGTTTCAGGCGAGGCGGAACTCGATTTCGAAAAAGGCGTCCATGTCAATTTTGACGGCTCGCGCGCGCTCCTCGAGGCTATTCGCGCAGTCGGCGACGGCTATCGGCCGCGCTTGGTCTTCACGTCGTCCATCGCCGTCTTCGGCGCGCCTTTTCCGGAATCGATTCCGGACGATTTCGCCCTGACGCCGCTGACGTCTTACGGCGCGCAGAAAGCCATGGTCGAGCTGATGCTCGCCGACTATACGCGCCGCGGCTTTGTCGACGGCATCGGCATCCGGCTTCCGAATATCGTGGTGCGGCCCGGAAAACCGAACAAGGCGGCCTCCGGGTTTTTCTCTTCGATCATCCGCGAGCCGCTCAACGGCGAAGAGGCGACGCTGCCGGTCGGCGAGAGCGTCCGCAATTGGCACGCAAGTCCGCGCGCGGCGGTGGGCTTTCTGATCCACGGCGCCGAGCTCGACGGGAAAGACGTCGGGCCGCGCATCAATCTGACCATGCCGGGCGTGTGCTGCACGGTCGCCGAACAGATCGCCGCGCTGCGGCGGATCGCCGGCGATAAGGTCGTGGCGCGCATCCGGCGAGCGCCAGACCCGCTGGTGCAGCGGATCGTCGGCGGCTGGCCCAGCCGGTTCGACGCGGCACGGGCGCATACGCTCGGCTTCAAGGTCGAGACCTCGTTTGACGAGATCATCCGGGCGCACATCGACGATGAGCTGGGCGGCCGTATCGCGTCCTAAAATCAAACAAATACTCTTCCCGCTGCACGCGCCAAGGTTTAACTGAGCGCATGCTGTTCGCTTCTCCTCTCATCCCGGCAACGCTGGCGCGCCGCTACAAGCGCTTCCTTGCCGACGTGGTGCTGGAAAACGGTGACGTCACCACGGTTCATGTGGCCAATCCGGGCGCGATGAGGGGTCTCGACCGCCCGCAGTCGCGGATCTGGCTGTCCGACTCCGGCAATCCGTTGCGCAAATATCGCTGCACCTGGCAATTGATCGAAGTCGATCTGGGCAGCGGCCGCGAGCTTGTCGGCGTGAATACCGGGCAGCCGCACGCGCTCACGGCCGAGGCGATCGCCGCCGGCCTGATTCCGGAATTGCGCGATTACGCTTCAGTCCGCCCGGAAGTGAAATATGGACAGAAATCGCGGATCGATTTTCTGCTTGAACACCCGGCGCGGCCGGCCTGCTATCTCGAAGTCAAGAATGTGCATCTGATGCGCAAGCCGCGGCTCGCCGAATTTCCCGATAGCGTGACCGAACGCGGCGCCAAACATTTGCGCGAGCTTGCGCGAATGCGGGCCAATGGCGCGCGAGCCATGATGCTTTACGTCATTCAGATTCCCTCCGCCGATCGTTTCGCCGTTGCTCGCGACATCGATCCCGCTTATGGCGTGGCTTTCGACCGGGCGCGCAAGGCCGGCGTCGAGATGCTGGCTTGGCGCTGCGACGTGAACCTCGCCGGCATTCAGATCGCGGCGCCGGTTCCCATCGTCGATCGATGATCCCTTGCTTCAATTCGTCATGCATTCAGCGCAGAACCAATTGCGGCTTTAAGCCGCGCTGAAAACGCGTTTGACGCGCATCAAGACTGGTCGGGAAAGAGCGCGTACCTACCTACACCTTTGCCGCCGCGACTGGCGGCAGCATGATCGGCAGTGAAGTGAAAGGTGCGTAGCATGGCCAAGACGAAAAGGGATGCAAAGGTGTTCGCGATTGGAGGCGGCATCGGTTCGCTCGCCGCGGCCGCGTTCATGATTCGCGACGGCGGTGTCCCCGGCGCCAACATCACCGTCTATGAAGCCTTGCCCGTTTTGGGCGGAAGCCTGGATGCCGCGGGCAATCCCGAAACCGGTTATTCCCTGCGCGGCGGCCGCATGTTCACCACCGACAATTATGAATGCACCTGGGACTTGTTCAAATCGATTCCCTCCCTCTCTCATCCGGGCCAGTCGGTGTTCGACGAGACCATTGCGTTCAACGAACGTATCAAGTCGCACTCGCAAGCCCGGCTGGTAGATCGCAACCGCACCAGGGTCGATGTCACGTCCATGGGCTTCAGCATGAAGGACAGAGTGGAGCTCGTGCGCATTGCGGAAGCGAGCGAAGAGACATTGGGCGCAAGCCGCATCACTGACTGGCTGTCGCCGGAGTTTTTCACGACGAATTTCTGGTTCATGTGGGCGACCACCTTCGCATTTCAGCCCTGGCACAGCGCGGTGGAATTCAAGCGATACCTGCACCGGTTTATCAAGGAGTTCAGCCGCATCGAGACGCTGGCGGGCGTCAAGCGCACGATTTTCAATCAGTACGATTCGCTCGTTCGTCCTCTGCAAAGCTGGCTTGAAAAGCAGGGCGTGCAATTCATCAAGGGTTGCACCGTCACTGATCTCGACCTCACCCGCATCGACGGCAAGATCGCAGTGAGCAGTTTGAAGCTTCGGCGCGGTGGCAAGAGCGAGTCGGTCGCGATTGACGTCGGCGACATCGTCATTGTTCAAAACGGATCGATGACCGATGCGTCAAGTCTCGGCTCGATGACCAAGGCGCCGGAGCGCCTGACCAAAAACGACAGCGGCGGCTGGGTGCTGTGGGAGAAGCTCGCCAAGACCGATGCGGCCTTCGGCAATCCGGCGGCATTCAACGCCTCCATCCCGGAATCGTATTGGCTGTCGTTCACGGTGACGCTCAAGGACTCGGCTTTCTTCGACCAGATGGAGGCTTTCACCGGCAACAAGGCTGGCACCGGCGGCCTTGTGACCTTCAAGGACTCGCGCTGGCTCATGTCGGTCGTGCTTGCCCACCAGCCGCATTTTGCCGACCAGCCGGGCGGCGTCTATGTATTCTGGGGATACGCGCTGCACCCGGACCGCGTCGGCGACTTTGTCCCCAAGACCATGTCGCAGTGCTCGGGAAGCGAAATCCTGCGCGAGCTCTGCGGCCATCTCAATTTCGACTTCGACACGACATTTGCGACCGCGAACTGCATTCCGTGCCGCATGCCCTACATTACCAGCATGTTCATGCCCCGGGCGAAGGGCGATCGGCCTGCCCCGGTGCCCGCCTGCGCCAGGAACCTGGCGTTTGTCAGCCAGTTCGTCGAGATTCCGGAGGACGTGGTCTTCACCGTGGAATTTTCGGTCCGCGTCGCGCAAATGGCGGTCTATCAGCTCCTAGACATCAAGCGCGAGATACCGCCGATCCTGCACCATGATAAGTCGCTCAAGGTGAACGTCGACGCGGTGATCAAGGCGTTTCAATAGACTTACAGCTTATCAAGCTTACCGCTACCCCACAGAATCGGCGGATTGGACGGCAGCGCCGCACCGCCGGTTCCCATTTATCGTGAAGGCCCGCCGGACGAAAGCGCAGATTGCTTGCGTTAAGCGCGTGTATGCTTACATTCTGAGATGACTTGCGGCTGTGGCCGCGTTCACGGCGGCCAAAATATTACCCCATGACCTACGTCGATGCGGCGGTCACACCGCTGCGGAAAACCGGACAGATCAAGATCTACGGCCCCGCGGCCTTCGCGGGCATGCACAAGGCCGGCCGGCTGGCAGCCGAATGCCTCGACATGCTCGCCGCCGAGGTCGCGCCGGGGGTGACGACCGACCATATCGACCGGCTGGTTTATCAATTCGGCATGGATCATAGCGCGATCCCCGCGACCTTGATGTACCGGGGCTATCGCAAATCGACCTGCACGTCGGTGAACCATGTCGTGTGCCACGGAATACCGGGCGACAAGCCGCTGCGCGAAGGCGATATCGTCAATGTGGACGTGACGCTGATCCTCGACGGCTGGCACGGCGATTCCAGCCGGATGTACGCTGTCGGCGAAATTCCCCGCCGCGCCGAGCGGCTGATCGACGTCACCTATGAAGCGATGATGCGCGGCATCGCCGTAATCAAGCCGGGCGCCACGACCGGCGATATCGGCCATGCCATCCAGACCTTCGTCGAAGCGCAGCACATGAGCGTGGTGCGCGATTTCTGCGGCCACGGCCTTGGACGGCTGTTCCACGACGAGCCGAATATCGTCCACGTCGGCCGCCCCGGCGAGGGCATCGTGCTCAAGCCCGGCATGTTCTTCACCGTCGAGCCGATGATCAATCTCGGCCGCCCGCACGTGAAGGTGCTGTCGGACGGCTGGACTGCGGTGACCCGCGACCGCTCGCTGTCAGCGCAGTTCGAGCACTCGGTCGGCGTGACCGACAGCGGCGTCGAAATATTCACCTTGTCGCCGAACGGCTTCACTAAGCCGCCCTATCCGACTGTGTGAACGGCGGCCTTGTTGCGCAGCGCCTCGTTTTCCGCCTCGAGTTCGGCAATGCGGCGGGTCAATGAACTCACCGCAACGGTAATGTCGGCTTCCGTGTAACGCGGCGTGATGTGCTGCGGACAGTTCCAGTCGAACGCCTCGAGATGCAGAACGAACGCCCGCTCGACTTTCGCTTTGTAGCCGGGTAGCACGAGCCGCGTGGCAAGCGCAGGATCGGCGGCAAGGTCGCGCACCTCCATGTGCGCCAGAATCTTCAGCCGCGCGCGGTTCGGATAATCCACCATGATCAGCGCGACACGATCGTCGGCGGCAACGTTGCCGACACTGATATATTGCAGGTTGCCGCGGAAATCGGGGAAGGCCAGCGTCTTGTCGTCAAGGACTTTCACGAAGCCCGGCGGCCCGCCGCGGTGCTGCACATAAGGCCAGCCGCTCTCGGACACCGACGCCATGTAGAAGCTGTCGCGCTCCGCAATGAAAGCGGCCTCGTTATCCGTGAAACGGTCGAATGTCCGATGGCCTTTGAAATTCTCCCACATCTGGCGGCTGCCGTTTGCCGCCTGGGCGGCGCGGACGCTCGGCGTTGCGACGGTGTCGAGAAATTTGTAGGGCATGGCGATACGCTCCTTATCCGCCATGGAAAATAAGCACATTCGCCGAATGCGATAATCCGAGGGATTGACAAGTCTTTATTGCTGTTTCAGCAATAATAGATGGATCGCCTCGGCGCCATGCGCATCTTCGTTTCCGTCGCCAAGCTCGGCAGTTTCACCGAAGCAGCGCGGCGGTTGCAGCTTTCGCCTTCGGTCGTCACCCGCTCGATCGCGCAGCTCGAAGACGCGCTTGGTCTGACGCTGCTGCTGCGCACCACGCGATCGCTGCGCCTAACCGAACGCGGCGACCTCTATCTGGAAAGCTGCCAGCAGATTCTGCAGGACGTCGACAGCGCCGAACGGCAGGTGCGCGGCGAGGACGCCAAGCCGCGGGGCACCCTGAAAGTCGCGGCACCCGTCGTGTTCGGCCGTCTGCATGTGTTGCCGATCGTCAACCGAGTCCTGCGCGAACATCGCGAGGTGGCCGTTGAATTGACGCTCTCGGACCGCAACATCCAGCTGGTCGAGGAAGGCGTCGATGTTGCCGTGCGCATTGGCGAACTCGCCGACAGCAGTCTGATCGCGGTCAAATTAGGCGCGGTGAGCCGGATGGTGGTGGCGAGCGCCGCCTATTTGAAAGAGCGCGGCGTTCCGAAATCGCCGGCGGACCTTGCCGCGCACGACATCGTCGCGTTCGAAGGTCTTGGCGCCACCAACGAGTGGCGCTTTGACGGCGGCGCCAAGCCGGTGCATCTGGAGCCGCGGTTGATCGTCAACAGCGTCGACGCATCGATCGCGGCCGCCGAGGCGGGTATCGGCATTACGCGCGCGCTCTCCTACCAGGTCAAGGCCTCGGTCGCCGCCGGCCGTCTGACGCCGATCCTGCAACAATTCGCGCCACCGCCATCGCCGGTGAACGTGATCTATCCGGCACGGCGCATCGCCTCGGCCAACATCGCCGTCTTTATCAAAACTGCGCGGGCCTATTTCAAAGCCCATCCGCTCGTTCCTGTGGAGGAATGGCGGCCACGGCTAAAAGGCTAAACGATGCAGGTTGCGCAGCCGCTTCAATCGCGGAGGCGGCTTGCCTAAGCCGATTGCAAAATAATGCGGTTCAGTCATCCTAGAAAGGCTCCCGGGTGGCAGCAGCTCAGGCAGCCTCGGATTGCCCGCGAAGTCCCATGCTCGAAAAGAAGCACGACAACCAAAGCGGTCTTGCCGAAGCGCCGCCGCATTATCACGGCCATCGCGAGCGGCTGCGCGAGCGTTTTCGCGAGGCCGGGCCCGACGCGCTGTCGGATTACGAATTGCTGGAGGCTGTGCTGTTCCGCGCGATGCCCCGGCGCGACGTCAAGCCGCTCGCCAAGACGCTGATCGCAACCTTCGGCTCCTTCGCCGAGGTGATCTCCGCGCCGATCGCCCGGCTCGCCGAAGTCAAAGGATTAGGCCAAGCCAGCGTCACCGAAATCAAGATCGTGCAGGCGGCGGCCAGCCGCTTGTTGCGCGGCCAAGTGAAAAAGCGGCCGGCGCTCTCCTCCTGGTCGGTCGTGCTCGATTATTGCCGCAGCGCGCAAGCCTTCGCCGAGAAGGAGCAATTCCGCATTCTTTTTCTCGACAAGCGCAACCAGCTCATCGCCGATGAAGTGCAGCAGACCGGTACCGTCGATCACACACCGGTTTATCCGCGCGAGGTGGTCAAGCGGGCGCTCGAGCTTTCGGCGACCGCCATCATCCTCGTCCACAATCACCCTGGAGGAGATCCGACGCCGTCACAGGCCGACATCGAAATGACCAAACGGATCGTTGAAGTCGCGCGCGGCCTTGGCATCGAAGTGCACGACCATATCATCGTCGGTCGGGACGGACATGCAAGCTTGAGGGGCCTGAAACTGATCTAGATCTGCTCAAGCAAGCGAAGCCAAAGCGCCCAGCGTCATTTCTTCCAAAACTTTCCGACTAACGGAAGATCTTACCTCATAGCCTTCAAGCGCGATTCGACGCAATAGGCAGCGTTGAACTCGAACAGGCAGTACTGTTCCGGCATAGTGTGCAAAAAGAGCTCACCGAAGTGAGCTCCAAATGCAAATTTCTTAGAGTTCAATTTGGATCTTTTGCAGATGGCGCAAAGGTAGTAATTTTCGAAATCTTTCCGCTGCGATCGACTGTGAGTTGGTCATGTCCTTGAGCAAATACCTTGCCATCGGCCTGAACGAGAACCCAAGTTAATAGAGCCACATTGTGGTGTGAAGAGACATCGCCTATTTCAAAATGGCCTCCCGGGAATTTCTCATGAAACGTGGCCATATCTTCAAGGACTTGCGATCGACCGGTGCACAAATCATGTCTAACAGTTTGATATTCGATGTTCTCACTTAAAGTTTCAGTGGCGATTTTTAAGCGCTGCTCAATCGAAGTTGTATTCCATGCGCTTAGATATTTTTCGTACAGCTTCCAGGCTTCCTGATTAGTCATAACTGATCCTGCTTGTGCAGAAACCGAGATCATTAAACTCAGTAAACTCATTAAGATAGTTGCGTTGCGCAAAATTGCGTCCCGCGTCAGGAAGGCGTCGATGGCGACAGGTGACAATGAAACCATTTATCTTTCCTTTGACATGGCACCGGGAGTGAGTGCGCCCGTCAATTGCTTAGCCCGCCGACGTGTCAGAAACTGTCAGGATCGAACGCCAATCGCGATCCTGCTGCCGCCACCGCGTCACGATCGATTGGCGTCGCCCAGGGTAGCGTTCCTCCGAAATCGCCCTCACCTGCAAACGATCGACCCGGAAATGACGGAAGGCTGATCTGTGTTCGCACCAGGCCGCCAATACACGCACGTCGTCGAAATAGACGATGGCGATCGGCCAGATGGTGCGATCCGATAACGAGCCCTGAGCGTCTTCATAGCTGATCGCAACTTTGCGTTGCCGACGGATAGCATCTCGCAACAAAGCGGCCTGCGGAGGGTCCACGAGTTTAGACGCTGAGGCCGCCGTTACGAGGGCAGGTGGCTCATGGCTCGTCGCGGGACCGTTGCTTCTTGCGGAAAGTATTTTTGCCAAAGCGCTTTCACTGCATTGTGCCAACGCAGGATCGGCCCGCTGCCGCACCCAACCTAGACCAAGGATCAACGCGTCCAGTTCGTCCGGTGAAAATGCGAACTGCGGAAGAAAAAAGCCTTCCCTCAAACAATAGCCGATACCCGCTTGTCCCTCGAGAGGCGCTCCTAGCGAACGCAACGTTTCAATGTCTCGGTATATGCTCCGCTGTGAGACGCCCAGTTGACGCGCTAGCTCGAGGGCCGTAACGGGCATCCTGCGTGCGCGTAGCACGCTGAGCAATTCAAATAGACGTCTCGTTCTCGACACACACCGACTCCTCCTCGACAAAACTCGTACGCTTATTCATGCGGGCGAGATGCACTCGACGCCCAATTTTTACCAGACCGAAGCCTCTCGCGACGCTGCCTGACTAGCGACATTGTACCGCACGGATATCTTGAAAGAGACAAAAATCCTCGCTGACCGAAGATCTTGATATCAGCAAACGACGTTTAGGCTGCGGCTGATCTGAGCGCGTCCCGTCCCCTATTGCCGCTCCCAATGAATGTCTGATCTCGAGGTGTAAAGCAGACATCAATCGATGTGACCGACAGTGATCCTACAGTGCGCAATGCGAGCGAATGTGACGCAGCGTGAAAGCCGTAAATAGCCACCCAATACTGTCCCCAGTTGCCGCCCCCTGCGACCTATCGAAAGTCAATTGTCTATAAGTTTTTCCGTAGATAGGCGGTTTGCGCCGAGTGCTGCACAACCACCCGTCCGGCGATCCGACGCCGTCACAGGCCGACATCCAGATGACGCAACAGATCATCGCGGTGGCGGGACCGCTCGGCATCACCGTGCACGACCACATCATCGTCGGCAAAGAAGGGCACGCGAGCCTGAGGGGGCTAAAACTGATCTAGCTAGATTCTTGTTCTGTCGCATGTCCTTTTCGGAAAGCCGGCTTCCACCCTCGGATCAAGTCCGAGGGCAGGCTTTTTCCGGGACATGCGCTAAAGGCGAGACGAAACCGGTACCGATACGGCGCCGCTCGACGCTCACTGCACCGTCGTGAAGAAGCGTGACAGCCGTAATCCCGCCGGCCATGTCCAGATCGGCTGGCGCCTCACGGCGAGATCCCACGATCCGACCAAGGCGTCGACGCGCCCGACCAGATCGCCGGTCGGCAACAGGCCGACGCCGCCGGCCTCGACCGCAATCCGACTATCCGCCGAATTGTCGCGGTTGTCGCCCATCACGAACAGATGGTCGGCGGGGACGATAATCTCGGCCACCTCGTCGAAGGGGCCGATGCCGGCGTGCTTGAAAATTGTGTGGCTGCGGTCGCCCGGCAGCGTCTCTATGTAACGATCCGCGGCGTGCAGCGAGCCGTCTTCCGCTTCGACCTCGCCGGTGCCGTCGGGCGTGATCTCCACCGGCTTGCCGTTGATCCACAAGCGGCCGCCCCGCATCGCGATGCGGTCGCCGGGAAGGCCGACGACCCGCTTCACCCAAATCTGCGACCGGTCGCCCGGCCAGCGAAACACCACGATGTCGCCACGCTCGGGCAAAGCGGCGAGGATGCGCTGCGTGTCGGGAAGATTGATGAACGGCGGCAGCGATGCCGAACTGTAGCCGTAAGGATATTTGGTGGCCAACAGCTCGTCGCCGATTTGCAAAGTCGGCTCCATCGATCCGGACGGAACATAATAGGGCTCGGCGATCGCGGTCTTGCCGGCCAATACGATCAGCACGATCGCCGCCGTATCGATGATCGGTTTCGTCCAGCCACGCATTCCCAACACCTTGAGCCGTTGCACAGTCGGATTGGTTCAGAAAGGTTCAAAAGAGCGGAAGCGATTCGACGAATATCACAGTCCGCGAGGGGATTTCATCAGCCGGTGCCGCCGACGGTGATGCGATCCATGCGCAATGTCGGCTGTCCGACACCGACCGGCACCCCCTGGCCGTTCTTGCCGCAGGTACCGATCCCGTCATCGAGCGCAAGATCGTTGCCAACCATCGAGATACGGTTGAGGTCGGTCGGCCCGTTGCCGATCAGCATGGCGCCTTTGATGGGCGCGCCGATCTTGCCGTCGTCGATGCGATAGGCCTCGGTGCATTCGAACACATACTTGCCCGAGGTGATGTCGACCTGGCCG
>Ga0187781_10000606_pt1 | contig 25843 bp, 11 predicted proteins | sample 0715_SJ02_MP02_2_FD_132447 | JGI IMG/M metagenome (GOLD analysis project Ga0187781, IMG submission 132447) | Tropical peat soil microbial communities from peatlands in Department of Meta, Colombia - 0715_SJ02_MP02_20_MG | ecosystem: Environmental > Terrestrial > Soil > Wetlands > Peat | place... | reverse complement strand
GCGACAAACGTCTGCCAATTCTCGCAGGTCGTGGCCATCAGCCTCGTTGCCGCACTGGTTCAGTCTCTGTGGCGAAGTTCCAAGTCTCAGCGCCTCGTTCAGGTGGCTTTCAGCGCGGCCGCGGTCGTCCTGAGCGCCACCGCCGCCTACGAGCTTACCCATTTGCTGCTTGCCGGAAACGGCTGGGAATCTTCTATCGGCACGATCATTCTCGCCGGCTGTATCTACTTCCCGCTAAACTCCGCGCTTGTGGCGCTGGTGATCGGTCTGGTGTCAGGACAATCCTGGAGGCAGATTTGCAGCCCTTGCGACGCCTGGGTTTTTCCATATTTCATGGGTGGCGTCGCTTTCGCTGCATTAGTCGCTGCAGGGTACGACCACTCCTCCTCATGGCGAGGAGCCGTCATCCTGATTCCTGCGGTAACTCTGGCGCACGTGTACTTCCTGAACCGCTCAACGCGCCGCTTGGCTACCAAGTCCTAGCCCTGAATCCAGGCAGCCTGCTGAAAGTGACCCCATCGTAGCCGCGCGTCTGGGGATTTCAGTTCAATCCACGCGCCAACTGGAAAACGGGATTTTTGCGTGGTCCAGGATCTCCTGGAGCACAGCCCGGAACGCAGGGGCTGAAACCAAACTTGAGACGCCCTTGTTTGACGCCGATCAAGCCGTCTACTTTCGCGATTGCGCGGCTCGATTTGGTCATTGGCGGATGGCTGACTCTGAGTAGCTATGGTGATAAGATTCCTCCCCACCGCGAGGGATCCCATGGGAATGTTATCCAAAAGCGCGTCGTGCAGCCCGTCGTTTTGCGCGTGCAGTTCACATCGCAGGTGGCAAATGTTTGGTCTCACTAGCTGCTTGCTGATGACGTCAGTAGCTCAGGCCAGCACTTCCTTATTCCAGGCGTCGTTTGAGAAGGGACATGGCGGATGGGCGGTCATTCGTGGCACGGCCACAGCAGATTCCCGTGTCTTGCACGGCAAAAGTACTTCGCTGCGCGTGGAACGCGATGCGGTTTCGCAGGACGCGTGCGTTGGCCTCGGGCCGGTGACACTCACGTTGGGGAAGCGCTATGAATTGGGTGGTTGGGTCCGCACCGAGGCGCTCCAGGTACGCGACGTCGATCGTTCGCCAATTGCTTCCGGCGCAACACTCACGATGGCATCGATGCCTTTCGATGTCCATTCCGAATCGGTCGGTGGCACACAGCCGTGGACGCACTTGACGCTTCGATTCATTGCGACGCGTGAACGGGACGAAGTCCTTCTGACAGTCGGCGTTGGGGGCACATTTACTGGCAAGGCCTGGTTCGAGGGCATACAACTGGACGCAATCTCTTCGGATGACGAGTGGCCGGTCCGGGAGGCCATCGAGACCTTCGGTCCCGCCTATCGGTATCCTGCCGCCGGTTGGATCTATTTGCACATCGAAGGCCAGCCCTTTGAGCGCGGATACCAGCACGGCCATTTAATGGCCCGCGAGATTCCTGAATACCTCGAGCGCTGCGCGTCCATGCTGGGCTCCAAAGAACATTGGGACGACTATCGCAAGCTGGCGAATTCTCTGTTCCTCCGCGGGTTCGATCAGGAACTCCTGGAGGAGATGCGCGGGATCGCGGAGGGCGCGTCCGACGCCGGAGCGCGATGGCAGGAGCGCCGCGTCGATCTCGTCGACGTGCTGGTGGCCAACACAACCATCGAAATCGCCGTACTTGATCGTGCCCTGTCCACAACGCGCACGGGCTTGGAAGGATTGAGTCTTGAGGTGCCGGCGTACGCGAACGGCAAGCATGATTCTGTGATGGACCATTGCAGCGCGTTTGCCGCCACGGGCCCAGCGACACGGGACGGCAAGATGGTCATCGGACATGTCACATGGTGGCCGCTGACCCTGGCGGAGCAAACCAATGTCATGCTCGACATCAAGCCTGCTTCTGGCCATCACATGCTCATTCAAAGTTACCCAGGCGGCATTGAGAGCGGCACGGACTGGTACCAGAATGATGCTGGACTTGTATTGACCGAAACCACTATCGACCAGACACCCTTCAACATCGAAGGGACGTCCGTGGCCTTTCGTGCCCGTACTGCGATCCAGTACGGCAGCAACATCGACGAGGTGGTACAACGCCTGGGCACGCGCAACAACGGTCTGTACACAAACGAGTGGATTATCGGCGATGCCAAAACAAATGAGATCGCGATCTACGATCTGGGCACGAACCACACCCGGCTGTGGCGCAGTTCGAAGAACGAATGGTTTGGCGACGCGCCGGGCTTCTACTGGGGCGATAACAACGCCAAGGATCTGATGGTGCGCCTAGAGGACTATGCCGATCCCCAGGGGGATGACGACTACATTCCGTACGTGCCGGGTCCTCGCGATCTGGCCTGGCAGGATCTCTATCGCAAGTATCGTGGGCAAATTGACGAGCAGTTCGGATTCCTCGCATTTCGTACAGCGCCCTTGGTCAGCTCCTCCACCATGGACGCAAAGGTCTTAACTTCAGATATGGCGTCTCACCTGATGGTGTGGGCCGCCATCGGGAAGCCCAACCAGCGCGAGTGGCTGCCCCAGAAGTGGGACTCTGCCAAGGACGATGGGCTCTATCCGTCGGGCTACTCTCTTTTTCAGCAAGAACCTTCTGATAGCCTGCGCACTGCGCTTCAGGAAAATGAAAAGGCGCGGCTGGCAGCCTTGTCGGATTCGCACAACACTTCGGGTTCGGCAGGTGCAGACCCGGCTTCTATTGCGGAGCGTCTCTGGAAAGGTTGGGTGCTGCCCGCTACGGACGCGGACATGTGGTTTGTTGCGGGTTCAGCCGCCTACAAGCGAGTGCTTCAGTCGAAAAATGTGGAAGAGGCGCTGGATGCCCAGCGTGCCACATGGCGCGGCCTGGAGTTGATCCCGGATACGCCTGCGAATCATTTTCAGCGGGAGCGGGCTAAGGGCGTACTCTTTCTTGATTCTCTCCGCAAGGAGATGGGCGACGCCGCATTCCTTAAACTCATGAGCGACTATTTCGCGGCCAACACCACCAAGACCGTCACCGCGCAGTCTTTCCTTGATCGAGCCGGCGCCAAGATCGATGTTATCGATCCACCTGACGGCCCTGCCTATCTTACTCGCGACATCTGGGGCAGACTTGCGTCATCGGTGATCGTTTATGGCACTGTGCGTGACGCCGGCGCGAATCGTTACGCCGCCGAACAGATGCAAAATCGTTTTCTCGATCGCTATGAGAGCCAAGTGCCGATCTATAAGGACTTCGAGGTGACCGCGGACCTGCTTGGACACCACAACATCGTTTTTATTGGCCGCCCCGAGTCCAATTCCGCGTTGGCGCGCTGGTCCGAAAGGCTCGGGCTGGACTGCCAGGGTGCCGCTTTCAAAATTAATGGCAAAGTGCATGCGGCGGAACGAGAGGCTCTGATTCTCGCGGCGCAAAACCCCCTCGACGCCACTCACATGGTTCTCGTCGTAGCGGGCAACAACGCCCTGAGCACGGTGAAGGCACAAAAGGCGGATCTCTCCGCAGATGAGTACATAATTGTTGGGGACGGAGATCAGCCAATACAAGGCTTCATCCATAACCCGCCCTTCGGCCAGCACCATGAACAGGCTCACCCCTAGGCCCTTGACTGCTTACTATTCGGCCCGCAGCGTGTTAGCGGGATCGATGGCCACGCGGCGTGACGGCAGGTAGCATGCGAACCAGGATACGGCAATAACGCACGCAATCGTCCCGCGGATGACAATTCGCAAGAAACCTACAGGGAACAGGAGCGCCACGAGGGAGAAGCTGATAGAAAGCTGTTGGCTGCCGTCAAGTTCCACCTAATTCGTAGTTCCTGTGAGGGCGACGGCCTCCGCTTCCGGACGAAAAGCTCGAGCCGCCTTATGAGCGATAAGGGAAAACCCAGCGCGCGAAGCGTCTTTTTGCAAAGCCTCCAGGTCCGCCACGCCAGCAGTATGACTGATGAAATTCAACTCCACTTCCCCATGGGCCAGCCGCGCTTCCAAGGCTACCAGGTTGAAGCCGAAGCGTTCGGCTTCCACGAGCGCTTGTGTCAACTGCCTCTCCGCAGCCATAACATCACTGGGAATTCCGGATGCCGCTTGGACACGTGCAGCATCCACTGCGGCCCTTAAGCTCAATTCGCGTGTGCGGGAGGATTGCGCCGCTTGCATCGTTTGCTGAATCATCCTTTGAGCTTCCAGCACGCGATTCTGTGCCAACAGAATCTCGCAAAGCAGCAAGTAAGCATTTCCCGCGTCTGCGAAGCTGTGCACTCTGTCAAAGGAATCCTTGGCGGAGTTTGCCGAGGCGAGGGCTTTCGAAATCTTGTCATTGTCGAGCTCGATCTGCGCGAGCACCAATTGGGCTCGTGCGGTGCTCAGCGTATCTCCAATCTCCTGAAACGCTGACATGGCTTGCGACTCGGTGAGTGCCGCGGCTGGCAAATCTCCCTCCGCGCGCTGCGCCCTTCCCAAGCCCAGCAACGCCGCAGCGGCCTTGCTGCGATCCCCGAGCTGGCGGCAGATTTCCAGAGCTTCGGTGTAGCGTTGGCGGGCTTCCGTAGGTTTACCCATGGCGAGCAAAACATCTCCGACACCAGTTTCCGCGAGGCCGATACCATCCTGATGGGCAATCTTCCGATAAATAGTCACTCCGTTTTCGTAGCTTTTGTGCGCTGAAGCGAGGTCGCCCAGAGCTAGGAAAGCGTCGCCCAAATTATCGAAACCGGCGGCGACTCCTTTGAGGTTTCCAATCTTCTGATCCAACAGGAGAGCCTGCTGATACCTTTCTTTAGCCCTCGAAAAATCTCCTTCCATTTGAAGAGCAATGGCCTCAACCGTGGTCGTTGAAGCGACGAGGCCAAGGTCGTGCGCTTTGGCAGAGATGGCTTTGGCCTCTTCAATTGCAGGAGTTACTTTGTCAAAGTCCCCCAGATTCTCGGAAGCCCAGGCCTGATCCAGCAGCGCATTGGCGAGGAGAAGCGAGGCGCCGCTTGCCTGGGCCTTCTCCGCAGCACGGGTAGCGCAGATCAAGGATCGCCTGAAGTCACCTTGCGATTCAGCCGCGGAATATTCCGCCAGGTCAATGCGCGGATCATTGCCAAGCGGCGGAGGGAGCTGTCTCAAGAGTTGGATTGTAGCGAGGGCATCGGGAGCTTTTTCGCCATTGGCCTGGGAATCCGCGAGGGCGAGGCCGTAATCCAGGTTGTCGGGGAAGAACTCGAAGAGAGCCCGGTAAATCTCAATCGCCCTATTCCAGTCGCGGGAAGCCTCGCGGTAACGTGCTTCTACCAGGAGGCGGTCCGCGCGGGAGAGCTTGGCCGATAAGTCGAACGCCTTCTTTGCTTCCGCCTTGGCTTCCTCATCATAGCCAAGGCGCTGCCACGCTGCGGCGAGAGCCGCATGGGCTAGGGCGAACGTAGGCTCGACCGATGTTGCTTTCTGCAGAAGGTCTCGGGCAGCAAGGGCATTGAACTCGCGCGACTTCTCCAGCCCTTCCGCATAGAGCCGCGCTGCTTCCAGATTCGACGGAAGCTCAATTTCCACCAGAGCCTGTTCCTCCAGAGTGACGGCGGGTACGCGCAGGGAGGAACGAAGGCGCTGCCCTATCTCGGAAACGAGCTCGAAGAGATTCGACGCGGTGCCAGTCTGGGAAATCGCATCGAGCATCCGTCCAGTGCGCGTTTCCAAAAGGCGCAGGTCGAGACGAATGCGATCTCCGGATCTCGCATCCAGCATTGCGTAGGAACCAAGAACGACCAGATCGGTCCCCAGGTCCTTGCGGATCAGGTTCAATTTTTCCGGCTGGAGCACATCCAGATCCTGCAGCGAGAGCTCCACCTTCACCCGCGCCACGCTCTCCGCGGGAATGATGCGAAGTTGCTCGCCAACGGATAATTCCGTTGACAGCCACTCAGAAAGGGCCGTCGAGAGCCAGGCCTGATGGGGATCCTGCGAAAGGTTCTTGAAGCCCAAAACCGCGACAGAGCGCTTTGAGGCAAGCAAAGTCGACGCATTCCTGGAAGCGAGCGAGCGAAAATAAGTTCCGTAGACGACCACAACGAGGATCAGGATAAAGCACGCCAGTGCGACATATTTGAGAATGGAGCGGGGCCGAGAAATCGCTGAATAGCTTCCAGAGTTCTGGTTTGAGCTACCCGTCAATTGCTCTGGCCGAGCTAGAAAAGGCTCGGTGAGGTGCGGTGGCCTACTAGGGGTGTGGAGGGCGACAGGAACAAGTAACCGGTACCCGCGACGGTAGAGTGTCTCGATGTATCGTGGGCTTTCGGGGGAATCGCCCAGCGCCGAGCGCAGCTTGGTCATCGCTTTGTTCAGGCTGCGGTCAAAATCAACGAACGTATCGTCAGGCCAGAGGCGATGCCGCAGTTCCTCGCGGGTGACCACATCACCTTGCCGTTCGATCAACAGCGAGAGAATTTGGAAGGGCTGTTCCTGAATCTTTAGCAGGATTCCGTGCTTGCGAACTTCAGCGGCCCTGAAATCTACTTCATACACACCAAACCGGGCGACGGTACAAGCACTTGTAGCCCTTTGCATGGCAACCCACCTTAGTGGGACCGAAGCCTAACACGTGGGAGGGACCCATGCAAGGAATCATCTCACCAGGCGACCGAGACCCCGTTTGGCTATACGTGCGGGGCACGCGGACTAGGATTGCGCAAGGATACTCTTCCCTGCCATCCTCCTTCGCGATTGCACATGAGTGCGTACGCCGCGCCTGACTGCTTTTTCTAGAAGCCGATTCGAACTGTCTTGACTTCGTATGGCTTCGTGTGGACTACCACCGAGCTGTTGCTCACGGAAAGTTGTTCCAGTGGACGCTCCATGAGGTCCGTTTCCGCAGCAGTGCGTGCGCTCTTCGGGAACTGAATCTTGACCTCAGATTCCTTCCCCGCCCACTCATAAAAGCGCAGGATGAGATCGTCACCGTCCTCGGCCTTCTTGAGTGCCGTGAGCACGACATTTGCCGGCTCGATTTGAACAAAAGAATGTTCTGCTCCCAGCGTGCCCTCGTGCCCGGATACTTGTCTAGCCTGAAGCCCGTAGTTCAGCTGATATCCCTCACGGACGGTTCGCGCTGTCTGCCATGTCCCGGCATGAGGATAGAGCGAATAGGTGAATTCGTGGTGGCCCTGGTCGGCCTGCGGGTCCGGCCAGACGGGCGAACGCAGCAGCGACAATCGCAAAACGTTGTCCTTCGCGTCATAGCCATATTTGCAGTCGTTGAGCAGGCTGAAGCCGTGCTGCTCATCGGAGATGTCCGCCCATTGGATTGCAGGTACCTCGAACTCCGCTCGCTCGGCCGGTGTTTGCCGAGTGGTGGGTCGTTGCACGCTGCCAAAGGGAATCTCGAAGGTGGCCTTCGTATTGTGAGCGCTCAGGGGGAAACCAACCTTCAGCAGGATGTGCTGTTCGTGCCATTCTACCTGCGTTTTCACATCAACTCGTGGAGAGCCCAGTTCGAGTGTGATATCGCGGACAAAAATGGAATTTTGAAAATGTTGTTTAACACGGATAACGCCGCGCAACGGCCCGCTTTCGACCAGCCGGACCTCATCTGCCATGTCCAAATCCCAGTGTTTTGCCTCGAAGTCGGCGTCAATGTTCCAAGCGTCCCACCGCCGCGGCTTGTCGACAAACGTCTGAAGGAGATTCCCACAGATGCTGCTTCGGGGGCCCCCTGTGTCGGATTCGGGAAGGGCCAACAATTCGGTGTTACTGCCCTTCTCGAAGAGGCTGGTCATGCAACCGGTGCGGGGATCGATTTTCACGCGCAGGAATTCGTTCTCCAGTGAATCGCCCGTAGCTTTCACCGGATTCCGGGGCGAATTCGGCACCACTGCTTCTCTCACGAAATACGTTTTGAAGCCCAGGCTCGGGACATCGACAGTCACCAGAATCCGGGCACGATGTGTGGCTGCGTCCATCGTGAGCAGTTGGGATTCCACAGGCTTGCCCTCGGCATCCAGCACTTCAATCTGCTTAGCTGGACCAGGCAACTGCGCCTGGGTTTCGATGACTTCACGCCGTGGCCAAGCCAACGGATTGAAGATCACGACCGGCACGCCCGGACCCATCGTGTTCGCGTGCGCGGCTATCTCCTCGAGTGCGCCGCTCAGTATACCGTTGCCGATACGGCTAACGGTTTCGAGATTTCGTTCTGCGTCCAGGTAATTCACTCCAATTCCGGATCCCGGGAAAATGTCGTGGAAGTCGTCGAAGAGCAGTCCCTTCCAAGCAGTATCAAAATCCTCCGACGGATAGCTGCGGGCGTAAAGGGTGCTGGAAAGGGAAGCGAATTTTTCAGCGTTCAGCAGCAATTCCTCGGTGGAGCGAATTCTCTTCTTGGTTTCGGCCTGCGTCGTAAAGACGCCGCGATGATACTGGAAATAGAGTTCGTCGCGCCACGTCGGAACAGTCAGTGAGGGCAGCTTTTTATCAAGTTCATCAAAAAACTGCGTCGCCGTGCTGAATTGCAGCTTCGGGAAAACTGCATCGGGCTTCGTCCAGCGGGTTGCCGCGTCCAGCATGGTGCGCGTCGGGCCGCCACCGTGATCCCCGACTCCGTAGAGGTGCATAATGGCAGGTTCCCCCGCCAATTTGGGCCCGTAGATGGAAGGCGCCCATACAGACAGATCCTGCCCCAGCGAAACTGGATCAATCCCTCCCGCGTAATCGTGGGGGAAGTAAGTCAGGATCTTGCTCCCGTCCGGCGATTCCCACCAAAAGAGCTTGTAGGGAAAAGTCGTATAATCGTGCGCCCACAAAAGCTTCTGCGTCACGAAATATTCGATGCCCGATTTTTTGTAGATTTGAGGAAGCTGCCAGTTGTACCCAAAAGAATCGGGATTCCACCCGATCTTTACGTCTACACCAAACTTCCTCTGGAAGTAGCGTTTGCCCACCAGAATCTGCCGGGTAAGGGACTCGCCGCCGGGCATGTTGAGGTCGGGCTCGACCCACATCCCGCCAATGACCTCCCAGCGGCCCTCCTTGGCGCGCTTCTGAATTTCCTGGAACAAGTCCGGATATTTCTCCTCCATCCAGAGGTAAGTGCGTGCTGAAGACATGGTGAAATGAAAATCCGGGTACTCGCGCATGAGGTCAAGAGCACTGCGGAAAGTGTCGCGAACGACCTCGACGGTTTCGGTCCAGGGCCAAAGCCAGGCCATGTCAATGTGCGCGTTGCCCACCGCGCGAATAGTGAACTTAGAGAGCCATGGGCGCAGCGCGTCGAGGTGCGACTGCGAACTGCGCAAGCTATTTTCGAATGCGGCGGCATCGCCTCGGTCCAAAGAACTGAAATCGACGGCGTGCACCGCCGCGTCCAACTCTTTCTGCCGTTCTTCTTTGCCCTCGGAGTAGGCCGCAATCAGCGGTCGCGCGGCCAGAATCTCCTGCCGCAAGAATCCAGGGTCAATCCGGCCGCTTGGAATTTCAATGTGGAGTTCGCTCCGATAAAGGCCCGTCTGGACGGCATCGGCATCCACGCGCACTGCGACCAGGAATTTCTGGCCCGGCTGCGCGCTTTCGGTCAGCAGAATGGGCTGCTGCATATCTTCATCGCCGCGATACACCATGGAGGCATTGTTAAACAACGTCAGTTGCAGGTTACGTTCGCTGCCGATCTGCAAGTCCAGCAGGACCCGGCATTTTTGCATGGGGTAGCCGTTGACCTTCTCCGGGATTTCGATCCATCGCCGTAGGACGCGCGTGCCGTTCGACCATCTGTTGCCGACCTGCATGGTTGGCCACGCACTGTCGTCGAGGGCCACATCCTCGGGGTGAGGGCTGTCTGACGCGTACCGCCACTCCTTCAATGGAAAAACAGTGAACGAATTTAACCGGTCCAGCGTTGCCTTGTAGGGGTCCAAGACGACCGCCTCTTGGCCTGCGCTCGCCACGCAGCCTGCCAAGGCATTTACCAGGAGAAACCACAGGAACATTTTCTTCCAGCATTGAGACATGCTAGCCTCACTAATCTGCGGCCAGCGGGGCCGCTACCTCGTCATGTCGCCGGGCGCATCCGCAATTCGAAAAGAATCTGAAGGGGAAACGCGGAGGCATTCTCCGCCGACTATGTCTGCTGGAGCGATGCCCTTTCGCATACTCAATCTCACGCTGCTCGTCAATACACCGTTGTGTCTCCTCTGTATTCCCACTTAACTTCATCATCCACGGTCGGATAGCCGTCGCTCTCCCGTTGACGGGCAGACAGCAATGAAGCAGTTGACTGGTCGAGAGCGCTGTCCGCTCGTCCAGAACTGAGATACGGGGCGATAACAGAGATGCCCCATTCTGCAAAAAACAAGAAAGAGAAGAGTCACAAACCGGTCAAGACCACCAGCCCACCAACGGCATGGGCGTCAGCACTGGAGGGATTCAGGCACCGGCGAAGGATGCCTTTTGTCCCATCACGGCGGGCAGGTTTGTGGATGGCCACCCAGTCTGTTTCGTGGACCTCAGCAAGATGCCGCGTTGGACAAGTTTTGCCATCGCTTCGGTACCCCGAAAGACGAGAACCAGGCCCATGAAACTGCACCTGTTTGCCTGTCAAAAATCAGGGCTTACCTTGGCTTAATTGACGTGTAATCAATACGATTTGCGGGAAGATAGATATGACATCGCGGTGTGTTGACCCTCGTCCGGGTATGGGGACAGATTGGGGGCAAAAGGTCGCGTCTGCCACGCGTTGGCAGAAAAAAGGCCGAGGGTCTGCTTGCGCGTGGAGGCATTTGCTTAGGGGGTGTTTCCACATGAATTTCGATTCGACACGTGTAAAGGATCAGCGCGGGGGTTTGGCATTAAGGGTCGCTATACCGTTTTTCGTACTCTCCGTGTTGCTCCCGTTCCTCTCTGTGGCTCTCTACGGTCAAGGGCTTAGCGGCATCACTGGAACTGTGCTTGACGAGAGTGGTGCGGTTGTTCCCGACGCAAAAGTCACTGTTACAAACGTGGCCACCGGCGTCGTGCACACTGCTACTACCACCACTGTGGGCACGTACTTCATCACGGACTTAAACCCCGGAACCTATACTGTGCAGGTGGAGAAATCCGGGTTTGAAAAAGTGGTAATCTCACCGCTCAACGTATATGCCAATCAGGCAGCTACTGGCAATGCGACGCTAAGGGCAGGGACGGTCACTGAAACCGTGGAAGTGAGAGCGCCCGAAATTACTCTTCAGACCGACCAGCCTCAGGTCGGCACCGTGATTCAAAATGAGCTTGTGAACGAGATTCCCACGTTCATCGGTGGTGGACCGGGAAACGTTGGTGCCCGCGATCGCCAGATTGACGACTATCTCTTTTTGACGCCCGGAGTTACGGGCGGCGAATTTGAGCATCGCATCAATGGCGGTATAGGGTACCAAAACGAGGTCATGTTTAACGGTGTAGTTGCCGTCCAATCGGAGACGCAGGGTTTTCAGTCCAACATCAATCCTCCCTATGAGTTGGTGAGCGAGATCAACGTTATCAGTGGCAATTTTTCGGCGCAGTATGGTTTGGCACAAGGCGTCGCTTCCTACCGTTTCGCGTCGGGAACGAATTGGCTGCACGGAGACGCCTTCGAACTGAACCGCAACAGCTTTTTCAACGCGGCGGGTGCCAACCCTCCCGGCAGCTACTATAATTCGTCCGGCGAATACGTAAAAGGCCCAGTCCCTTTCATCAACCAGAATAACTTTGGGTTTTCTCTCGGCGGGCCTGTTTGGATTCCAAAACTTTACAATGGTAAGAACAAAACTTTCTTCCACGTCAGCTTGGACTGGTTCCGGCAGAACACGGTCGGTGGAAGCGCTAACACCGTTCCGACCCCGGATATGGTTGGCGGAGACTTTTCGGCTATCTGCCAGAATGGTTTCACAGGAGGCCTCTGTAATGACCGGGTGCTCGCTCCCACGGCCCCACCGAACACACCTGCTTCGGCCTGCCCTGCCGGTGCGGCCATATCGGCCACTTGCGCAGCAGCAAACCAGATATATGTGCCACCCAACTTTACCGGCACGAACGTTCCCGTAGGCTGCGCCGCGCCAGCACCAGGACAGCCCTTTCCCGGAAACATCATTCCGACTGCCTGTTTCAGCGCCATTTCAAAGAGTGTACTCAGCTTTATCCCGACTCCAAAAACTTCGGCCCTGGTCAACAATGTGCCAACTCAGGTTGGAGTACTCCCCATCCGCCAGACCAACGGCGGGTTCACCATTGACCAGAACTTCGGCGAAAAAACTGCTTTCCACGTCGCTTGGTGGCGTGACCTCTACAATCTGACTTCCTGCTGCAACAGTGGTGGATCTTTCAGTAACGAACTCTCCGGCGCAGAAACCGAGCCGCGCATCGGGACAGGCCTTTTCTTGACGGCTTCACATACGTTTTCGAGCGATTTGATCATGACCGCCGGCTTCGGCTGGATGGGCGAAATCAACAACGAATTGAACTATCACAACGGAGTTAGCTTTGCCGGTGTTCTCGACAGCATCACTTTTCCTGCGATCCACTTTAATGGAAACCCGGACCAACCGTGGAACCCCACCGCGTGGGGCTTGAATTCGGATGGCGAAACCTTTTCAAAGAACCGCAAGCTAGGGCTTAGTTTTGACAACAACTGGCTCTACCTCCGCGGACGGAACACCTTCAATATCGGTTTGGAGATCCGGCGGTCCTATCAGGACGATCACGAGTGCCAGGCTTGTGGCGGGGGATTCAACTTCAACGCCATCACAACTGCAGACCCCACCAACCAACTCGGTCCGACGGGCGCCGCATTTGCCAGCTTTTTGCTTGGCGATGTGGACAATGCCTTCCGCAAGTTTGTCGCGGAAAACAGGCTGCGCAACCTGTATTTTGGTCCTTACATTCAAGACGCCTTTAAGTTCACACCCAAACTGACTATTAATGCCGGGATTCGATGGGACATTATGCGTCCTTTCCTCGAGAACAACGATAACGTAACGTTCTTCGATCCCACCGTTCCCAATCCGGGCGCCGTCAGTACGATAACGGGGCAGCCCTTGCTCGGTGCTGCCGCGAAACTCGGCACAGGCGCAGGCCTGGTTGGGTACCGGCGTGCTGATATTCACTGGAAGGACTTCAGCCCCAGGCTGGGCTTTACCTACCAGCTCAACAAGCAGACTGTCGTTCTCGGTGGCTTCGCCATTAACTTCCTGGACCAGGGCCCGTACGAATATGGCAACAACAAAATCTCTGTGGATTACGGCAGCCTCTCGAATGGGTTTATCGCCGTACCTTCTACAGGTAGCAACGTTCCCGGGTACGGGATATGGGACGGGAACCCGTTAGGAGTTCCCACAGAAGTTCCCTTTGCACCGACCTTGTTTAATGGGCAGAACATTGGCCTGTATGAATTCTCCAAGAATCCGGGCCCGAATTCCTACGTTCAGATGTGGAACATAGGTCTGCAGCGCGAATTACCAAGCAACATCCTCCTCTCTGCTTCATATATTGGAAACAGGGCCGTACATCTGCTTAGCATGCTAAACCCGCTCAACCAAACGAATCCCAAATACCTCACCCAATTCTGCCCCAGCGGAGTGGAGACCGATCCGACATGTTTGATGTCGCCAGCGAGCCCCAATTTTGCCTGGACCTCTGCCGCTTCGCAGGCTGCATTGCAATCTCTCGGCTATGGGGAGGTTACTTACGGAACCAGTCCCGGTACGGGCATTGTTGTTTGCCCGTCGAGTTCGGCTGGCTCTGGGACTACGGGGACGTTTTATGCGCCTTACGGCAACTTTGCCTGCGATTGGGGAACCAGCTACGGCTTTCCACAAGCGGTTCTTCCCTATCCTGCGTTCAAGCCCAGTGAGTCGGCCGGAGGCTTGACCAACCAGCTCAATATGGCGGGCTCGGCCTTCTATGACGCCCTCCAATTGCAGGCACAGAAACGCTGGTCGCATGGCTTGACCTTCCTGGTCAATTACACGCTTTCTAAGCTCATGGCGAACACCGACAGTGGCTTCTCCTCGTTTAACTACGGAGCCCTCAACGGCTTTAACCAGAAACAGGAGTGGACGGTTGCGTCGACTGACCAGAGACACGTTATCAACATCAGCGGCGTCTATGAGCTGCCGCTCGGTCCCGGCAAGCGGTTTCTCAGTCATGGTGGTATCGTGAAGAAGAACCTGCTGAATGGATGGCAGTTGAGCGGAACTTTTGCTTACGCCTCAGGCCTTCCCGTCAATAACGCGGGTGCAGGCAGCCAAGACGCGGGCATAGCGGTCTGGGCCCCTACGGACCCATACCTAAATGGCTTCAATTTCGCAAATTATAACCCAAGCGTTCCACTCAACATAAACTGGAACAACTACTATCAGAATAAACCGGTCTTCAACACGGCAGCGTTTTCTGACCCCGGATTCACCGGAGGTAATGAACCTCGTCTCATCAACGCGTTTCGAATGCCGTGGACCCAGAACGAGAATCTCGCCTTGGCCAAACGCTTCTTTCTCGGCGAGCGCGTATCGATGGAGTTGAGGATGGAGTATTACAATATTCTCAATCGCATGCAGATCTGCGGCCCAGACCTCGGAGTGGACGATGGCCCCCTCAATTTTGGGTATATCAGTCCCAACGGCGCTGGCATCAACCAGGCATGTCAAGCCAATTCTCCAAGAAATGGTCAGGTGCTCTTAAGGCTCGAATTCTGAGGAGAACGTGAACAAGTGTTTCGTCGGCACGTTGCGACAGATCGCGGTTAAATGTACCTAAGAGCACCGGACGACCGGGACACCTTCCCGCTCGGCGCAACCTGAGAAGCTGGGGCACACTTGGTCCGGCTTTATTTTCTGGGTGGCAATGCAGCTTACTCCAGTAGGGGTGGCTGCCGCACAGTTCCCTTAGGAGCGCAATCGTGGTCGCGCGATTATCTCGCCAGCCGCGGCCTTGAGTGGCGCCCCCTTCCCCTCAGAAACTTCATCTCCACCTCAGTGGGGCGGCTCTTTGTTTTGCAAAACTTCACGCAAACGTTCCGCTGATGCCGCGCGCGAACTCTCTTCTAACTTGCTGAACAGTTGCATTTCCGCCTGGGCTTCTTTTGTCCTTCCCAAGGCCCGGTAAGCTTGCGCCAGAAGAAAGTGCGTTGACGAAACCGAGGGATCTGCGGTCTCAGCAAACGTCAGGTCCCTCACCGCTTCCTCGTTCCTGCCCAGCTTGATCAATGCCCGCGCGCGATCCACGTGGGCTTCTCTCAGGTCCGGACAAAGGGCCAGTGCCTTGTCTGTCTCGGTGACTGCTTGCTCGTAATTGGATTGCTCCTCGACCAAAATATTGCCCAGCTTCCACCGTGCCTCGCAACTCCTCGGGTCGTTATGCAGCTCAGCCTGAAACTGTTCGGTGGCTGGATCCCACATGGCTAGCGCCCAATAGGCATTCCCCAACCGCAGATGCGTTCCCGGGCGGTCGGGAGCCATATCAACCGCCTTTTTGTACTCGACAAGCGCCCCGTCGTAGTTCTGCATGCTTTCCATGATTTCCCCGGAAAGCTGGTGCACCACGACAGAATTGCGATCGATCTGATTGACTTGCACAATAGCGTGCTCGGCCAGTTGTACGTACACCTTGCCCAGACGATACCATGCTTCCTGATTGTTCGGCTCCCGCCGTGTCACCTGCTCGAGATGCTTGGCTCCTCCCTCCAAATCCCCCACCCGAATCAAAGCGTTCGCCAAGTACATCTCGGCATTCGTGTCTTTTGGGTTGGCGCGCAGGGCAGCTTGCAGGCTCACCCGGGCGGCCGCGTAGTCTCCCATTTCGTACTGTGCCATGCCAAGGAGGGCAGAAGCAGATGACATTTTGGACTCAATTTTGAGTCCCTGCTCTAGGATTGCCGCAGCCTTCTGATATTCCCCCTGCTTCATGTAAAGTGCGCCGAGGTTGTTATAAGCGGCGCCCAGGCGTGGGGCAATTTTCAGGATGGACTCGTACTTGGCCTCTGCACCGGAGAAGTCACCCTGTGCTTCGGCTGACTTTGCCGCGGCATAGAGGTGTTGGACATGTGGATCATCGGCCAGACCGCTCTGTGCTAAGGCTGAGAAGGGGAGTGAGGCGAACAGGAAAAGAGTTGCAACTCGGATGAAATGAGAGGCGCGACGGCGACCAGGAGCACCGACCCACATACCGGCACATACCATTTCGGGATTGAGTCTATGGCCTGCGAGCGAGTTGTCAACACGCCGGAATGTCATCTCTTTGTGACCGTCGATCCATTTGAAAGGAAAGAAGTTGCGGCCGCGTAAGTCGGCTGACCTGGACTCCCTGTGCACTCCTGCAACGCACCCATTGTGTATGATGAAGTTCTCTGTGACAAGTCCGGCTCTGCGGCTTTGCTTTGGATACTTTTTCCCACCGGGGAGGTTCCCGTGCGGCACGAACCCTTTTTCGTAACATTGGCTTTTTCCTGTGTTCTCGTTCTCGCGCTGACGAGCGCTCCCTCTTATTTGGTCGACCGCACTCGCGCGAAACCGCCAGAGGCCGTCTCCAGCCACCGACCTACCCTCCCTGCGACGGACCCCGCCATGGCCGAGAAGGTACGCCAGGAATTTCTGCATGCTTGGAGCGGTTACAAAAAATACGCCTGGGGCCACGACGAGCTAAAGCCTCTTAGCAAGACGCCTCACGACTGGTACGGCGTGTCCCTCTATATGACGCCCGTGGACGTGCTCGACACCCTGATTCTCATGGGACTCAAGCAAGAAGCCGATAAAACGCGGGAACTCATCGCTGAGAATCTCTCGTTCGATAAAGATATTTACGTCAAAAATTTTGAAATCACGATCCGCCTGCTCGGTGGTCTTCTCAGCAGCTATCAATTGACTCAGGACAAGCGCTTTCTTGCCCTCGCCGATGATCTCGGGACAAGATTGTTGCCAGTCTTCAACTCGCCAACCGGTATGCCGTACGTGGATGTCAATCTGAAAACCGGGGCAGTGCGTGGCGAGGAGACAAATCCCGCTGAAATCGGCACCCTTCTACTGGAGTTCGGCGCTCTCAGCAAATTGACCGGCAAGGCCATTTATTACGAAAAAGCCAAGCACGCGCTCGTCGAACTCTACAACCGTAGATCTCACCTAGGGCTGGTCGGTTCCTCCATCAATATCAAGACCGGTGAGTGGATAGACCCCACCAGCCACATCGGCGGAGGCATTGACTCGTACTACGAATATCTGCTGAAGAGCTGGCTGCTGTTCGACGATAAGGACTGCGAGCGCATGTGGGAATCGAGCATAGCCGCCCTGAATAAGTATGTCGCCGATCAAGCGCCAACTGGCTTCTGGTATGGCGAAGTGGACATGAATACCGGTAAGCGTACTGGCACGATTTTCGGTGCTCTCCAAGCCTTTTTCCCTGGCGAACTCGCCTTATCTGGCGACCTAGATCGCGCTGCTCGTCTCGAGGACTCCTGCTACAAAATGTGGACCACGTTTGGCATCGAGCCGGAAGTCCTTGATTACTCGCAAATGAAAGCCCTATACCCCGGCTACGCCCTGCGCCCTGAAATAATCGAATCCGCTTTTTACCTTTTCCATTTCAGCAAAGACCCACGTTACCTCGCGATGGGTCAAACCTTTTACGACAGCCTATTGAAATACTGCCGCACCGACGTCGCCTACGCCGCGCTGAAAGATGTCGAGAAGAAGACGCAGCGCGACGAAATGGAGAGCTTCTTCTTGGCGGAAACTCTCAAGTATCTCTATCTCCTTTATGCCCCGCTGGACACCGTCAACTTGAGCACCACCGTATTCAACACAGAAGCACATCCCCTGCAGCGGACGTGGCAGCCTGCAGCTAAGGGTGAATGAACCGGGAGAGAATTGCACCAACCACTGCGGCGCATCTTCCCCTTCAGTAATTTCGATCCGCTGGCCAGCGGCGATGGTTTCTGAGCAGTTGCCGGAGTCCTGTACGCCATTCGACCGGCAATTCGCTTACGCTTTTTTCAGGGCTCAGTCCGAGATGGACTAAGCCTGTGTTGCTGTACCTAACTCCGGCACACCCAAGACGAAAATCCCTGTGTAGACCGGTTGGAGTATAATTTGACATCGCACCGCCTCCAGAGAGTTACATCAAGGCTCCCGCTTGAGGATGTGATGGGACCAAGCCGCCGACAATTTCTCAGCTGCTCGACTGCGATCTTTGCGACCTCATTGCTCGAGGTGCTCGCCAGGCCTCTCAATCGGTGGAAGCACTCTCTGATGGTTCGCACCGCTACTTTGGCGCAGCGTGGTGAGGGCATACCGGTGACTTACGTGGACGTGGCCAAGGAAGCCGGCCTAACTATCCCCAATGTGTGGGGCGGAATCAACAACAAGAAATATATTGTTGAAACGAAAGGCAGTGGCATCGCCTTCTTCGACTACGATCATGATGGCTGGCTCGACGTGTATATGACCAACGGGCTGCGCCTGGACGAAAAATGGCCGGCGGGCCAAGAGCCCAAATCGCACCTCTATAAGAACAATCGCGACGGCACCTTCACGGATGTAACCGAGAAGTCTGGCCTCGGCCAGGTGGGCTGGCAAACGGGCGTGTGCGTGGGCGATTACGACAACGACGGCTGGGACGATCTCTTCTGCGGTTTCTGGGGCCACAATGCTTTGTTCCACAACAACGGCGATGGAACGTTCACCGACGTTACGAAACAAGCGGGCCTATATAATGAGCGTGTTCGCTGGACGTCCGGTTCGACCTGGCTGGATTATGATCGCGACGGCTGGCTCGACTTGTTCATCGCCAATTTCGTGCAAATCGACATCAGCAAGGTGCCGGTGCCTGGTGAGGAGCATGCCTGCCAGTGGAAAGGGAGTTCCGTCATGTGTGGGCCGCGCGGTCTACCCGCAGAGACCAACCTCCTATTCCATAACAATGGCGATGGGACCTTCACCGACGTCACCGAGAAGGCTGGCATCCTGAAACCTGGGCCACGCTACGCTATCACCCCGGTCTCCTACGATTTCGATAATGACGGCTGGCCGGACATCTACGTGGCCGTTGATTCCATGCCGAGCATCTTGTACCACAACAATCACGACGGAACGTTCGAGGACATCGCCATGGAGGCCGCGTGCGGACTAAACGAGGATGGCCGCGAGCAGGCCGGCATGGGGGTCTGCGTGGGGGACTACGACTGCGATGGTTGGCTGGACATTTTCAAGACCAACTTCACTGATGACACATGCGACCTGTACCACAACGTTGGCGACGGGACCTTCGTTGACGCTACAACTCCCGCTGGCATCGGTGTCAATACCCAATACGTTGCGTGGGGCTGCGGATTTGTGGACTACGATAACGATGGATGGCCGGACATCGTTCAAGTTAACGGCCATGTCTACCCGGAGGCGGAAAAGCGCGACCCCAGCGATCTCTTCAAACAACCGCGCCTGGTCTACCGGAATTTGGGCAACGGGAAGTTCAAGGACGTATCGGCCGGGATGGGGCCAGGCATTAACGAGCGCTACTCCAGCCGCGGCGCCGCCTTCGGCGATTACGATAACGACGGCGACATAGACGTGCTGGTTCTAAACATGAACGATGTGCCATCGCTGTTACGCAACGATGGTGGAAACCAAAACAATTGGGTCAAGATCAAGCTGGTTGGTACGCAATGTAACCGCACCGCGGTCGGCGCGTGCGTGCGCGTGGTCACCGGCAACCATGCACAGATCGACGAGGTACACGCTGGCGGAAGTGTGATGTCACAGAGCGACCTGCGCCTGCATTTTGGCGTCGGCCAAGCGAAGAAGATTGACCGAATCGAAGTGAAATGGCCCACCACCTGGAAGACCGAGAAGTTTAGCGATGTCGAGGTCAATCAGATCCTGACCATCAAGGAGGGCGCGGGAATCATTAAGATGGACAAAGTCAAGCCATTGAAATGAGTCCGGAACAACTGTTGTGGCGGAGAAAGGAAGCCTCGAATTGTGATTGCGTGTAGGAATCACCCGCTGTTGTTTTTCTTGCTGCTTGCAGTCGTTTGGGCCGCAGGCGCCGGAGGCCAGCAAGCGGATCCCCAAGGCAATTCCACAGCGGTGGAAACACCCGCGAGGTTTGTCGATATCACTGCTCGGTCGGGGATCAACTTCGAATATCACGCATCTCATACCGCTAAGAAATACCTGCTCGAAACTATGGGCTCGGGCGTGGCGCTGTTCGATTATGACAACGATGGACGCCTCGATGTTTTTCTCGTCAATGGAGCTCCGCTCTCCGACCCAACGCCCAAGGGTACGATCCCACAGAAGGCTGGACCGAAGTATTGGAACCGGCTATACCATCAGAAGCCCGACGGTGCTTTTGAAGACGTTACGGAAAAGGCCGGATTGCAGGGCGTGGGATATGCCATGGGAGTTGCCGTCGGTGACTATGATAACGACGGCTACGAAGACCTGTATGTCACTGCCTACGGAGGAAACAAGCTCTACCACAACAACGGAGACGGCACTTTCACTGACGTTACGGCCAAGGCTGGCGTGGCGGGTAGCGGATGGTCCACCAGCGCTGCCTGGGTGGACCTGGACGGCGACGGTTTCCTGGATTTGATTGTGCTCCGGTATATCGAATGGGACTTCGACGACGTCTGGTGCGGCGAGCATCGCGAGGGCTACCGCGCCTACTGCCACCCGGATATCTTCAAGCCGATTGCGCCGCTTGTATATCACAACAATGGCAACGGAACCTTTACGGAAGTTGCGGAAAAGATTGGGTTGGGCAAACCGGCCAAGGCTTTGGGGATCGCTTTGGCGGATTATGATCGTGATGGTCATATTGATCTTTTTGTGGCCAATGATTCCATGGTCGAGTATCTCTACCACAACAAAGGGGACGGGACGTTTGAGGAAGTTGGACTGCTTTCCGGTGTAGCCGTGGATGGCGACGGCCGCACCTTCGCGGGAATGGGCGTAGACTTTGCCGATTACGATAATGACGGATGGCCGGACCTGGTGGTGACCGACTTGGCCAACCAGCGGTATGCCATCTATCACAATAATCAAGACGGGTCCTTTTCGTACTCGAGCATGGACACTGGCATCGGCCGAATGACCATGGGGCACACCGGCTGGGGTGTGCGCTTCTTTGACTACGACAACGATGGGTGGAAGGACCTGCTTATCGCGCAGGGCCACGATCTGGACAACATTGAACTTACTAATCCAAATCTCCACTACCGCGATTCCATGCTCCTCGCGCGCAACACGGGTAAAGGGTTCGTCCCGGTATCGAATATATCAGGCGGGATATTCGATCAAGCATGGGCCGCCCGTGGGATGGCGGTTGGTGACTTGGACAACGACGGGCGCCTCGATGTCGTGGTCACGACAAACGACGGACCAGTCCACTTGGTTCACAACGAGACGGTGACGCAGAATCACTGGGTTCTCTTGAACCTCACGGGGCATAAAAGCAACCGAGACGCCATCGGCGCGACCGTGGAAATCGAGACTGCCTCGGGCAAGCAATATGCCACGGTGACCACGGCAGCCAGTTATATGTCTTCCAGCGACAAGCGCGTGCATTTTGGCCTGGGAAAGAATACGGAAGTGAGCAAAATCGAAATCCACTGGCCGAGTGGTATCATTCAGACCCTCAAGGGCATAAAAGGAGATCAGATTCTGAAGATTGACGAGCCCTTGGAAAACACACAGCCCAAACCGTAAGAGCTCTCCCTCGACGTTTCCAGGTGGGGCCGCACCCTGCACGTGCCCTGTGCACTTGCCAATAAGTCCAGCAGCAGCCGTCCAACCGCTGCGGCTCTTCTCGGAGTCCTCTTGGCAGTGGCGCAATGAGCGAAGCGGAAGATGCACAAAGCTCGATTACCTTATCTCATTCTGTGCGTTTGCCGGGGATATACACGCGACAAACGAAAGAGTTGACAGCGCGAGTCCACGTCGAAAACACTAAGTTCTCTCCTTGGCCTACGGTCGACGCCGAGGGATTGCGCATATGTCAAGAAACAAGGGGCATGCGGATTGGAGATGTCAGTCGAGCAGCGCGCTCGCTGGTTCCGGCACGGTGATCTGCGGCCTTGTCCTCCTGCTGGTCCTGATTGGACCCCTTCTCGCAGGAGATGAGCAGGGGAAGCAGCAGGCCGGACCGACCAGCAGCATGGGTATGAGCACCGGGGGCATCCATGCTCCAGTGAAGGATGCGCTTTCACGGCCCATTACAGCGGGTGGGTTTGTGGATGGGGCTCCAGTTGTGTTCATCGATGTCACCAAGCAAGCTGGGCTGGACAAGTTCCACCATCGCTGCGGCGGACCGGAAAAACGGACCATTCTGGAAGCCAACGGTTCCGGCGTGGCGCTGCTGGATTACGACAATGATGGTTGGCTTGACATCTACCTGCTGAACGGCTCGACTTTCGGTGCGCTCAAGGGCACCGAACCAGCGCCGCACGCCATGCTGCTGCACAACAACCACGACGGCACGTTCACAGATGTCACCGACAAAGCCGGGGTGGCCAACGAACGCTGGGGCTTTGGCGTGGCAGTTGGCGACTACGATAACGACGGTTGGCCGGATATATATGTATCGAATTTTGGTAAGAACCGTCTGTACCACAATAATCATGACGGAACCTTCACCGACGTTGCCGAGCAAGCCGGTGTTAGCGTAGGGGGATGGTCTACGGGAGCCACCTGGGGCGATTACGACCGCGACGGCCTTCTGGATCTGTTCGTGCCGGGCTACGTCAGATTCGACCCCGAGCATCCCCCCATTGCCGGTCAGCGGCCCATCCCGGCGAGCGCTTGCCAGTATCGCGGGGAGACCAATTTCTGCGGACCGTTGGGGCTCATGGGTGAGAGCGATCACCTTTTTCATAACAACGGCGACGGGACTTTTACCGACGTGACCGCCAAGGCGGGGCTTTCCAAGAAGTACGATGCCTACGGACTCGCTTCGGTATTTGTGGACGTGGACGACGATGGCTGGTTGGATCTTGCAGTAGCCAACGATTCGGTCCCCAGTTTTCTGTACCACAACAAACACGATGGAACGTTCGAGGACGAGGGCCTTATGTCGGGCTTTGCGGTGGACGGCGAGGGGCGCCCGCATTCGGCCATGGGCATCGCCGTGGGGGACTACAACCGCGAGGGCCACCTCGATTTCTATGTCACAGCCTTCTCCGATGATTACAACGTCCTGTACCAGAACAACGGAAATCTCAGTTTCTCTGATGTCTCCGCCAAAGCCGGAATCGCTGAGCCCACTATTCCCTTTGTTGGATGGGGCACCGCATTTCTCGATTTTGATAACGACGGATTGCTCGATATTTTCGTGGCTAACGGGCATGTCTATCCCAGCGTGGAGCGCCATGATTGGGGCACCAGTTGGGCACAACGGCCGCTTTTGTTTCGCAACCTCGACGGCCAACACTTTCGCGAGGTGCCGGCGGCCACGGCCAGCGGATTAGCCATGGTCATTCCCGCGCGCGGCGCGGCGTTTGGCGATTTGTTCAATGATGGCCACATCGACGTCGTCATCAACAACATCGATACGTCTCCGACACTCCTTCGTAACGTGGTGAACAATGGAAATCATTGGGTGACCTTGAAGCTTATCGGCGGACCCAAAGGCCCTCGGGATGCCATTGGCGCGAAAGTCTTTTTGACCGTCGGCGGTGTTCGCCAGCGTGCGGACGTGTACAGCGGTGCCAGCTATTGCTCCTCGTCCGACCCTAGAGTGCATTTTGGGCTGGGCGCACAAACCAAGATTGACCGGTTGGAGATTCATTGGCCGAGTGGCTCTATAGAAGAGATCTCAGTGCCTGCGGTTGACCGCATTTACACCGTGCTGGAAGGCCAGGGAATCCAGAAAAACTAGTGACGTTTACTTCTGAGCCGCGCCAGGGCCAGCGGTCTAGGAATGGTCGCCGAAGTCCATGCGGGCGATGTCAGCGGAGCGATGTGGCTTCGGCGCTATAATGCTTGGTGTGTGCATCAAGTTTTTATCCTTGGCATTGGGCGTAGCAAGCTACGTCTGTCTCCTGGCGATTCTCTGCGTTGTCACCGGAGCGCTGCTTGGGCCTGCCTCGGCAGGTCCATGCAGGCCCGTTACCCTGTCAGACCTGCAGTCGCAGCAGGCCGGCGCCAGTTCATCTGGACCCTCCGCTCGGGTTTCTCAAACTACCGCCGATGTTCCCCCGACTGAATTGGAAGCAATCAAGCACCTTGTCCAGATCGGTCAATTGAAGGAAGCGCAAGCCTCCGTGCAGAACTACCTCACGCAGCACTCGGACTCCGCCGACGCACACTTTCTTCTCGGCTATATCCTTTTCCGCGAGATCCAGATGGGCGCATCCGCCGAGGGCAGCACTCAGGGTGCGCAGTATAACGAACTCAGTCCCGCTTTGGCGCGCTTGGGTAAGACCAACGCGGAAGCCTCCTTGGCTGAGTACACAAAGGGCGCGCGGTATCGCAAGCCCAGCGCGGCGGACCTCAAAGTAGTCGCGCTCGATTACGTGGTTCTGGGAGACTTCTCGGATGCCGACAAATGGTTGACACGCACGCTGCAATGGAACCCTCTGGACGCGGACGGCTGGTACCATCTGGGCCGCGTGAAATACACGCTGAACCTCTTTGCCGATGGCGTGCACGCCTTCGAGCAGTGTCTCAAACTGGACCCGAAGAATGTGAAGGCGGAGGACAATCTGGGGCTTTGCTACGAGGGGCTTGGCAGAATGGATGAGGCCATCGCTGCGTATCGCCAGGCGCTGGCCTGGCAGACGCAGGCCGCGTCCGCGGAGCCCTTTGTCGGTCCCACTCTGGACCTAGGCAGTCTGCTCCTGGATCAAAACAACCCGCAAGACGCGGTACCTTATCTCCGGCGTGCGGCGGAAATTGCCCCGCAGGATTCGCGCATTCACGAGAAACTGGGCAAGGCCTACTCGCAGCTCAACCTCCTTCCGGAAGCGCAAGAGGAATTGGAGCGGGCCGTGGAACTTTCTCCCCAGAACCCACGCCTACATTTCATGCTCGGGCAGATCTACCGCAAGGAAGGACTGCTGCAAAAGGCCAAAGCGGAACTCGACCGCAGCGCAGCCTTAAGCGGCACCCAGTCCGTTCGTTGAGCTGCACTCTTGCGCTGACACTTCTCCCGGTCACCCCGGACACCTTCAACCTGAACATGGCTGTGTTCAACACCGAGGCGCATCGGCTGCAACAGACTTGGTGAGATGCGGATTGCTAGGGGAGAATGAAGCCGCCGCCGAACTTGACCAGCGAACGCACCTCGTTTTTTGCTTCCGTGATTTCGATCCTTTGCCCTGCTGGAATATTCTTAAACGATTGACGAACCCCGCTTGGCCAGTCAATCTGCAGCTGATTCACCCGCGTCTCGTGGCCCAGCCCAAGATGAACCACTCGGGAATTGTTGCACCCAAAGCCGCTGCCACCGTCAACCCACTTGAAGATCTTACGCTGGCCGACCAAAGCCGACACCCTGGCGCCGATGGCATCACGATTGGATCGCGTTCCGATGAGGTGCACTTCGAGGGCTTGGTTCCCGGAACCCAAGTTGCGATACAGCTTACTGGTTTCGCGTGAGCCCCAGTAGAAGCCTCCAAAAGATCCAAACAAACTCAAATTGCCGCTGTCGTCGTAGTCGGAGAAAGCCATGCCATGCAACATTCCGTAGTGGACGAACCCCGCGGCGTCACTAATTTCGCGAAATTGGCCGTTCCCTTGGTTACGGAAGAGCGGCTTAGGCTCGCACCAGTCCAGTGATGGATTTCCCGTGCCCAGAAAAATCTCCTCGAATCCGTCGTTATCCACGTCTGCAATCTGCGAGG
>Ga0187781_10000604_pt1 | contig 25870 bp, 12 predicted proteins | sample 0715_SJ02_MP02_2_FD_132447 | JGI IMG/M metagenome (GOLD analysis project Ga0187781, IMG submission 132447) | Tropical peat soil microbial communities from peatlands in Department of Meta, Colombia - 0715_SJ02_MP02_20_MG | ecosystem: Environmental > Terrestrial > Soil > Wetlands > Peat | place... | reverse complement strand
GCCACCGCCCTCTCGGCGCGCTATAGCTTCTCGCGCGTCGAGGCTCGCGATCTTCCCACTCACATTCCAGGGCCGGAGATTACGCTGCTGGAGCAGCCGGCTCGCGTGGCGGGATTTGGGGGCAGTTTTGTGAGCGACCGCCGGGACGACCCTTTGGATGCCACCCGCGGCTCCTACGCGCTGGCCGACGCTGGAATTATGTACAAGGATTTCGGCTCACAGACCCCGACCCAGGCGTGGCCCTATTACGCGAATTTCGTTCGCCTCATGAGTCAATATGCCACCTACTACCAACTGAACTCGCACGTGGTTTTTGCCCGCAATACGCGCGTGGGGTTGGATTCACCGTTCGGCAGCGACGCGAACATCCCTTTGCCGGAAAAGCTCTTTATGGGTGGCACCAACTCACACCGGGGATTCTCGATCAACCAGGCGGGACCGCGCGATCCTACAACCGGATACCCCCTCGGCGGTAACGCTCTCTTCTTCAATTCGGTTGAGCTTCGTCTACGCATGCCACAGCCAGGGCTCGGTTTGGTTCTCTTCAATGATTCGGGAAACGTGTTCTCATCCTTCCGCCGCATGCGTTTGCTGAAATTCAGTCAGACTCGCCCGCTCAGCGACGTTGATGCGCTTGACTACGACTCCGACGCGGTCGGCGTGGGGGTGCGATACAGGACGCCAGTGGGGCCTTTGAGTTTTGATGTCGGCTACAATCTGAATCCCCCGCGGTACCAGACCATCCCGTCTCCGGGAGTCATCGACGTGCAACAATTAGCTCGCTTTCAGTTATTCTTGAGCGTGGGTCAGAGCTTTTAGGAAGTTCGGCAGATAGGCAGTGGGCAGGTTGGCAGATGGGCAGATTCCTCGTGGTTCCCTGCCCGCGCCCCCTTGGGGGAGAGGGTGGCCCGCGACGGCGTTTTCATCAGCCGGCGCGGGCCGGGTGAGGGGGTCGCAAGAAATGGCGCGTGATCTATTCTCGAGACAGCCCGGTACGACCGCACCGGCACCCGCGAACTCTGAATGCAACCTTATCATCCCGAGCGCAGCGAGGAATGACAAGGACAGGACATGGTGGCTTCTTGCTGGTTCGCTCGGCTTGCTGGCTTTGACCGCGACCGCCTCGTTTTCGCGCGCCGAAGTTCTGGATCGTGTGGTAGCTTCCATCGGCAATCTCGCGATCACCCTCAGTGATGTCCAGCACGAATACCGCTTGGAGCGTTTTCTCGACGGCCAGTGGCCGCCGCCCGTGCCCGACTCCAAGACATTGGACCAAGTTCGCGAGCGACTGACCTACCAAAAACTGTTGCTCGAGGAGGATTCGCAGGATCTTTCCCACGATCCGGCGCTGGGAAAAAATGCGGCTGATGCACTGAGCGGAGTTCGCAAGCGATTCTCGTCCGAGCAGGACTACCAGGCCGCTCTTCTCGCGTTGCACATGGATGAAAAACAGGTCCTGGCTGGTTTGCTCAATCAGCAGATCATCTTGAGAATTGTGGAAGACCGATTGCGGCCCCAGGCCGCGCCCGCGCCCCTGGAAGTTGAATCGTACTATCGTGAGGTCTTTACGCCCGATTACACGCGCACGCGCGGCTCCCCCGTGCCTCCGTTGCCAGACGTGGAAGGGCAGATCAAGGAAATCCTGGTCCAGAAACGAATCGATCAGCTTCTGGCTAGTTGGCTGGAAGAGCTGAGGCCCAGCCGCCGGGTGCGATTTTATGGAACAGTGACAAGTGAGGAATGACGAGTCCGGCGGGGCCGACGTGTCTGCTCCGAAGCCACGCCCGTGCGAGACAGGTAGCGCGTCACTTGTCACTCGTAACTCATCACTGTGGTCAAAGCATGTCAAAGCACTTCCGCATCACCCTCGCGATCATCGGCACACTCGTGGCCCTCGCCCTGGGCGCGGTGGGCGTGATGAGCACCAACTGGTTTCGCCAGGCCCTCGAGCGCCGCCTCATCGTGGAGCTCGAGGAGATCACCGGGGGACGAGTCGAGGTCGGGGAGTTCGGTTTTCACCCCGTCGCCTTGCAAGCGTTCTTCCATGGACTGGTGCTGCACGGAAGCGAGCCCTCCACTGCGCCGGCGCTCTTCTCCGCCCGCGGCATCGTGCTCCGCCTCAGCCCCACGAATCTGCTGCATCGCCAGGTCAGAATCGCGAGCCTGGACTGGGAGGGCGCCGAAGTGCACCTCCGGACCAACCCCGACGGCACGACGAACCTGCCGGGCCCTATGGTGGGCCTCCACGCCGGACAGTTCATGCGGGAGTTGATCGATCTCCGCATCGGCAGGGTAACGCTCGCGCATTCCACCTTTTATTGGGATAACCGGGCGCTGCCGATGGACCTAAGCGCGCGCGACGTGGCCCTGCTGGTCCATTTCCGCACCGGCCGCCGCTACGAAGGTAACCTGGTGGCTTCGGCGGTGACCTTACGAAACCCTGTGCAGACGCTGCCACCCTTGGCTTTTTCCGCCCGCTTCGCTTTGACGCAAAATGAGGTCGCGGTGACGTCGTTTGCCTGGCAATTTCGGGGAGTGAATGGTCAAGGATCATTCAATTTTCGTCCCCTTCCCGAGCCCGTAGCCTATTTTTCCTTTGAAACCGGTTTTGAGTTGTCGAGTCTCAATCCGCTGTTTCATCTTTCAGGCTTACGAAACGGTAGCGTCCGCCTCGAGGGCCAGGGAATCTATCGTCACGGTGAAGTTTCCGCGCGCGGACGAGTCTATTCCCGGCAGCTTTTGTTCCGCGATGCTCAGTTCGACATCGGGCCGCTCGAAGCCTGGGCCGACTTCGCTGCCGATCATTCGCGGCTGGCGATTTCCAACTTGAGAGTACTCGGATGGGGTGGCAGCGCACAGGGCGAGGGCCAAGTCGGGCTGGCGGGGCCGGCGCCGGAGTTTCACTTCAGAGCCCGGGCTCAAAATCTGAATGCGGCCTCCCTGCTTCAAAGCACTCGAGGCCAGCCTCGGTTCATCGCCCAACTCCGCCCCGAATCTCGCGTGGACGGCACAATCGAACTCGCGTGGTCCGGCGAGTTCGAGAAAATGAAATCGAAATTCGATTTGCATTTCTCGCCTTTTGAGACCCCAGCTCCGGGCACCCTTCCCCTAAGCGGCGAAGCGCTGGGCACGCTCGAAACGAATCACGGCTTGTCAGTAAACCTGTCGGACGCGAGTCTCCGGACTCCACATTCCGTTTTTCGCGCCAAGGGAACGCTGGTCGAGTCAACGGCGCACGGCGAAGCCCCCAGCCGCCTCGAGATTCAACTGGAGACGACGCAGTTCGAAGAGTGGCGCTCCCTGCTCGAGACCCAGTTCCTTCTGCCGCAGCATGTTCCGCTGATGCTCGAGTCTGCGGCAACCCTGATTGGAGAGGTTACGGGCTCGCGCACAAGTCCTCAGATTCGCGGCGCCGTGCGGGTGGGTAAGTTCGAGTACCGCGGTTGGAGGTGGGACAGCCTTCAGGCCAATGTCGCCGCCTCGCCGGACTCCCTCGCGGTCTCTTCCGGAGAGCTCTCGCGCGCGGGCAGCGTGCTACTTTTCGAGGCCTCCACCCAGCTCGCGGAGTGGAGGTTTTCAAAATCGTCGCCTCTACGCCTTGCAGCGCGCGCCGAGCGCACGCCCATGGATGGCCTGAAAGCCGTGCTGGGGATTACCTACCCCGTCGGCGGGATGGTCAGCGGTCAGGCCAACCTCTCCGGCACAGATACCAACCTCGACGGGACCGGCAACATCCGGGTGGAAGCCGGCAACATCGCCGGGGAGAATTTCAATTCCTTCTCGGCGGGAATTCGAATCCAAGGGTCGGCCTGGAGGCTGGATAGCATCGAGCTAGTGAAAAGCCGCGGTAAGATAACGGGAAGCGCGCAGCTCGATGTCTCGCAGCGCTCCCTGAGTTGCCGCCTGCATGGCTCAAACTTTTCCCTTGCCGATTTCAGAAACCTCGCCGTGGCGTTGCCCAAGGCCTCGGGCGCCGTGGTTGCGGGGGCAACTGCCGCGGCCGCCCCGGTAGGCCAGGAGGGCCGATCCGCGGGCGCCATGGAAGGCCAAGCCAGCTTCGACCTGGAGGGGAGCGCCAGCCCCGACCATTTGCACTTTCATTCCTCGGCTCTCGTCCAGGCTATGCACATGGCGGGCGTGGAGGTCGGAGACCTCCATATCCAACTCGAGGGTGAAGGCCACGACATCCAATTTCGGGGCATCTCTTCGGGATCCGCCGGAACGTTCAGCTTGAACGGCGACGCTCAGGCCGCCGGCGACTGGCCGCTCGAACTCGAGGGGCAATTCCTGTCTTTTCGCCTGGATCCATGGACGGGCGTGCTGCTCAACAACAACCTCGACGCCCAGGTGACCGCCACCGGCTCCTTCAAGGGCAACGGCCCGCTGCGTGACCCGTCTAAACTCGATCTGCACAGCCGCATCGACACGCTCGAGGTGAGCTTCCCGACCGTGAAATGGCGGAACGCACTGCCCATCCAACTGCGCTATGCCGACCATCAGCTCACCGCAGAACGCTTCCGCATGCAGGGCCCGTCCACCAATCTTGACGTCGAAGGCTCTCTCGGCCTGGCACGCGCGCCTTCGCTTTCCTTAGACCTGCAAGGCGTTTCCGACGCCACCATCCTGCGTCTGCTCGAGCCCGGATTGCGGACCTCCGGACAGGCGCGAATTAAGCTCAACGTTTCGGGTTCACCGGCGCGGCCTCAAATGAACGGAGTGGTCGAGGTTCGTGACGTTGATCTCGATTATCCCGGCCTGCCCATTCGCCTGGGCAGCCTGAATGGCGAAATCCAGCTCGAGGGAGAGAGAGCCACGCTGAAATCGCTGCGGGGCGTCAGCGGCGGCGGCACCGTTACTCTGGACGGTTTTATGACCGTGGCCCTGAATCCCCGCGTCGAGTTGCGCGCACAACTCGATCAGATCAGGGCGCGCTACCCCGCCGAATTCACCTCTGTTCTCAGCGGTTCGCTGCGCTTCGAGGGGACCGCCGACCGCTCCCAGCTTCGCGGCGACCTGTCCGTCACCCAGGTGCTGGCCGGCGAAAACAAGCCCTGGCTCAATCAGATCATGCAAAGCGCCAACCCCTTCGAGGCCCCCGCGCCCGCCACCACTTCCTCTCTGGCGAATTCCGTGCGGCTGAATATCCGTGTGGCTACCCCTACGCCGGTGCAGTTGCAGGTGCAGGACTTGCGACTGACCGCCGACATTGATGTGCGCCTCCAAGGGAGCCTGGCAAACCCCGTGGAAACGGGGACCGTGCATTTTCTGAATGGCGAAGCGATAGTGCGGGGGAATCGCTTCCGGCTGACTCGTGGCGATTTGAACATGTCCAATCCGCTCCGCACCCAGGCCACGCTCGATCTGGAGGCCCAGACCCGCGTCCAGCAGTATGACCTTACCGTTGACGTCACAGGGCCGCTGGGCCGGCTGAAAATGACCTATCGCTCCGACCCTCCGCTCCCTACCCCGGAAGTCTTCTCACTGCTCGCGCTTGGATACGCGCCCCAACAACAGCAGGGGTCCGCCTCCGGATTGGTCAGCTCCTTCGCCGCCGGTAACCCCACCCAAACCGTCGGCGAAAGCGCCCTGCTCTCCCAGGCCCTTTCCACCCAGGTGGGCGGCCGCATCCAGCGCCTCTTCGGCGTCAGCCGAATCCAGATCGACCCCAATGTGGGGCTGCCGGGATTGAACAACGGCGAGCGCGTCACCATCGAGCAGCAAGTCACTAAGGACTTGACTCTCACCTATACGACGAATACTGCCTCTTCCCAATACCAGATTATCCAGTTCGAATATGCCTTCGGTGATAATATCTCTCTTCTGGGCATCCGCGACCCCAACGGCATCGTCGGCGTCGAACTCCGCTTCCGGCGAAGATTCAAGTGAGGGAACAGGGAACAGTACATCCGCACCGCCTTTCCCTAATCCCTAATCCCTATTCCCTGTTCCCTGTTTTTTCCGTGCTATACTGCCTGCAGTGGCCACGGAGAGGTGTCCGAGTGGCTGAAGGAGCACGCTTGGAAAGCGTGTTTGGGGGAAACTCCAACGTGGGTTCGAATCCCACCCTCTCCGCCAGTCCGTTACCACTTGTTCATCCCTCTTGTTCATCCTTGACATGCCGCCGGCGGATGGGTAGCATCTGTGCCGTCGGTGCTCTGTCTGGCTAGTCATGGTACGCTCGTGCTATAGAATCCCGTTTGGAAGAAGTGCACATTGGCGATGCGCGAGGTGTTCGTGAGCCTTAACAATAGCGGTCGCTCGAACATTTCGTACTTTGTAATCTGCAAGCAGCGGCTATTCCATCCTTACGACCCGTCCGGGACCTCCAGCCAAGCGGGGTGCTCGCAGACTTCGAAGCGTTGCCGAAAAGCACGGTGGCGAGCTACGGAGTAGCCTCGCTCTGCGTGACGTTACGCTTGCAGGCTGAAACATTCGCCAGCGTGCACACAGGTTCATGCGGCCAGTCTCAGTAGTGATTAGAGCTCATCTCATAGAAGAACTTCCATGTCAGGCCAGCTTCCCGGCTGTCTGAGCATTTTGCGTTTGGAACGGGGGTTACCGGAGCCTATCCGGCTTTACTCCTGGCAGTCCGCCGTTTCTAGAGGAGGAATTATGTTCCGTCGAATGCGTTCCGCGCGGCCCTGGGTGAGTTGTGCTCTTCTGATAACCATGGCGACCCTGGTTTTCCGGCATCCCTCCGCCGGCCTTGCGCAGGGCCCACAGCCTTCGGGAACTCCGGGCCCGGCAATGCTTTTTCTTTGGCAGCAGTCCGGCCCTCCTCTACCCTCGCCCACGCCTGCTGCGCCACCCGATAACGCTTCTGAGTTGAAGATCGTGGTTCTGGCGGGCGAAGACGGGGTGAACATCATCAAGAACAAAACGGCGGTGAAGCCGGTGGTCGAGGTGCGCGACAAGAACAACCTGCCGGTGGCGGGCGCTTATGTTGCCTTCGCCGGCCCCGAGAGCGGGGCGCACGTGACCTTTGCGCACGGCAGTTCGACTTATAGCACGGTCACCGACGCCAGCGGACGCGCCACGGTTAACCTCATGAAGCCGGTGGGAGCGGGTCGCTTCAAGATCAAAGTCAACGCCAGTTTCCAGGGCCAGATGGCGACGACAACCATTGCGCAAACGAATTACTTGACGCTGGCGGCGGCGAGCGCGGCGGGCGCTGGTGCGGCTGCGGGGGCCGGAACGGCCGCGGCTGCGGGTGGCATCTCGGGAACGATGATCGGGGTGATCGCGGGAGCGGTGGCGGCGGGGGTAGCCGCGGGAGTAGCGGTGAGCAAGAGCGGGGGAGGATCGAAGACCTCGTCAACTGCGACCGGGAGTATCGGGAGCCCAGGCTCGCCAACACTCAACCCTCCCCATTAACCGCAGGTCGAGATACGGGGCCAGACGGGTTCACCTGTCGGCTGATGGACCACCGCCCGGCGAGAGGCATTGTGGTCATAGTGATCGAACATGGGCTCCACATCACCCAGGGTGGTTCTTTCAGCCCCTTGCTTGCACCCTCCGAAAAGAGCGTGGAAAGGAAAATCGCCATGCGGAAAGATGACTCGATTCGAACCTTTCTTTTAGGTCTCCTGGTGCTTACGGCAATGACCTGCGGTTGCGGGGGAGAAGGGACGGAGTTGAACCCGAATCCCAGCGCGCCTCCTGCGACGGAGGCCAGTGGCGGCAATCAGATGCAGGGGCCCGTGCTGGGCTTTGTGTACACCGTTGGGGGCATGGAGGCGAGGGCTATCAACGGCGTGCCGGGAGGCTCATCGCTGGGTTTGCCGCTCCCGGTTCCGGCGGGGGTCACGAGTCTGGCCTTTGCGCCCGGCCAGAAGTATGCGCTGGCGGAACAGACGGAAGGCGCTTCTCTGGGCCTCATGGCATTTGCGGGGGCTGAGCCGGGAGCGCTGGTTCAGATTGCCGGCACCATTCCCAAGCCGGACGTCATTTCGTTCAGTCCGAAGGGTGCGGCTGCCGCCCTTTATTCGGCGCCGGAAGGACAACTGCAAGTAATCACTGGCCTTCCCCGCAATCCTCAGTTGTCTCGCCAAATGACGAGTGGTGAACTGCCAAGTGCCGTGCGCCTGCTGGCGATCGCCGATGACGGCGCGACTCTGCTGGCGGGAACGGCGAATAACAGCGTGTACCTGCTGGGCAGCGGCGGAGCGCAACTGCTCGAGAGCGTATCGAGCCTGGGAGGAATGGTCTTCACTCCCCAATCGAATGATGCCCTGATTTTCGACAGCGGCGCAGGCACGCTATCCCTCCTGCACGAAGTGAGCGGCGCACATTCGAGTCGCGTGCTGGCGCAAGGGCTAACAGGCCTAACCGGCAACCTCGCCGTGGGGACTGACGGGCGGCACGCGGTCATCACCACGTCGAACGCGAGTCACTTGTGGGAGATTGATCTCGCCAGCCAGGCAGTGCAGGAAGTCCAACTGCCAACCCCGCCCACCATGCTCTTGCCCTTGCGACTGTCCGGTCACTTTCTGCTGGCCTGGCAGCCGGACGAGCCGGCGTGGATTTTGAATACGAATCCGGCAGAGGGGGCAGTTTACTTCGTGCCCGCTGCGCACCAGGCTGCACAGGAGGCACGGAGCGCCGGGCACTAGCCCAGGTAGCAAAGAAATGGGGCACACTCCGACGGCCAGCCGGGAGGGGGCAATGGATTACGGAATGAAGCGAGCAAGTCTTGTCTTGGCAGCCTGTTGTCTACTGCTGCCTGCCGTTTCCGCACTGGGGCAAACGGTGACCACCACCGTCACCGCGGGAGGCGTCCCACACAACGTGGCGGTGAATCCGGTAACCAACACGATTTATGTGGCGAACTCGAACAGCAACAATGTGACGGTGATCGCCGGCGCCGCCAACACCACCACCACAGTCACCGATCCTAACGCGAGCTCGCCTTGCGCGCTGGCGGTGAATCCCGTGACCAATAAGATTTATGTCGCCAACTACAACAGCGGCAATGTCACGGTGATCGACGGATCGAACGGTACCGTCATTACCACTGTCGCGGCCGGTAGTGCTCCGTGCTCTGTGGCGGTCAATACCGTCACCAACCAGATTTACGTGGCAAACAATAACAGCAACGACGTGACCGTGATCGACGGCGCCACCAACACCCCAACCACGGTCGCTGATGAGAACGCAACCGAGCCCTACGCCATAGCCTTGAATCCGGTGACCAACACGATTTATGTGGCGAACCATGAGAGCAACAACGTGACGGTGATCTACGGCGCCACCAACACCACCACCACAGTCGCTGATGAGAACGCCAGCGCGCCCGCTGCTGTAGCGGTGGATCAGGCGACCAACCAGATTTACGTGGCCAACCAGCTCAGCAACAACGTGACGGTGATCGATGGGGCCAGCCTTAGCGTCGTCGCCACGCTGCCTGCTGGAACCAATCCTGGCACTGTGGCCGTCAATCCGGCGAATGACCAGATTTACGTGGCCAATAAGGGGAGCAACAACGTCACGGTGATTGACGGCCTCACCAACACCGCCACCACCGTCACTGACCGCAACGCGAGCGAGCCTCAGGGTCTGGCCGTGAATCCAGTGACCAACACGATTTACGTCACCAATCAAGGCAGCGATAACGTGACGGTGATCGCCGGCTCCACCGGCGCCACCACCACAGTCGCCGACCCCAAGGCGAGCCAACCTTGGGCGCTGGCGGTGAATCCGGTGACGGACAAGGTTTACGTGGCAAATCTCGCCAGCAACAATGTGAGCGTATTTGACGGCGCCAAAGACGCCGTTACCTCGCTTGCCGCCGGTACCAACCCGCAGGCAGTAGCGCTGAATTCGCCCACCAACACGATTTACGTGACCAACTACGGCAGCAATAACGTGACGGTCATCAACGGCCTGACGGACGAGGCAACGGTGGCCGCGGGAACCAACCCGACGGCCGTGGCCGTAAATCCGGTGACCGACCAGATCTTCGTGGCCAACCTCAGCAGCAATAATGTGACCGTGATTGACGCCGCCAACGAAAACGGCACCACGACAATCACCGACCCTAATGCGACGGCGCCCTATGCCATAGCTGTGAATCCAGTGACCAACATGATTTACGTGGCTAACTCAACCAGCAACAACGTGACCGTGATCGAGGGGGCCACCGGCACCGTCATCGCCACGCTGCCTGCTGGAACTCATCCTTCCGCCGTGGCCGTGAACCCAGCGACCAACCAGATTTACGTGGCCAACAACGGCAGCAACAGTGTGACCGTTATAGACGGCGCGACCAACCTCACTTCCACTGTTGCGGTTGGGAGTAGCCCGTCCGCCGTGGCCGTGAATTCCGTAACCAACCAGATTTACGTGGCCAACAGCGGGGAAACAAGCAATAACGTGACGGTGATTGACGGCGTCACCGCCGCCACGAGCACCGTCACCGATTCCCACGCGAGCCAGCCTGGCGCGCTGGCGGTGAATCCGCTAACCAACCTGATTTACGTCGCTAACGGACTTAGTGGCAACGTGACGGTGATCGCCGGCGCTACCAGTGCCCTGAGCGCCTCCTACTACGCCACCATCTCCGCCGGGAACGGACCTCACGCTTTGGCGGTGAATGCGGTGAGCAATAAGATTTACGTGGCCAACCAGCTCGACAACTCCGTGACGGTGATAGATGGACCCACCGGCACGACCAGGACGGTCAAGGACAGTACCGCCGCCGCGCCCTACGCCGTGGCCGTCAACCCTGCGACCAACGACATCTACATCGCGAACTCCAGCAGCAACACTGTTACCGCCATCGCCGAGCAGCAGGTGCTAACCAACCCCATCGTCACGGGGATCACCACGCTCGCCGGTAATGACACCCCGAGTTTGACGCCAACCTTTGGGTTTGAGGCGACCAACAGCGGCACGACGATCATCGACGACTTGCTCTTCCAGGTGGACACCTGGCAAGGGGCTTGGTCAGCCGCCACGCCGACGGAATGTGGAAGTTGCGAAGGGCCATCGTCGCCGGAGATTAAGCGCGGGCTGGCGCCGCAAACCGCCGCCGGTCCCCTGGCCTTTACAGGGACCACCGCCGCGCTCCAGCCCGGACTTCGCACCCTATTCGCCTACTCGACAGACGGCGAAGAGACGAGTTCGACCAACACCGGCGTTCAAAACAGCCCGCTGATCGGCAACATCGCCGCCTATAACTTCTTGGTGGCTGCGCCCGAAGCGTTCATTTCTCCCAACAGCCTCACGTTCTCGAGCCAAGTCGTGGGCACCACCAGCGCCTCGCAGACTGTGACGCTGACAAACAATGGCCTCGCCCCCTTGACGGTCGCAAGTGTCACGACTCTTACCGCCGCTGGATCGAATAGCACGGAGTTTGCCGAAAGTGACAATTGCGTTTCCTCGCGCTCAATTCCCCCCGCCGGCACGTGCGCGATCAATGTGACTTTCACACCTGCTGCCGCCGGTAGCAGGACGGCAACACTGCAAGTAACAGACAATAGCGGCTACATCACTGGGAATCAGCACACGGTAAACCTGACCGGCACGGGCGCCGCTCCGGGAGTAAGCGTCTCGCCCACCACCCTGACCTTTTCCAGCCAGGCCGTGGGCACCAGCAGTCCCTCTCAGCCAGTTACGCTCACCAACTCGGGCTCGGAAGCGCTCAGCATCAGCGGGATCACGACCAGCGGCGACTTCTCCCAAACCAATAACTGCGGCAACAGCCTGGCTGCCGGTTCCGCCTGCACCATCAACGTGACCTTTACCCCCACCGCGGTGGGCGCCAGGACAGCGTCGCTGGTGATCACTGACAACAGCGGCGGCGAGAGTGGCAGCCAGCAGACCATAAACCTGACCGGCACTGCCGTTCAGGCCACCACCAGCACAGAACTTGCGGGTACAACTCCGTGTTGCTTTGGGCTGTCGACAACATTTGCGGCAACCGTTGTTCCGCAGGGTACGGGCACACCAACGGGTTCAGTGACCTTTGATGATGGGACCGTGCCGCTGAGCTGTACCCCTAACCCCGTCACACTGCCTTCATCGGACCAAGCCGCGTGCGCCGTTTCGAGCCTGGCGGTGGGGCCACACTCAATCACCGCGGTCTACAGCGGGGACTCAAATTTCCAGGGCAGTACTTCGAGTGCCTTGACCTTTACGGTGAGCAAGGCGCCGACGACGACTGTGATTACCGCCAACACGCCGAAAGCCTCCGCACTGGGGCAAGCGGTCTCCGTAAGCTTCACCGTGGCAGTGAATGCGCCGGCGAGCGGGACGATCCCGGGCACTGACACGGTGACGGTGACGGACACCACCGGGGCCAGTTGCAGCGCGACGGTGGCGGCGGGGAGTTGCTCGCTGACACCCAAGGCGGCCGGAGCGGATACCTTGACCGCGACCTACAGCGGGGACGCCAACTTCAGCGCCAGCACTTCCGCAGGCGTCGCTCAATCGGTGGGCACAGCGGCGACGACGACCAAGATTACAGCCAACACGCCGAACCCCTCCGTACTGGGGCAATCGGTCTCGGTGAGCTTCACGGTCGCGGTGAACCCGCCGGGGAGCGGGACCATTCCGGGCAGCGAAACGGTGACGGTTGCGGACACCACCGGGGCCAGTTGCAGCGCGACGGTGGCGGCGGGGAATTGCTCGCTGACGCCCAAGGCAGTTGGAGCGGACACCCTGACCGCGACCTACAGCGGGGACGCCAGCTTCAGCGCCAGCAGCTCCGCAGGCGTCGCTCAATCGGTGAGCATGGCGGCGACGACGAGCAAGATTACGGCCAACACGCCGAACCCCTCCGCCCTGGGGCAATCGGTCTCAGTGAGCTTCACAGTGGCGGTGAACCCGCCGGGGAGCGGGACCATTCCGGGCAGTGACACGGTGACGGTGGCGGACACCACCGGGGCCAGTTGCAGCGGGACGGTGGCGGCGGGGAGTTGCTCGCTGACGCCCAAGGCAGCCGGAGCGGACACCTTGACCGCGACCTACGGCGGGGACACCAGCTTCAGGGGCAGCACTTCCGCAGGTGTCGCTCAAACGGTGAACACGGTGGCGGCGACGACGACCAAGATCACATCCAACACGCCGAACCCCTCCGTACTCGGGCAATCGGTCGCGGTGAGCTTCACGGTCGCGGTGAACCCGCCGGCGAGCGGGACGATCCCGGGCACTGACACGGTGACGGTGACGGACACCACCGGGGCCAGTTGCAGCGGGACGGTGGCGGCGGGGAATTGCTCGCTGACGCCCAAGGCAGCGGGAGCGGACACCCTGACCGCGACCTACAGCGGGGACGCCAACTTCAGCGCCAGCACTTCGGCAGGCGTCGCTCAAACGGTGAACACGGCGGCGACGACCACGACCAAGATTACAGCTAACACGCCGAACCCCTCCACACTGGGGCAATCGGTCTCAGTGAGCTTCACGGTCGCGGTGAACCCTCCGGCGAGCGGGACGATCCCGGGCACTGACACGGTGACGGTGACGGACACCACCGGGGCCAGTTGCAGCGCGACGGTGGCGGCGGGGAGTTGCTCGCTGACGCCTAAGGCAGCGGGAGCAGACACCCTGACGGCCACTTACAACGGAGACTCGAACTTCCAAGGCAGCGCCTCACAGCCTGTCGCGCAGACGGTGAACCTGGCGGCACCCAGTCTTACCTCCATCACCCCCAACTCGGGGGCGCAAGGGGCGAGTGTTAACGTAACCCTGGCGGGCGCCAACTTCGTGGTAGGCGCCACCCAGATCAGCGATAGCAATCCTGGCGTGACGGTCAGCAATCAGAGTGTGGTGAGCGCCACCCAGATGACAGCCACATTCGCCATCGCCGCCGCGGCGTCCCCAGGGGCCACGAATGCGACCGTGACCACGGCGGGCGGCGCCAGCAACGCGGTCGCCTTCACGATCGTAACGGCGGGTCTCTCAGGCGTAAGCGTGACCGGTTTCTCGGGCCAGCCTTCGTCCACGGGGCAGTATCCCGTCGCTGTATCCCTCAGCTCGCCGGCCGCAGCGCAGGTGACTGGAATGCTGAGTCTCAGCTTCAGTCCCGCCAGCACCGTGAAAGATTGGAACTCGAACTACACCAACGCGCAGTTCGCTGCCGGTTGCGGTAACGCCACGGCTGGTGAGCCTCCCCCTAATCCTTGCACCGCGACTTTCACCGTTGCCCAAAACGCCAGCAGTGCTTCGCTGCCCGTCCAGGTCGGCACGGTGGCCGGAACTATTACGGTGACACTGACACAATTAAGCGCCAACGGCTCGTCCGTGCTCCCTTCGCCTCCTCCCAGCACCAGCGTGACGGTGGCTCCGGCTCCGCCCGCCATCACCGCCGGTTCGGTAGTGATTATCCCCACTGCGACGGGGTTCAACGTGCAGTTGGATGCTGCTTCCAATACGCGCGACCTTCAGAGCGCCACGTTCAATTTCGCCGGCACGGGGCTTACGGGGACTACGCTGTTTCCCGATCTGGCGTTGGAAACTGCCGCCAGCAGTTATTTTGCGGCGACAAGTTCTTTGCCGAACGGGGGGGGCTTCCAATTGACCGTACCCTTCACCTACAGTGGCGCTGCGAGTGTCTTGGACGGCACTACCGTCACCGTCACACTCGAGAATTCCGCAGGGACTTCCGCCCAAGTAAGCGGAGGGACTTCTCCTTAATCTGCGCAAATCCGGTTGCCTGATAGTAGAATGTGAATTCCCAATAGCAAGGAGGATTCCATGTCCTTCCCCATCAGATTGTTCGTGATCTTCTTACTCTCGCCGCTATGCTGGGGCCAGCAGCCTCCTTCGGAGTTGAAAGCTCGAACGCTTTTTTATCGAGAAAACCCCGATAACGATCGCCTGCCCAAGACCTCCGGAACGAAGCCCGGGAAAGACAAGAAATCTGACGCCTCGAAGCGTACTGCCGTCAGCGGGACGGCTCGCACGCCGGGGCCCTCTGGATCGGAACCAAATGACACCAGCGCCGGCCCTCCAAAAGGGACGGGCGTGGGCGATACTGAGGCAAAGGACTCCGGAGCACCGGCGACGCCGGAGGTTCAAAACCTCGGGCTTCGCTACAATCTGGTGCTGGTCGATCATGCCAGCAACAAGGTCATCGAGTCTGTGTCTCCAACCCACAACTTCCAAGAGGGTGATTGTGTGGCTATCGAGCTGATGCCTAATCGTTCCGGCTATCTCTACGTCCTCGAGCAGGGATCCAGCGGCAAGTGGATTTCTCTTTTCCCCAACCCCAAACTGCCGGAGGAGTCGAACAAGGTCGCGGCTTGGGCTGCCGTCCGGGTGCCCCAGGGCGGGTTTTTTAGGATCAAACCGCCCAAAGGCGAGGAGCGGGTTTTTGTGATTCTCACCCGTAACCCTGCAAACGTTTATGAGTTGCAGGAGTCCATTCGTAAAGAGAATGGCGGAGCACCGAGTTCGCTTCTGGCGGAGAACATAGACCGGATCAGGGGCGAGTCGGAGAAGAGGCTGCAGACCCGGGACTTGGAGGTCGACACCGTGGATCAGCCTCAAACTGCGGGCGAGCGTCCTTACTCTGTCTATGTCACGAACGTATCCGACGTTGCTTCGGATGAACTTTCAATAGGATTCCAGATCAAGCACAATTGACTTCCATGAAAACACTTTTGAGAATAAGCGTCGTTGCGTGTCTGGCTTGCGGGTGTCCACTGAACGCCCTGCCGCAGGACACTTCTGCCGAAGGTGCGGAGAACGTCTTCCAAGTCGGTCTCGAGCAGAAGCGAGAGGGCCATTGGCGGCGGGTGGGTTCGCAGACCGTCTTCCATGAAGGAGACGAAGTGAGATTTCACTTCAGGACATCTCTGAGCGGCTATCTCTATGTCCTCAATTTGAGCAGCGATGGTCAAAGCGCCTGGCTTTTCCCGCATGCCGAGCGAGGAGAAAGAAGCCGCGTGGAGCCAGGTTCTGAATATCTGGTGCCCGGTTCGAAGGGCGAGTTTGTGGTGGCAGGCAAGCCCGGATTCGACATAACCTACTGGATCGAGAGCCCGGTTCCCATCGACCTCAGCGAAGTGGAAGGGCCCGCGCCCGGCAGCCAGCCGAACGCCCTCGTGCCACGCTGCCGCAAGGAGGTCTTGCAGGCGCGCGGTCTCTGTGAAGACGAGCGCGCCGGACCGCAGCCTTTGACCTCCCCGGAGCACTCGCCCGTGCACTTGCCTGACAACACCACGCTCGTGGCGCGCGACTTGAAGTTTCACAGTGAAGCAGGGTCAACCAGCATCTCGGCTCCGAAGACGGATGGGGGTGTGATTGTCTATGAGTTCCGCATTGCGCACAATTAGCCTTCTCCTGGTGGTGGTCAGTGCCGCGCTCGCTGCTCAGCAGGCGCCGCCCGGACAGAAGCCTGAGGACCTCAATAAGCGCGACCTGGAACTCGACAGGCCCACGGCGGAGCCGGAGTCCGTTCGGACTCCCGTTATCCCGCGCGGTTATGCGGTGGTTATCGGCATCGCCGCCTATCAGAATCTCGCCGCGTCGGACAACCTGCAATTCCCGGAAAGCGATGCGCAGGCCATTCAGCGCGTTCTCATCAGCAAGGAAGCGGGAGCGTTTCCGCCCGAAAACGTTCACATGCTGCTGGGAAAACAAGCCACCCTTCAGAACATCCGGCACGAGCTCGAGGAGTGGTTGCCGGGTCAGGCTCAGGACACAGATCGCGTCGTCGTCTATTTCGCGGGGCACGGATACGTCACCGGGGGTCGCGGCTACCTCGCTCCTTGCGATGTGGACCCCGCCCACCCCGAAACCACGGGCTACCCAATGGCGTTGTTGGGCCAAGTCCTTACCCAAAAAGTGAAGGCAAGGTGGAAGGTGCTGCTGACGGATGCCTGCCACTCCGGCAGAATCACCGGCGAAACCTCGGATGAGGCCGTCAACGCACAGCTTGGCCAGATGCCCAGCGGCTTTCTGAATCTGACGGCTACGGGAGCGCGAGAGAGGAGTTTCGAGGACCCCAGCCTTTCGACGGGGTTCGGGGTGTTTACTTATTTCGTCGTTCAGGCCCTTCAAGGTTCCGCCGATCCGGCGCAATGCCATGGGGTGGTAACCGCCGAAGATTTCGTGACCTATGTTCGAAGCCAGGTGAGCAACTATGTGAAGATGAGAACGCAGGGCGAGTCCCAGACTCCCAGCGATCACGAGCATGATTACGACAACAACATGATCCTGGCGGTTGACCCGGCGTGCAGGAATCCCGGTTTGCCCCGCGTCGCGCCGCTGGGCGGCATCGTCATCCAGGCCAACATGGATGGGGTCCAGGTATACCTCGACGATAAACTGGTCGGGACGGTCAGCAAAGCCAAGCCTCTGCCTTTGCCGGGCTTGTCGACCGGAATGCACACGGTGCAAGGGGTGAGAGAAGGATATCTGCCCGTCACCAAGCAGGTCATGGTGGTGCCGGGTCAGCAGCAGTCGATAACCCTGCGCATTCAGTACCCCCGCGTCTACAAGCCCGCGGCGATGGACTTTGTAGACCGCGGCAAGAAACTTCTCTTCAAACAATCCTCGACCATCAATCCCCTGATTGTCTTCAACCCGAAGTCGCTCGGTAGTGAGTCGGGCCACCAGACCGAAGCCGATTTGAAGAAGGCGCGTGGTCTTTTTGAGGAGGCTCTGAAAGAAGATCCCAACTACCCCGAGGCCGCCTACGATCTGGCTTTAACTTGCCAACTGCTTTCGGATACGCCGGCGATGCTTGACGCCTTTCGCCGGGCGGTGAAGCTGGATCCCACCTACGTGGAGGCGCAGGTGCAGTTTGCCGGCGCGCTCATCGAGGAAGGGGACCCTGACGAGGCGATCCGGCAACTCGAACTCGCCATGGCCATCGACTCCCGGAACGATGTGGCGTACTCGCACCTTGCGCGGGCCTATCTGGACAAGGGCGTATGGGACCGCGCCTGCGATAACGCCAAGAAAGCTATTGCGATTAACCCCGCGAACTACGAAGCCTACCTCTGGCTTGCCGATGCCACCCGCCACACCGCGGCGGAAAGCGATCCATCGCGCCGCAGAGAGATTTACGTTCAGGCGGTGGATACCTACGACAGCTTCGTTTCGCAGACGAATTTCGTAGCCCCGCTGCATGCGCGACTCGAGAAATACTTCATAGGCCTGGGCGCCGGCTACACTTCCCATGCCGACCGGCAGGCTTCTTACGCCTATCAGCGCAGCCTGGCATTCATCGGCCTCTGTGATTGTGAGGACAAGCTCGGGAATCTGGAACGCGCCGGCAATTTCTGTATGCGGGCTATTAAGTACGACTCCGGCGACGCTTATGCCTACTTTTTCCTGGCGAACGTCTATCGGGACAGGTACAACCAAACGCTGGATTGCGACGATCTGCGAGGGGCGAGAGCCAACTACCTCAAGACCACCGAAATCAATCCCAACCTGGATGTGGTGTCCGCGAATGCGCAGGAGTATGTCAAACAAATCGACAAGCGGTGGACGTCGCTGGGCTGTAAGTGAGACCGGTACGCACAGGGCCATCAATTTACAAGCGAAACTATGATGAGGACGGTATTACTGGGAATTGCAGAATTAAGTGACATAACCCCCTCACTCCCCTGCCCCTCTCCCCCAAGGGGGCGAGGGGAGAAATAAATCGCATTTATGCCCTCGTCCCCTTGGGGAAGAGCGGAGATATAACTCGAATTTATGCCCTCTCCCCCAAGGAGGCGAGGAGAGAAATAACTCGAATCTATGCCCTCGCCCCCTTGGGGGAGAGGGCGGCGCGGAGCGCCGGGTGAGGGGGTTCGTTCGTCACTGCATTGTGTAACGCTCGGTAGGGCACGTCAGGGGCGGGCATCTTTGGCGCAGCGGAAGCCGATGTCCGGTTTGTGGGCTCGTGCCGGTATGGGGCTCGAATCCCAGATGAGTACCTCCGGCTTGGCCACAAATTTGAAGCTCCCGCCTCGAGTCTGGTAAAAAGGTTCCGTGGGGGACAAGGGCGGTTTGAGGTCTCCAAATGCGTTTTTCCGGTAATATTCGAAGTCGGAACCCGTGGGAGCTTCGTCCCGGGTATTGACCCATTCCCAGGCGTTTCCCAGCATGTTCAACGCTCCGTAAATGCTGCTGCCGGAGTCGTAGGCGGTTGCGGACGCCAGCGCGGCCGATTTAGCTGCAGGCTCATTTTTTGGAATGTTGGCGCGCGTATAATCCAGGACGTTGCCCCAGGGGTAAATGCGTCCGTCAGTGCCACGGGCTGCCTTCTCCCATTCGCCGGCGGAAGGAAGTCGCTTTCCCGCCCAGCCGCAGAATGCTTGGGCATCGTCGAAGGTGACGTTCACAACCGGGTTATCACGCGGCATTTGCGCCGTGCCTGGTGGCGCCTTGTGCTGCGTAGCCTGGCAGAACTCGAGGAAGTGTTGATTGGTCACTTCCGTCCTGTCGATATAAAAACCTGGGAGGTTGACCGGCCGGAGGTCCTTCCCAAGCCGAGCTTCGCCGCCCTCGACGAGCACCATGTCGCCGCTCGCCAATGTCAAAGAGGGAGAGAGGGAAGGATTCGTGCCTTTGGACGTTCCTTCGGCGCCTGCGATTCGAGGCCCGGGTTGGCGGTCCACGCGGGGCGTGCGTAGCATAATGACTAAAACCACGATCAATGCGGCCGCCAGAACCGCCCCGCCCGCCAAATACCAGCCCCGGCGGCTTATGATCGGAGCCTGTGGCTGGACCAGATCCACGGGTTTGCCCGGGGCCGCAGGCGCAACCTCAGCCGAAGACGTGGGGGCAGGCAGCGTGACGGTTGGCAGCGGCACAGGCGCCGCTGCCAGTTGGGAGACCGCGCCTTGGGCTACGGCCTGGCCGCCGGCCGAGGCAGACGCCGACTCGCCCAGGACGCCGAGCAACGCCGCTCGAAATTCCTCCGCGCTCTGGAAACGCATTGCAGGGTCTTTCTCGAGCGCACGCAGAATAATGTCGTTGAGTGCCGGCGGCGTATCGCGGGCCACTTGGCAAGGCGGGGTGGGCGGAGTTTGGACGTGTGCAGACATCACGTTATATATGCTCTCGTCCCGGAACGGCGGAACTCCTGTCACCAGCTTGTAAAGAGAAGCCCCGACCGAATAAAGGTCCGACCGGCCGTCCACCTCGATTCCCTTCACTTGCTCCGGAGACATATAGTAAGGAGACCCCATGGTGATGCCCGTCATGGTCAGTTTGCCGGAAGCAGGGGACTTGGCGAGCCCGAAATCCATGATCTTAATGAACCCTTGGTTCGTGAGCATCAGGTTGCCGGGCTTGATGTCCCGGTGAATCACTCCCTTTTCGTGAGCATAACCGAGCCCCGCCAGCGCCTGGCTGATGTAGTTGATGGCGTCTCGCGGCCCAAGTGGACCGAGCATTGAGAGGTCGTCGAGCGTTACACCCTCCACGAACTCCATGATCATCACAAGCTGGTTCTTAACCCGCAGAGCGTTGTACAACGCCGCAATCCCGGGATGATTGAGGCCGGCCAGGACCTTGATTTCGCGCACGAACCGATCGGTAAGGGAGGGGTCATCGGCCAAATTGGACTGCACCACTTTCATCGCCTCAACGCGATCCGTAATCAGGTTCCGTACCTTGTAGACCTTGCCCATCGCCCCGGCGCCCAGCACGCCAATCACCTCGTAACCTTCGACCTTGTCTCCAATTTCGAAAGGCACTATCCGTCTCCGTTTAACACTTCGTGTGATTGCCGTGACAACAGCTCCCCTCCTCACTGAAGAGGGGTTAGGGGGTGGTGGCGTTCGCTTATGTCAACCACCCCAAGGCCCCTTTTTAACTGAGGAGGGGAATCATTTGCTCAAACTCTGCCTATGCATCATAGTCTTCACCGAAAACCAGTGCAACCGTCCAGTAGAACTGCGAGCAGGGACATTAATTCCCCTCTTCCCTCTCCCCGGGGAGAGGGAAGAGGGGAAGGGGTGATAGGGTGAGGGGTTGGTCGCGGCGCGAACTCTCAGGGCAGGACGCCGATTCTTTCGTCAACCACCGCCGGCCCCCCGCGCCCCCGGACGACGACTGACATTACTCTCGACTCTCGACTCTCAACTCTCGACTACTCTTCCCTGATCAGGCCCGGGTCTTCGGGATTCAGGCGGTACGTCGAGTAGACGACGATGCTGAAGGGTGGGATGCGGTCGGACAGATCCTTGCTGACTTCGAGCGTGCGCTCCGGCCGGAGTTTCACCTCCGCCTTATCCTCCGAATCTTTGCTGAGCGAGTAGCGCACTAGCCGCAGCGGAGCGGGCAGGCGCTCGAGTTCGATGGCGGCGTCGGCGGCCCGATGGCTTTCGTTCACCACCAGCAGCGTCAGGTTGCCTTTCGGCGTGCGCAGGGCGGTGGCCACCAGCTTGCGATCCCTCCCCTCAAAGGGCGCCTCGACGCGGGTGGCGAGCACGCTCGAATGCTTGGGCAGGAAGCGCGAAAGCATGGCGAACTGGTAGTAGGCGTTGGGTTGAGGCGGGAAGGCATCGAGCAGCCGGTTGCGGTCGATGTCCCAGGTGCGCACCAATTGCCACTGGCCGTCCAGATCCCCGCGGTTTGTGAAGCTCCAGCGATTGAATCCGTCCACCCCGGCATTGATCCCGCGCACCACCAGAGAAGCGTTCTTCAAGCCGGATTGATAGCAGGCCGGCGCCGCATCCTCGTGGCCCCAGCCGAACGCCATGGTGCCGAATTCTGAAAGGAAGAACGGTTTGTTCCGGGCGTGAGCCCAGGCGGCCCAGTGGGCCAGGCGCTTCTCGGCCTCAGTGAGGTTGTAGCTGCCGTCCATGGAGTCCATCACGGCGTTGTAGGAGTGCAGGTCGTAGGCGCCGATATAGGCGTCGAAGTCCACTTCGGCAGGCTGGAGGTCCGGCAGATCGGTCCAGTCCGGCCCGGATATAGGCAAAGTCAGACCGCGGCGATCGAACTCCTCCCGAGCCGCCTTCAAACCCGGGGTGAACGGAACCGACTTCATATTGGAGTCTTGCCACCAGGAGAAACCGTCGTGGCCCGGTTCGTTCTCGACCGACACCCAGCGGATGCACTTATACCCCTTCACCTGGACCAAATGGTGAACCAGTTCCCCAAGTCCCTGGGCCCAGTCCGGGATCGAATAAGGCGCGCTGCGGAGCCGCTTGACGGCGTCTTCCGCATTGCCGGGATAGGCGTTCCAGGCAACGTCCGCCCACATCTGCTGGAGGAAAACGTCCACGCCCCGGCGGTCAGCCCAATCCAGGATGCGATACAACACCTGCATCTCCGGGTTGTCCCAGTCGAAGACGCCGCGCCCCGGTTCATAGATGCGTTGTTCAAGCTCGACGCGGCACCAATCCATGCCGAGCCATTCCGCATGTTTGAACAACTCCTGCCAGTGCCGCTCGTCGGCGGAGTCCGGATTGCCGCCCCAGGCGCTCCCCGACCAGGAATCACCACCTGCTTTCCTGCCCGGCAATTCCGCCGAGATGACGTGAAAGGAGGCGCCGATCCCGCCGCGCATGGTGCGGACCGGAGTGTCGGCCGCTACGTGGATGCGTACTTGCACGGGCTGTTGAGCCCAACCAATAGTGGTACAGAGACAAAGCAGATAAATGCAGCGCATGGTTCACCTTCGGCCGCGCCTTACGGGAGATTTGGCGACACCTCGCCGCACGGCCGCAGGGATTGTACCTGAACTTCCAGGCGCAGGCAAAGCCTCCGGCGCTGCCCGTCCGCACTTTTCTCTTGACACGCGGGCCAATATAGGCTAGAATAGTGCGGTGGGATTGGCAGGAGAATGGGCTCTAGCGGATACGTTACACTGCGAGGTCTTGATCTGTGACGCCTGGTGCTTCGACGCTTCAGCTTCCATCTCTGGCCCTCAGGCACGGCCGAGGTGGGGTTTTAATGCCTGAAGTGCAGACGACTTTTCGAATTCTCAACGAACGAACCGGGAATGTCTATGAAAACAAAGCACAAGGTCAAAATGTCAATTCGTCACTCGAGCAGCCGACCGCTGAACTTAGAACTCTCAACTCTCGACTCTCGACTCTCGACTCTCGACTTTTCAACGAACGAACCGGGAATGTCTATGAAAACAGAGCACAAGGTCAAAATGTCAACTGGACACTCCAGCAACCGACGGCTGGACTTAGAACTCTCAACTCTCAACTCTCGACTCTCAACTCTCGACTCTCAGAGGGACTCAACCGCCAAAACGCGAATGGTATAATAGGCGCGGATTGTGACTTGCCGGGGTTTAGGGAACTATGCCTCCACCAGAGCGCCAGGGGCGTATCCGATTCGAGTCCTTCGATCTGGACCTTCGGACGCGCGAGCTTCGCAAGGACGGCCGTCTGATCAAGCTTCAAGACCAGCCGGGAAGGCTATTGGCGCTGCTGGCCTGCCGCGCCGGGGAATTGGTGACCCGGGAGGAAATCGAGAAGGCGTTGTGGAGCAAGGACGAGTTCGTCGAGTTCGAACACGCCGTCAATACGGCCATGCGGAAGATTCGCGTGGCGCTCGGAGACGACCTGGAACGGCCGCGCTTCATCGAAACGCTTCCGCGCAAGGGTTACCGATTCATTGCTGAGGTGGAATCCCTGCCGGCCGGCCAGCCGTGCGACCAGGCCCCAGAGCGGCCCCGCCCGGCTGCACGGGAAGCGGGCGACGGGAGGGCAAGCCGGAGCGGCATGGAAGGCCAAAGGTCAGCGAATGATGCCCTAGCCGAGAATGCTGAACCTGCCGAAGGCGCGTCGGAAGCCGCCGCCTCACCGGGCTCGGGTTTGAACGGCACAGCCGAGGCAGCCTCCCAGGCCGATTTCAGCCTGCCGAGGCCGCTCGCTCGTTTGCTGTTTCTGACCGTGCAAGGCGGCTACCTGGCGATGTATTGTGCCGCGCTCTATCGAGAGGAGTCTCTGAAAGCGGTGCTCGGGCAGGCTTTCTCAGTTCGCACCGCGATGGTGGCGCCGCTGATTCTGATTGTTGCGATGTGCGGCATCGCCGTGCGCCTGTATCTCGTTTCGTCGGTGGGACTCAATCATCCGGCGGCGGGGGCCAAGTTTCGGCGGCTGTTCCCGGCTCTCTTCGTTCTCGACACGCTTTGGGCTGTAGCGCCGCTGCTGCTGGTGCGCCAGATCGGCTACGGACTGGCGCTGGGTGCGATTGCGCCCCTGGCGTATCTGCCCTTCTGCCAGCGCACCCTGATGGAACGCATCTATTCAAGCCGGTAGAGCGTGGGGAGGCTGCAAGGGGGGGTGTCGGTGCGAAGTGGCCCCTCACCCGTCCCGCGACGGCTGAAGAAAACGCCGTCGTGGGACGCCCTCTCCCCAGGGAGAGGGCTGGGCGGTCGAGGGAGAGGGACGGGCAATCGGGCGGGAGGGTCGCTGCGGCGATGTGATTCATCATGCCATCTCAAACCTTGAAGGGAATCACTTGGGGGCACAGTCGCGGCCTGCTGCCCATGGTGGCGACCGCACAGCGCTTTTCTGAAATCCATCCCGGCACGGAGATCACGTGGGTAAAGCGGACGCTCGAGGAGTTCGGCCATCATCCCCTCGCCCAACTGGCGGAGAAGTTCGATTTGCTGGTCATCGACCACCCCTTCATGGGACACGCCGCCAGGCACCGGCTGCTGGTTCCGCTCGACGAATTCCTCAGCGCCGAGTTCCTTGCCGAGCAGGCGAGGAATTCGGTGGGCGAGTCCCACTCGAGCTACACATACGATGGCCATCATTGGGCCCTGGCGATTGATGCCGCGGCGCCGGTGAGTTGTTGGCGGCCGGATTTACTCGAACAAATGCGCCTTGCCGTGCCGGAGAATTGGGAAGACCTGCTGGAGCTAGCCCGGCGTGGCCTGGTAGCCTTACCCTCCCTTGCCGTCGACAGCTTGATGCACTTTTACATGCTCTGTTGTGGGCTGGAGGAGCCTCCCTTCGCCGGCTCCGAGATCCTGGTGCATCCCGAAATCGGGGCCAGCGCGCTGACCATGCTGCGTGAACTGGTGAGCTTGTGCTCCCCGGAAATTCTGCGGTGGAATCCGATCGACGCTTACGAGGCGATGTCGAGCCGCGACGATCTTGTTTATTGCCCCTTCGCCTTTGGGTATTCCAATTACGCCCGCCCGGGGTATGGCGCCAAGCCACTGGAATTTGGCGACCTGCCTCGCATGGCTCGCGGCGCCAGGGGCCAATCAACGCTGGGCGGCGCCGGCCTGGCGATATCCGCCTTCTGCCGGCACCGCGATGCGGCTTTGGCCTACGCCCGCTTCGTCGCCTCCGCGGATTGCCAACGGGCTCTTTACGTTCAGAACGGCGGCCAACCCGGACATCGCGCGGCCTGGACAGATCCCGAAGCCAACCGTCTTACCAACCAATTCTTCCTGAACACTTTGCCGGCGCTCGACCGCGCCTTTCTGCGCCCCCGCTACGACGGATACGTTGGCTTCCAGGAGGCCGCCGGGCCGGTGGTTCACGACTTCCTCGAACGCGGCGGCGACCCGGAGTTCACAATCCGGGAATTGCAGGCGCTTTATCGGTCATCGCGAAAGGTTTAAACGGAAAGGGGACGAAAAAGCAATCGCTGTCATTCTGAGCGAAGCGTGGGCCGCTGTCATCCTGAGCGAAGCGAAGGATCTCCGCAGTTGTTTCCCCGTCGAACGATTCAAGAACAACCGCCGAGATCCTTCGCTTCGCTCAGGATGACAGTTTGCGCATTGTTCCGTATCTTGGGAGACTTTCAGGCAGGCGGAGCGGCCGCGCCAGACCACCGTGAATCAGCTTGCACGCCCTCCGTTGCGGCGGAGCCACTTACCTACGATGTCAATCAAAGCATCCAGCTTGCCGGTGATCCCGGCCGGGTTCTGCTCTGTTTGGGCGCGGAACTTCTCACTGACGGCTCGCCACTTTTGTAGCTCGCGCACGTCGCT
>Ga0187781_10000603_pt1 | contig 25931 bp, 27 predicted proteins | sample 0715_SJ02_MP02_2_FD_132447 | JGI IMG/M metagenome (GOLD analysis project Ga0187781, IMG submission 132447) | Tropical peat soil microbial communities from peatlands in Department of Meta, Colombia - 0715_SJ02_MP02_20_MG | ecosystem: Environmental > Terrestrial > Soil > Wetlands > Peat | place... | reverse complement strand
GTAGTTTGCCGCAATCCGCTGTTGCAGATAGTCATGCGCTGTGATCGGCGCGTATGTCTTGCCCGGGCCTTGGATCAGCGCGTCCTTGTTGGCTTGGCAGAAGAACGGCAGCGAATAGCGCGGGCCGAGATATTCGTCCGCTCGCGGCATGCGTACGCGGTGCAGCGTCGATTGAAGCCTGTCGTCGCTCCAGCGCATCAGCATGTCGCCGATATTGCAGGTGACGACGCCGGGCAGGGGCTCGACGTCCGTCCAGGCGAGCTCGGCGGATTCTTTTCCCGGGCAAAGCTGCAGGCCGCCCTCGCCGGTGCGCTGATGCAGGAGCGTGAGGCAATCAAAATCGGTGTGTGCGCCCGCCCGCCAGCCGGTGAAGTCGGCCGGCTTCGCATTGGTCATGGGGAGATAATGCAGAAGCCGCAGCGTGCTCTGATAATCGGCCGACTGCGGGTCGTGACACTCGGTGAAGAAGTCCGGCTTGAAGCCGAGCTTGAGCGCAAAGCAGGAGAGCACCTTCATGCCCAGCGCCCAGTTGGCGCGCTCGAAAGCGAGCATCACCACCTTGAAGCCCGGCAGTTCGTCTCCGGTCGGCCACAGCTTGGTCATGCGCGGCAGCGTGATCTGATAGGATTCCTTCTGATCGGGCGTTCCGGTCGAAGGCCGCACCTGGGTCTTGTATTCCCAGCCGGCATTGGTGCCCTTGACGAGCGGATATTGCGCTTTGATCTCGTGCGGAAGCGTGAAGAAGCGCTCGGTCATGGCGAAGGCTTCGTCGATCTGTTCCTGCGGAATGCCATGATTGACGAGCTGGAAGAAGCCGATGTCCGTCGATGCCTGCCAGAGCTGGTCGGCGATCTCGGCCTTGCGGGTCTCGAAGGCGCTCATGTCGATGCGCGGCACGTTGCGGACCTTGGTGGCGCCAACGCCGCCGAAAGTCTGTTCCTTGTTGAGCTCATCGAGAGCATAAGATGCGGTGTTGTTCGCTGTCATAAAGCGTCTCCATCGATACCGGCGCTTGCCGAGTCCAGACGAGGCAAGGAACGATCGGGGCGCGGCGTTCGGACAGTGGCCGCGGTCAGTGCGCCAAGGGTTCTTTGCAGGGGAAAGCGCGTCAATGCCGGGCTCCAGAACGAATGGATCGTCTTTGCCGAGCAATGTCCCGGGCCCTTTCGTGCAGTGACTAGGCCCTGACCGCTTCTACTCGCAACCACTGAAACAAACGCCGCGCGGATAGGCAAGCAAATAAGTTAGGCAGTCCGCCGCTGGTCGTGTTTGTGATAGATAGCGATCGGCGGAGGGGAGATGCATGGCCACATCCATCACGATCTACGGGATCAAGAACTGCGACACGATGAAGAAGGCCCGCGCCTGGCTGGAGAAACGCGGCGTCAACTATGTCTTCCATGACTACAAGACTGCCGGAATCGAGCGCGAACGGCTGGAGCAATGGTGCAAGAAAGTCGGTTGGGAGACGCTGCTCAACCGTGCCGGCGCCACATTCCGCAAGCTGCCGGAAAGTGAAAAGCAAGGCCTCGATGCGCGCAAGGCGGTGCAACTGATGCTGGAGCAGCCGTCGATGATCAAACGCCCCGTTCTCGAACTCGGCGGCGGCAAGCTCCTGGTTGGATTTGCGCCGGAGAATTACCGGGCGATGATCGCCGCGACAGGATGATGCGATCTATTGCTTGATGTCTGTCCGGTCAAACAGCGCCATCAGCGTGCCGTTCATGGTCGCGACCAGCCGCTCGTCGGCGTCGTTTTCGACGGCGAAGGCCCGCCCATCGCAGACTGTCAGCGTTCGGCCCGGCTTCACCACGTGGGCTCGAAACAGGAAGCGCTCGCCTTTGGCCGGCGCCAGCAGATTGGTCTTGAACTCGACGGTCAGCACTGCCGCATCGGCCGGCATCAGCGAGAAGGCGGCATAGCCGCAGGCGCTGTCCAGCACCGTCGCCATAATGCCCGCATGGATGAAACCGTGCTGCTGGGTGAAGGCGGCTTCGAATGGCATTGCCAGCTCGATTTCGCCCGGAGCGAGCCCGATGATTTCGACGCCAAGCGTCTGCATGGTGCGCTGGCGGGCAAAGCTCGCGCGCACGCGCTCGGCGAAATGCGGATCCTTCGGCTGAAACGTCATCGGGGACTATTCCATCTCAATCTAGTTCACATATGAACTATAGCTTCCTGCGGCCGGTCAAGAGGTTTCGACAAGGGTCCGCTAAATTTATTCACAGGTGAAGTTGTTTGCGGTATGCTGCCGATATGTCGCCGAGGCCGCACCGTCTCATCTACAAGCTTTCGCTGGCGCAGCACCGGCTGCTCAAGAGCGCCGATCAGGCCTTTAGAGAGACGGGCGGCATCAGCACGACGCAGCTTGGAGTCTTGTTTTTTCTGCAGAAAAGCCCCGGTGCACTGCTCAAGGACGTGAGCGGCGCGCTTGGCGTCAACGCGTCGGCCATCACCGCGCTGATCGGGCGCATGGAGGAGGCCGGGCTGGTGCGGCGGCAGCCGTCAAACGACGATCAGCGGGCTATTCATCTCTTTGCCACGACCAGCGGGCTCGCCAGGGCGGCGGCAGCGCGGCCGGCGCTCGGTCGTCTCAATGTCCGTCTCACGGACGGCTTCAGCGAGCGCGAGATTGCGACGGTCGCACGGTTTCTCGATGCGATCGTCGAGCGTTTTTGAGGCGATGCAAACGGCAGCACGGCCGCCGCAACGGCCTGACGAGAACAGGCGCCAGTCTCGATCTAGGCCTTGTGCTTGAGGCTGTGCATGAAGGCCTTTTCCTCGGGCTGCAGATAGACGATCTCGGTGAGGGCGCCGATCATGCCGGTCGTATCGAAATAGGCGAACCGCGTCTCGTTGTGGCGGCCGCCCTGTACGAGCGCAAAGCCGTTGGCCTCCATGTCCCTGACGCCCTTGCTGTAATCGGGAACTTCGATCCCGTAATGGTGCATGCCGCCTTGCGGATTATGGTCAAGAAATTTCGAATAGGTGCTCAATCCGGCGATGGGCTGAATGAGTTCGACCTGCGTGTCGCCGCACCAGCCGAAGGCGAGATGAAGCCGAAGCGGCGCCGGCTTGCCCAGATAGGTTTCGTCCTGAAGTTCCGGTTTTTCGATGAACAGAAACCCGGGCACGCCGAGCTTGTCCTTGAAAAAGGCCATGCCCTTGTGAATGTCGGGCACGACAAATCCGATCTGAAAGACATTTTGGGCCAATGTGGACGCCATTTCTTCCCCCTGCGTGATGATGACTGCGACCGCCGCGCCATCCGTCTATCGTGCGATGATATAGGCTTGAGATAGGGTCGCAATCCGCCGTATCCGGTGCGCGCTCGATCAAGACGAGGCGGGGCGGTCATCGTCCGGCAAAAGCTTGCATTGTCACGATCGCTCAGCCGATCTTAAGCAAGAAATTCAAAACCATTTTCCCGCCACCTTGAGTCCACGCTTTGCCCGAAGAGGTTCGGTTTTTTCCGATTGGCATGAGCGGGGGCGGCTGTGGGGCGTCCGGCCCAAAAGGTGAAACGTTGCAGGGCGAAGCGGGCATTCGCCCTCTGTCTTGTCTTCGCCGCCGGCGGCGCCTTCTGCGCTGTAGCGGCGACCGCCGCCGACTCCCCGCTCCCCCCAATACCGGTGGCGCCCGTCGCCTCGGCGTCGGCGGCGATCTACACCTGGACCGGCTTCTATATCGGCGGTCATGTTGGCGTCGGCTCCAGCCGTTCCTCCTGGAACGATCCGGTCACTGGCGGAAATGACGTCTTCACCGGCGGCGCGGGCTTTGCCGGCGGCGGTCAGATCGGCGCCAATTATCAGTGGAACGTGCTGGTACTCGGCGTCGAGGGCGATTTCAACTGGGCCGGACTGAAGGGCAACGGCGGCGATTTTCTCGGCGACGCCATCAGTACAGATACGCAATGGACCTCGACCGTCGCCGGCCGCGTCGGCGCGGCCTTCAATCGCCTCTTGATCTACGGCAAGGGCGGTGCCGCTTTTGCGCGCGACCGCAGCACCTTCAGCGATCCCGCCGGCATCAGCGCCAGCAGCGCTTTCACACGAACGGGCTGGACCGCCGGCGTCGGGCTCGAATACGGCATCACCAACAACTGGTCGGCGAAAATCGAGTACGATTATCTGTCGTTCGGCGCACAACCGTTGAATTTCACGACCGCGACGCCGACCACTTATGCGTCGAGCGCCACGCTCAACGTCCAGGAAGTCAAGGCCGGCGTCAACTTCCGCTTCGGCGGGCCGTGATAGCGCACGTGCCCGATCGCGCGAACGGCCGCATTGACAACAGCGCGCTCCTGGTGATGATCCCGGCGCCATGGGGCTTGCTCTCGAAATCCTGGGCTTGATCGTATTTCTCGGCGCGCATGTGTTTGTTTCCATGCGCGGTCACCGCGCCGCCTTGATCGCTAGGCTCGGCGAAGGGCCATACAAGGGCCTGTTCAGTCTTGTCTCGATCATCGGCTTGGTGCTGATCTGCTACGGGTTCGCGCGCTACCGCGCCGAGGGGCTGATACCTGTATGGTACCCGCCGCCATGGACCCGCCATATCGTCGAAGCAGCGATGTGGCCAGCCAGCATCTTGCTGGTCGCCGCTTATCTTCCCGGCCACATCAAGCGCGCACTGAAGCATCCGCTGCTCGTCGCGGTGAAACTCTGGGCGGCGGCGCATTTGTGCACCAATGGCGATCTCGGCGGAATCATTCTGTTTGGTTCGGTGCTGGCATGGGCGGGGTACGACCGTATCAGCCTCAAGCGTCGCACCGATCCCGGGGCGCCGCCGATTCCAGTCGGCGGAACGCGCAACGACATCATCGCGGTCATTGTCGGCACGATCCTTTACGCGGCGCTGGGTCTGCTGTTCCATCCGCTTGTCATCGGGTTGCCGGCTTTTGGCACGCCGGCCCTCGGGCAGTGATTGTTGGTGCGTGATCCATGTCGTTGCATGACCAAAGCCGTCGGCTGACAGCACCCGACATTCGCGCCCGTAAGGGCGGCGAGCCGCTTGTCTGTCTGACCTCCTATCACGCGCATACGGCGCGCATTCTCGACAGCCATTGCGACGTCATCCTGGTCGGGGATTCGCTCGGTATGGTGATGCACGGGCTTGAAAGCACGGTACCCGTCACGCTCGACATGATGATCCTTCAAGGCAACGCAGTGATGCGCGGCTCGAAGCGGGCGCTGGTAGTGGTCGACCTGCCGTTCGGTTCTTACGAGGCTTCGAAGGAGCAAGCCTTTGCCTCGGCCGCACGCGTGCTGAAGGAAACCGGCTGCGGCGCCATCAAGCTCGAAGGCGGTCGGCGCATGGCCGAGACGATTGCGTTTTTGGTCGAGCGTGGCGTGCCGGTCATGGGCCATGTCGGGCTGACGCCGCAGGCGATCAACACCATCGGATCGTTCCGCGCCCAGGGGCGCGATCAGGACGATTGGGCGCCGATCGAAGCGGACGCGGGCGCCGTCGCCGACGCCGGCGCATTCTCCGTCGTGCTGGAGGCGATGGCCGAACCGCTGGCGCGCCGCATCACCACCGAGGTTGCGATCCCGACCATCGGCATTGGCGCGAGCGTCGCCTGCGACGGCCAGATCCTGGTGCTCGAGGATATGCTCGGCCTGTCGCCGCGGGTGCCGAAATTCGTCAAGCGCTTTGGCGACCTGGGGCCTTCGATCGAGCTTGCGGTGAGAAGTTACGCCGAAGACGTGCGGGCGCGTCATTTTCCCGGCCCGGACCACGTCTATCCGATGCGTAAAAGCAAAGGCTAGCAAAGTCACCCAAAAGCGGGTCGGTAAGGGCTTAGTCGGGCACGGCGAACGCCCGCCCGGTAACCCCAATATCCACCAATTGCCGCAGGTGGGGTCTCGGCCTTTGCCTTGCTCGCGCCACACGACTATTCTAGCTGGGCATGGAATATCCAAGGCTAACCGCCGGGAATTCTTGGGTTTTGTCGCTCCTAGGTTCGGAAAAGCTCGCGCGCGGCGGCTAGCCGAGTGCTCGATACTGAGCCGGGGTCAGGTCGGGGCAGGGTGTGACCGATATTTTTCATGAAGTCGACGAAGACGTTCGTCGCGAACAGCTTAAGAAGGTGTGGCAGCGTTACGGCAACTACATCATTGCCGCCTGTCTGCTTCTCGTCGTCGGCATCGCTGGTTGGCGCGGATACGAATGGTTGGAGGCCAAGCGTGCAGCGGAGGCCGGCGCCGCCTTTGAGCAGGCGGTGACGCTTGCGGAATCCGGCAAGACGCAAGAGGCGGAAGCCGCCTTCGCCAAGCTAGCCACCGACGGCACCGCGGGCTACCGCGTGCTGTCGCGCTTGCGCGAAGCGGCCGAACTGGCGCGCTCCGATCCCAAGGCTGCCATCAAAGCTTATGACGAAATCGCCACTGACCGCGCAGCCGGCCAAGTCGTCCAGGACCTTGCCACGTTGCGGGCCGGCTTGCTGCTCGTTGATCAAACATCTTATGCGGATTTGCGCGGCCGGTTGGAGCCGCTGACGGCGCCGGGTCGGGCGTTCCGTTACAGCGCGCGCGAGTTGCTGGCGCTCTCCGCTTGGAAACAGGGCGATGTCGGTGCAGCCAGGCAATGGACGGAAGCGATCATCGGCGATCCGCTGACGCCGGCGGGCGCGCGCAGCCGCGCCGAGGTGTTGAGCCAGCTGATTGCCGCGGGCGGCAAGGGCTAAACGGATGCCGAGCGGGCGACCTCCTTCAGTGATGCGGGCCGGTGCGGCGCTTGCAGTCGTGCTTGCGCTCGCGGCCTGTACGCCGGGCGGTCAATTCGATCCGACTGAAGTGGTCTCGACCGATATTTTCAACACCAAGAAGAAGATTTCCGGCGATCGCGAGCCGCTCTTCCCGCAAGGCGTACCGGGCGCGGAGACCGGCGTTCCGCCCGATCTGGTGAAAGGGTACCAGCCGCCGCCGGAGGCTCCGGCGCTCACCGACAATGGCGCGGAAGCAACCGCCAAAGCGGCAGCCGCCGCGGAAAAACCCAAGCTGAAGCCGAGACCCAAGCCGAAGGTTGCCAAGGCGCCGGCGCAGCAGGCGCAGGATCCGGTTTGGGATCAAAAGGGCGCGGCCCCTGCGGCAGCCGCGGGCCGGCAGCCGGCGCAATCGCCTTGGCCTGCGTCCCAATCCGCTCCGCCTGCGCAAACCAACTGGCCCGCACCGCCTCCGGCCGGTCAATCCTCGCAAGCCGCACCGCAAACCAACTGGCCGGCGCCGCCGACGCGGCAAACACAATAGGCTTGGCGCGCTCAAGCGCGACACGGACCGTATCCATACGGCCGTGTTCGGGATAAAGAGCGCTTGCCGCCGGTCCACGCGCCGTTTCTCGAACGCCGCTGCTGCTGAAGATCTGCATCTGAAAGACTTGTACCCGAAGACTTGCTGAAGACTTTGCACCCTGAAGACTTGCATGTCCTTTACGCTCGCCATTGTCGGCCGGCCCAATGTCGGCAAATCGACGCTTTTCAACCGTCTGGTCGGGGCGCGGCGCGCGCTGGTCGATGACCGGCCCGGGGTGACGCGCGATCGGCGAGAAGGCGAGGGCCAGCTTGGCGATCTCTCCTTCCGGGTGATCGATACCGCGGGCCTGGAGAATGCCGCTCCCGAGAGCCTCTCGGGAAAGATGCAGGCGCAAACGGCGACGGCACTCGCGCAGGCGGACGCGATCCTGTTCCTTGTCGACGCTCGTGCAGGCGCAACACCGGCCGATCGGGCCTTCGCCGACTTGGTGCGCAAATCCGGCAAACCGGCAATTTTGGTTGCCAACAAAAGCGAAGGCCGAGCCGGCGAGGCCGGCGCACTCGAAAGCTATGCGCTCGGCTTGGGCGATCCCGTCGCGATCAGCGCGGAGCATGGGGAAGGACTGGCCGACCTCTACGACGCGCTGCGCGTAGCGCTTCCGCAAGCGACGGCAGAAGGCAGCGAAGAGACAGCGCCAGCAGAGGCCGCTGACAAGCCAATCCGCATTGCTGTGGTCGGGCGTCCCAATACCGGCAAATCCACGCTGATCAACCGCCTGCTCGGCGAGGAGCGGCTGGTGACCGGGCCGGAAGCGGGCATTACGCGCGATGCGATTGCCGTCGATCTCGACTGGCATGGGCGGCACATGCGCATCCACGATACCGCCGGTTTGCGCCGCCGTTCGCGCGTCGAGGAGAAGCTCGAGAAACTCTCAATCGCCGACACCCTCAACGCCATCCGTTTCGCCGAAGTCGTGATTGTCCTCATCGATGCGCAAACGCCGTTCGAAGAGCAGGACACCCGGATTGCCGATCTGGTCGAGCGCGAAGGCCGTGCCATTGTCATCGCCTTCAACAAGGTCGATTTGGTCGAGCGCGAGCCCGGTGCACGCCAGCGGTTGCGCGAAAACGTCGATCGCGTGCTGCCGCAGATCAAGGGCGTCCCGGTGGTCGCGATATCGGCGCGCACGGGGGAGGGGCTCGACCACCTGATGAAATCGGTGATCGAAGCGCACGGCGTCTGGAACCGTCGCGTTCCGACCGCGGCGCTCAACCGCTTTCTGGCGCAGGCGTCGGAGACGCATCCGCCGCCCGCCATTCGCGGCCGACGCATCCGTCTGGATTACATGACGCAGCCGAAATCGCGGCCGCCTACCTTTGTTCTGTTTTCTTCACGCGCCGCGGCCTTACCCGACACCTATCGCCGCTATCTCATCAACGGCCTGCGCGAAGCCTTCGCGCTCCCCGGCACCCCCATCCGGCTTACGCTGCGCGGCAAGGCCAATCCTTATGCCGGGCGAAAGCGGCGCTGATGGACCAGCGCGTGCATCAGAGCGGCGAGAAGATCAGCGCGGCGCGGCGCAAAGCCGCCTTCGTCTTCATCTTTGCCACCGTTCTCCTCGACATGCTCGCCATGGGCGTGGTCATCCCGGTGCTGCCCAAACTCGTGGCCGACTTTGTCGGCGGCGATATGCAGGAAGCCGCGCGGATTTTCGGGCTTTTCGCCACGGCCTGGGCGCTCATGCAGTTTTTGTTCTCTCCGCTGCAAGGGGCCCTGTCCGACAGTTTCGGGCGGCGCCGCGTGATCCTGATTTCCAATTTCGGCGTTGGACTTGACTATGTGTTCATGGCGCTGGCGCCGACGCTCGGCTGGCTGCTCGCCGGCCGCCTGATCTCCGGCATTGCCTCATCCAGCATCGCTACGGCGTATGCTTACGTCGCCGACGTGACGCCGCCGGATCGGCGCGCCGCGCGCTTCGGCTTGCTTGGCGCAGCGTTTGGCGCCGGATTTGTTCTCGGGCCGGCGCTCGGCGGTTTGGCGGGCGGCATTTCTCCACGGCTGCCATTTTGGATTGCCGCGGGCTTGAGTTTGATCAACGCCTGCTATGGACTTTTGGTCTTGCCGGAATCGCTGCCGCCGGCGCTGCGCGTGCGCTTCGATTGGCGGCGCGCTAATCCGTTCGGCGCGCTCGCCTTGTTGCGCACGCATGTCGTGCTGCTGTGGCTCGCCGCCGTCAACTTCCTGGGCAACCTCGCTCACGCCGTTCTGCCGAGCGTCAGCGTGCTCTATTTGATGTATCGTTACGGCTGGGACGAACGGCTGGTCGGCCTTGCGCTTGCCGTCGTCGGCGTTGCTTCGATCGTCGTGCAAGGCGCCGTCGTCGGGCCGGTCACCAAGACGATCGGCGAACGTGCGGCGCTGATGCTCGGTCTTGGTTTCGGCGTGGCTGGGTTTTTGGCGTTCGGTCTGGCGCGAACCGGCGCCGAATTCTGCATCGGTATCCCGCTGCTGGCGCTGTGGGGCTTGGAGAGCCCGGCATCGATGGCCCTGATGAGCCGGCTGGTCGGCGCCTCCGAGCAGGGGAGGCTGCAGGGCGCCAATGCCAGTGTGACCGGCATCGCCAATCTGTTTGGGCCCGCGCTGTTCACCCAGACATTTGCCGTCGCGATCGGCGGCGGCCGTGACGCGCACTTGGCTGGAGCGCCTTTTGTTCTGGCTGCAATGATGACCGCCGCAGCTGGCTCGCTCGCGTGGTTTGCCACCCGCACGCGGGTGAAGCCATAGCTATCTGTTGACGACCGCCGTGAAGTTTCAGACGACGATGGAGCTTAAGCCGGGCGCCTGAAGTCCAAAAGCTTGCCGCTTGGATAGTCGTAGATCTTCCCGGTCTCGGTGAAGCTTCGCAGGCACAGCTCGAGAAGCTTTGCGGCAACTTGCTCCGGCGTCGGCAGCTTCATCGGATCTTCGCCCGGCATTGCCATGGCGCGCATGCGCGTGCGCGTCGGACCCGGATTGAACAGATTGACCCGCACGGCAGTGGAACTGGTCTCGGCCGCGTAGGTCCGCGCCAGCGCATCGAGCGCCGCTTTCGACACGGAATAAGGCGCCCAATAGGCGTACGCCGAAGTTGCGACACCCGATGAAACAAAAACGGCGCGCCCGGCATCCGAGCGCTTCAACAGCGGGTCGGTGGCCCTGATGAGATGCCAGTTGGCGGTGACGTTTAGCGCTAGTGTGTCGTCCCAGGCCTTCGGCTCGATATGATCGAGCGGCGAGGGCACGCCCGCAATCGCCGCGTTGCCGACCAGCACGTCGAGGCGCCCGTAGCGCTCGTTCAGCGCCGGCGTCAGACGATAGATGCCTTGATAGTCGCGCAGGTCGAGCGGCGTCAGCGTCGCCGATCCGCCTTCGGCGCGGATGGCATCGTCGAGCTCTTCCAGGCCGCCGACGGTGCGCGCGATGGCAATCACATGTGCGCCGGCGCGAGCGAGCGCGAGCGCTGCCGCGTAGCCGATGCCCCGCGAGGCGCCGGTGACGAGCGCCACCCGATCAGCAAGCGGTTTCGACATTTCGGTTAGCTCGCCTCGGCGAGGAGCGAGAGCTGACTGGGCGGCGCGTCCTGCGCGGTTCGGTCGGTAAGCGGCGTCGGATATTCGCCGGTGAAGCAATGATCGGTGAATTGCGGGCGGAGCGGATCGCGGCCTTTCTCGCCCATTGCGCGGTAGATGCCGTCCACCGAAAGAAAGGCGAGCGAGTCGGCGCCGATGAATTTGCGCATGCCCTCGAGATCGTGCGTGGCGGCGAGGAGCTTGTCCTGCTCGGGCGTGTCGATGCCGTAATAATCCGGATGGGTGATCGGCGGCGAGGCGATGCGGAAATGAACTTCGCGGGCGCCCGCGTCGCGCATCATCTGCACGATCTTCACCGACGTCGTGCCGCGCACGATCGAGTCGTCGATCAGTACAATGCGCTTGCCGTTGACCACGGCGCGGTTGGCGCTGTGCTTAAGACGCACGCCGAGCTGGCGGATGTGCTGGGTCGGCTCGATGAACGTGCGGCCGACATAGTGGTTGCGGATGATGCCGAGCTCGTACGGCAGGCCTGACGCTTGCGCATATCCCATCGCGGCCGGAACGCCGGAATCTGGCACCGGCACGACCACGTCGGCTGCGGCGGGCGCTTCGCGCGCGAGCTCCTGTCCGCAATTCTTGCGCACTTCGTAGACGCTGCGGCCGCCGATAACCGAATCCGGCCGCGAGAAATAGATGTATTCGAAGATGCACGGACGCGGCGCCATCGGCGGAAAGGGCTTGTGCGAATGAGCGCCGTCCTCGTCGAAGACAAGAACTTCGCCGTTCTCGACGTCGCGGACGTATTGCGCGCCGATAATGTCGAGTGCGTAGGTCTCCGAGGTCAGGATCGGGCAACCGTCGAGCTTGCCGAACACGAGCGGACGGATGCCGAGCGGGTCGCGCGCGCCGACGAGTTTCTTGTTGGTCAGGCCGACAAAGGCATACGAGCCTTCGAGCTCCCGCAGCCCTTCGACGAAGCGATCGACGAAGCGGTTGCGGTGCGAGCGCGCAACCAGATGCAAGATGACCTCCGTGTCGGTCGTCGACTGCATCATGGCGCCTTCGCGCACGAGCTGGCGGCGCAGCGTCAGTCCATTGGTCAGGTTGCCGTTATGCCCGATGGCAAAACCGCCGGCGTTAAGCTCGGCGAAAAGCGGTTGCACGTTGCGCAGAATGGTTTCACCGGTGGTCGAATAGCGCACATGCCCGACCGCGGCATTGCCCGGCAGGCGATCGATCACTTCGCGCCGTGAGAAAGCATCGCCGACAAGCCCGAGGCGGCGCTCGGAATGGAAGCGGGTGCCGTCGAAGGAGACGATACCGGCCGCCTCCTGGCCGCGGTGTTGAAGGGCATGCAGGCCCAGTGCGGTGATGGCGGCTGCATCGGGATGACCGAAGATGCCAAAGACACCACACTCCTCGCGCAGCCGGTCCGCGTCGAGGTCGAGAAGGGTCGTATCTGTCATGGTCATCGGTCCGTGATCACCTCAATGCACGATTCCCCGGACCAAGAGCAATTCCTGCCTATCACTTTGTTCAAGCTGACTGTGCTGATCCGGCGGATTTCCCGGTGTTTCGGTATCCTCCGGCTTCGGTTTCTTTATTTTGTTTAAGATGGTGTTTGGGGCGTCTTCCGGCAACATGGACATCAGCCATTGTCCGGTCCCGGTGAGCACAACCTTGGATTTCGCCGTCCGCACCCATTCCGGCTGGCTGCGATCGGGCACGAGCCAATTAAAAAACATGAACGCCACGACCACGATGACCAAGCCGCGCGCCAGCCCGAACAGGAAGCCGAGCGTGCGATCGAGCGCGCCCACGCGGCTGTCGAGCACCATGTCGGAAATCCGTACGGTTAATATCGAGACAACGAGAAGCGTGACCAGGAACACCCCGCCGATCACCGCGACCGCCGCGACAATGTCGTTGTTGAAATATTGCTTCGCCAGCGGCAGCAGCTTGGAATACGCGTAGAGGGTGGCGCCGGCTGCCAGAATCCAGGCGATGATCGAGAGGATCTCGCGCATGAAACCGCGCACCATCGCCAGCAGCCCGGAAATGAGCATCACGGCGATCAAGACAATATCGAGCAGCGTAATCGGCATGGTCTGCTGGTCCGCTTGCTAGCCTGCCCTGGTGACGAAGTGCATGACGGGGTTTGGAAACTGTGACTCCCGCCGGTTGTATAGCCGGAGCGGGCGGTTCCGTCACCCCGCCTTGTTGACGACTGGGCGGGCCTCGCCTGGGCAACCGGCTTGAACTTGGCCCGTTAACATCCTTCCGCGCCTCAGTTACTCGCCCTCGCGATTGCCCACCCGTCGCAGCGGAGGCTTGCCGGCATGAGCGATATCGGCAACGAGCTCGGAAAGCGCGGCGATGGTCGCAAGCGCGAAGCCCGGCGGCGCCTCGGTGCGGGCAGCCTCGGGCACGATAGCCCTGCCAAAGCCGAGCTTTTGCGCCTCCTTCAGCCGGGCGGCCGTTTGCGCCACCGGCCGGACCGCGCCCGATAGCGATACTTCGCCGAAATAGACTGCGTCGGCGGGCAGCGATGCATGCGCCAGCGAAGACACCAGAGCGGCCGCCGCGGCGACATCGGCGGCGGGCTCCGCGATCCGCAGGCCACCCGCCACGTTTAGATACACGTCGTGACCGGAAAGCCGCACACCGCAATGCGCCTCCAGCACCGCCAGCACCATCGACAGGCGGCTGGGATCCCAGCCGACGACGGCGCGCCGCGGCGTACCGAGGGATGTCGGTGCGACCAGCGCCTGAATTTCTACCAGCAGCGGCCGCGTTCCCTCGATGCCGGCAAAGACGGCGGTGCCGGGGCTGCCGAGGTCGCGCTCGGAGAGGAAGAGCTCGGAGGGATTGGCGACTTCGCGCAAGCCCGAGCCCGTCATCTCGAACACGCCGATCTCGTCGGTGGGGCCGAAGCGGTTTTTGATCGCCCGCAAAATACGAAATTGCTGCGACCCTTCGCCTTCAAATGACAACACCGCATCGACCATGTGCTCGACCACGCGCGGGCCCGCGATCTGCCCGTCCTTGGTGACATGGCCGACCAGAATGACCGAGGTGCCGGAGCGTTTAGCAAAGCGGATGAGCTCGCCCGCCGCGCCGCGCACCTGCGTCACCGTGCCGGGAGCGGACTCGACTGTTTGCGTCCACATCGTCTGGATCGAATCGATCACCAGAAGCTGCGGCGGCTTTCCGTGTGAAAGAGTTGCGACAATGTCTTCGACCGCCGTCTCAGCGGCAAGCTCGACCGGAGCTTCGGCAAGGCCGAGCCGTTCCGCCCGCAGCCGCACCTGGGCGACGGCCTCTTCGCCGGAGATGTAGACGGCGCGCTGACCGCGGCGGGAGTAGGCGGCCGCGACCTCGATCAGCAGGGTCGATTTTCCGATGCCGGGGTCGCCGCCCAGCAGCAGCACCGAGCCGCGGACGAGCCCGCCGCCGGTGACGCGATCGAATTCGGCGACGCCCGAAGGAAGCCGCGGCGCCTCCAGCGTCTGGCCCTTCAACGGCTCGATGACGAACAGGCGGCCCTTGCGCGAGCCGCGCGCCGGCGTCGCGGCTCCTTCTTCGACCAGGGTGTTCCAGGCGCCGCAGGCGTCGCAGCGGCCGGCCCAACGGGCCGACGCCGCCCCGCAGCTCTGGCAAACAAAGTTCTGTGCGCGCGCTACCATGGGAAGCGTTCTTTAGCCGCCGCGATAGGCGAGATGACAGCGGGAGCCGAGTCGCACCAGCACTTCGTAACCGATCGTGCCGGCGGCGGCGGCGACCTCATCGATCGAAAGATTTTCGCCGATGAAGGTCGCGCCGTCGCCGCGGCGCACGGCGTTGTCGGGCAGGTCGGTTACGTCGATGCAGGCAAGGTCCATCGAGATATAACCGACGATCGGGCAGCGCTTGTCAGCGACAATGGCGCTGCCGCCGGCCTTGCGGTCGAGGCTGCTTCCCGCGCGCAACAATCCATCGGCATAGCCGAGCGCGGCCACGGCTATTCGCGATGCCCTTTTGGCGTTCCAGGCCGCGCCATAACCGACGCTTTCGCCTTGCGGCACCTTGCGCACCTGGAGAACGCGTCCCGTCAAGGCGAGCACATTGCGCATCGGATTGGGACGGCCCGGCGTCGGGTTGATGCCGTAGAGCGCGGCTCCCGGCCTCGCCACGTCGAAATGGGCGGTGTCGCCAAGAAAGATGCCAGCCGAGTTGGCAAGCGAGGCAGGCACGCCGTGATAAAGCATGCGCAGCTCGCGGAAGAGCCGGATCTGGCTGGCGTTGAGCGGATGATCCGCCACCTCGGCGCAGGCGAGATGGCTCATCAACAAGGTGATGCCGTGGTTCTCCTGCTGCAGCCGCAATGCCAGAGCCGCAGCCTCTTCCGCGGACATGCCGAGGCGGTTCATGCCTGTATCGAAATGGATCGCTGCCCCGCCGCGCCAGGACTGCCCGGCGACAAAGGCGTCCCACTCGGCGAGCTCCATGGTGCTGTTGATGACCGGCTGCGCGTTGAGTTCGGCGAACGCATGCGCCGCTTCGGGCGAAAAGCCGTTGAGCACGTAGATGGCGGCCTCGGGCGCGCGGCTGCGGGCGCGGCGGGCCTCGGCGATGTCGGCTACGAAAAATGTCTTGCAGCCGGCTTTGGCAAGCCGCGCGGTGACCGGCTCAAGGCCAAGACCGTAAGCGTTGGCTTTGACGACGGCGCCGCACTCGACGGTGAGAAGCTTGCGCGTCAGCGTCTGCCAATTGTCGGCGACGGCATCGAGATCGACGGTCAGCGTACCGCCGGTCTCGGGGTCATTCTGAGCGCCCGGCATTTCGGGCAATGGTTCTGCAAATGCCATGCTGGGTTATGACCAGGCTGGCTGCGGCGGTAAAGGCAGGTGAGGGCAGGGCAGTGGCCTAGAAGCTCGGCCGGTGTGCCGCATCGAGATTGGCGAAGCGGGTGACTTCGGCGTCGAATTGCAATTCCACGGTTCCTGTCGGGCCGTGGCGCTGTTTGCCGATAATGACTTCGGCTCTGCCTTGGACACGATCGCCTTCCGCCTGCCACTCAGCAAATTTTTCGCGATTCGATTCCGTGGGCTTGCGCATCTGATGATAGTACTCCTCGCGGAACACGAACAGCACCACGTCGGCGTCCTGCTCGATCGAGCCAGACTCACGCAAGTCTGCAAGTTGCGGCCGTTTGTCCTCCCGTGACTCGACTTGGCGCGACAATTGTGAGAGCGCGATGATCGGAACGTTGAGCTCCTTGGCGAGCGCCTTGAGCCGGGTGGTGATCTCTGTGATTTCCTGCACGCGGTTCTCGCTTGAGCGACGGGTCGAGCCCTGCAGGAGCTGGATGTAGTCGATGACCAGGAGATCGAGCCCGCGTTGCCGCTTGAGCCGGCGGGCGCGCGCCGCGAGTTGACCGATCGAAAGACCGCCGGTCTCGTCGACGTAGAACGGCAAGCTTTGGAGCTCGATCGATATGTCCTTGATGTTTTCGAAATCGGCTTCGCCAATCAGGCCGCGCCGGATCTTGTTGGACGGTATTCCGGTCTGCTCGGCGATGATGCGGGTGGCAAGCTGTTCGGCCGACATTTCCAGCGAGAAGAAGCCGACGATACCGCCGTTGACCGTCGCCGTGTGACCATCGGCACGAACCTCGCCGGCCCAGGCTTTGGCGACGTTGTAGGCGATATTCGTCGCCAGCGCGGTCTTGCCCATGCCGGGGCGGCCGGCGAGGATGATCAGGTCGGACGGCTGCAGCCCGCCCATTCGCGAGTCGAGATCGGTCAGCCCGGTAGCGAGACCCGACAGGCTGCCATCCCGCTGATAGGCCTGTGCCGCCATGTCGACGGCGGTGGTAAGCGCCTGCGCGAAGCGTTGAAAGCCGCTCTCGTACCGGCCCGTTTCAGCAAGCTCGAAGAGCTTGCGCTCGGCATCTTCGATATGGGTTTGCGGCGTCGCGTCGACCGGCGCTTCGTAGGCGAGGTTGACCATGTCCTCGCCGATCGTGATCAGGTCGCGCCGGATCGACAGGTCGTACACCGTGCGGCCGTAATCTTCCGCGTTGATGATGGTCGTCGCTTCGGCGGCGAGCCGAGCCAGGTACTGGTTGACGGTCAACCCGGCAATGTCGAGATCCGGCGGGAGGAACGTCTTGAGCGTGACCGGCGTCGCCAGCTTTCCGGCGCGGATGAGGCTGCCGGCGAGCTCGTAAATGCGCTGGTGGATGCCTTCGAGGAAATGCTTCGGCTCAAGGAAATCCGAGACCCGATAAAACGCCTCGTTATTGACCAGAATAGCGCCGAGCAGCGCCTGCTCTGCTTCGATATTGTGCGGCGGCGTGCGGTATGTGGGCTCGGCAGGGAGCTGCCTGCGTGCGGTCGAATCGAGTATCGCCATGGTCCCGATCAGCGGATTTTGATGTGGCCGAATTGGGGTTACTCATCGCGGTTCACTCAACGACGCGCCACTGACGACTTCGCAACCGTTGCTCTTAACGCTACGAGGAATTCGTCGATAATCGAGCGCGGCGCCGAGGGGAAATGCTCCGTCGCGGCTTTCCCCGTTACCCACCGGGTGCAGTGCGGCAATCGCGGCGGACACGAATGCACTTGACTGCGGCGCGGTTCGAAAACGACGCGCCCCCGGACTGGATCGGTGGATCGTTTTCGCAAAAGATCATGCTCGATCAAAAAGCTGCGGCGCGGCGTGACGGTCGTAGGCTAAGCCAAAGCCAAAGCGCTCTCCGGCGTGGCGCACAGAATTACCGCCGCCTCACTCGCCGGCAAGGCGAAGTGGCGGGGAATAGTTGGCTTCCAACCCGCGCAAGCGCGCTTCTTCGCGCCCGATATAGTCGCGGGTCTGCGGTACCATGCCCTTGCGTTTCGCCATCTGGATCTGGAACACCACCATGTCGCTTTCGCGGAACGCCATTTCCGACGATGCCAGATAGAATTCCCACATGCGCACAAAGCGCGCGTCGTAAAGCCGCTCCACGTCCTCGCGGTAGGCGAGAAAGCGCTCGCGCCAGGCTTTGAGCGTTTCGGCATAGTGGAGCTGGAGAATTTCGACGTCGGTGACGACGAGCCGCGAGCGCTGGATCGCGGGCAATACTTCGGACAGCGCCGGAATGTAGCCGCCCGGAAAAATATACTTGGCGATCCAGGCATTGGTGATGCTGGGCGGGCCGCTGCGGCCGATCGTGTGCAAGAGGAAGACACCGTCTCGGTCGAGGATCTCCGCGCACTTGCGGAAGAACGTGTCGTAGTGACCGACGCCGACATGCTCGAACATGCCGACCGACACGATCCGGTCGAAGGGGCCTTTGACGTCGCGGTAATCCTCGAGGCGGAAAATCGCGTCCTTCGCTCGGCCGCGCTCGATCGCGCGTTGCTGCGCGCGCGCATATTGCTCCTGCGAGAGCGTAATGCCGGTGACGTGCGCGCTGCCGATCTCGGCAAGATAGAGCGCCAATCCGCCCCAGCCGCAGCCGATGTCGAGGACGTTGGCTCCCGGTTCGACTCGCAGCTTTGCGGCGAGGTGGCGCTTCTTGGCGAGTTGCGCGTCGTCGAGTGACTGATCGGGCGACTCAAAATAGGCGCAGCTATATTGCTGATCGGCGTCGAGAAAGAGCTGGTAGAGGCGCCCGTCCAGATCGTAGTGATGGGCGACATTGCGCCGCGATCGCGAGCGCGGATTGAATTGTTGCAGGCGGCGGAGCAGGTAGCGCGCGAATTGCAAAGGCACCGACCACCGCGGCGGCGCGATATGATCCTGCCGCAGCGCGATGGCCAGAAAATCCGCAATCGAGCCGCGATCGACGGCAAATGTGCCGTCCATATAGGCTTCGCCCAGGCGAAGCTGCGGATTGAAGAGGACCTCGCGCTGGGCTTTGGCGGTGGTGAAGCGCACGGCAACCGGTGGGCCGCTGCCATCGCCAAAACTGTATGTCCTGCCGGAGGCGGTCGTTACCGTCAGGGAACCTTGGCGTATGTACCGCCGCAAGAACGTCGCCAGCAACCAATCCAAGCTCGCCTCCACGCACTTCTTACGCCTTGTGCCGGCACGCGAGGCGGCACGTCCGTACCTGGGAAATTTCCTTCACCCGTCTGCCGTCATTAAAACAAAATCCTCCTTGACCAGCAATGCGGGGTGGCGGCGCCCGCTTTTCTTAACGGACGCCTGCTAAACGCCGCTCACAAGCAGCCGGTATTGCGCTAAGAGGATGCCGGCTCAGGCGAATGACTGGAGGAGTTGAGGGTGAACCGGGGTTTTGCGCTGACAATAGGGGTTCTTGCGCTTATCGGACCGGCAATGGCGCACGCGCAGACCAACATCGACCAGGGCAAATCGGCCTCCCAATTGTTCGCCAACGCCTGCGCGGAATGCCACAAGGCGCCGCATACACTGGCGAAGGGAAAAAGTGCCGCGACCGTCGCGGATTTCCTGCGCGAACACTACACCACCGGTCGCGACCAGGCGGCCGCGCTTGCCGCTTACGTCGTATCCGGCCGCGACACGGTGGCAGCGCCGGCTCCCGGAAGAAAGCCGGCCGCGGCTGCCGCCGCCCAGAGACCGGGCGATACGGCAAACGCGAATGCCAAACCGCGCCGGCCTGGCGAAGCGGAAGCAACGAGTTCCGGCGGGTCGATGATGAACCCGATCGTTCATTCCGAGCCCGTCCAGCGCGACACCAAGCCAACAGCGGCGACGCGCAATCGCCGCAAAGAGCCCGGAACTCCTGAAGGGCCGCAGGAACCCGCTGCAGTTGCGCACGCGCCGTCCGAGGCCGCGCCAGCGGAAGCCGCGGCACGCCCCGAATCCGCCGCCGCCCAGGAGACGCCGACGTCGGCAGTCGCCCCGGCCGCTGCCGCGCCGGCGGAGGCTCCCGCCGCCGAGTCTGGCGAGGCCATGCCTCGCGACAATATTCCTGACTAACCGATAACCGGCAGCGCCGATTAAGCGATAGCGGCGGTTCAGCTCTTGTCGGCTGCCGGAGCAGGGGATTCCGCCGCTTCGTCGCCCTCGCTGGCGCGCAGCGATTCGGCAGCCTCAGGCTCGAAGAATTTCTCCGCCGCCAATACCGCCTCTTCTTCAGGCGTGCGCTCTTCGCGCAGCTGCGTGACATCCTCGCCGCGCTCGATGCGCGTCGCTTCGTCAGCATTGCGCGCGACGATGATCGAGATCGTGGTGTCGATTTCGGGATGCAGCGAGATCGGAACATTATGCCGGCCGATCATCTTGATCGGCGTGTTCAGCGCAATCTGACCGCGGCCGACAGCGTAGCCGGCGGCAGTCAGCAAGCCGACCAGATCGCGCGGCGAGACCGAGCCAAAGAGCTGACCCGATTCCGAGGCCTGGCGGAGCACCGTGAAGCTCTTGCCGTCGAGCTTCTCGGCGATCTGGCTCGCGTCATTCTTCAGCGATTGCGAGCGCGCTTGCAGCTCGCTTTTCATCGCTTCAAAGCGCGTGCGGTTCTCGTTGGTGGCGCGCAACGCCTTGCCGCGCGGCAGCAGGAAATTGCGGGCGAACCCGTCCTTCACGCGCACGACGTCGCCCATCTGGCCGAGCCTCGCCACGCGTTCGAGCAAGATCACTTCCATATCGGTCTCTCCTTGCTCAGCGGATCACGTAAGGCAGCAGACCAAGAAACCGCGCGCGCTTGATCGCTTGCGCGAGCTCGCGCTGCTTCTTTGCCGAGACCGCGGTGATGCGGCTCGGCACGATCTTGCCGCGTTCCGATACGAAGCGTTGCAGGAGCTTGACATCCTTATAGTCGATCTTCGGCGCGTTGGCGCCGGAGAACGGACAGCTCTTGCGGCGGCGGAAGAACGGCCGGCGCGCGCCGCCGGCTTGCGGTGACATGGCCATGATTATTCCTCCGTCGCGGCTTCGGGCTCTTCGGAGCCCTCACGGGGCCGACGCTCGCGGTCGCGATCGCGCGGGCGGTCACCACGATCGCCTCTATCGAAGCGGTCGCCGCGGTCGCCTCTGTCGAAGCGATCACCACGATCGCCGCGGCGGTCGTCGCGGTCACGATCGCGCTCGGCGCGGCGCATCATCGCCGACGGGCCTTCTTCGTGTTCGTCCACGCGGATCGTCAGGTAGCGCAACACGTCTTCATTGAGGCGTTCCAGCCGTTCGATCTCGTTGATCGCGGCCGCCGGCGCATCGATATTCATGAGCGTGAAGTGCGCCTTGCGATTTTTGCGCAGCCGATAGGAGAGCGACTTCACCCCCCAATATTCGGTCTTGGCGATCGACCCGCCCAATCCTTCGACGACGCTTTTTAAATGCGCCGTCAGTTCCTCTACCTGCTGCGCGCTGGCGTCCTGGCGCGCAAGGTAGACGTGCTCGTAGAGCGACATTGATGTCCTTTCCTTACGTTGTCGTCGCTCGCCTCGGCGCGAAGCCCCTCGAACCCTTCGGGAAAGGCTCGAATGCTCTGAAGGCGGGAACACGGGACGCCGGACCGGTAAGGTCCTACCGGGCCCTTATTGAGGGCGCGGCCGTCCGTTCAGCCCCCGGCCGGGGTCGAGCGGAAAGCAGGCCTTATACGCGGCCTGCGCGGAAAGGCAAGCGGATCAGCGTTGCTGCGGAGGCTCGCCGGTCTGGATCAATTCGGCCAGGCGCACGGCAAGGGTTACGCCCTCGCGCATTTGGCTTGGCTTGGCGGCGGCAGAACTGTGCATCTGGCGTTCCTTCTGCAGCCTGCCGAGAAGGGCGTCCAGGCTTTGCTGCAAGAGTCTCTGCCGGAAAGCGGGGTCGGTGCGAGCGCGGGAGAGGTCGGCTTCGGTCACCGGCGGAAAAGAGCTCATGAACAGGCACTCTCGAGCCAGCCCTCTTAACCATGCCGGCCTCTTCTAAAGATTAGCCAGCGCGGGTTGTCTTTTTGTTACCGGGCCTTTCGCCCTTGACACCGCTGCGATCGCGGTATCTTTCGCCCCTCTTTCAGGGGCAATGGATGGCAACGGTTTTCGTTTTTCCCGGCCAGGGCAGTCAGGCGGTCGGCATGGGCAAAGGCTTGGCCGACGCCTTTACGCCTGCGCGGCAGGTGTTTGAGGAAGTCGATGCCGCTCTCGGAGAGAAGCTCAGCGAGACCATATGGAATGGCCCGGCGGAGACGCTGACGCTGACGGAAAATGCCCAGCCCGCGCTCATGGCGGTATCGCTTGCAGCCATGCGAGCGCTCGAAGCTGAAGCGGGACTCGATCTCGCCCGCGAAGCGGCCTTTGTTGCCGGGCACTCGCTGGGCGAATATTCGGCCTTGGCCGCCGCCCGGTCACTGACTGTTACCGATGCCGCGCGCCTTTTGCGCATCCGCGGGCGCGCGATGCAGAAGGCGGTCCCGGTTGGCGTCGGCGCCATGGCGGCGCTGATCGGCGTCGAGCTCGACGCCGCCAAAGCGATCGCGCAAGAAGCGGCGACGGGGGCGGTGTGTGCTGCCGCGAACGACAATGGCGGCGGCCAGGTCGTGTTGTCGGGCGACAAATCCGCCGTCGAGCGCGCGGTGGAGATCGCCAAAGTGCGGGGCGTGAAACGGGCGATGATGCTGCCGGTATCCGCCCCCTTCCATTGTGCGCTGATGCAGCCGGCCGCAGACGCCATGGCGCAGGCGCTCTCGAAGGTGACGGTCAAGCCGCCTTGCGTTCCGTTGGTGGCGAACGTGCTGGCGACGCCGATCAGCGATCCGGCGGACATCGTGGATTCCCTGGTTCAGCAAGTAACCGGCACGGTTCGCTGGCGCGAGTCGGTTTCCTTCATGGCCAAAGCCGGCGTAACAGCCTTTTATGAAGTCGGATCGGGCAAGGTGCTCACCGGCTTGATCAAGCGCATCGCCGAAACGGCGACGGCCTCGTCGATCGGTACGCCCGACGATGTTGCCCGCTTCAAGGCGGCGCGTGCTTGAATGCAGCGTTTGTGAGGTTGGCTATGTTTGAACTCACCGGCAAGACGGCCCTGATCACCGGAGCGAGCGGCGCGATCGGCGCCGGCATTGCGCGCGTCCTGCACGCGCAGGGTGCCACCGTTGCGATCTCCGGCACCAAGCGCGATGTGCTCGACCGCCTCGCCGCCGATCTGGGAGAGCGCGTTTATGTGCTCACCTGCAATCTCGCCGACAACGCCGAGACAGACGCCCTCGTGCCGCGCGCCGAAGAGGCGATGGGTCAGCTCGACATTCTGGTCGCCAATGCCGGTGTGACCAAGGACAACCTCTTTGTGCAATTGCGCGACGAAGACTGGGATCAGGTGATAGCGATCAACCTCTCGGCGACCTTCCGTCTGGCGCGCGCCGCAGTGCGCGGCATGATGCGCCGCCGTTTCGGCCGGATCATTGCCATCACGTCGGTGGTGGGGGTAACTGGAAATCCCGGCCAGGCCAACTATGTCGCTGCCAAAGCCGGCATCGCCGGCATGATCAAATCGATCGCGCAGGAATATGCAAAGCGCGGCGTTACCGCCAATTGCGTTGCACCTGGATTTATCGTGTCGCCGATGACCGACAAGCTCAATGAGAAGCAGCGCGAGGGAATCCTGGCCAGGATACCGGCAAACCGCGCCGGCACGGTGGAAGAAGTAGCCGCCGCGGTCGCCTTTCTTGCCGCCAATGAAGCCGGTTACATGACCGGGCAAACGTTGCATGTGAACGGCGGAATGGCCATGATTTGAAGGCGATAGAGGCTGTGTGTGCTTGGCACGGCCGCGCTGGTCAACGCAAAGGAAGTGTGGTAACCGGACCGTGAGTTGGGTTGGGGGTCGCCGTTTTAAGCCGGAGAGCGCGGGGGTGTGCGTCCGCCTCTGTTCGGTGTCGATCCGCGGCCGTCACCAAGACCTGAACACTTGGGAATCACCCAGATTTGAAACTGCGAAGACTTGGACGGGCCGAGACGTTATTGTCGGGTCGCGTTGAGAGAAGAGGTTGGAAACGATGAGTGATATTGGCGAGCGGGTTAAGAAGATCGTCGTTGAGCATCTCGGCGTCGAGCCCGACAAGGTGACGGAGAACGCCAGTTTCATCGACGATCTCGGCGCCGACAGCCTCGATACGGTCGAGCTCGTCATGGCCTTCGAGGAGGAATTTGGCTGCGAGATTCCCGACGATGCCGCCGAGACCATTCTGACGGTCGGCGACGCCATCAAGTTCCTCGAAAAGAACGCGAAGAGCTGAACGCGGCACTCAATCGCACGGCGCCGCGCGGTCGCGCGCCCAAGCGTGATGTCCGAATGCCCAAGCGGCAGTCGTGTCTGCCGCAACGGCTCACCGAGAAGGCAGGCATGCGCCAAGGCGTCTGTTCGGAGCGCTGTGGATGAGACGCGTGGTTGTCACCGGTCTTGGCATGGTGACGCCGCTTGCTTGCGGCGTTGAACCGACGTGGCACCGGTTGCTCGCCGGTGAAAGCGGAATCGGCCGGATCGGGAATTTCGAAGTCTCCGATATTCCCTGCAAGATCGCCGGTCAAATTCCCCGCGGGCAAGGCTCCAACGGCACGTTCAATGCTGATCAGTGGATGGAGCCGAAGGAGCAGCGCAAAGTCGACGACTTTATTCTGTTTGCCATGGCCGCGGCCAAACAGGCGCTCGACGACGCCGACTGGCACCCGCAGGACTACGAAGACCAAATCACCAGCGGCGTGCTCATCGGCTCAGGTATCGGCGGCATCGAGGGCATCGCCGAAACCGCGCTGCTCCTGCAAGAACGCGGGCCCCGCCGGGTGTCGCCCTTCTTTATTCCCGGTCGCATCATCAACCTTGCTTCCGGCTACGTATCGATCACGCATGCGCTCAAGGGGCCGAACAGTGCAGTGGTGACCGCCTGTTCGACCGGTGCGCATGCGATCGGCGACGCCGGCCGCCTGATTGCGCTCGGCGATGCCGATGTGATGGTGGCGGGCGGTGCGGAATCGCCGGTCAATCGATTGTCGCTCGCGGGCTTTGCCGCCTGCCGCGCGCTGTCGACGGGATTCAATGACGCGCCGGAGCGCGCATCGCGGCCCTACGACCGCGACCGCGACGGCTTCGTCATGGGCGAGGGGGCTGGCGCGGTCGTGCTCGAAGAATATGAGCACGCCAAGCGGCGCGGCGCCCGCATCTACGCCGAGTTGATCGGTTACGGACTTTCCGGTGATGCGTTTCACATCACTGCGCCGGCCGAGGACGGCGATGGCGCCTTTCGCTGCATGAAAGCGGCGGTCCGACGCGCCGAGATTTCGCCGGGCGACATCGACTACATCAATGCCCACGGCACCTCGACCCCGCTCGGCGACGAGATCGAGCTTAAAGCGGTCGAGCGCCTGGTCGGCAATGCCGCCGGCAAGATCAGCATGTCGTCGACCAAGTCCTCGATCGGTCACATGCTTGGCGCCGCCGGCACGGTCGAGGCGATTTTTTGTCTGCTGGCGATGCGCGACCAGGTGGTGCCGCCGACCATCAATCTCGACAATCCGTCGGTTGATACTGCTCTCGACCTGGTGCCGCACAAGGCGCGCAAGCGCCCGGTCAATATCGTGCTTTCGAATTCATTCGGATTCGGCGGCACCAACGCCTCCCTCGTGTTTCGCCGCATGCCGGATTAGCGCCCGTGACCCCAGCGCCGGTTCGCCATATTTGCTCCGCACTCGCCTGTAATGCACACGAGTCCGGCCCCAACGCCATGCGGGGATACCGCGAAAGCGCGGAGCGGCGGTTCGCTCGGCAAGGGGTCAATTTCCCGCTGAACATGTTCAGCAGCAATACGGGTAAGCGGCGGTGACTGAAAAAGCTCCACCGTCTAATGGCAGCGACCGCGGAGCGGCGCCCTCGCGCGCCACGCCGGCTCGCCCTGCGGACAAGGGTGCCGCGGCAGGGCCATCGCCCGCTGCGAAAGGTCAACCGCCGGCCGCCCCCAGACCGATAAAGCCCGTGGAGGCGAAACCGGCAGCGGCGCCGCGAACCACGGCTGCGCCGACCGCGGCCAAATCAGGTCAGCCTGCCGCCCCGGCGACGCAAGCCTCACGTCCCGCTGCGGCAAGCGGTGACAAGACCGCCAGGGCGCCGACGCCACGGCCGGCGAACGGGAACGCGCCACCTGTGGCTCCGCCCGTGCGGCCTGCGGCGGCATCGTCGGCCCCCCGTC
>Ga0187781_10000602_pt1 | contig 25954 bp, 38 predicted proteins | sample 0715_SJ02_MP02_2_FD_132447 | JGI IMG/M metagenome (GOLD analysis project Ga0187781, IMG submission 132447) | Tropical peat soil microbial communities from peatlands in Department of Meta, Colombia - 0715_SJ02_MP02_20_MG | ecosystem: Environmental > Terrestrial > Soil > Wetlands > Peat | place... | reverse complement strand
CGTCGAGCACGCGCACCGTGAATACGGGCAGCACGCCTTCCTTGTCGAAGTCCTCCTGCCCCACTTCCACCGGCAGCATGCCCTCGATGCGCTCGCGGTAGGCGGTTTCGTAGCGGTGCCGCTTGACGTTCCAGGTGAAGACGCGAAACTGGTTGAAGTCGAAGGGCAGGCCATCCTTGGGCTCGGTGAGCACCGTCAGATACTGCGGCACATTCTTGTCGGCATCTCGCACTTGGTTCAGCACGAAGAAGGCGACGATCCTCTGCCCCTCGGCGTACTGCGCCACCTCGAGCGGCGCGTCCGTATCCACCATCCGCCCCAGCACCCAGCCGACGCGGCCGTGACTGTCGCGCACCAGCCACCAGTCCTCGAGCACCGGAGGCGCGGAGGCTTTTGCCGACGCGGCCGACGGAGTCGTGCCGGAACGACTCCCGCTCGGCGCCTCGGAAGTACGCGGACTGGTCCTTTCATATGCGATTACCGGCGGTTTGAGCGGGGACCCGCCCCCGGATGGCGCTGGCGGCGGAACCGCTTCCTCTTTTGCAGCTGGCTTTTCGGGCGGCTTTGGGGATGTCGGCATCGCGTGGCTGGGCGGAGCCGCATTCTTATCCGCTGTAGCGCGCTTGAGGATTGCCAGCTTTTCGCCCGTCGAGATCTGATAAAGGTGTTCGGTTTCGCGGCCGGGAGTGACGTGGAGATTGGTGTCGTTGCGGGTGACGCCGCTGGCCTGCACGGGATCGTTGGCATTCTCGGCGGTCAGTTTTCGCAGCTGGTCGTAGATTTCCTCGCTCACCAGGTAGCGCTGCTCCATCCACCCCATCTGGCCGGAGGCGGTGCGCACCTTGACGAAGCGCCGGTCGTGGTCGAGCACTTCCACGCGGTCTCCGTTCATCACCAGGCCGGCCTTCTCGTAGACGGCCGCGACCCGGTCGCGCAGCACCACCTGCACGCCCGAAACATAGCCCACCTCCAGCACCCTCTCGCCGCCGCGATGGCACCCGGCGATCAGCAGAATGCTTGCGGCGCAGAGCGCCAGCGCCAACGCCCGCAACAAAAATGTTGGGAGAGACTTCACGATCAACACTGCAAAGAAAGAGTCAACTCTCACTATACCGCGAGGCCGCACCATCCACGATTAACCGCCAAGAGACCGAGGGTTATTGAATCATTGAGTGATTGAGGCATTGAATCATTGCAGATAGGTGTTGGGATGGAATGAAGCGATGGCGAAATGGCTCAATGAATCAACGAATCAATACCCTCAGTCCCCAAACCCAATCCCGATCGCCCGCGCTGCCCGCACGATCTCGCCCTGCGGATCGACCGTCTTCAGTTTCCCCACCGCGTCGGCGATCGTCACCGCCCGGATCGACTCCTGCTGCAGGCACACCATCTTCCCGAACCCGCCCGCCGCGATCAAATCCACCGCGCCCACTCCAAAACGCGTCCCGAGAATGCGGTCGTACGGCGATGGCGACCCGCCCCGCTGAATGTGTCCCAGCACGCTCACCCGCACTTCCTTGCGCCCCACCAGCGCGATCGCGTCGCCAATCATGTTGCCGACGGCCATGCTGCGCGCCATGTGGCTCATCTCCGGCGGCAGCTTGATTCCCTCCGCCACCACCACAATCGTGAAGCGTTTGCCATAGCCCGCCCGCATTTCCAGATGCCGGCAGATGTTTTCGATGGTGAACGGAATCTCCGGAACCAGGATGATATGCGCGCCGCCGGCAATGCCCGCTTCCAGCGCAATCCAGCCCGCATCGCGCCCCATCACCTCGACCACCATAACCCGGTGATGCGACTCCGCCGTGGTGTGCAGTTTGTCGATCGCGTCGGTCGCCGTGTGGATCGCCGTATCGAAGCCGAATGTGACCTCGGTCGCGCACAGGTCGTTGTCGATCGTCTTGGGCACGCCCACAATCGGCAAGCCCTTCCGATACAGCTCGTGCGCGATCTTCATCGAGCCATCGCCGCCGATCGAAACCACGGCGTCAATTCCCAGCTTGCGCGTGTTGGCAATCACCTGGTCGGAGATGTCGCGCATCACCTCCTGCCCGTTCTCGACCGTCTTGTAACAGAAGGGATTGCCGCGGTTGGTTGTGCCCAGAATCGTGCCGCCGCGCGGCAGAATGCCACTCACATGCTTGAGCGTCAGCTCGAACGTCCGCTCCGGCCAGATCACGCCATCGAAGCCGTCAGGAATGCCGATGACTTTCCAGTTGTATTTGAGGATGGCAGCTTTCACCGCTGCGCGAATCACCGCGTTCAGGCCGGGGGCGTCTCCGCCCCCGGTGCAGATTCCAATACAACGAATGTCGGGCATGGCAACCGAACATGATAGCGCGCAGACGCGGAGAAGAAGAGGAACGATTGGCTACGACCCAATCGAGACACAGTTTCGTGAATCCCAGGTTAGCGCCCAAAACCGGGGCGCGAACCTGGGGCACTGGGCCGAGCGGATACCATATTCAATACTGGTATCGAGTATGGTATAATAACCCGTGGAAACTGCGCGCAAAATCACGGTCGAGATCCCAGCGGATCTGCTCGCAAAAGCGCAACAGGCAAGCGGCGCGGGCATCACCCAGACGGTCCGCGCGGGACTGCAACTCATCGCTGCCTCCGAGGCTTACGCTCGCCTTCGCCAGTTCCGCGGCAAGGTTCGCCTCTCGCGCGGGCTCGCCGAACTGAAGGCCGACCGCTAGTCGACCGCCACATGGGTCGAATGGCACATCGCCCCGTCCCGAACCCCTGAGCAGAAACAATGATTGCCGCCGATACCAGTACCTGGATCGCATTTCTTGAAGGCCGCAGCGGCGAGGACGCTCGTTTGCTCGACCAGGCGCTCGCGGACCGGCAGGTCGTCATGCTCCCCGCCGTGCTCACGGAATTACTCAGCGACCCCAAGTTGCCGGCCGCCGTTGCCCAGGCTCTGACGGAGATACCACTGATGGAGATTGAATTGGGCTACTGGGAGCGAGCCGGAAAGTTGCGCGCGAAGGTTCTGGCTCAACATCGCAAGGCGCGCCTGGGTGACGCCTTGATGGCGCAAAGCTGCCTCGACGGCGGCTGCGCCCTCCTCACGCGGGATCGGGACTTCCGAAGCTTCGTCAGCGCCGCCGGGCTGGAACTGACGCTGTAGCGCGGAGCACGGGCCCCCAACGAAAATCCCCGCCCAGGCGAAGCTTGGACGGGGCACCCTCGGGATCTTTGTCAACACACTTGCTCGGGGCACCCGTCCGGGTTCGGCTTATCATGTATCAATCCGTTGCGGTTATGTTGAGCGTGGCAGTGTTGGTTGCGGGGGTAACACCGGCGGGGTAGGTGACAGTAACGGGAATGGGGCCCGTGGCGCCTTGTGGTACGGTGCAGGTTTCCGGGGACACGCCGTCGGTGAGTTCGCAGGTGAACCCCGACGGCGGGGTGCCCGTTGGCGTCCACGTCGAGGACGCTGTGAGATCGTACACAATGCCACCACTGGTGCCCTCGACGATGAAAGTCGTATCTACGGGCCCGCTCGAGTCATTCGGCGCGGTCCAGTTGAAAGTGGCGCTGCACCCCGTCGGAGCGGCAAATGTGCCCTGGCAAATCTGGTAATCAGTTGGGGTGGGGAGAAATACCGTGATCGTTGCGCTGGCGGTAACCGCTTGCGTGGCGGCACCGATGCTCGCTGTTCCCGCGCTGACGCCTTGTATCGTAACGCTGCCGCACGTGGCAGTCGCGCAGGTCCCCGTGACCTCCGCCACGGTAGGCTCGGTGCTCGACCAGGAGACGCCGCTCGTCAGGTTTTGACCCTGACCGTTCCCGCCTCCGCTCGAGCCATAGACGCCATACGGGGACAATGTAATGGAAGATCCCACTTGGACCGCTGTAGGACCGTCAATATAGAGGTTGGTGAGGGTCTGGCCTGTGAAAAACCCGTTGCACCCCGCGCCAAATGCCGCCACCAGCAGCACCGCAAATGCGGCTATGATTGCCAGTCTTTTCCCGCCTAATCTGCGCCCTGTCGCCATAAAATTTCCTCGGATATCAGTAATTCTAGCAGAACGGCCCATTCTCTCTCGTTACCTATAGTGCCATCCCGGTGACCTGGATCTGATCTGACACGGATCGAATCACCCATGCGCGCTGCTTAGCCAATGCTCGATTTTCCTGAAGCCTGACAGCTCAGACCTGACACCTTGAAGACCCGGAATCCGACGCCTTTGAAGAGGCGTCCAAGGTAGGAACGCCGACGGCGGAAGAACTTGCAAGCGCCGTTGAGCTCAAAATTGGAAGCTTCCAACCAGAGCCGGCTCGCGCTTGAGGGGGGACAATTGGAGGGACTCACCCGAAACCTACCAACGGAGACCCGACGGCTCGCCCTTGATGGCGCCGCTGATGGCTGACAGTCCCTACGACTTCGGTTTTTTCTTGCCGGCGTTGGCGATCCGGTCGTCGATGGGCTTGCGGCCGGCAAAACCTTCCGTGGTCGAGTGCCAGTGCGCGATTTTTGGCTCGCCCAGTTTCCAGCAAAGCAGCACCACTTCGCTTTCCACTTTGCAGGGGAAATCGAGCAGGCCGATATCGAGGTCCTTCACGAGGACGCCGGCGGCGTCGATCTCGGCCATCGCGTCTTTGATGCGCTGAACGGCCTTCTCGCGTTCGGCCTTGCGGCGAGCCAGATGCACGACATTGAGGAAGGTTCCGCCGTTTAGAAAAATGCGGTGCGCGACGGCCTGCAACTCGGCGTCGGTTTCCTCGATCGTCTTCTTGGCCTGAATCGCCTGCTTCAGCAACGATTCGAGAATCGGCAGCAGCGTCTGCGCTTCGTCGAGAGTAAAGGTGCGAGAGGACATTGATTTAATTTTAGCTGATCTGGGAGCCGGTCGCAGGTCGCAGGTCTGACGCCTGAGATCTGACACCTGAGCTCAGGCTTCTTGCGCCGCTGGCAAGACGCGCCGTAGCCAGAAATACGCGACCAGCAGGAAAACCAGTCCCGCAATGCTGTCCAGGATCACATCGTGAACGGTGCCCGTCCGCGACGGAATGAAGCTCTGGTGCCACTCATCCAGGGAAGCGACAAACACGGTCCCGATCCATGCCAGCAGCATGGCGCGCTCCAGCATAATCCGACCCGACCACTCCTGCACGCGGTCAAAGGTAGCGCGCCATCCCCGCAGCAGAAGAAGCGCGAGCATGCCGTAGCCGACGACATGTCCGGTTTTGCGGAGATAGAAGTGGAAGATGAGAAAACTGTAAAGGTCGATTTTTTCGAACACGCGCGTCAGCAGCCAGTACAGGAGGCTTCCGGTATTCCGCGACGAGAAGGTATCGGTAGATTCCATGCTGATCAGCCCGATCCAAACCGCCGCGGGCCACCAGGCGCGCAGAAGGCTGCGCCGGGCAGGAGAGCTTTGGAGTTCGCGATTGGACAATCGGCCTTGTCTCCTACTCCACCGCGTAGTTCGGAGCTTCGCGGGTGATCATGACGTCGTGGACATGGCTCTCGCGCAGCCCGGCCGCGCTGATGCGCATGAAACGCGCCCGCTGCTGCAGATCGCTTACCGTCGGGCATCCGCAGTAGCCCATGCCTGACTTCAAGCCGCCCACCAATTGGTAGACGATCATGGAAAGCGACCCGCGATAGGGAACGCGCCCCTCGATGCCTTCCGGCACCAGCTTGCCGAGGCGGTTGGAGTCCTCGCCAATTCCTGACGTGGCAGCGGCGGCATCGGCATCGGAATTCTGGAAGTAGCGCTCGCTCGATCCATGCGCCATCGCGCCCAGCGAACCCATGCCGCGATAGGACTTGAAGGTGCGGCCTTGATAAAGGATCAGTTCGCCCGGACTTTCGTCGGTGCCGGCAAACAGCGACCCGATCATCACCGCCGAAGCGCCCGCCGCCAGAGCCTTAACCATGTCTCCCGAGTATTTGACGCCGCCATCGGCAATGATTGGCACGCGCGCATCGCGTGCGGCTCGCGCCGCTTCGGCAATAGCCGTGACCTGCGGCACGCCCACGCCGGTCACGATGCGCGTGGTGCAGATGGAACCAGGCCCAATGCCCACTTTCACGCCGTCCGCGCCCGCCTTGATCAGATCGCATGCCCCATCAAAAGTGGCCACGTTACCCGCGAGCAGATCGACTTCCGGCAGCTTTGCTTTGACCTTCTTCACAGCCTCAAGCACCAGCGTCGAATGGCCGTGCGCGCTGTCGATGCCCAGCACGTCAACCTTGGCTTTTGCCAGTTCCTGCGCTCGCTCCAGGAAGTCGCCGGTCGCGCCGATGGCGCCGCCCACGCGGAGGCGGCCGTGATCGTCCTTGGCGGCCTGCGGGTATTTCAGTTTCTTCTGGATGTCTTTGACCGTGATCAGGCCCTTCAGGTTGTATTTTTCGTCCACCACGAGAAGCTTTTCGACGCGATGCTCGTGGAGGATATCCTCAGCCTGCTCGAGCGTTGTTCCTACCGGCACGGTGATCAGGTTTTCTTTCGTCATCACCTTGCTGATGGGAATGTCGAAGCGGGTCTCGAAGCGCAGGTCGCGATTGGTGAGAATGCCGACCAGCTTGCCATCTTTCTGCGTGATCGGCACACCCGAGATCTTGTACTTCTTCATAACGTCGAGCGCGTCGGAAACCTTCGCATCCGGCGACATGGTGACCGGATCGACGATCATGCCGCTCTCCGAGCGCTTCACCTTGTCGACTTCGTTGGCCTGCTGCTCGATCGACAGATTGCGATGGACGATGCCCAAGCCGCCCTGCTGCGCCATGGCAATGGCCATGTGCGACTCGGTGACTGTATCCATAGCGGCACTGATGATCGGGATATTCAGCCGGATGTTGCGTGAAAGCTGTGTCTGTGTGTTGGTGTTGGCGGGCACAACTTCGGAGCGCGCGGGAACGAGGAGTACGTCGTCGAATGTGAGGGCTTCAGGAACCGGAAAATGAATCATAACGATGAAGTGCTTCTATTGTATGGAGCGTGCGCAGGTCAGGCAAGGCAGGCGCAACGCGCGAGCGCAAAAATAAAGATGGGCGTCCGAATCGGACGCCCGTGTTGTAAACATTTGGCGGACAGCCGGGACGCGGTGAGCGCGTCTCTACTCTTCTTTCTTTTCTCTGCCCTCGGACGATTCCGCCGGTGCCTCCGCGCCCTCGGCCTGGCGCTGCGCGTTGGCTTCTTCCATCGCCTTGCGCGCTTCTTCGGCTTTCTTGGCGCGGAGTTCGGCGCGTTTCTGCCGTTTCTCGTCGAGCACCTGCTCGCTGCCCAGCAGCTCGATGAAGGCCTTTTCCGCGCCATCGCCCTTGCGCCACGCGGTGCGAACAATGCGCAGGTAGCCGCCCTTGCGATCGCCGAAGCGAGGCGCCACGGTATCGAACAGCTTGCGCACCGCTTCGTCGCTCATCAGGTAGCCCGCGGCCTGCCGGCGCGCCGCCAGGTCGCCCTTCTTGCCGAGCGTGATCATCTTTTCGACGACCGGACGCACGGCCTTGGCCTTGATGGCTGTGGTCTCAATGCGCTCTTCCATGATGAGCGAGGTCACCATGTTGCGAAACAGCGAGCGCCGGTGGCTGGTTGTTCGTCCGAGTTTGTATCCTGCAACTTTGTGACGCATGCTAAACCCCAGTTCTCAGTTCTCAGTCGTCAGTTCTCAGTCAATCCGGTCTCAGTTCCCAGGTTTTGACTGAGAACTGAGAACCGGGAACTGAGAACTGGTTTACAGATCGTTCTCGCCGTACATCGACGCGGGCAACACCTGGTTCGAAGTCGGACCGGGCACGGCGTTGCCGTGTTCATCGATCTTCATGCCCAGGCTAAGGCCCATCGAGGAGAGGATCTCCTTGATCTCGTTCAGCGACTTGCGCCCGAAATTCTTCGTCTTCAGCATCTCGGCTTCGGTCTTCTGCACCAGCTCGCCGATGGTCTGAATATTGGCGTTCTTCAGGCAGTTGTAACTGCGCACCGAAAGCTCCAGCTCCTCGACCGAACGGTTCAGGTTCTCGTTCTTGATCTCCGGACGCCGCTCTTCGGTCGCAGCCGCGGTTTCGATCTCCTCTTCGAAGTTGATGAAGATGTTCATGTGATCCTTCACCAGCTTCGCCGCCAAGCCGAGGGCGTCGGCGGGAGTGATCGAGCCGTTCGTCCAGACTTCGAGCGTCAATTTGTCGTAGTCGGTGATCTGGCCGAGACGTGCGGCTTCAACCGTGTAATTACATTTCCGTACGGGCGAATGCACCGAATCGATCGGAATGAAGCCGATGCCGAGATCGTCTTCGAAATTCTTGTCGGCGGAAACGTAGCCGCGGCCACGCTTGAGGCGCATTTCCATGTCGAGCCGTCCGCCTTCGCTGACGGTCGCAATGTAGATTTCCTTGTCGAGCACCTCGACGTCCGCGTCAGCCTCAATCATGCCGCTCGTCACAACTCCGGGCTGATCGGCGCGCAGATAGATGGCTTTCGGGCCGTCTCCCGCGAGCTTGAAGGGAATCTGCTTCAGGTTGAGGATGATGTCGGTCGCGTCCTCGACCACGCCGGGAATCGACTGGAACTCGTGCAGCACGCCTTCGATCTTGACGGCGGTCACGGCCGCGCCCTCGATCGAGCTCAGCAGCACACGGCGCAGAGCGTTGCCGATGGTGGTGCCGAAGCCGCGCTCGAACGGCTGCGCCCAGAACATGCCGTACTTATCGGTGAGTGACGAGGCGTCGCTCGCCAGCCGTTTCGGTTTTTGAAAACCTCTCCAAAGCATTGTGTTTCTCCTTTCGGCCATTGGGCTCAATCTTCACTCGCTGAGCGGCCCGGCTCAGGTCACAGCGAAGAAAGGCTGATCGGGCGCGAAAAATGGACCAAATTGAATTGAGTAATTGGGAAATTTGGTAATTGGGTAATTTAAAACCCAACGCCCATATCCGAATCGCTTTTCAATTACTCAATTACAAAAATTACTCAATTACTCAATCTATCGAACTTCTACAGTTTACTTACTGTAAAGTTCGACAATCAGCTGCTCATTCACGGGCAACTGAATATCTTCACGCTTCGGGAGCGCGGTTACGCGTCCCTTGTAATTGTCGCGGTCGACTTCGAGCCACATCGGAGCGGGCTGATGGCTGGCGAAATCCTTTGCCGTTTCCAGGATGGGCAGCTTGCGGCTGCCCTCGCGAATGGCAATCTCTTCACCCACATTCACTTCGTAAGAAGGAATGTTGACCTTCTTTCCATTCACCTGCACGTGCCCGTGGCGGACAAGCTGTCGCGCCTGGCGGCGGGAAATGCCGAAGCCGAGCCGGAAGACGACGTTGTCGAGGCGGCGCTCGAGCTGCTCCAGCAGCTTGGTGCCGGTCACGCCCTTGAAGCGGGCCGCATTCTCGAAATAGTTGCGAAACTGCCCTTCCTGCGTGAAGTAAATGCGCTTGGCTTTCTGCTTTTCGCGCAACTGCAGACCGTAGCCTACGACCTTGGTCTTCTTATCTTTCCCGTGCTGTCCGGGAGCGAAGTTGCGCTTCTCAATGGGACACTTATCGCTGAAGCACTTGGTGCCTTTCAGGAAGAGCTTAATGCCTTCCCGGCGACATAGACGGCAAACTGCATCGGTGTAACGTGCCAAGTTGTTCTCCTTTTTGATGACCGGTTTACAGGTTTCGATTCCAACAAGCCAACAGCGGGCTAGTTGGAATACCTTGGCTTGACCCTTCGTCCCGGACGAATTCAGTCGTTGGTCTTCGGTCGTTAGTCGTTGGGCCTTGACGCCGGTTAGGCTCTGGCTAACGACCAGCGACTAACGACCAGCGACGTTCTTACACCCTGCGTCTCTTCGGCGGACGGCAGCCGTTGTGCGGAATCGGAGTCGTGTCCTTGATGGAACGCACTTCGATCCCTGCCGCAGCCAGCGCGCGCACCGCCGACTCGCGGCCCGACCCTGGACCGCTGACGCGGACATCCACGCTGCGGACACCGTGATCGCGCGCCATGTTGGCGGCGTTCATCGCGGCCTGTTGTGCGGCAAAAGGCGTGCCTTTGCGCGACCCGCGGAAGCCGAGCGAGCCCGAACTCTTCCACGACAGAACGTTGCCGCTCGTGTCGGTGATGGTCACGATCGTGTTGTTGAAAGAGGCCTGCACGTGCACCAGTCCGTGCGGAACGTGCTTGCGCTCTTTCTTCTTGAACTGCTTCTTCTTGCCTTTTTTCTCCGGTACGGCTGCGCCGCCCGCTGCTGCTGGTTTTGCCATGAAATCGTCCTTCGTCGTTAGTCGTTGGTCTTTCGCAAACCACTGTCGGGTTAAGCATTGGCTCTTGGCTAACGACCAAGGACCAATGACCAACAACGATTTTATGTCTTCGCTGTCGACTTCTTCTTCTGCGCGACCGTACCTTTGCGCGGCCCCTTGCGGGTGCGGGCATTGGTGTGCGTGCGCTGGCCGCGAACCGGCAGGTTGCGGCGGTGACGATGGCCGCGATACGAGCCGATTTCGATCAGGCGCTTGATGTTCATCGAGACATCTTTGCGCAGATCGCCCTCGACCCCGCCCTCGCCTTCAATAACCTGGCGGATGCGATTGACCTCGTCTTCACCGAGGTCCTGCACCTTCTTGTTCGGGTCGACGTTCGCCGCCATCAGAATGCGTGCCGCACGCGCGTTGCCGATGCCATAAATGTAAGTGAGCGCGATATTCGTGTGCTTGTTGCGCGGAAGATCGACGCCTGCAATACGTGCCATATCTCAAAACCCTTCTAGCTTCTAGCCTCAGCTCCTATAGCTTCTAGCAAACAGCTTCACACAAGCGATTGCTAGTAGCTAGCAGCTAGAAGCTAGCAGCTGCTTTATCCCTGCCGCTGCTTGTGCTTGGAGTTTTCGCAGATCACCCGCACCACACCTTTGCGGTGGATGATCTTGCACTTGTCGCAAATTTTCTTAACTGATGCTCTTACCTTCATAACTCTCCCAGCTTAAGCTCTTAGGCTTTAGCTAAAAGCCAACAGCTAAGGGCTAATAGCTTATTTGTACCGATACACAATCCGTCCGCGGTTCAGATCGTAGGGCGAAAGCTCAACCGCAACTTTATCTCCCGGGAGAATGCGGATGAAGTTCTTTCTCATCTTGCCGGAGACGTGCGCCAGCACCTGGTGCTTGTTCTCCAGTTCCACCTTGAACATGGCGTTGGGCAGGGGTTCGATTACCACTGCCATGACTTCAATCGCGTCTTCTTTACTCATTCGCTCCTTATTGCAAAACTTTCAACGAACTCTGGCTGCTAGCCTCTAGCTGCTAGCTAGCACCTCGATTCAAGCCGTTCGCTAGCTAGTGGCCAGAAGCTAGAACCTTACGTCGTCAAAATCATCGGGCCTTGCTTCGTTACCGCGACACAATGTTCAAAGTGCGCGCTGTAGCTGCCGTCGGCGGTGACCGCCGTCCACTTATCGCTCAAAACCTTGGTTCCGGGACCGCCGGAATTCACCATCGGCTCGATTGCCAGCACCATTCCTTCCGATAATTCCGGGCCCTGGCCCTTCTTGCCGTAGTTTGGAATCTGCGGCGCTTCGTGCAACTTGGTTCCGATGCCATGCCCGACAAATTCCCTGACTACGCTGAAGCCCGCAGCCTCCACGTGCTTCTGGATGGCCGCGCCGACATGCCCGACGGTATTGCCGATCTTCACCTGCTCGATGCCGATGTAGAGCGAAGCTTCCGTCACTTCGAGAAGTTTTTTCAGCTCCGCTGTCAGCCCGTCACCCACCGGCACGGTAATCGCGGCATCTCCGTAAAAGCCGTCAAACACCACACCGCAATCGATGGAAACGATATCGCCCACCTTGAGCACCCGTTTTTCCGACGGGATGCCGTGCACGATTTCCTCGTTCACCGAAGTGCAAAGCACGCAAGGATACCCGTAGTATCCCTTGAAGGCCGGCTTGGCGCCCAAATCCGCCATGAGACTTTCAGCGGCCTTCTCCAAGTCCATGGTGGTGACGCCCGGTGCCACGATGCCCTGGAGATGATCGAGAACCTGGCGCACGATATGACCGCTGCGCCGCATCTTCTCGATTTCCGCTGCCGACTTGCGGTGGATCTTGTCGTCTCCAAAGCTCATCGTCATTGCAGCCGGCTCATTCCGCCGCGCGCGTTTCGCAGCGATGGCTGTCGATCACGCCCAAAACCTGCGCCGTCACCTCGTCGACCGTCTGGTCGGCATTGACCGGCACCAGCCGCCGCTGGTTCTGGTAGTAATCCAACACCGGCCGCGTCTGCTTCTCGTAAGCTGCCAGCCGCTCGGTGATCACCTCCGAGCGGTCGTCATTGCGCGTGATCAACTGGGAACTATCCACATCGCACAACTCGTCCACGCGAGGGGGCTGGAAGTGGATGTTATAGAGCCGTCCACAGGTGGGGCACGAGCGGCGCCCGGTAAGCCGCAGCAATAATTGAGTATAGTCTACGACCAACCGGATCACAACCGGCGGTCGCATCTGCCCTTTGTCAAAGAACTCTTTTTCCAGGAAGGCATCCAGCCATCCTGCCTGGGCGGCCGTCCTGGGAAAGCCGTCCAATACAAACCCACGCCGGCAATCCGGCTCCCGCAGCCGTTGCGCCGCCATGCCGTACATCATCTCGTCCGGAACCAGTTCGCCTCGGGCCATGATGGTCTTGGCCTCGAGGCCCAGCTCGGTTCCGAGAGTTACGTGACCCCGAAGAAGATCTCCGGTTGAGATCTGCGGGATCCCGTAGCGTTCCGTAATTTTTTTGGCCTGCGTTCCCTTCCCCGCCCCGGGAGGCCCGAGAAGAATCACCGGCCCGATGTTCTGCGCGGTTTCGTTGGCCATTCTGAGCTTCTAGCTCCTAGCCACTAGCTTCTGGCAACACCTCTATTCGTTGGGCTTGCTCGCAGCTAAAAACTAGAAGCTCGTAGCTACTTACCAGCGCCGTCCGCGGATGCGTCCGCTCTTGGGCGTAAACCCGTCGTAGTGGCGCATGATCAACTGGGCCTCGATCTGCGTCACCGTATCCATCGCCACGCCTACTACGATCAGCAGCGATGTACCGCCAAAATAGAAATTCACTCCCAGACCATTCGTCAGCCAGGTGGGCAAATTTTCGAAGACACGGCCAACCAGCCAGAGGTGGTTGAGCTTGATCCCGGCAATCATCCATTCCGGAATCAGCGAAATCAGGATCAGGTACAGCGCGCCCACCAGGGTAATGCGGGTCAGCACATCATTGATGAAGTCGGAGGTGCGCTTGCCGGGACGGATGCCCGGAATAAATCCGCCCCACTTCCGCATATTGTCGGCCACTTCGTTGGGATTGAAGACGATCGAGATGTAGAAGTAGGCGAAGAAGATGATACCCAGAGCGTAGAGCAGCGTGTAAAGCGGTTCCCCCCACCTCAGGGCATCCAAGATCGGGCCGATGACGCGGTTGTTATGAAACGCCGCTCCCAGCATCTGCGGCAGCGCCAGGATCGACGACGCGAAGATGACAGGCATAACGCCACCCGCGTTCACGCGCAATGGCAGATGCGTCGATTGGCCTCCCATGACTTTGCGGCCGACCACGCGTTTGGCGTATTGCACGGGAATGCGGCGCTCGCTGCGTTCGACGTAAACGATGAACGTCACGACCGCAATCATCAGGATGATCAGCAGCACCAATGCCGGAAACGTGAACGCACCCCAGGTCGCGGTCCGCGCCTTCTCCAGCAGGTCGGCAACGCCGCGCGGCAGGCCGACGACGATACCGGCGAAAATCAGAAGCGACATGCCGTTGCCAATGCCACGCTCGGTGATCTGTTCGCCCAGCCACATGATGAACGCCGAACCGGTGGTCAGCGTAATCATCGTCATCAGGATGAAGCCCGGGCCCGGGTTGTTGACGAAGTCGCCCGCCCTCTGCAAGCTGAGAGCGATGCCGAACGACTGGATGGCGCTGAGGACGACGGTAAGATAGCGCGTCCACTGGGTGATTTTCTTGCGCCCCATTTCGCCTTCCTTCTGTAGCTTGGCCAACGGTTCGTACACAACCGTGAGCAACTGCAGAATGATGGAGGCAGTGATGTAGGGCATGATGCCAAGGGCGAAAATCGTCAGGCGGCGCAGGTTGCCGCCGCTGAACAGGTCAACGAAGCCGAGTACGCTGCCACGGTTCTGCTCGAAGAACTGCGCCAGGCGGTCACCGTTGATGCCGGGCGTGGGAATGTGTCCGCCAATGCGGTACACCGCCAGCAGGCCGAGTGTGAACAGTACCCGCTTGCGAAGGTCGGGAATCCGGAAGATGTTCGCCAGCTTCTCGATCATTACTGCAAGACCTCAAACTTGCCGCCTGCCTTAGTGATCTTCTCCTGCGCCGATTTGGAGAACTTGTGCGCGTGGACGGTGACGGCGGACTTCAACTCGCCATTGCCGAGAATCTTGACGGGATGGCGGCCGTTAACCACGCCAGCTTTCTTAAGCACTTCGGGCGTGATCTCCCTCTCGCCAAGCTCTGCCAGGCGGTCGAGGTTCACGATGGCATACTCTTCGCGAAAGATGTTCTTGAAGCCGCGCTTGGGCAAACGGCGGTGCAGCGGCATCTGGCCGCCTTCAAAGCCGCGCAGCAGGCGCGAACCCGAGCGTGAACGCTGACCCTTGTGGCCGCGAGTCGAGGTTTTGCCCATACCCGAGCCCATGCCGCGCCCCACGCGCTTGCGCTTCTCCGTTGCCTTCCGAGGTTTTCTGATTGTCGAAAGATTCATATCAAACCTAGCGCTCAGTTCTCAGCTCCAAGCTCTCAGCAAGTCTCTCAGGTTTTCCTGAGAGCTTGGAGCTCGAGCTGCGAGCTTAATCTACAATCTCCACCAGATGCGGCACTTTCCTCACCATGCCGCGGATCGCCGCCGTATTCGGGCGCTCAATCACCTGGTTCAGCCGGGTAAAACCCAGCCCTTTGACCACTTTCTTGTATTTTTCGGGTGTGCAGATCGCCGATCGCACCAGCTTGATCTGAATCGTGCCCGATGATTTCGATGTCTTTTCCGTCATTCATTTTTCCTGTCGTTCGTCGTGTGCCGCTGGTCGTTCGCGAGTCCACGTGACTCGCGGCTCGCGACTCGTGGCTACAATTCCTCCGCCGCTTTGCCGCGCAGATTTGCGACTTCTTCCTTGTTCTTCAGTTTTTTTAGTGCGTCGAACGTCGCTTTGATTACGTTGTGCGGATTGGTCGTGCCGATCGACTTGGTGAGCACGTTCTGTACTCCAGCCGAGGTCATCACGGCGCGGACGGCGCCTCCGGCGATCACGCCCGTGCCTTCCGGCGCAGGTTTGAGCAAGACCATTCCCGAACCGTAGCGCCCAAGCACAGTGTGCGGGACGGTCGTCTGCGTGAGATTAATCCGCATCAGGTTTTTCTTGGCCGATTCGATCCCCTTGCGGATTGCCTGCGGAACTTCCTTCGCCTTGCCGGAACCATAGCCGACCACCGCTGCCGTCGGGTCGCCCACCACCACCAGAGCCGCAAATGAGAGATTCTTGCCGCCTTTGACCACCTTGGTCACGCGGTTGATCGAGACCACCTGATCCTTCAACTGATACGCACCCGCATCGAGTTTCTTAGTAACTGTTGGCATTCTATAACCAGCCTTTAGCGATTAGCTCCTAGCTCTTAGCCTGAAGCTCCAGCTGACAGCCAAGAGCCAATGGCTAAGAGCTGTTTTTAGAATTGCAATCCCGCTTCTCGCGCCGCATCGGCCAGCGCCTTGACGCGTCCGTGATAAAGGTAGCCACCGCGGTCGAACACCACTTTGGTGATGCCCTTCTGCTTGGCCAGTTCGGCAATCTTTTTGCCCACCGTCTTGGCGGCAGCCACATTGCCTCCGATGACGCGTTCGCCCTTCTTGCCCACCGCCGTGGAAACCGACGCCAGCGTTACACCGCGGAGGTCGTCAATTACCTGAGCATAAATATTGTTTAGCGACCGATACACATTGAGTCGGGGCCGCTCCGCCGTCCCGACAACTTTTTTCCGGATGCGGCTGTGAACCACCTGCCGCGTCTGATTCTTTGAAGCTCTGTTTAGCATTTCAAAACCTCGTCGTTCGCTACTCGTCGTTCGCCATTCGACTCGCTGCTCCCTCACCGCTATTCGCGAACAGCGAAGGACGAACCACTTTATTTGGCTCCCGTCTTACCAACCTTCTTCTTCAGCCGTTCGCCGACGTAACGCACGCCCTTGTTCTTGTACGGGTCTGGCGGACGCAGCGAACGCATTTCCGCCGCCACCTGCCCGACCTTCTGCCGGTCGATACCGGTGAGGGTCAGTCGCTTCTGTTTGGGATCGACGGCGCAGTCGACGCCGGTGGGCAGCGGATACTCGATGGGGTGCGAATACCCCAGGTTGAATACCACGATGCCTTTCCCCTTCATTTCCGCACGGTAGCCAATGCCCACGATTTCCAGTTCGCGCATCCATCCCTTGGTGACGCCGTCAACGGCATTGTTGACCAGGGCGCGGGCCAGTCCGTGAAGCGCCGCCTGCGAATCGTTCTCGCGAATCGCCACCAGATGGCCGTCCTTCTGCTCCATCTTGATGCCGGCTGGCATCTGTGTGTCCAGTTTGCCCCTCGGCCCCTGCACCAGAACCGTGTTGCCTTCGATCTTGACCGTGACTCCCTTGGGAATCGTGATCGGCTTTTTTCCAATTCGTGACATAAAATCAGCTCTTAGCCGTTAGCTTTTAGCTCTTGGCTTTCTTGGCTGTCGCGTCCTGCTTTTAGCTAAAGGCTAAGAGCTAAGAGCTAACAGCTCGCTCCTCTACCAAACCTCGCACAGCAACTCGCCGCCCAGTCCCTGCTTGCGCGCCTGGCGGCCGGTCATCACGCCCTTGGGCGTAGTCACAATGTTGATACCGAGCCCGCCCAGCACGCGCGGAATCTCGGTGCGGCGTACATACACGCGGCAACCCGGCCGCGAGACGCGCGCCAGGTTCGAAATCACGGCCTCATTATTGTTGCCGTACTTCAGATAGACGCGCAGCACCTTGTGCCCTTCTTCTTCGGTGGGCTTGAAGTTCGCGATGTAGCCCTCTTCTTTAAGAATGCGGGCAATTTCGGTCTTTAGCTTGGAAGCCGGAATATCCACTTTCTGGTGGCGGGCGCGAATCGCATTGCGGATGCGCGCCAGCATGTCTGCGACCGGATCGGTCAACCTCATCGTTTGCTTCTCCTCGCGCCGCCCGTTCGCTCCGCGTTTTGCGGAGAACCTGTCAGCGGCTTGCTTACTTCGCTGTTCGTCGCTCGCTTTTCGCTATTCCCAACCGTCTGCCGCGAACGGCGAACAGCCAATGGCGAAAGGCGGTCTTCCTACCACGACGACTTCGAAACCCCGGGGATCTCGCCCCGCAGCGCCAGTTGCCGGAAACAGAGACGGCAGATACCGAACTTCCGGAGGTAGGCCCGCGGACGCCCGCAGATCTTGCAGCGGTTGTGCTTGCGCGACGAAAATTTCGGCAGTTTCCGGTTGCGCGGTTTTACCTTGCTCTCCGCGCCATCCTTAACTCGTTTTGCTGTGGTTGCCACTAAAATCAGCTCCTAGCTTTTAGCTGTCAGCTCTTAGTTTGAAACCCACCCGTCACGGAACCGGGTCTACTTCTGCACTCTGACTTCTTACTTCTGACTTAGGCTCTAAACGGCATCCCTAAATGCTTCAGCAGGCTGCGCGCCTGCTCGTCGCTGCGCGCGGAGGTGACAATCGTCACGTTCATGCCCTTCAGCTTGTCGACCTTGGCGTAATCGATCTCCGGAAAAATCAACTGATCGTGCAGCCCGAGCGTGTAGTTGCCGCGCCCATCGAACGACTTCGTCGAAACGCCGCGGAAGTCGCGCACGCGCGGCAGCACAATCGACACCAAGCGATCGAAAAATTCATACATACGGTCGCCGCGCAGCGTGACCATGGCGCCGATCGGCATGCCCTCCCGGACTTTGAAAGCGGCAATCGACTTCTTGGCGCGCGTGATCACCGGCTTCTGTCCCGTGATCTGGCCCAGTTCGTTCGCGGCTGGGTCAAGAATCTTGGCGTTTTGCGTCGCTTCGCCCACGCCCATGTTGACCACAATCTTGTTCAGGCGCGGCACCGCCATCGGATTCTTGAGCTCAAGTTCCTTCGCCAGCGCCGGCGCCACTTCCTTTTCAAAGCGCACGCGCAGCCGTGGCCGTTCTTTCGCCGAATGCCGCGGCGCTTCCGGCCCGGCTTTGGGTTCTTCAGCCGCGTGCTTCTCGCCTTTCGCCGGCTTCCCCTTCTTCTGTTCTTCTTTCGCCATGTTCGTTGCTGCCTTTTCCATCACGGTTTCGGAGTGTCAGCTTTTGGCTCTTGCTCTTTTGCCCTTTACTGCTGACGTATACCGTTTCGTGAAACCAACCTTTCACGCTGTTACTCTCGGCTCAAGCTAAGAGCTAATGGCTAAGAGCTCACAGCTATTTGTCCAGCGTCGTGCCGCACTTCTTGCAAACGCGCACTTTCCGCTCGCCCTGCACGGCGTGCCCGATGCGCACCGGCCCGCAGGCCGGACAAACCAGCGCCACGCTCGACAGCGAGATCGCGCGTTCCTGCTCAGCGATTCCGCCCTTGATGTTGCGCTGCGGATTTGGCCGCACATGCTTCTTCACCATCATGACGTGCTCGACCAGCACGCGGCCCTCATCGGGAAACACGCGCAGCACACGTCCCTCTTTGCCCGCGTCGCGCCCGGTCATCACCTTCACCGTGTCGTTGCGCCGGATATCCACTCGCTTATGCGCTGTCGTCGTTGCAGTTCCCATAAGAAAATCCAGGTCCTAAAGTTTCAAGGTTTCCAACGTTTCAAAGTTCTGAAATCCCGCAGTCGCAAGCTCCGGATTTCTCAGGTTTCATCTCATCCCAAGGCACCTTGAAACCTCGAAAACGTTGAAACCTTGAAACTTGCCCTATAGCACTTCCGGCGCCAGCGAGACAATCTTCAAAAACTTCTTCTCGCGCAGCTCGCGCGCCACCGGACCAAACACGCGAGTACCAACCGGCTCGCCCGCTTCGTTAATCAGTACCGCCGCGTTCTGATCGAAGCGGATATAGGTGCCGTCGCGCCGCCGGTGTTCCTTGCGCGTGCGCACGATGACCGCCTTCACCACTTTGCCCTTCTGCACCTGCCCATCGGGCGCGGCTTCCTTCACGCTCGCCGTGATCACGTCGCCCAGCCCCGCGCGCAGACCGGTCCCGCCGCCGAGCGGCAGAATCATCTGCAGCTTGCGCGCGCCGGAGTTATCGGCGACCTCGAGCATGCTTCTCATCATCACAGCCATGGTCGTCTCCCTCTCGTGCTGCCGCTAGCGGGCCGCGCCGGCTTCGGCGTCGACTGTCGTTTCCGGCAGCAGCGCCGTCTTGCGCACGATCTCCTTCAGCGTCCAGCGCTTCAGCCGCGACAGCGGGCGCGACTCTTCGATCCGCACCACATCGCCCACGTGCGCCTCGTTCTTTTCGTCGTGCGCATAAAACTTCTTGCGAATCGAAATCACGCGGCCATATAGCGGATGCGCTTTCTTGCGCGTCACCTCGACCACGATCGTCTTCTGCATCTTGTTCGATGTGACCGTGCCGATGAGCACCTTCCGGTGCGATTGCTTTTCCAGGCTTGTGGTTTCGGCCATTATTTCTTCTCCGTCGTCTTCCGCGAACCGGCCGCCGCGAGTTCCTGCTCGCGCAGCACCGTCTTTACCCGCGCGATGTCGCGGCGCAGCCCGCGGATCTTCTTCAGGCTCTCGGTTTGTCCCATGTTCATCTGGAACTTCAGCTTGAAGAGCTGGTCCGAAAGATCGCGCTCCTGGTGCCTCAGTTCGGCGTCGGTTAAGTTGCGAATTTTTTCCGCTTTCATAAATAAGGTCTCAGGAAAAGCGCATCATTCTCAGAACTCCGCTCTTCGCTTCTGCAATCTGACTTCTTACTTCCAACTTGCTACAGCACTTCTCGCTTCACGAACGCGGTGCGCAGCGGCATTTTGTGCGATGCCAGACGCATGGCTTCCTGCGCCTCGGTGAGCGTCACGCCTTCCATCTCGAACAGCACCCGGCCCGGCTTCACGACCGCGACCCAATGATCCGGCGCGCCCTTACCTTTGCCCATACGGGTTTCGGCGGGCTTCTTGGTCACCGGCTTATCGGGAAACAGGCGAATCCATATCTTTCCGCCGCGCTTGACGAAACGTGTCATGGCTACGCGGCTGGCTTCGATCTGCCGGTCGGTAATCCAGCCCGGCTCGAGCACCTTCAGCCCGTATTTTCCGAACGCCAACTCTGAACCCTTCCAGGCCTTCCCGGTCATTCGTCCGCGCTGCTGCTTGCGGTACTTAACTTTCTTTGGCATCAACATAAATTCAGCTCTTAGCTTCTAGCTATTAGCTCTTAGCGAACCTAAAACTCCAGTTCGGCGAGCACTTATCATTCTTACTTCTTCAATCCAAGTTCTAACTTTTGCCTTTTGGCTTCTTATTTCTGACTTCTCAAAACGCTCCTGTCGACGGTACTTCGCGAGCCGGCGTCGCTTCGCGCTTCTTCGCCGGCAGAATCTCTCCCTTGTACACCCAGCACTTCACGCCGATCACGCCATAAGTCGTGCGCGCCTCGGTAAACCCGTAATCGATGTCGGCCCGCAGCGTGTGCAACGGCAGCCGCCCTTGCAAATACCACTCCGAGCGCGCGATTTCGTTGCCGTTGAGACGACCGCTCACCCGAACCTTGATCCCCTTGCAGCCAAAGCGCAGCGCCGAATCCACCGACTTGCGCATCGCGCGGCGGAATCCGACGCGTTTTTCGAGCTGCAATGCAATCGACTCCGAAACTAATTGTGCATCCAGCTCCGGCTTGTGCACTTCCTGGATATCGACGTGCACCTCGCGCGACGTGCGCTTCTGCAGCTCCTGCTTGAGCTTGTCGATTTCCGCGCCCTTGCGCCCGATGATGATCCCCGGACGCGCCGTCTTGATGATGATGCGCAGCTTGTTGCCCGGACGCTCGATCTCGATCGAACTCACACCGGCCGACTTGAGCTTGTCCTTCAGTTCGGCCTTCAGCTTGTGATCTTCGAGCAGCAGCTTGTCGTAATCGCGCTCCACAAACCAGCGCGACTTCCACGGCTTCGTGTAGCCCAGCCGGAATCCGTAAGGATGAACTTTTTGTCCCATCGTTGCTCCTAAACCGTCCCTCGTCCTCGGTCCTTCGTCCTTGGCTTGTGCGAGTCGCGAATGACGAATAGCAAAGGACGTTCTATTTCTTTGCCCTCGCCTTCTTCGCAACCGCTTTCTTCTTCGCCGGCGCTTTCGCCTTGACCTTAGCCTTGGCTTTCGGTCTTGCCGGAGCCGCAGCCTTTGTCTCTTCGCCTACCGTGTGCGCCACCGGCGCCGCACCGTTTTTGTTCTTCTCGGCAAGCACGATCTCGAGGTGCGCAATCCGCCGCACATAGCGGTACGCTCGCCCCATCGGCGCTGGACGAACCCGCTTCATGCGCGGCCCGTCGTTGGCGGCCGCGTGCTTCACGTACAGGTTGTCGACATCCACATCCAGGCCTTTTTCCGTACTCAGGAAGTTGGCATTATCGACCGCCGACTGCAGCAGCTTCGCGACCGTGGCCGCGACTCGCTTCTTGGTAAACGCCAGCGTGTTGCGCGCTTCTTCCACCCTCCGGCCCCGGATCAGATCCAGCACCAGCCGCGCCTTTTGCGGCGAAACTCGCATGTATCGTGCTTCTGCTCGAAAGTCCATCGTTAGCTCTTAGCCTTTAGCTGTCAGCTCTTAGCCCAAACGCTCCTAGCTAATAGCTAAGAGCTAACAGCTAAGAGCTCGTTTTTTAACCCTTCGGCGCCGGTGCCGCTGGCGCCGCCGCTGGGGCCGACGGAGCAATCGCTCCCGGACCGCCGGGCACGCCCGCCGGTTTCGCCGCCGCTTCGGTCGCCGCCTTCATCGAGTGTCCCTTGAACTGACGGGTGAAGCTGAACTCGCCCAGCTTGTGCCCCACCATGTTCTCCGTCACATACACCGGAATGAATTTCTTTCCGTTGTGCACTGCGATCGTGTGCCCAACCATTTCCGGAATGATCGTCGAACGCCGCGACCACGTCCGCAGCACTTTCTTCTCGTTGCGCGCATTCATGCCTTCGATCCGCGTCGCCAGATACTGATCAACAAACGGCCCTTTTTTTGTCGAACGTCCCATAATCAGTTCTCAGTTCTCGGTTGCCAGTTCTCAGTTCCCGGTCGCGAACGACCAACGACTGACGACCAACGACCGCTTTATCCCTTCTTCCTCCGGCCCACGATAAACGCATCGGTCCGCTTGTTGTTCCGCGTCTTGTAGCCGCGCGTTGGTTGCCCCCACGGGGTCACCGGATGCCGTCCGCCCGAAGTCTTGCCCTCGCCGCCTCCGTGCGGATGATCGACGGGATTCATCGAAACGCCGCGGTTATGCGGACGCTTGCCCACCCAGCGCGTGCGTCCTGCCTTGCCCCAGGTGACGTTCTCGTGCTCCACGTTGCCCACCTGTCCGATTGTCGCCAGACAGTCGAGCAGCACTTTCCTCGTTTCTCCCGAAGGCAGTTTCACCAGCCCGTACTCACCTTCCTTCGCGACCAGCTGCGCCGCACCACCCGCCGAGCGCACCATCTGCGCGCCCTTGCCCGGCCGCAGCTCCAGGTTGTGAATCGTCGTGCCAGGAGGAATATTGCGCAGCGGCAGCGCGTTGCCCACAAGAATGTCGGCATCGGGACCGCTGACAATCTTCTGCCCGACCTTCAACCCATCGGGCTGCACGATGTAACGCTTCTCGCCGTCGGCATAACTCAAAAGCGCAATGCGCGCCGAGCGGTTCGGATCGTATTCGATGGTGACCACGGTCGCCGGAATCCCATGCTTGTCGCGCTTGAAATCAAGCGCGCGCAGCTTGCGCTTGTTGCCGCCGCCCCGGAAGCGCATGGTCGTGTCGCCCGAGTTGCGCCGCCCGCCGGTCCGGATCTTGCCTTCCACCAGCGGTTTGTGCGGCTTCGACGAAGTAATGTCGTCGGTCGTCAGGTGCGTACGAAAGCGCAGCGTCTGCGTCGTCGGTCTGTAAGTCTTAATCGGCATATCGAACTCTCAGCTTATCGCTTGTGTCGTCGGTCGTTTGTCGTTGGTCGTTCGCTTTCCTGGTTCAATTTCGGCTGTCATTGTCGCCGCCAAACCGCGAACGACTAAAGACTAACGACGCCTTACAAATTCTGTGCGTACTCCGGCATCTTCTCGCCCGTCTTCAGCCGCACATATGCTTTCTTCCAGTCCGGGCGGTACCCGGCGAATCTTCCCCGCCGCCGCTCCTTGCCTGGATAATTCGCCGTGCGCACCGACGCGACCTTCACCTTGAAAATCGCCTGCACGGCTTCCTTGATCTCGGTTTTCGTCGCCTTGGGTGCTACCTGAAACACCAGTGTGTTCTGGGTCTCCTTGATTCCGAGACCTTTCTCTGTAATCACCGGCTTCTGAATGATCTGGTACGCGGATTTCATATTTGTCCGGCCTTAGGCCACCTCCGCCTTACGCGAACGCCGCGCCGGTTTCTTCTTGTCCGGCGCCGGCTCGGCCACGTGCTCGCGCCGCGACGCCGATTTCTTCAGCGCGTCCTGCAGCTTTTCGAGGGCCGGCTGCGCAAACACTGCGTACGAGTGCCGCATCAGGTGATAGGGATGCACCTCGTTCGCCCGCACCAGATCGAGCCCTTCGATATTGCGCGTGCTCAACTCCAGATTCTTGTTCTCGGCCTTCGAAACTTCCACCAGCAGCGTCGTACCGCTGATCTTCAGCTTCTCGAGCGCTCCGGCAAACGCCTTGGTTTTCGGTTCTTTCACGTCAAACGCGCTGACGACGACAAGTTTGCCGTCGGCAAATTTCGCCGCCAGCGCCGAACGCAGCGCGCCCAGCAGTTTCTTTCGCGGAAATGCGTAATCATAGGAGCGCGGCTGCGGCCCGTGCACCGTACCGCCGTGGCGCCACAGTGGCGACCGGATCGAGCCGATACGTGCCCGGCCCGTGCCTTTTTGTTTCCACAGTTTCTTGCCCGATCCGGAAACGCGCCAGCGGTTCTTGGTGGCGTGCGTGCCCGCGCGCTGCCCGGCGCGATAATGCTTCACCGCTTCCCAGAGCAGATCTTCGTTGACCGCGCCGAACACTTCGTCAGCGAGGTCGAGCGTTCCAGCCTTCGCCCCGCTCAAGTTGTAGACGTCAATCGTTGCCATAGCTCTTATCCAAACCGGTCGTTAGTCGCTAGTCGCTCGTCGTTCGGGCTGTTCCCTAACGACTAAGGACCAAAGACCAACGACGCTTCCTACACCTTCTTCGCCGCTCGCTTTGCCGCCTTCAACGGATCGACCGTCGCCGCACCCGCAAATCCACGGCGCTCTCTCGGCGGCTTCTTGGCTTTATTGATCACCAGATATCCGCCATTGGGCCCGGGCACGCTGCCTTCCACCACCAGCAGGTTGTCTTCTTTATCCACGCCGAGCACGCGCAGGTTGCGCACCGTGATGCGCGTATTCCCCATGTGTCCGGACATGCGCATGCCCTTGACCACACGCGACGGAAACGCCGAGGCGCCGATCGAACCGGTGATCTGGAACATCGATCCGTGCGACTTCGGGCCGCCGCCAAAGTGGTGACGCTTGACTACGCCCTGGAACCCGTGGCCCTTGCTGACGCCAACCACATCCACGAATTTCTCGCCTTCGAAAATATCGACCAGCACGCGGTCGCCAACCTTGACTGCGCCATTCGCGCCGTCGGCGCCGGGCTCATCCACCTCGATCCCGACCTCGCGCAAGAACTTCATTGGCGGGAGATTGTTCTTGGCAAAGTGCCCCTTCATCGGCTGTGTCAGCTTCTTTTCCTTGACGAATTCGACCAGGCCGAGTTGCGCCGCGTCGTATCCTTCCTTGGTGTTGGTCTTGTGCTGCGTAACCACGCACGGCCCCGCCTGCAATACCGTCGCCGGCCGCACCTCGCCCCTCGAATCGTAGAGCTGCGTCATGCCGACCTTCTTGCCCAGGATTCCGTTGACCTTTGCCATTTCCTTCTCCATTCCCAGCGTGGCTCGAAGCTATTGGCTGGGTGCTTTTGCCCTTGCGGGTGAGCAATCATCATCGTTCTCAACCGCGCCGCGAACGACTAGCGACGAACGACCAACGACTATTTGTGTTCCTTCCCGAACGCCTTGATCTCCACATCCACGCCCGCCGGCAGATCGAGCTTCATCAGCGCATCCACCGTTTGCTGCGTCGGCTCCAGAATATCGAGCAGGCGCTTGTGCGTGCGGATTTCGAACTGCTCCCGCGACTTCTTATCCACGTGCGGAGATCGCAGCACGCAGTACTTGTTCTTCATCGTGGGCAGCGGAATTGGGCCTGCGACCTGCGCGCCTGTCCGCTTCGCCGTCTCCACGATCTCGCCCGTCGACTGATCGAGGATGCGATAGTCGTAGGCTTTCAACCGGATTCGAATTCTCTCTTGTCCCGTCACTTTTTTCTCTCTAACCCCTCCCGGCCAGCTTCATCCGAAGCCCCGAGAGGAAAGATCTGGCGGCATGCTGCAAGCCGCGTGTTAGCCTCTAGCTGCTGAGCCACTAGCTCCTAGCAACCCTTTAGTTTGTCATCCTGAGGCGACATGCTTCTCGTCGCCGAAGGACCTGGGCGCGCCGCGCGAAGCGCTCGCGTTCTCTGCGAGCGCAGAAATCGCGCGTTCGGCGCGCTTCCTTACTGAATAATCTCCGCGATCGTTCCTGCGCCTACCGTGTGGCCGCCTTCGCGGATCGCGAACCGCAAACCTTTTTCCATCGCCACCGGCGTGATCAGCTCGATCACCAGGCTCACGTTGTCGCCCGGCATCACCATCTCCGTGCCCGACGGCAGCTCCGCCACCCCGGTCACATCCGTCGTCCGCAGATAAAACTGCGGCCGG
>Ga0187781_10000600_pt1 | contig 25959 bp, 20 predicted proteins | sample 0715_SJ02_MP02_2_FD_132447 | JGI IMG/M metagenome (GOLD analysis project Ga0187781, IMG submission 132447) | Tropical peat soil microbial communities from peatlands in Department of Meta, Colombia - 0715_SJ02_MP02_20_MG | ecosystem: Environmental > Terrestrial > Soil > Wetlands > Peat | place... | reverse complement strand
TACGCCTGCTCGAAGTGACCCCGGTGAACAAGAACCTCCTCGCGTTCAAGATCGTCCACCTGATCACGGGCCGGGCGCACTAGGCCCCGCCACCGAAGGGACCACCGCGCTCCTTCTCCCGGTCCCGGTCGGCGGCCGGGGTCCCGGACGCCGTGCCCCGGTCTTCTACAACCCGACGATGGCGGCGGACCGTGACCTCGCGGTCGCCCTCGTGCGGGCGTTCTTTCCGGTCGAAGGCCCGGCCCGCACCGGCTGGGAGATGATGGGGGCGACGGGCGTGCGCGGGCTCCGTCTCCTCGCGGAGTCGGGGCGGTTCGGGCGGTTCGTGTTCTCCGAAGCGAACCCCGAGGCGTGCCGGGTCCTGCGCGGGAACGCCTCCCGGTACCCCGGAGCGTCGTTCGTGGAGGGGGATGCTCGGAACGTGCCCCCCCTTGCTCCGTTCGACTACGTCGACCTCGACCCGTACGGGACCCCCCAGCCGTTCGTGAGGACGGCCCTCGGGGCCGTCCGGGGCGGGGGGGTCGTGGCGGTCACCGCGACCGACATGATGGTCCTCGCCGGAGCCCAGCCCGGCGCGTGCCGGGAGCGGTACGGCGCGAACCCCGTGCGCGGTCGCCTCGGGCCGGAGGGGGCTCTTAGAATCCTCCTGGCCTACGTCTCCCGGGAGGCCGAGTCGCTCCATCGGTCGGTCCGGCCGCTGCTCTCGTACGTGCGGGAGCATTACGTCCGGTGCTACGCGGAGGTCACGGACGGGCGGACCGGACCCGACCCCGCGGGCATGATCGACCCCAGGGAGTGGACGGGGCCACCGGTGGGGGAGCACGGGCCGTACGGGCCGCTCTGGCTCGGCCCACTGTTCGACGCCCCGCTGGTCGGTCTTCTGGACGTGCCCGCGGGCGCCGCCCGGCCCGTGGAGGTCGCCCGACTCCTTCGCCGCCTGAAGGAGGAGGTCTCGGTCGACCGTCCGTTCTACTACGAGGCGAACGTTCTCGCGAAGGCACTCGGGCTCGTTGCCCCGCCCTCGCTCTCCGCGATCCGCGACGGGCTTCGACGCCTCGACTACACGTCCGCTCGGACCCACGCGCGGCCCGAAGGGTTCCGGACGGACGCGCCGCGCAGGGTGGTCGAGGAGCTCGCCCGCCGGCTCGCCGCTCCCGATCACTCCCAGAACGCGCGGGTCCGGGCGTAGGCCCGCTCGGCGCGAAGGATCTCGGTGAAGAACGCGTCGTCGTCCCGGTAGAGGCGCATCAGAAGCCGGCGGGCGGTCTCGGGACCGATCCCCCGGCCGGCGAGCGCGTAGAGCGCCCGCTCTCCGTAGTGGGCGAGGAGCTCCGCCGAGGTGTACCCCGCGCGCACGAGCGACTCCGTCGCCGCGGGCAGGGCCCGCTCCCGGCGCGCCCGCCGTCCCTCGGCCGGCTTCGCGCGGGCCCGCTTGCGCTTCGCGTAGGCGCTCAACCGGTCGATCTCTTCCGTGCGCCGCGGGGAGAGGACCGCGGAGAGGGACCCGTGGCAGAGCAGGCAGCGGCTCCCTCCCTCCGCCCGGTACCGGGACGGGGTCGTCATCCGGACGAAGCCGCAGCGGAGGCAGACGAGCGTGAGCGGCTCCTTCGCGAGCCGTTCCTCGACCGCCTTCAGCAGGGTCGGGGGCGGGACGTCGAGCACGGTCCGCCACTCGAGCCGTTCGAGCGGCCCGTCCGTGAAACGGGAGAGCGGGGCCGCCACGACCTCGATGGCGCCGTCCCGGACGTCCTCGAGGACCCGGACCGCGTGGTCGAGGTCGTACCGGTCGTGGAGCGTCTTCTCGAGCGCCTCCTCCCCGAGCGGGTTCGTCCGGCTCGCCGCGAGCAGGGGGTCGAGGGTCCGCAGGTCGCGCGGGTCGGCCGACGCGGGGACGACCCCGAGCTTCCGCGCGACCGCGAGGAAGACCCAGCGATAGTCGAGCCCGCTCGGCACCAGCCGTTCGATGAGGGGTCGCAGGCTTGCCGGTTCGACCGAGAACGCGTCCACGAGCGTCGCCGAGTCCGCCGCCACGGGCAGCTCGAGGACGAACCAGGTCGGCTCGACCGAAGCGACCTCGACGCGGGCGCCGAGGCGGGCGGTGAGCAGGCCCGCGACCGCGAGCGACAGGGTCTCGTTCGTCCGCGTGCCGAAGCACGAGCCGTAGACGACCACGCGACCCTGGGCCGCGACCGTCACCTTCCGGTCGGTCGGGATGACGCTGGTCGGACCGGGGAGTCGTCGTCGTTCCTCGAGGTGGGTCCGGTCCTCGGGCGAGAGGGGATACCGGTCGAACGACCCTTCGCGTCGCAAGGCCCCGATCTCCTGGGCGACATCGAACGGGACCGGGAGGTCCTCTCCCGCCCAGCGCGGCTCGCGGCCGATCTCGTGGACGTTCTCGACCAGGAGTTCCCCCTCGCGGTACTCGACGACCTTCCACGTCTGGCCGTGCAGGAGGAAGATCTCCTCCGGCTGCGAGAGGATCTGGGTGAGGACGAACCGCTCATCGAGCGTCCCGATGAGCCGTCGGGTCCCGATGTCACGGAGGCGGTAGGTACGCTCGTCCGGGATCAAGGAGAGGGAGGAATAGAACCGGTGGAGCGTCCCGCGGCCCGGCGCGACGCGACCGTCGACCCGCTTCGCGAGGCCAAGGCCGGCGAGGTAGTCGATGAGCTCGGAGATCTCCGGTACGGAGAGGTCCGCGGTGGCCGCGGCCCTTCTCAGCGGGCGGAGCAGCGCCTCCGTCGGGAGGCTCCCCTCCGCCCGAAGCATCGCCACGAGCTGTTGCGCGGCGGCGAGACGATTACGGGTCCTCCAGGCGACCGGCTCGATCGCTCCGGCATCGGCGCGCCGGGCGAGCACGGCGGCTTCCTCGAGGTCATCGTCGTCCAGCGCGAGGACCGTCCCGTGGATGGTCCGGTCGAGGCGATGGCCCGAGCGCCCGACGCGCTGGACGAGACGGCCGACCTGGTGCGGGGACCCGAACTGGACGACGTGGTCGACCCCACCGATGTCGATCCCGAGCTCGAGCGAGGAGGTCGCGACCAGGGCGCGCAGCTTCCCTTCGCGGAACGCCTTCTCGGCCTCCTCGCGCACGTCCCGCGAGAGCGAGCCGTGGTGGACGGCGATCGCGAGGTCGGGGGCGAGCTTCTGGAGCCGGGCCGCGAGACCCTCGGCGGTGGGGCGGGTATTGACGAAGATGAGGGTCGTCCGGTGGGCCCGGACCTCCTCTTCGACGGCGCGCAACCCCTCGAGGAGCGTCGCGTCCGCCTTGAGCTCGCGAACGAGCGACTCCTCGAGGGGGGGGCGAGGTCCGCCCGGGCGGCGGGCGGAGAGGACGAGCGGACGCCGTTCCTGTGCGACCCGGACCTCCACGTTCCGTGGTTCGGGCGAAAGGAACCGCGCGACCTCGGGCGGGTTCCCGACCGTCGCCGACAGACCGATCCGTCGCACCGGTCGCCCCGTGAGGGTGTCGAGCCGCTCGAGCGTGATCGACAGCTGCGCCCCACGGTCCGAGCCGACGAGCTCGTGCACCTCGTCCACGACGACCGTGCGGACGCTGCGGAGCGACTCGCGGAGGCGCGCTCCGGTGAGGAGGAGCTGCAGGGTCTCCGGGGTCGTCAACAGGACGTCCGGAGGACGGCGGGACTGGGCCAGGCGCGCGGAGGTGGGCGTGTCGCCGTGGCGGACCGCCGCGGTCAGCCCGACCCGGGCGACCAGGGCGACGATCCGCTGCTCGAGGTCCCGATTGAGCGCCCGCAAGGGAGTGACATAGAGGGTAGAGATCGCCGGCGACGGCTCCTCGAGCCGCTGCGAAAGGAGCGGAAGGAGCACCGCCTCGGTCTTCCCCGTGCCGGTCGGCGAGAGGAGGAGCGCGTCCGAAGCGGTGGCCAGGACCGGGAACGCGAGGCGTTGGATCTCGGTCGGTGCGACGAACCCGAGCTCCCCGATCGCGGCGAGGAGCCGCGGGTCGAGGGTCGAAAAGACCGACGTGGTCTCGGCCATGGACGACCGATGCGAGCCCCGTCGGGGCCAAAGGGATGTCGGACGGTTACGGCTCGCTCGCCGGCTCGAGGTCGAGCATCTTGAGCCCGAAGCTCTCGACCATCGGTCGCCCGAACGTCCGCCCCGGGAACGTCTCGAGGTAGACCTCCTGGAGCATCCCGACGGTCGCGCGCAGGAGGTGGCCGCCGACCAGGCGGTGGTCGGGGCCCGCGACGGCCCCGTGGAGGTGGAGGGACGGCGCCCCTTCCGCCCGGGCGATCGTCCCGTGGAGCGAGACGACCTCGTGCGGTACCGTCAGTTCCTCGGGCCGGTACTGGCTGCCGTCCCAGTAGCCGAACGTCGCCCGCCGGAACATGCCGATCCCGAACACGATCGCCCCGGCGCGGACGTTCTCGCGCTCGGCGAATGCCGAGAGGGTCGCGAAGAGGTCCTGCCCATCATCGAGACGTAGCATCCACCGGTTGCCCTCTCGGACCGCCTGCATCGCCGCGCCCTACGGAGAGCCCTGTTAAGGCGGTTTTCGCAACCGATCCCGGCCAAGCCGGTGCCGCCCCGGGGTGGCGCCCCGAGGGGGGACCGTTCCGACACCCCTCCGGCGCCCTCACCTATTCCCCGGTCGCTCTCCCACCGGGGGAGACACCGGTGCGACCGCCTTCGCGTCGCGAAAACGGTAATGGGCGGTGAACCGTTGAACGTAGCCATGCCCCGAGCCGACCCGGCCGTGATGACGCCCGAGCCCCCGGACACGGTCGTGCACCGTCTCCGGAACGGTGGGCGCGCCCTGGTGGCGCTGTCCGGCGGGGTCGATTCCTCGCTGGTCGCATCCCTCGCGTTCTCGGCCCTCGGCGCCGACGCGATCGCGGTGACCCTCTCCGGGCCCGCAGTCGCTCGACGGGAGGTCGACCGTGCGAAGCGCGTGGCGCGGTCGATCGGTCTCCCGCATCTCGTGCTGGAGGCGGACCCGCTCGGTCGGGAGGAGTACCGGGCAAACCGGGGCGACCGCTGCTACTTCTGCCGGTCCGTGGAGACCTCGGTGCTGGTGGAGTTCGGGACCGTCCGGTCGGTGGTCCAGTACTTGGACGGCGTCCAGAAGGACGACCTCGCGGACGATCGGCCCGGGATACGGGCGATGGACGAGGCGGGGTTCGTCCATCCGCTCCTCTGGGCCGGTTGGGGCAAGGCCGAGGTACGGGCGGAGGCGCGTCGCCGGAACCTCCCGAACTGGGACGAACCGTCGGACGCTTGCCTCGCGTCGCGCGTGGCGCGGGGCGAGCCGGTCACGCGTGCGCTCCTCGAGCGGGTGGAGTCGGCCGAGGCGGTTCTCCACGAGCTCGGTTTCCGTCGTGTCCGGGTCCGTGCGCGCGGCGGCGGGGCTCGGGTGGAGGTCGATCCCTCCGAGGTCGCACGCCTTCGGACGGAACCGGTGGCGGACCGGGTCGTCCGCGAGCTGACGCGGCTCGGGTTCGCGAACGTCACCCTCGACCCCGAAGGGTATCGGGGCACCGGACCGGGCCTCCCGATGGTGCCATGAGAGATGCGGCAGAGCCGGAAGGCCCACCGTCCCGCCTCCCGGGCCGGTTCCAGCTCGAGACCGACCTCGTCCCCCAGGGGGACCAGCCGGCGGCAATCGACCAGGTCGTGAAGCGGGTCGAGCACGGCGAGAAGTTCGTCACCCTGCTCGGCGTCACGGGAAGCGGGAAGACGTTCACGATGGCCCACACGGTCGCCCGGGTCCAGCGACCGACCCTCGTCATCAGCCCCAACAAGACCCTCGCCGCCCAGCTCGTCAGCGAGTTCCGGGCGCTGTTCCCGAAGAACGCGGTCGAGTACTTCGTGAGCTACTACGACTACTACCAACCGGAGGCGTACGTACCGCAGATCGACCTCTACATCGAGAAGGATGCCTCCATCAACGAGGAGATCGACCGCCTGCGCCACCGGGCGACCCAGGCGCTCCTCACCCGACGGGACGTCCTGATCGTCGCCTCGGTGAGCTGCATCTACGGCCTCGGCTCGCCGGAGGACTACCGCGCGTCCGTCGTCGAGCTCGCGGTCGGGCAGGATATCTCGCGCCAGGCGTTGCTCGAGCAGCTCGTCCGGATGAAGTACGCTCGGAACGACGTCGAGCTCAAGCGGGGCCGGTTCCGCGTGCACGGCGGCACGATCGACGTGATGGGCGCGGGCGAGACGATTCACCGGATCGTCCTCGACGGGAACACCCTCCAGGAGATCGTCGAGCTCGACCCCGTGACCCAGGAGGAGCGCCGCGCGCTCTCCTCGCTCTCCGTCTTCCCGGCGACCCACTTCCTGACCGTGGACGAACGACTGCGGGGGATCCTGGGCGAGATCGAGAAGGAGCGCGACGCCCGGGTCCACGAGCTTCAGAGCCAGGAGAAGATCGTTGAGGCGCAGCGCCTGAAGAGCCGCGTCGACTACGACCTCGAGATGATCCGCGAGACCGGGTACTGCTCGGGGGTCGAGAACTACGCGCGCTATTTCGCCGGCCGAAAGCCGGGGGAGCCGCCCTACACGCTCCTCGACTTCTTCCCCGAGGATTTCCTCGTCTTCATCGACGAGTCCCACGTCACCATCCCCCAGCTCCAGGGGATGTACAAGGGCGACCGCAGCCGGAAGGACAATCTGGTCGAGTTCGGCTGGAGGCTCCCCTCCGCCCGCGACAACCGTCCGCTCAAGTTCCCGGAGTTCCTCGTGCGGGCGCCGCAGACCGTGTTCGTCTCGGCGACGCCGGGGCCGTTCGAGCGGAAGGCGTCGAAGGGGATCGTCGAGCAGATCATCCGCCCCACCGGGCTCGTCGACCCTCCGATCGAGGTCCGTGCCCTGAAGGGCCACATCGCCGACCTCATGACGGAGCTTAAGGCCTGCATCGACCGGGGGGACCGCGCCCTCGTCACGACGCTCACGAAGGCGACCAGCGAGGAGCTCGCGAACTACCTCTCGAACCAGGGCTTCCGCGTCCGCTACCTCCACTCGGAGGTCGAGACGATGAAGCGGATCGAGATCCTCCGCGACCTGCGTCTCGGCCAGTTCGACGTGCTCGTCGGGATCAACTTGCTGCGGGAGGGCCTGGACCTGCCCGAGGTGAGCTTCGTCGCGATCCTGGACGCCGACAAGGAGGGGTACCTGCGCAGCGAGACGTCCATCGTCCAGACCGCCGGCCGGGCGAGCCGCAACGCCGAGGGGAAGGTCGTCCTCTACGCGGACCGGATGACCGGCTCGATGAAGCGGGCGATCGCGGAGATGACCCGACGCCGCGCGAGCCAGGTCGATTACAACGCCGCGCACGGGATCGTTCCCGAGTCGATCCGCAAGGAGGTCCGCTCCCTCCTCGCGCCCGAGGAGGAGGCGCCCTCCGGAGAGCTTTCGACGAGCGGGCTCGGCCGCTCCTGGAAGGACAAGATGCCGCTCCTCCTCGCCAACCTCGAGGAGGAGATGCGCCTCGCCGCCGAGCGTCTCGACTTCGAGGAGGCAGCGCGCATCCGCGACCGGATCCGGGAGATCCGGCGGTCCCGGTCGGCCTCCCGCCCGACGTCGCGGGCCGCGGGGGCCGCCTCCTAGGCAACGCGGTTTGAGGCTCCGGTAAAGGGAGTTTTATCCGCGCGCCGCGTCGGTCGCCCGTGGTCGCCTCCCGGACCCCGAGCGTCGCCGGTCTCGCCGGGCTGCGGCGGGGCGGCACCGTCACGGAGCTGCTGTTCCTCTACGAGTGCGCGACGCTCGAGCCGACCCAGCTCCGACCGATCGCGGAGCGGATCGGCCTCACGGTCCAGGCCGTCTCGCACGCCTACCGCGAGCTTCGGCGGCGGGGCCTCGTGACCCTCGAGGACGGCCGCTACCGCCCGACGGTCGAAGGGGTCGCCTGGCTCCACGAGACGCTCGGCCGGCTCGCGGACGACCTCGGCCGGCGGATCGAGCGCGTCCACGTCATCCGCTCGACCCGGGCCCTCGCCCTTGAGGACCTTCCGGCCGGGGCGGCCGTCTCCCTCGAGCTGCGGCACGGGCTCCTGTCGGCCCGGCCCGGGGGTTCCGGAGCTTCCCGGGGACACGTCTCGAAGGCGGGACGCAAGGGCTCGCTCGTCGAGGTCACGGACCTCGAGGGGATCGTCCCGCTCGCTCCGGCCCCCATCTCAGTGCGCACGATCACCCCGGAGGACCTCGCCCACCCTCGCCTCGCGCCGTCCGTCCGACGGAGCGTTCCCGCGGACCCCCTCGCCCTCGTCTGCGCGGAAGGGCTCGAGGCCTACCACGTCCTCTCGGGCGCCGTCTCCCGGCCGGTCCTGCGCTTCGCGGCGGGAACGGCCTGCCTCGAGGCGTCCCGCCTCGGCGTGCCGAGCTACGTGCTCGTCCTCGAGAGCGACCTCCCCCGCCTCCTCTCCCAGTTCGGGGGCCCCTCTCCCCCGCCGATCGAGGTCGCGCCGATCTCGGGAACGGACGGTTCCCGCCTCCGGCCTCACGGAACCGGGGGCGGCCGCGAGAGGGCCGCAAGGGCCCGGAGCAGCTCCGCGGGGCTCGCGACCTCGACCGCTCCCCCCGTCCGGAGCTCTCCCTCGAGCGCGCGGGCCCGGCCCCCGGTGTAATCCCACTCCTGTCCGGTCGGGCGCCGTACGAGGAAGATCGGGACCCTCCCGACGGACCCACGGACCTCCTCGAGGTTGGGCAGATTGGACGGCCCGACGGGGAACGGGGCGACCACGATGGCGGAGGCGCCGTCGAGGAGCGCGCGGAGCCGGCGGCGGACCTCCTCGCCGATGGGCGCGAACGGCACCTCGACCGCGGTCAGGGCGCCGACCCCCTCCGCGGTCTCGAGGTCGGAGTCGAGGAGGTGGAGGGCGCCGGCGGTGACACGGTACCCGGCGTCGACGAGCGCGCGCAGGTAGGCGGTCGCCGACCCGCCGCCTCCGACCACGTGCACGGGGCCCTTTCCGAGGAGCGCCGGCGGACCCGACGGGGTGACCGAGACCAGATGGTGCGGGAGGAGGTAGGGTGCCCCGGTGCGCGGGTCGCGCCGCAGGTCGGCGACCACGCCCCAGACGCGCGCGAGCAGCTCTTCGGAGAGCACGGTCGAGGGAGCCCCGTCCGCGACCCGGCGGCCGTGCGCGAGCACGACGATGCGGTCGGCGAACCGCGCCGCCAGATTGAGGTCGTGGAGCGCCGCGACCACCGTCACACCGCCGCCGTCCACCCGGCTGCGGACGCGGCCGAGGAGGTCGAGCTGATGACCGATGTCGAGGTGCGAAGTCGGTTCGTCCAGGAGGAGGAGCGGGGTCGTCTGCGCGAGGGCCCGGCCCAGGATGGCGCGCTGACGCTCCCCTCCGCTCAGCGTGAGGATCCCGTCCGCCGCCCGGTCGGCGAGTCCGACCTCGTCCAGGACCCGGTCGGCCACCCGGCGGTCCTCCTCGCTCTCCGCGTCCAGCGGGCCATGGTACGGGAACCGGCCGTAGAGAACGTACTCCCGGAGGCGAACGTCATCGCGGGGGCTTTCCCCCTGCGGCACCCACGCGACCCGGAGCGCGCGCTCGCGCACGGAGAGCGACCCTACGGGGCGGCCGAACAGCTCGACCGTCCCGGCGTCCGGCGGGAGGAACCCGAGCACCGCGCGGAGCAATGTCGTCTTCCCCGAGCCGTTCGGTCCGGCGAGGGCGACGAACTCGCCCGGGCGCACCGTCAGGTCCACGTCCTGCAGGGCGACCCGGTCCCCGTAGCGCACCGTCAGGTGCGACACGGAGAGCGGGGACGCCGCCCCGGACGAGCTCATACGGACCCCATGGTCGAGCCGGTCCGCTGGCGGTAGAGGAGGTAGAGGAAGAACGGGACGCCCGCGAAGGCGGTAAAGATCCCGATCGGAAGGAGCGACCCCGGAAAGAGCAGGTAGTTGGCGTCGCGGGCCGCGAGCAGGAAGATGGCTCCGACGACCGCCGCCCCGGGCAGCACGACCCGGTAGCTCGTCCCCCAGAGACGGCGGACGATGTGCGGAGAGACGAGGCCGACGAACCCGATAATGCCGGTGAACGCCACCGCGATCGCCGTGGTGAGCGACGCGAGCAGGATCACCCGCAGTCGGACGCGACGGGCGTCCACCCCGGCGCTCTGGGCGACATCGTGCCCCAGCTGGATCAGGTTGAGCGCGCGGCCGTAGAGGACGAGGAGGGTGGCGAGCACGAGCACCCCGCCCGCGGCGATGCCGTCCACCTCCCAGGTCGCGAGCCCCAGGCCTCCGAGCAGCCAGAACGTCACCTGCTCGCTGCCCACCGGGTTGTAGAGGAGGACGAGCGACAGCACCGCCGAGAGAAGGTTCGCGAGGGCCACGCCCGTGAGGAGGAGGGTCTCGACCGAGCTGAACCGTCCGCGCGCGACTCCGAGGACGAGGAGACCGGTCGCGACCGCGCCGACGAAGGCGAAGAGCGGGAGGAAGAGGTCCGCCTGCGCCACCTCGAATCGGTAGACGTAGATCACGGCGGCGCCGATCGTCCCTCCGCTCGAGATCCCGAGCAGGAACGGGTCGGCGAGGGGATTGCGGAAGACGCCCTGGAGCGCACCTCCCGAGATCCCGAGCCCCGCCCCGACGATCAGCGCAAGGAGGATCTCGGGGACGTAGAGCTGCCAGACGATCACCTCGTAGGCCCCGCAGAGGCGGGGGGCGACGTTGGTGCCGGCGCACGGGTCCGGGTACAGCTGGCCGCCCGAGACCTCGTGCAAGAGCACCTGGACGACGACTTGAGGCGGGATGGCGACCGTGCCGAGCAGGGTCGAGCCTGCGGCAAGAGCGATGCCCCCGACGACGAGGGCCACCAGGAGGAGCCAGCGCCTCCGGCCGCGTCGCTCGGCCGAGGGGGTCGGTCCGGCCCGAGCCGTGGCTCCCACGATCCGTACCGGAAGGAGTCGCGGACTACGCGGCGCTGGGATGGAAGGCCGCGAGCAGGGTGGGGAGCCCGTCCAGGATCATCGTCGGGTCCGGTTCCGTGAGCCAGTTCGAATCGATGCCGGTCAGATTCCCGTTCTTGACCGCGCTGAACTCCGACCAGAGCGGTCCGGCGGTGTAGGTGCTCTCGTTGACGCCGAACCCTACGCCGTAGACGATCACGGACGGGTTCGCGACCAGGACCTGGGCCGGCGAGAGCTCGGGGTACGGGAGGGTCGCGTTGGCGCCGGCACCGATCGCCCCGGCGATCTCGATGAGCGACTCCCCGAAGGAGCCGGGGCCATAGGTCCAGTACCCGTTGGGGTCCGCGTAGTAGGTCACGAGCACGGTCGGGAGCGTAGAGAGGTTACCGGTGACGACGGTGGCGTTGTAGAGCCCGGCCGACAGCTTGGCGTTCAAGGCGGCGGCCTCGGAGGAGACCCCGAAGATCGTCCCGACGAGGTCCACGTCGACCAGGATGCCGCTCAGCGTCGGAGGCTGGAGCATCACGACGGGGACCTTGAGAGTGGTGCTGATCGTCTCGACCTCCGCGACCGAGACGATCGTGGACGCGAGCACCAGCTGCGGGGTGAGGTTCTCGAGCATCTCGGGGGCGAACGTCGGGCCGATCTGGATGCACATGGACGACGACAGGCCCCAGAGGGCTACCTGGTCGGGCGAGTAGTCCTCCGCGAGCCCTCCGTCCGCGGCGGCGTAGCAGTCGACCCCGACCACATGGCTGCGGAGCCCGAGACGGAACATGATGTCCATGATGCTCGGTGAGAGGACCGCCACGCGCTCGGGGTCGAGCGGAACGACCACGGTCCGGCCGAGGTCGTCCGTCACGGTGAGGTTGCCGGGGGTCGCGGGCCCCGAGGAGCGAAGGGCCGAGTAGGCGGCGGTCCCCGCGATCGCTACCCCCGCCACAATGAGGAGCCCGACCACGAACCAGGAGAGCGCGATCGTTCGACGCGGAGGTGGAACCGGCGGAGCACCATTCAAGGACATTGGAATTCGGACAAACCATCTTTATCATAAGCGTTTCGCGCAGGGTCGGACGGAGGACGAGGTCGGCGGGCCGATGGAACGACAAAGGATATCTCCCGGAGCGCTCCCGGTCCGCCCGGAGGGAGCATAGGCTAACCTGGCAGACCAGCGGGCTCCAGTCAGGGTGACCTTGGGTCGCCCTGGGAATTGGGTCTGCGGAGGGGCGACACGCCCCCGTGACGATTGACTGGAGCGCGCGGAGAGACCCGCATATCGGGGTTCAAATCCCCGTGCTCCCACCTCTCCCCTCGGAAGGACCGCGCCGTCGTAGCGGCCACCGTACCCCCTCGGGGCCGTGACGCATGACACACCATGTCGATATTCCTGACGCCAGCGAATCCCTAAGTAGCGACGTGACCAGAGGAACTACAGCGTAGAGTCGATCGATGGTCCGCCCGAACCGAGGTGCCCGAGCTCGCCCTCCGATAGGAGCTTCTCGGGAAGAACAGACGCGATGCGGCCGGGCCGTCCGGCCCGGGATTCCGCCGCACGGGGTCGCGCCATGACCGGGGAATCCCCGGCATTGCCGGGCGCGTCCGTCGGAGGGAACGGTCGCGAGTTCGACCGCAAGTACGCGACCCGGGTCATGCTGCTCCTCGCCGCGCTCATCACCATCGTGCTCTACGTCGAGGGGATGCTGACGCCGTCGCTCGTCAGCATCGAGCACGACTTCTCCATCACGCCCGGACAGGCGAGCCTCATCCTCTCTTCGTACATCATCACCGGTGTCGCGTTGAGCCCCGTGGTCGGCAAGCTCGGGGACATCTACGGGAAGAAGAAGGTCCTCGGGATCGTCATCGTGCTCTACGCGGCCTGCGTCTCGGTCACGGGCTTCTCCCCGACGTACTCGTTCATGGTCGCCGCGCGCGCGTTCCAGGGGGTCGGTCTCACGATCTTCCCGCTCGGGATGAGCCTCGTGCGCGAGGAGTTCCCCCGCGACATGGTCCCGCGGGCCCAGGGGATCCTGAGCGCGATGTTCGGCGCCGGGTTCGCGATCAGCCTGCCGCTCGGGGCGTGGGTCTCGAACAGCTACGGCTGGCGGGTGACCTACCACACCGCGGTCCCGTTCGTCATCGTGCTCGCGGTCCTCGTCATCCTGTTCGTCCGCGAGTCGCCCTACCGGCGCCCGGAAACGAAGGTCGACTACGTCGGCGCGGGCCTTCTCGGGGTCTCCCTCGCATTCTTCGTCCTCGCCCTCTCCGAGGGAGCGACCTGGGGCTGGACGTCCGGTTCCACGCTCGGCCTCATCGGCATCGGCGCGGTCCTGCTCGTCCCCCTTCTCGTCTTCGAGACCCGGTACCACGCGCGCGGCGGGGAGGCGATCCTCGACGTCAGCCTCCTGCGCGAACGGAACGTCCTCGTGACGAACGTCGTCGGGACGGTCGCGGGCCTCGGGATGTACCTGGCCCTCCTCTCGATGGTCTTCCTCTTCGAAAGCCCCGTGAGCTCGGGAGGCTACGGCCAGTCGATCCTCGGGGCGGGTCTCTCCCTCGTGCCGCTCGCGCTCGGAATGCTCGTGTTCGCGGCCCTGGCCGGCTTCCTGGTCTCCCGGGTCGGGACGCGCCCGATGACCGTCATCGGCGCGGTCGTTACCGCGATATCGTTCCTCCTCGCGATCCCCGCCCAGTCGCTCACCTCGCTCCTCCTGGTCGAGTTCGGCATCGGGGCCGGGATCGGCATCACGAACTCCGGGGTGATCAACCTCCTGGTCCTCACCGTGAACCCGAGAAAGATGGGGCTCGCGACCTCGCTCTCGGCGGTGTTCCGCAACATCGGTTCGTCGATCGGGGCTCCGCTCTCCGGCTCGCTGTTGACGACGTTCACGATCGTGCTCGTGACACCGGTCGGTCCGGCGACGATCCCCTCGTTCCTCGCCTTCCAGTGGTCGTTCGCCCTCGCGGCGGTGTTCTTCGGCTTTGCCGGAGGGTTCGTCCTGTTCGGCCGCGAGGTGCTCGGCAAGAATGCGGTCCGGAACCTGATGGACGAGCCGGTCGACGCTCCTTCCGGCCCGAACCTCGCCGGGACCTCGTCCCCCTCGCCCGGGCCCGTGCCGACGAACCCGGTCCCCGCACCCGAAGCCCCACGGGCGTGAGCGGGGTCACGACCGAACGCGCTTCCGGTCGGGAACCCCGCTGGGGAGGGGCTCGCGGCCCAAGGGTCAACGCGAAGTATCCGCACGCCTCACCCAGGAATCGCATGTCATCACCCGGGAGAGGTCGGCCCGCCCACCCGCAGCCGGCCCGGGACCGGAGGAGCGTTCGGTGCCGCTAGAGTACACGGGGGTTCGGGTACGTGACCTCCCTCGCGCGATCCGATTCTTCACCGAGGGCCTGGGCCTCAAGGTCGGGCCTTCGGGGCGAATGGCGGCCGGAGGGTTGTGGCAGGAGCTCCACGACCCCGAGACGAAGGCGATCCTCGAGCTGAACTTCTATCCGGGCGACCCGCCCTACCACAAGGGGGACGAGCTCGACCATCTCGGGTTCCGCGTGACCGACCTCGACTCGGTCGTTCGGCGCTTGGTGGCCCTCGGCGCGCGGGTCGAGATCCCGCCGTTCGAGGAGGGCGAGATGCGTCTCGTCTTCCTCTCGGACCCCGACGGAATCTGGGTCGAGCTCTACGAGCGAACTTCCGGCGAGCTCCCCCCCACGTCCCGGCCCGGCAGCTGAGGCGGGCCCTCGAGCGACGGGGATAAGAAGCGGGTCCCGCCATGCCCCGCCGGTAGCCCTTGGAACGCACGAGTTCCCCCTCGACGCCCCCGTCCGGGCCGCCGGCGGTGCCCAAGGCCGCCTACTCGCTGACGCTCAGCTCGGGCGCGGTCTTCGGAGCAAGCCTCGCGACGCAGCTGATCGGGTTCTTCGCCAGCGTTGCCTTCTACAAGACGATCGGGCTGACGGAGGAAGGGCGGGTCCTCCTCGGAACGGCCCAGCTGTTCCTCCTCATCGGGACCTCGATCAACGGTGTCGGGGACCTGCGGCTTGGCACGGCGTACACCTACTTCCTGGCGCGAGGGAAGGCCGCGACCGACAACACGACGACCTACCTGCTCGTCCGGATGCTGATGGTGGCGGCCGCCGGGCTGATCCTCTTCGTCATCGCCCCGCTCTCCGTGGACGGGGCGCGGATCGCCTCGGGGAACACCGAGCTGCTCTCGATCGGGGTCTTCGTCACCCTCCCGATCTTCTGGTCGTTCTCGACCGTCTACAACGCGCTCTTCATCGGCGAGGGCGACTCGGTGAGGGCCCAGTACCCGTCCCTCGTCGAGGCGATCGCCCGCCTGCCCGCGATCATCATCGTCGCGTTCTACTTCCCCTCCTTGCTCGGCATCACGGTCGCCTACGCCATCGGGGCCGCCGCGTCGACCCTCTACTGCCTTCCCGCCATCCTGCGGCTCCTCCGGCGGTTCCAGTGGCCGGAGGCGATCCGGATGTTCCGGTTCTCCTGGCCGCTCATGGGGAGCCTCATGCTGAACTACATGGTCACGAACATGATCCCGCTCATCGTCAACGCCTTCCTCGGCGCGGCGGCGCTCACGATCTTCCTCGCCGCGAACGGCTGGCGGATCCTCGCCCTCTCCCTGCCGGCGGCGGTCGCGACGCCGCTCTTCCCCTACCTCGCCGGGCTCCATCGCCAGGAACAGTACGAGCGGATCCGACGCGGGACGTGGCAGGCGCTGCGGTACACGGCGATGCTGCTCGTCCCCGGCGTGGTCGCGCTTGTGACGTATCGGACGGTGTTCCTGGACGTGTTCCAGAACGCGGCGTACGCCGCCCAGGGGTCGATCCCTCTCGCGATCCTCGTGGTCGGGGCGCTGCCGCTCTCGTTAAGCCAGATCATGCAGGCCTCGATCAACGCGATCGGGCGCCAGCGCCTCGAGCTCTACATCACTTCGACGCAGGTCGTGGTCCTGTTCGCGGCCGTCTTCCTCCTCATGCCGACGTGGGCGCCGTTCCACCAGAGCAACGGGCTGGTCGCGGGCTCCATCGCGGTGCTCGCGTCGTCCCTCGCGGCGGTCGGGCTGAACACATACTTCATGGAGTCGCTCATCCGCGTCCACGTCCAGCCCCGGTCGATCCTCGGCATCATCCTGAGCGCGGCCGGCGGTTTCTTCGTGATGTCGCAGTTCAACCACTTCCTTCCGCACAACCGCGTGTTCCAGCTCGCCGTGGGAGTGCTGCTCGGGTTCGTTGCCTACTTCGCCATCCTGGTCGCGATCGGGGAGCTGACCCGTCAGGATGTGCGCCAGATCGGCTCGTCCGTCGGGTTTCCCCCGTGGTTCTACAACACCCTCGCGCGCATCTGCTGGCGGGAGAGCACGCCCGGCCTCCTGCCGGTCGACCTGGGCCGGGCCCGCGGCCTTCGTCCGACGGAACTTCCCGAGACGTTCGTGGGCGACACGGAGCTCCCCGAGATCGCCCCCCTTTCCCTGGAGCCACCGCCGGAGAACAAGTAGGCCGGACGACCCGGCCCCCGCCGCGCTGCCCGAGCGGCGCAGAGCTTAAAGTTCGCACTTCGGTCCTCGCGAAGAGGAACTTCGGAATGGACGCCATCGGGGTGGCGCGCGAGGCGGGAGGCAGCTCCGCGCGCGGAGCGGGGCGCGGGAGCGGGTCGGGTTCCCGCTACGCGGGTGGGTCCCTTTTCGACCCCGACGTGAGGCGCGGGGCAGATCGCCCCGGGTCGCTCGGCCCGAGCCGGTTCCCGGGCGGCGGATGCGGGTGCGGGCCGGACTAGCGGACGGACGGAGCAGGGCGGGCTCTCCGGTCCGGCGGACGACTCCCCCCGCCCGGCGACCGTTCCACTGGGGTCGTTCGAGCCCGTGACGGAGGTCGCGCTCCGGAGCCAGGAGCTCCGCAAGGTCTACCACAGCAAGGGCGCCCCTCCGACCGAAGCCCTCGCGGGCGTTTCGCTCGAGGTTCGTCGGGGAGAACGCGTGGCGCTCCTCGGGCGCAACGGGGCGGGCAAGACGACGTTCCTGCGGATCGCCTCGACCCTCCTCCGCCCGACCTCGGGCCGGATCGAGGTGTTCGGGTTCGATGTCGACAAGACCCCCGAGAAGGCCCGGCCCTACATCGCCGTGGTCCCCCAGGAGGGGAAGCCGTTCTTCCATCTCACCCCGCGCGAGCAGGTCTACACCTACCTGCGCGCCCGGGGGATCGGCCGGGAGGTCGCGAAGTCCCGGACCGAGGACGCGCTCGAAAAGATGGGGATCACCGAGGTGGCGGACCGCCTCTCCGTCACGCTCTCGGGCGGCCAGCGGCAGCGGGCGATGGTCGCGACCGTCATCGCGACCGAGGCGCCGCTCCTCTTCCTGGACGAGCCGACCATCGGGATGGACCCGTTCGCCCGCCGCGCCGTGTGGGAGGCGATCCGCGTTCTCACGGCTCACGGGTCGACCATCCTCCTCACGACCCACTACCTCGACGAGGCGGAGGCACTGAGCGACCGTCTCTACGTCATCGAGCGGGGAGAGCTTCTGATCTCGGGGACCGCGGACGACCTCAAGCGGTCGGTCGGCGGGACGGTGAAGGTACTCCTTCCGGACGGGGCGTCCCGCGTGGAGGCGTTCCGGTCGTTCGGCAGCTGCGTCCTCGACGGGGACGCGCTCACCGTCATCGTCACGCCCGAGCGCCTCGGGGAGATCATGGAGCTGGCCGTGCGCTCGAACCTCCTCGCCACCGTCGGGCCGGTCACGCTCGAGGAGGCGTTCCTGAGGGTCGTCGGGAGGTCGATCGATGAGGACTAGCGACGCGGAACTCGCTCCGGCCCGGGTGTTCGGGGGCCTCCGAGCGTTCCTCTGGACCGAGGTGTTGGTCCAAGCGCACGAGGAGCTCGCGATGGCGACCTCGATGGTGGTGCAGGCGGTGCTCCTCGTGTTCGTCTGGATCCTCGCCCCGGCGCTCATCGGGGTAGCGCTCGTCGGGGCGCTCATCTACTCGACCTTCACGATGGGCCAGCGGGTGCTCAACGAGGCCGCCTACATCCGCATCGACCACAAGGCGAACGACCTCTACCTCGCGGGTCCGCTCTCCCCCGAGGCGTACTTCCTCGGGATGGCGAGCGGGATCCTCCTCGTCTACCTGCCACCGGTCGTCGTGCTCGGAGTCCTCGCGACCGCGGTGATCCACTTCTCGGTCGTCGAGGGGCTGCTCATCCTCGCTCTCGCGTCCGTCGTCTGGCTCTTCTCGGCGTCGATCGGATACATCTTCTCGACGTTCTTCCGCGACAACCGGGCGATCTGGGCGTACTCGAGCCTGTTCTTCAACGTCTTCGGGGTGCTGCCGCCGGTGTTCTATCCGTACCGGCTGTTCCCGACGGCGCTCCACCCGATCGCGCTGCTCCTGCCGCCGAGCGCAGCGACCGGGCTCATCCAGGCGGCCCTCGGCGTGACGGTCCTCTCCTCCGCCGAGGTCGCTCTCGCGGTCGGAGGGCTCGTGGTCGAGACGGTCGGGGTCTTCCTCATCGCCATCTTCTGGGCGCGCCGGACGGTGCGGGGGGACTAGGGGCGATGGCGACCGTCCGCTCGGAGTTCCCGAACGTGCCGACGACCGGGCGGTCGCTGCCCGCGTTCCTCATCGTCGGCTGGCGGTGGATCAGCCGGAACCCGGCGGTCGCGATCACGCCGATCCTCCTGCCGTTCATCTTCCTCTACTTCCTCTCGCTCATCTCGCCGCCGAACCTCCTGCCGCTCGAGATCGTGGGGGCGATGCTGTTCACGATGCAGAACATCGGTTCCTGGGTGCTCGGCGACAGCGCGTTCTGGCGGATCGAGTGTTCGCTCCAGGACATGTTCGTCGCGAGCCCGCTTAGCCGCATCCGCTACCTCTTCGGCATCGCGTTCTCGAACTTCATCGCGATGCTGCCGGCGCTCGCCATCCTCACCGTCCTCCTCGCCTGGGAAGGAGCCCGACACGGCACGCCGCTCACCCCGTTCGCCTTCGTCGTCCTGGTCGCCTGCCTCGCCGTGATGTGGGTCCTCTTCTCGTCCGTCGGGATTGGGATCTCGAGCCGCATCCGCACCCAGCGCGAGATCTGGCCGATCGGGAACCTCACGTTCACCATCCTCGGGATGCTCTCGCCCCTCTACTACCGGCTCTCGGCGCTCCCGCCCCTCTGGCAGGACGCGGCCCGCTTCCTCCCGACGACCTACGCCGCCCTCCTCGTCCAGGGGGCGCTCGGGATCACCCCCGCGACCCCGACCCAGATGGCGACCTACGCGGTCCTCCTCGTGACGTGCGCGGCGGTCGGGCTTACCGTGATGCTCCGCCTCTACCGCTGGGGGGACCGGTAGCGCGGGATAGGAAACGTTCAAGCGGGGTACCGGCATGCATATGGTGGTGCCTTCACCGAGACCGCTTCCCGCTTCATCGTGCGTCCCGGCCGCACCTCCGCGGCGTTCTGTGACCCTCTCCTGCCGCCCGTTCCGCGCGTTCTCGGCGGCCGGAGGACCGTGACATGAGCGACGACGAATTTGACGAGATTCTTTCCGCGCTCGACCGAGAGACCGCCCGCATCCGGGTTCGCGCCGAGCCCCGCCGGTACAACAAGCCGGCGACCGTGATCTCGGGGTTCCCGCCGGGGGTCGACCTCGCCGAGACGACCCGCTCGCTCAAGAACCGGCTCGCGACCGGCGGGTCGGTCGTGGACGGCGAGGTCTACCTCCAGGGCGACCACCGCGGCCGCATCCGGGAGGAGCTCGCCCGCCTCGGGTTCGACCCCGGGACGATCGAGATCTCGGACGCCGCCCTCCCGAAGCGCGGACGGCGCGGCTGAGGTCCGGGAGGGCGGGCCTGCCCTCCGGGACGTGCGAAAACCGAACGGGCCGACGCGAATTGCGCGCACCGGCGAAGGTATATCCTGAGCCGGTACCGGGCCCGCGCGAGGCGAACGAGCGATGGCGGCGTATGCACATCCCGAAGTACTGGTCGAGACCGATTGGCTGGCGGCCCACCTGAACGACCCGAAGGTCCGGGTCGCCGAGGTCGACTACGACCCCACGGCGAACTACGAGACGGGGCACCTCCCGGGCTCGGTCCTGATCGACTGGAGGAAGGACATCAACGACCCGGTCGCCCGCGACATCCTCTCGGGGGAGGCGCTCACGGCGCTGTTCGCGCGGACGGGGGTCCACGACGACACGACCCTCGTGCTCTACGGGGACTTCAACAACTGGTTCGCGGCGTTCGCGTTCTGGGTGTTCACCTACTACGGGGCCAAGAACGTGAAGCTGATGAACGGCGGCCGCAAGAAGTGGATCGCCGAGGACCGTCCGCTCACGAAGGAGGTCCCGAAGGCCGGGGGCGGCACCCTGAAGGCCCACGCCCCGGACGCGCACCTGCGCTCGTTCCTGGACGATGTCCGGAAGGTCCTCCCCGACGTGAAGGCCGGGAAGTTCTTCCTCGTCGACGTGCGCGGCCCGAAGGAGTACTCCGGGGAGATCACCGCGCCGCCCGAGTACCCGACCGAGCACGCCCAGCGCGGCGGACACATTCCCGGTGCGAAGAACATCCCCTGGGCCCAGGCCGTCAAGGACGATGGGACGTTCAAGTCGCGCGAGGAGCTCGAGGAGCTCTACAAGTCGAAGGGGGTGCTCCCGAACCACCCGGTGATCACCTACTGCCGGATCGGGGAGCGGTCGAGCCACACCTGGTTCGTCCTGAAGTACCTGCTCGGGTACTCGGACGTCCGGAACTACGACGGTTCGTGGACCGAGTGGGGGAACCTCGTTCGGACCCCCATCGAGAAGTAACGGGACCGTCGACCGTCCTATCCGGGCCGGCGGCGGGGCTTCGGCTCCGCCTCCTTCCGCACGAGGAAGTGGTGGAGGTTCCCGTCCCGCCGGTGGGCGAGGACCGGGTGGCCGGTCTGGTCGGACCACCGGACCATCTCGATCGGGCTTGTCGGGTCGTCCGTCACGAGTAGGATCGCCTCGCCCGCGCTCCGGACGGCGAGCTCCTCGTTGAGCTTCGTCAGGACCGCCGAGCATTCGAGCCCGATCTCGTAGAGCTCGAGGTCGGGGGTCGCCGGCCAGCAGTGGATGCGGAGCCTCACGACCCGCTCCTCGAGCCGTTGCGCGATCGCCGCGGCCGTTTCGAGGATCCGTCCCGGGTCGTCCGGCCGCACCGGTCGGACCCGGACGACCCACCCCTCCCCGTAGGGAGCGTCGTTGACGAGCCGCGGCCGGCGGACGAGCTCCTCGTTCCGCGCGAGCACGACCGAGTCGACCGGAACGCGGATGGCTCCGGTGAACCGGACGCTCTCGACGGTCGCCACGCTGCGGCCCCGACCGACCGTGCCCTCCACGGGCCGGAACGTCACCGACCGGAACGGCCCTGCGAACGCGCCGAGCGTGCCGAGGAGGCCGACACGGGCCTCTCCTCCTTCCCCCTCGGCCGCCCACCAGACGTCGTTCTCGAGGTCGTAGAGCCGGTCCTCGGGAAGCGGGCACCCCGCGACGTCCATGGTCCCCGGACGCGTTCGGGCGGTCATAGTAGTTCCGCGTTCGGCAAGCTTTTTGGCGAGGCGAGGACGTCCGGTTCTCGTGCGAGCGCCGGCGGCGTCCGGAAGTGCGGGGCGCCCCGCGGGCGGCGCCCGCTGCCGGTGCGGGCACCTTCCCACCCATCACATGGAGGTGACGCCCGTGGGCGCGACCGCCAGCTTCCGTCTCGCGCCCACTGGCCCGTGTGCTCTCTGCGGAGAGTCCGTCTGCCGGCGGTACACGCCGGGGGGACCGTAGCGTTCCCCGGACGCCGTCCGCTCAGCCGTAGGCCGTCTTGATGAGGTAGTCCTTGAGGCGCTCGAGCCGCGCCTCCCAGAAGTGGAAGTGCCAAGAACGCGCTTCCTCCCACGCCTCGTCCTCCCCCCAGCCTTCGTGCTCGAGGGTGACATCCACCCCCTCGGGGGATTCCTGCAGTCGAACGTAGACCTGCGTCCGCGGCGTCGGGTGGTTCATCAACCGTACGAACGGCGGCGGGGCGAACCAACTGAACCCGATGTCCAGGTCGGGCGTCATGCGCAGGATCGTCCCCGGGCTCTCGAACGGAGGGTCCCCTCGGAACGCGAGGTGGTAGCTCCCCCCGACGGCCGCCGTGACGTGGGCGTCGTCCGCGAGCCACCCCTTGAGCTTGGCCGGCTCGGTGAATGCCGAGAAGATCATCGGCACCGGAAGAGGGATCGTCACTTGGATGAGGATCGGGTCGAGCCCTTCGGGAGTCACGCGGTCCGTTCGGCCGTGGCGGGCTAAAGAGTTTGCGTGGAGGCCGCCCGCCTCCGGCGGCCGGCGTCCGCGGCGGGAGGTCCGCCGCTCGGTCCGACCCTACGACCGCGACCCTTCGCCGCCGGGACGCCGTAATAACCCCCCTCGCCCATCGACGCCCGATGACCGGGCCGCCGGGGGTCGGCACCGGGGCGACCTCAGCCGAGGTCGAAGAGCCGCCCACTCCCGGACGCTCCCGTCCGCGCCTTTCCCTGGTCGCGCGCTACGCGCTGAGGCGGTTGATCTTGCTACCGGCCCAGCTCGTCTTCATCATCCTGATCCTCTTCATCGCGATCGACCTACCGACCGCCCTCTCCCAGTCGCCCCCCGAGAGCCTGGCCCAGATCGACCAGGGCTTCTTCCAGCTTGTCTACAACATCTTCACCGGGAACTGGGGCACCACGACCTACTCCCTGGGCCAGGTGGCGTTCCTGCGGTTGGGACTGAGCTGGGGCCAGGTGTTTGCGTACTACCTTCCTCCCTCGATCCAGTTGGCTGCCTTTGCCCTCCCCATCGCGGCCGGCCTTGCCTACCCGGTCAGCCTTCTCGCCGGCTGGACGCGTCGTCCCGGCATCGATCCCCCCGTGCGCATCGGCACCCTCACCGTCGCGCTCCTGCCGGTCTTCGTGGTCGGGACCCTGGTCCTGAACGCGCTGTTCAACCCGTTCCTGAACACGTTCGGGGACGTTCCCTCGCAGGGGCTGATCCCGGCCGACTTCTGGTTCTTCGATCACGGAGGATACCCTTCCTGGATCCTCTACGATTTCGTGACCCAGCCGACCGGCTTCCCGCTCGTGGACGCCGTCATCCACCACGCCTGGCAGGTCGCCCTGATCTCGCTCACGAAGACCCTCATCCAGGCGTCGGTGGTCGCGCTCGCGTACGTCGCCATCTTCTTCCGGCATGCCCGGTCGATCGCGCGCGCGGCACGCGAGGAGGTCTACATCATCGGGGCGCGTGCCCGAGGCGTTTCCGAACGGACGCTGCTCTGGCGCCACGCGGCCCGCGCCATCACCCCGTCGTTCCTCCTCGTCTTCGCGCTCACGATTCCGGAGTACCTCGGCGTGCAGTTCGCGGTCGAAGTGGCGTTCGTCGACCAGTCCGGGTTCGGATACCTCATCTTCGGGAGCCTGATGTCCGGCGACCTCGCGTTCGTCATCCCCCTCGTCTTCCTCATCGCGATCGTCGTCCTGAGCTGGTCGCTCCTCGTTGACCTGCTCGCGTTCCGCCTGGACCCAAGGGGGTTGGCGGGCCGATGACCGTGCCGTCTTCGAGCGGTCCGGCAGGTCCTTCGAGGACCCGGACGTCGAGGACCCACTTTCCGGCATACCGCGGTAGGTCCATCGTGGCCGTCGTGTTGGCCACGTTACTCGCGTCCATCGCCTGGGCCGGGACGGCCGGCGCCAACCAAGCGGGCACGCCCCCGGTAGGACATCTGACGGAGGAGGCCGGCTCGTCCGGCGGAGCGGCCTCGTCGTCGAGTCGCGCCTCTCCCAGTTGGTCGTCCTCTTCGGCCTCGCGCGCTCAGTCCTTCGACCGGTACGTCGAGGCGACGACGAGCGCGCTCGCCCGTGCGGGAGTGCCCGCCCGGGAGATCCGACCTCCGTACACCGGCCGTCCGGCGGAGGTCGTGGACGGGGTCGTGGTCCCGGGGTACGCCCTTTCGTCGAACGTGACGCCATACTACAACACGACGCCCGCTCCCGCGGGGATCGCGTACTTCGGCGAGAACGACACCTCGGGGAAGATCGAAGCCACCACCGTCAGCGCGTCCAGCGTCGAGGGGACCCTTTCGGTGAACCAGCTGACCGCGCTCTACCTCGATGACGATGCCCCCGACATGTGGGGGATCCAGCTCAACACCATGCTGACCAACGTCACGATCCAGGGAGTGCCCGGGAACTCCTTCTGGGTCCAGAACGCCGTGGATTACTTTGACCACGACGACTCGCTCGCTCTCGGCGAGGCGACGTGGAACTTCTCGAGCTCGACCGTCTATGGGATCCCCGTCAACGGCACGATCGAGAGCCACAATCCGAACGGCTCGAACGTCGAGGGGATCTACATCGGCGAGGGGCCGACCCTCTTCGCCCCGATGCCGTTCACCCTGACGCTGTTCGTGAATTCCTCCCTCACCCGGGCGCACGACCAGGAGCTGTGGTACAACTACAGCCTCTCCGCCGCCGGGGGGATCCACAAGGTCGGGAACTTCGACTGGCTCATCTTCAACTCCACGAACGCGGCACACCCGGCGACCGTGCCCCTCGCATCGTTCACGGCGAGCGGGACCCACATCAGCCCGGGGGGCCTCATCGAGGATTACGAGTTCGACTTCGGGATCGGTCCCGAGGACGGGGCGGTGATGGACGTCCTCGCGGCGAACGCCACCGCGACGCTCGATTACTGCCCCGCCACGATCCCGTCCTGCTCCCCCGCCCAGTTCCGGTCCGTGCCGGCCGCCCTCGACTTCGGAACCGAGACCGGGGAGACCTCGGTCGGGCTTTCCATCGCGTACAACGGGACCACGGCCATCGCCTCCGCCGGGCCGCTCATCCTACGCGGTCTGTGGGGGTATCCGTCGGCGCCCGGCGCGACGGCCGGGGCGACCCCGGTCGCGAACGAGATCCGCGTCACCGGTTCGCCCGTCAGCTCTTCCGAACCTCCCTACGTCTTCGTGTTCTTCAACGGCACGACGTTCGTCAACCCGCGCTTCGAGTGGGCGCCGGACGTGCCCGTCTGGCACCTCGCCCCGGGCAACTACCGCTACGAGGTGATGCTCGCGGACTACGCCGAGGTGACCGGCACGCTCTCGGTCGGGACGACGCCGACGGCGCTCGCGGTCACGCTCACCTACCAACCGTCGAGCGGGGTCTACACGCCGCTCTGGGCGTTCGGAAATTCGCAGCTGCCCGGTATCTCCTCTTCGGGGAACGGGACGGTCGCGGACCAGTACCGGCTCTTCAACAACCCGACCTCGGGATGCACGGAGTGCGGGAACGCGACCGACGGCAATCTCTCCCCGGTGTTCTTTCCGATCGACGGTTTCCTCTTCCCGGTCTTCGCGGGCCTTCTCCTCTATCACACGAGCGCGTACGTGGATATCGACCATCCGCCGAGCTTCTGCGTCTACGGGTTCACCTACGGTCCCCCGTCCCACCCGGTCGCGGGCCCGAACTTCTACCTCCAGATCGAGCTCGTCTGGACCCACAACGTGACCCTCGCGAACGACACGGAGGCGGGGGGCTGGCCCGGGATGCCCGAGCTCGCGACCCTCGCCGGGATCGTGAACGCCTCCGTGAACCCGTTCCCGCAGGCGAACGTGATGGTCTGGAACTCGACCGACGACCTCCTGATGTCGAACACGTTCGTCCCCTCCTGGCTGCTTCCGAATCCCCCGACGGACTGCACGACCGGCTGTCCCGCGATAAGCTGCTACTCGTACGCGTGCGTCTCCCCGGACGGGCTCTTGCTCTACGGCGGAACGAACAACACCGTCTGGGGGAACACGTTCGAGGACCCGCACGTTCCTCCGAACGAGCCGCCCCAGACGTACGCGGGGTTGGCGGAAGCGGAGAGCGGGGACCTGATTTTCAACAACAACTTCTCGGTGGATAATCCGACGGTCCTGATGCCGTTCGACATCTACAACAACTCCTGCCCCGACGGCTACGCCGGGGACTGCGCCCCCCCTCTCCCTCCGACCTATGTGGATGCGTGGAACGTGACGGTGCAGCCCGCGACCCGGGTC
>Ga0187781_10000599_pt1 | contig 25973 bp, 23 predicted proteins | sample 0715_SJ02_MP02_2_FD_132447 | JGI IMG/M metagenome (GOLD analysis project Ga0187781, IMG submission 132447) | Tropical peat soil microbial communities from peatlands in Department of Meta, Colombia - 0715_SJ02_MP02_20_MG | ecosystem: Environmental > Terrestrial > Soil > Wetlands > Peat | place... | reverse complement strand
GTCATCGTCGGCACCGATCGGGTCACCGCCAATGGCGACGTCTGCAACAAGATCGGCACTTATCTGAAGGCGCTCGCCGCGCGCGACAACAACGTCCCGTTTTACGTCGCGCTGCCTTCGCCCACGATCGACTTCAAGGTCGCCGACGGCGTCGCCGAGATACCGATCGAGGAGCGCGGCGGCGAGGAGGTCGCGACGGTGACCGGCCGCGCCGCCGACGGCCGCATCGAGACCGTGCGCATCGCGCCCGACGGCTCGCCGGTCGCGAATTACGGCTTCGACGTGACGCCGGCGCGGCTGGTGAGTGGGCTCATCACCGAGCGCGGCGTGATTGCGGCGTCGCGCGGGGCGCTGGCGGGGGCTTTTCCGGAGCGCGCCGGCGCGGCAGAATGACAGCTTCCCGACTTTAGTTGCTCTCCCGGAGTGCGTGGCGTGCGTAAGCTCGAAGCTCGGCTCTCGACCAACCAGCCGCTTCCCGGAATTCTGAGCATGGGCGTCAATCTCTTGACCGCTTCGCTGCCGGTCGACGGCCGCCAGTCGCAGACTGCGCTTGCCATCGCCCGTGGCACCGCGCGGCATCTGCACGCTCTTGGCTATTCCGTGGTCAGCGAGCTGCCGTTGCCGTCCGGCCGCCGCGCCGATCTGGTCGCGCTCGGCGGCGACGGCGAAATCCTGATCGTCGAGATCAAATCCTCGGTCGCCGATTTTCGCGCCGACCAGAAATGGATGGATTACCGGCTGCACTGCGATCGGCTGTTCTTCGCCACCATCGTCGACGTTCCGAGCGAGATATTCCCGGCCGATGCCGGGCTCATCCTCGCCGATGCCTTCGGCGCGACGATCCTTTACGAGGCGCCCGAGCATCGGTTGGCCGCGGCGAGACGCCGGACCGTAATGCTGCGCTTTGCCCATGCTGCGGCGTTGCGCCTGCAGGCGCTTTCTGATCCGCAAGGGCCTTATGGCGGCGAAGGCTGAGAGCGCCGTCCTTTGCCCGGTCGTTACGAGCCGGCGCGAAGCGCCTTCTCGATCTCCGGCTGCAGCGTTGAACCGAAATTGTCGGGGGTGATCGGCCCGACCAATTTGTAGGCGATGCGGGCGTCACGGCCGACGACGAAGGTTTCCGGCACGCCATAAACGCCCCATTCGATCGCGGCGCGGCCGTTCTCGTCGGCGCCGGCGGCGACAAACGGATTGCCGTAGCGGCCGAGGAACCGCCGGGCGTTGTCCGGCTGGTCCTTGTAGTTGATGCCGATGACGCGCAGCCGGTTGTCCTTCGCCAATTGCATCAGCAGCGGCGCCTCGTCGTGGCACGGCACGCACCACGACGCCCAGACATTCACCACCGTCACGGCGCCCTTGAAGCTTGCCGGATCGATGCCGGGAACCGGCTCGCCGTTGCGGTCAAGGCCGGCGACGGCGGGCAAGTTTGTCCGCGGCGCCGGATGGCCAATAAGCGCCGAGGGAATCCGCGAGGGGTCGCCGGATTGCAAGCGGATCACGAATAGGACGACGAGCCCGAGGAAGATGGCAAGCGGCACCAGCACCGCAATTCGGCGTCGGCCGGTTTTGATGGTGTCCTTCTCGGCGGCGGTCACGCGTCTTCCCTCGCTTCCTTCATACTCGGCCCGCCGTGGCGGGTGAACCCTTGGCGATCGAGATCGGCGAGGCTGCGCAGCTGCGCGCGGTAGTCGAGCATCACCCAGGCGGTCAATCCGCCGACGATTGCGGTTGCGGCCGCATAGGCGGCGATGATGAAGCCGGTATGGGTCGCTGCCTCCATGGTCAGCTCGTCGCGCTCGCCTGCATCAGCCGCAAGGTGCGCACCCGGCGTCGCAGGATTTCGTTGCGCATCGCGGCGAGCACGAGGGTCACGAACAGCAGCGTGAACGCCAGCGTCATCAGGAGGAGCGGCAGCAGGATCGCCGGATGGATCGTCGGGCCGCCGAAACGAAACACCGACGCCGGCTGATGCAGCGTGTTCCACCAATCGACCGAGAACTTGATGATCGGCAGATCGAGCGCGCCGACGAGCGTGAGGATCGCCGCCGCCCGCGCCGCCCGCGAGGGATCCTCGACCGTACGCCACAGCGCGATGACGCCGAGATAGAGCAGGAAGAGGACCAGCACCGACGTGAGCCGCGCGTCCCACACCCAATAGGTTCCCCACATCGGCCGTCCCCATAGCGAGCCGGTGACGAGGCACATCAGCGTAAAGGCGGCCCCGATCGCCGCCACCGCCTTGGCGGTCACATCGGCGAGCGGGTGACGCCAGACCAGCGTGCCGAGCGCCGCGACCGTCATCACGCCCCAACCGAGCATGCCGAGCCAGGCGCCGGGTACGTGCAGGAACATGATCTTGGCGGTCGCGCCCTGCTGATAATCGTCCGGCGCGACCACGGCCTGATCGATGGCGAGCGCGAACGCCAACACCGTCGCGCCGCCGAGCCATGGGATCGCGCGATTGGCGAAATTCAGAAAGCGCGCCGGGTTAGCGAGATCGATCAGGGCCATCGCCGTTTCCTAGTCCAGCTTAATGCGCGTGCACAACATCAGCGACCATCACGATTTCAACCCGATGCGAGCGACATTGCTATTCCATTTCCTGACGCAGGGCGGCGGCGGCGGCGAACGGCCCGACCACCAGGCTCGCCAGCGTCAGCGCGCAAAGGATCGTGAATGGCGCCCCGAACGGCGCCGGCCCGAGTACGGCGGCGTTGGCGGCGGCGACGCCGAAGATCAGCACCGGCACGGTGAGCGGCAGCACCAGCACCGCAAGGAGGAGCCCGCCACGCCGCAATGTCACCGCGAGGGCGGCGCCGATCAGCCCGATAAAGGTCAGCGCCGGCGTGCCGACGAGGAACGTCAGCACCAGCGCGGCTTCAGCCGGCGCATCGAGGTTGAGCAACAGGCCGATGAGCGGCGCGGCGACGATCAGTGGCAGGCCGGTGGTGAGCCAATGCGCGACGCCCTTCGCCGCGACCACGAGCTCGAGCTGCGCCCGCCCGGTCAGGAGGAGATCGAGCGAGCCATCCTCGTGATCGGCCGCAAACAGCCGGTCGAGCGCGAGAAGGCTCGCCAGCAGCGCCGCGAGCCAAAGAATCGCCGGGCCGATGCGCTTGAGGAGGGCGAGATCCGGCCCGAGCGCGAACGGCGTCAGCGTGACCACGACCAGGAAGAACAATACGCCGATCAACGCGCCGCCGCCGACGCGCACGGCGATGCGCATGTCGCGAACGAGGATGGCGGAAAGCGGGGTCATGGACCCATCTCCCCCTGTCCCAGCCGCAGCTCGCTGGCGCCATCGAGCCCGATCGTGCCATGTGCCGCCGCGAGGATGAGGCCGCCCTCGCTGATATGCGTCCGCATCAATTCGGTCAGGCGGCTCTGTCCCGCAGCGTCAAGCGTGCTCGCCGGTTCATCGAGCAGCCAGATCGGGCGTTTGACCGCGATCAGGCGCGCAATCGACAGCCGCCGCCGCTGCCCGGCGGAGAGGTAAGCGGCCGGCAGGTCGGCAAGCGCATCGAGGCCGGCCGCGGCGAGCGGCGCGGCGACGTCCGGCGCGGCTGCACCCAAGAAATCGGCCCAGAAACGCAGATTCTCGCCGACCGACAGCGAAGGCTTGAGCGCGTCCTGATGCCCGAGATAGTGCGCCTGCTCACCGACGGTCAGTTCGGGGTCCCCGCCCTGCAAAACGATGCGTCCGGCCGCGGCCCGTAACAATCCGACAACCATGCGAAGCAAAGACGATTTTCCCGACCCGTTGCGGCCGCTGATCAGCAAAGCCTCGCCCGCCGTCACGGAAAAGCCGACGCCGGCGAAAACCTCACGGCCGCCGCGCCGGCACGCCAGATCGGTGGCGGAAAGCCGCATCATCTCAGTCCTGGACGAGGCGCGAGAGCAAAACGGCGCCGGCGCGCATCTTTGGCGATCGAGCTATGCCCGGCATGTTATCGGCTATTCGGTTGCCGAACTGGAACCAACCTGAAAAAAACCCTATAAGCCGCAGGAAGAGGCAGCGGCGCGCCGCCGACGCTGCCAGAGTCCAGGCTAGCAACAGTTCGTTGGCGTTTGTTCCGGCATTCATGACCCGCGATTGCCCGGCGGGCGGCCCGCCGGATGGGAAAATAATCCATGGCCTCGCTCGATAGCTTCAAGTGTTTGCAGCCGCTCAAGGTCGGCGCCAAGACCTACGCTTTCTACAGCCTCCCCGCCGCGGAGAAGAACGGCTTGAAGGGGATTTCGCGGCTACCGTTCTCGCTCAAGGTCCTGCTCGAGAATTTGCTGCGCGGCGAGGATGGCCGCTCGGTCACCAAGGAGGACATCCAGGCGGTCGCGCAATGGCTCAAGACCAAGACCTCGGACCGCGAGATCGCGTTTCGTCCGGCGCGCGTCTTGATGCAGGATTTTACCGGCGTGCCGGCGGTGGTCGATCTCGCCGCGATGCGCGACGCCATGCAAATGCTCGGCGGCGACGCCAAGAAGATCAATCCGCTGGTGCCGGTCGATCTCGTCATCGACCATTCGGTCGTCGTCAACTTCTTCGGCAGCAACACCGCGTTCAAGAAGAACGTCGAGGAGGAGTACAAGCAGAACCAGGAGCGTTACCGGTTCCTGAAATGGGCGCAGCGCTCATTCGAGGATTTTCGCGTGGTGCCACCCGGCACCGGCATCTGCCACCAGGTCAACCTCGAATATCTCTCGCGCACGGTATGGACCGGTAAGACCAAAGCCAAATTCGGCGACAAGGTCGCGACCGAGCTCGCTTACCCGGACACGCTGGTCGGCACCGATTCGCACACCACCATGGTGAACGGGCTCTCGGTCCTCGGCTGGGGCGTGGGCGGCATCGAGGCGGAAGCGGCGATGCTCGGCCAGCCCTATTCGATGCTGCTGCCGGAAGTCATCGGCGTGCGGCTCAACGGCAAGCTCAAGGAGGGCGTCACCGCCACCGATCTCGTCCTCACCGTCACGCAGATGCTGCGCAAGCGCGGCGTGGTCGGCAAGTTCGTCGAGTTCTTCGGTCCCGGCCTGGCGAGCCTCTCGATCGCTGACCGCGCCACCATCGGCAACATGTCGCCGGAATATGGCGCAACCTGCGGCTTCTTCCCGATCGACGACGATACCATCCGCTATCTGCGCGACACCGGCCGTCCGGCCGAGCGGATCGCGCTGGTCGAGGCTTACGCCAAGGCGCAGGGCATGTACCGCACCAAGACGACGCCGGAGCCGGTTTTCACCGACGTGCTCAAGCTGGAATTATCCTCGGTCGAGCCGTCGCTCGCCGGGCCGAAGCGGCCGCAGGACCGCGTGCCGCTCAAGGAGGTCAAGAACGGCTTCGCCCAGGCGATGGACAAGGAGTTCGGCAAGGCCGCGGAGCTCGCCAAACGCGTTCCGGTCGAAGGCCGCAAGCACACGCTCGGCCACGGCGACGTCGTGATCGCGGCGATCACCTCGTGCACCAACACCTCGAACCCGAGCGTGATGATCGCGGCCGGGCTTCTCGCCCGCAAGGCGGCGGCCAAGGGCCTCACGGTCAAGCCGTGGGTGAAGACCTCGCTCGCGCCCGGCTCGCAGGTCGTCGCCGAGTATCTCGCCAAATCGGGCTTGCAGAAGGATCTCGACACGCTCGGCTTCAACCTCGTCGGCTTCGGCTGCACGACCTGCATCGGCAATTCCGGCCCGCTGCCGCCGGAGATTTCCAAGGCGGTCAACGACAATGATCTCGTCGCCGCCGCGGTCCTGTCCGGCAATCGCAACTTCGAGGGCCGCGTCAACGCCGACGTGCGCGCCAACTATCTCGCCTCGCCGCCGCTCGTCGTCGCCTACGCGCTCGCCGGCACCATGCAGACCGATCTCGGCCGGGCGCCGCTCGGAACCGACCAGAAGGGCCGCAAGGTTTACCTGCGCGACCTCTGGCCGTCGAGCCGCGAGGTCAACGAGTTCATCCGCAAGAACATCACCAAGCAGATGTTCACGCGAAAATACGGCGACGTGTTCAAGGGCGACGCCAATTGGCGCAAGATCAGCGTCAAGGGCGCGCTGACCTTCCCGTGGGACCGCAAATCGACCTACGTGCAGAACCCGCCCTATTTCTCCGGCATGTCGCGCCGGCCGGAACCGCCGACCGACGTCATCGACGCGCGCGTCCTTGGACTGTTCCTCGATTCCATCACCACCGACCACATCTCGCCGGCCGGTTCGATCAAGGTCGACTCGCCGGCGGGCAAGTACCTGGTCGAGCACAAGGTCAAGCCGGTGGACTTCAACCAGTACGGCACGCGGCGCGGCAATCACGAAGTGATGATGCGCGGCACCTTCGCCAACATCCGGCTCAAGAATCAGATGGTGCCGGGCGTCGAGGGCGGCTTCACGATTCATTATCCGTCGCGCCAGCGCATGACGATCTACGACGCCGCGATGCGCTACAAGACCGAGAAGGTGCCGCTGGTGGTGTTTGCCGGCAAGGAATACGGCACCGGCTCGTCGCGCGACTGGGCGGCCAAGGGCACGATCCTGCTCGGCATCCGCGCGGTGATCGCGCAATCTTTCGAACGCATTCATCGCTCCAATCTGGTCGGCATGGGCGTGGTGCCGCTGGTCTTCGAGGAGGGCACCACCTGGCAGACGATCGGGCTCAGGGGCGACGAGCTGGTGACGATTCGCGGACTGCACGGCGATCTCAAACCGCATCAGCGGCTCATTGCCGAGATCATCGCCGCCGACGGCGGTCTCAAGCGCATTCCGCTGATCTGCCGCATCGATACGGTCGACGAGCTTGATTACTTCCGCAACGGCGGCATCCTGCAGTATGTGCTTCGCCATCTCGCCGCTTGATCGCGCTGCACCCTCACCGCGAAGTGAGTGGCGGGTGACCGCCGCGCTCGGTACGTTGTCGTCGGATCGTCACCGCGGGGCGAGGGGGTGGAGATTCGGAATGCTGCGTCGCGGATTCGCGTCGGCACCTGTTATCGCAAGCTTGCTGATCGCGTCCTGCGCCGGTGCTCACGCCGGCGAGCCGCGGGCCTTCCTCGAACTGTTCACCAGCCAAGGCTGCTCATCGTGTCCGCCGGCGGACAAGCTCCTCGGCGACCTGACCAGCGATCCGTCGCTCGTCGCGGTGAGCGTGCCGATCGACTATTGGGATTACCTCGGCTGGAAGGACACGCTCGCCAGCCCCGGACATTCGGCGCGGCAGCGCGCCTATGCGCGCTCGCGCGGCGATCGTCAGGTCTATACGCCCCAGATTGTGGTCAACGGCGCGATGCACGTACTCGGCAGCGACCGCGCCGCCATCGAGCGGGCGATCACGCAGACCGACCGCAACGTCGCGATCATGTCGGTTCCGATCCTGCTGTCGGTCGGCGGCAGCAATTTGAACGTGAAGGTCGGCGCAGCGGAGAAGACGCACGGCGGCGAGGTCTGGCTCTGTCCGCTCGCCAAATCGGTGCCGGTCGAGATCGGCCGCGGCGAAAATCACGGACGCACCATCACCTACCACAACGTCGTGCGCCGCTGGGTGAAGCTTGGCGACTGGAACGGCGCCGATGTGACGTGGAGCGTTCCGCTCGCCAATGTTGCCGTCGACGACGTCGATGCCGCAGCGGTGATGGTGCAGGAGGGCACGCGCGACAAGCCCGGCATCGTCTTAGGCGCCGCATTTGCGCCGATGGTGCAACAGACTTCAGACCGATAGCGCCTGACAAGGCAACGCGAATGCGCGGCGAGCGCGCGCCTTTGCTTGTGCGCGCCCCAATGCCTGAAAGAAAGAACGTCTGAAACAAAAAAGCCGGCGATCTGCCGGCCTGGCGACTTGCCCGATAACTTGCCGATATCGAGTTCCTTGCGGAACTCTGGCCCGATCCGTTCGCACCCCGGGGGGCTGGGGGGCTGAGGAATCCGGAGCGCGATCCGGATCGGGCCCTGAGGCAACAGTATTCTGTTTCGCAGCCCAGGTTGGCCTGCGCTGGGCCGAAATAGGGCCGCATTATGATTCCCGTTTACGAAACTGTGATTCCGCGGTCGATATTGCCGCACCCCCGCGCAAAGCACGCAAATTCGGCATGCCCAAATCGGCGGCATCGACCGCGACCAAAGCCCTTGCTCGCGCTTGCGTCCAGCGCGATCATGAAGGAGCCGTGAAGCTCGGATGACACGAAGCTGCAAATGACACAGGAGGCGCCGCATGACCTTCGGCGAAACTGAACCAAGCGCGTTTCGCGGGGGCGAGGTGCGCGCGCCTGCCCCCGCAAGCGAGGTTACCTTCAGCCGGCGCGAACTCGACCGCATTCTCAGTCTCTACGGCCGCAAGGTCGCCGCCGGGGAATGGCGTGATTACGCCATCGATTTTTTCAAGGATCGCGCGGTGTTTTCGGTTTTCCGCCGCGCCTGCGAATTCCCGATCTACCGGATCGAGAAGAATCCACGGTTAGGACGCCGGCAGGGCGACTACAGCGTGATCTCGGCGACCGGCCACATCCTGCGCCGTGGCCAGGAACTTGATCGCGTGCTCGGCGCGCTCGACCGCTCGCTTCACGTCATCGCCGGCTGAGCACACCACGGGCGTAGGCCTTTGATCGGCGCGGCCGCGCGCGGTGCGGCCCGGGAATCGACGAATCGGCTTGGCTCAAGAGCACGACAACGCAGCGTTCCGCCGGTCGCGTCCCCTCGTCGTCGCCGCCCTCGGCACTGCGCAGACCCTTGCCTGGGCGTCGAGCTATTATTTGCCGGCGATCCTTGCCGACCCGATCGCCGCCGACATCGGAGTTCCACGGTCTTGGATTTTTGGCGCATTTTCGGGCGCGTTGCTGATTGCCGCATTCGCCGGCCCGGCGGTCGGGCGGATCATCGACCGCCACGGCGGCCGCGGCGTCTTGGTGCTCTCCAACATTGTGCTCGCCGGCGGGCTTCTGGTGCTCGCCGCGGCGACCGGACCGGTCTGGCTTTTTGCGGCCTGGGCGATTCTCGGCGTCGGCATGTCGCTTGGCCTCTACGACGCCGGGTTCGCCGCGCTGACCGCGCTCTATGGCCGCAATGCCCGCGGCCCGATTACCGGCATTACCTTATTCGCCGGCTTCGCCTCGACGGTGAGCTGGCCGCTGTCGACGATCCTCAACAATGCGCTGGGCTGGCGCGAGACGGTGCTCGTCTGGGCTGCCCTTAACATCGTCGTCGGTCTGCCGCTCAATTTGCTGTTGCCGGCTGCCTCACGCCAGCCGCCCCTGACCCACACCGGCGGGCATTCGATCGGGTGGAAGCCTTACAAGGAGATGTTTCTGCTCGCCTTCGTGTTCGCCGCCGTCTGGTTCGTCACCGGCTCGATGGCGGCGCATCTACCGCGGCTTCTCGAACGCGCCGGCGCCAGCTCAGTGCAGGCGATCGCGGCCGCCGCTTTGGTCGGACCGGCGCAGGTGGCCGCGCGGCTCGTTGAATTCGTGGTCCTGCGGCGCACGCACCCGTTGGTTTCGGCGCGCATCGCCGCGTTGTTGCATCCGATCGGCGCAGCGATCTTTGCCGTCATCGGCGCCCCGGCTGCCGCGGCGTTCGCCATCTTCTACGGCGCCGGCAACGGCCTCCTGACCATTGCGCGCGGCACCGTGCCGCTCGCGGTGTTCGGACCCTACGGCTATGGCGAGCGCACCGGATTGCTCGGCGCGCCGGCGCGGGCGGCACAAGCCCTGGCCCCGCTGCTGTTCGGACTGTTGCTCGACAGAATGGGCCCCGCGGTCATCCTGGTTTCTGTCGCGCTTTGCCTTGCCTCCTTCGCAGCGCTCCTTTGCCTCCACACCTCGCGGCACTCATAGTGCTACTGCGGCGCCGTCGAATCAGCGGCGCCGAGCGGGCGCTGCATCAACACGGCATCGAGCCAGCGGCCGTGTTTGAAGCCGACGGATTGCAGGATGCCGATCCGGCGGAAGCCGATGGATGCGTGCAGGGCGACCGACGCGGCGTTCGCCGAGTCGCCGATCACCGCGATCATCTGCCGGAAGCCGCGCTGCTCCGCCTCGGCGATGAGACGCGCCATGAGCAGCCGCCCAAGTCCGGCACGGTGGCACTGCGGGTCGACATAGATCGTGTCCTCGACGGTCCAGCGGTACGCCGGCCGGCTGTGGTACGGACCGGCATAGGCGTAGCCCGCCGCCGCGCCGGCGCGTTCGGCGACCAAATAGGGATAGCCCTTGGCGAGAAGCGCGTGCTGGCGGTGCGCCATCTCGGCTTCATCGGGCGGCTCGACCTCGAATGTCGCGGTGCCGCGCGCGACCGCCTCGCCATAGATGCGAGTGATGGCCGCGATGTCGCCCAACACCGCCGCGCGGATATTAACGTCGCTCATCGCCTCCCCCCGCAAAAAGAAAACGCCCCGGAACGATGCCGGGGCGTTGTCTTCTCCTTGACCCGATTTGCTCAGCGACGGTTGCCCATCAAGCGCAGGAGCATCAGGAACAGGTTGATGAAGTCGAGATAGAGACGCAGCGCCCCCATGACCGCCTTGCGGCCGGCCACGGTGCCGTCATCCATCGGGCTGTACATCTCCTTGATGGCTTGCGTGTCGTAGGCGGTGAGCCCGGTGAAGATAATGACGCCGAGCACCGAGATCGCCCATTGCAGCCCGCTCGAAGCCAGGAAGATGTTGACCACGCTCGCGATGATGATGCCGATCAGGCCCATGAACATGAACGAGCCGAGGCCGGTCAGGTCGCGCTGCGTGGTATAGCCCCAAAGGCTCGTGGCGCCGAACGCCGCCGCCGAGATGAAGAACACGCGGGTGACCGACTCTCCAGTATACACCAGGAAAATCGTCGACAGCGACAGCCCCAAGAGGCCGGCATAGACGAAGAACAGCGCCAGCGCCGTCCCTGCAGAAAGGCGGCTGATGCCGAAGCTCAGAAACATGACCAGGCCGAGCGGCGCCAGGATCAAAATCCACATCAGCGGGCTGCCGAAGAGGGTCTGCCCGAACGGCGTCAGCGTCAATCCGGCTCCGGTATCGGTAACCGCCGCCGCGAAGGCGAACCAGGCGACCAGTCCGGTCAGCGCCACGCCGGCGGCCATGTAGTTATAGACGCGGATCATATGGGCACGCAGACCCGCATCGATCGCAACCTGGTCCGTGCGATAGCCGGGCCGGGCGGTCGCGACATTCCGGTCGAAATCCGACATGGGAGAAACCCCTGAGTTATCCCGGCATCCGCCGGGTTGGGCGTTCGGAACCCGAACGCGAGTGTGGCGCGAATGTAATGCGAAAGCCGACAATACGCCAGATGGCTGAAATGCGATATTTGTGACGGTTACCAAGTGTTCATGTTTGTTCGCTCGAGCCTGCGTGCCGCGCGATCTTCGCGATCTCAGAGACTCCGCAGTACCGCGGCCGGCTTTTGTCCCAACGCCGCGAACGTCCCGGCAAGCCCGAGGACGACCGTGACCAGAAGCGCGGCAAGCGCCGCGGTGATCGCCTGCGCCGCGACCCACACGAATGGAAATTCCATCACCCTGGTGACGACGAGCGCCGCCGCAAGCGAGCCGGCGGCGACGCCGAACACCACAGTGGCAACGCCGATCAACAGGTATTCGAGCGCATAGGCGGCAAGAAGGCGGGCGCGGGTCGCGCCCAAAGTCTTGAGCACGACCGCGTCATAGACGCGGAAGCGCTGGCCGGCGGCGAGCGCACCGCCGAGCACCAGCGCGGCGGCGATGAGCGTCACTGCACTGGCGCCGCGTAGCGCGAGCAGCAAATTGCCGACGATGTGATCGACGGCTTCGAGCGCGTCCTTGACGCGCACCGCGGACACGGCGGGGAAGGCCGCGGCCAGCGCCTTGATCAGCGCCGTCTCCTCCTCGGTGCCGCCGCCATCGGCAAAGGTCAATGTCGCGATATCGGTATGCGGTGCGCCGCCGAACGTACCGGGCGAGAACACCAGGACGAAATTGATGCCGAGGCTCTGCCACTCGACCGCACGCAGATTGGCGATGCGGGCGGTCACGTTGCGGCCGAGGACATTGACCGTGACGGTATCGCCAAGCTTGAGATCAAGGTCTTTCGCCGTGCGTTCCTCGAGCGAGACGAGCGGCGCGCCGGCATAGTCGGCCGGCCACCACTCCCCGGCGACGAGGCGCGAGCCCTCCGGGATCGCGCTCGCATAGGTGATGCCGCGGTCGCCGCGCAGCACCCAGGCCGAGCCTTCGCCGGGCTTCAGATCCTCGGCCTTGACGCCGTTAGCGGCAACGATGCGGCCGCGCAGCATCGGCACCCGCTCGAGCCTCGAGCGCGGCGCCTGCGCGCGCACGAAGCCATCGAAGCGGTCGCCCTGAGCCGAGGGGATATCGATGAAGAAGAACGACGGCGCCTTGTCCGGCAGCGCCGCCGCGAACTGGCGGTGCAGATTGCCGTCAAGCTCGATCACGGTCGCGAGCAAAGCCATGCCGAGCCCGAGCGAGAGGATGACACTCGGCGTCAGCGCGCCCGGCCGCGAGATATTGGCGATGGTGAGCCGCACAATCGTCGAGCGCGATCGCGGCAGACGGCGGGCGAGCGCCATGGTCAGCGTCGCGACGAGCCGCAGCACAAGGAAGATGATCGCGGCGGAGGCAACAAAAATTGCCGCGAGGCGGCGATCATAGGCGCACCAGATCGCGAGCGCCGCCAGTGCGGCGACGACCGAGGCGGTGGCGATCGCATAGCGGCGCCGCGGCCAGCGGCGCTCCGAGGCGATTTGGTCACGAAACAGCATCGAGACCGAGATGTCATGGGCGCGCCCGAGCGGCCACATGGCGAAGGCGAGCGCAGTGAGGAGGCCGTAGGCGACCGCCAGGGCGAGCTCGGCCGGATGCAGCGCGGGCATAATCGGTAGCGGTAGAATGCCGCCGAGCGATGTCGCAATCGCAAACGGCAGCACCGCGCCCAGGGCGGCGCCGATCAAAGTGGCGAACAGCGCGACCAGCACGATCTGGGTGCAGTAGATGGCGAAGACCCCGCCGCCGGTCGCGCCAAGCGCCTTCATTGTCGCGATCGCGTCCTGCTTGCGCGCAAGGTGGCTGGCGACGGCGTTGGCGACGCCGACGCCGCCGACCAGAAGCGCGGTCAACGCGACCAGCGTCAGGAACTGGCTGAAGCGCTCGACATTGCGCTCGAGTTGCGGCGAGGCCTTGCGCCGCGTGCGGATGTCCCAACCGGCATTCGGAAACCCTGTCTGCGCCTCCTTTTCGACCGCACGGACCGCGCCGTCGCCGGCGTCGGTCTCGGGCAGGCGCAGTCGGTATTGCCAGCGCACCAGACTGCCGGGCTGCAGTAGCCCACTCGCACGCAGCGCCGCTGCGCTGACGAGAAGGCGAGGTCCGAAGCCGATCCCGCCGGCGAGCTTGTCCGGCTCGGCGGTCAGCGTCGCGCGCAGCTCGATCACCGCGTTGCCGATGTTGATCCGGTCGCCGAGCTTGAGATCGAGCCGGGCAAGCAGCGCCGGATCGGCGGCGGCGCCGTATGCGCCGCTGACCTCCGCGAACAAGGCCGGGAGCGGCCGCTCAGGGTCGGTCGTCACCGCGCCGACGAGCGGATAGGCGGTATCGACCGCCTTGACCTCGACCAGCGTGGTGCGCGCATCGCTGCTGCGCGCCATGGTCGGCAGCGTGGCGACCGCGGAGACTGTGCCGTGGGCATCGAGAAAGGCGCGCTCGTTGTCGTTCGCCTCGCGCTGGACCAGCGAGAACGCAAGATCGCCGCCGAGGATCATGCCGCCGGCGCGGGAGAGACCGTCGGCGAGGCTTTTGGCGACCGAACCGACGCCGGCGATGGTCATGACGCCGAGCGCGATACAGGCGATGAACACGCCGAAGCCGCGCAGCCCGCCCCGCAGCTCGCGCCAGGCGAAGCGCAGCGCCAGGAACGAGCTCGGCTTGGCGATCAGCGCCGCCATCACGCGGCCTTCGGCATGACGCGCTTCAAAGCAAGATGCGTCGGCGCGAAGGCGATAAGCGGCAGTCCGAGCAATTGTGCCGTGAGCCAAACATAAGGCGGCACCCAGGTCTGGGCGGCTTCATCGCTCATGCCCCAAACGTAATTGATATTGACCGGCGTCAAGCCGGCATTGGCGGTCGGCGACGGCATCAGGAAGAAGCAGATAAGAAGGAGCGCCCAGGCAAGGCCGGTCCAGGCCCAAAACGCGCGCCGGTCGTAGCCGATCCTCCACACCAGATAGAGCAGAAGGAATGGCAGCCAGCCGTGAAACAGCGAGAGGAGACGCAGAAACAGCGAATGGCCGCTGTCGAACATGTAGTCGGACATGCCGGTCAGCGAGACGCCCGCGGCATGGCCGAGAAAATCGGCAATCCACAGCGCCTGCGGCACCAGGATGCCGACCGCGCACATCGAGATCATCAGCGCGTTCTCGGGCCAGATCGCAATCAGGGTCAGGATCAGCGCGACGTCGCAGAAATAGAGGAAGTTCGTCGGCCCGTAATAGTGCCAATAGACCGGAATGAGCACCGCCATGTAGGCGGTGTAGGCGAGTTTGAGGCCGAGCGGCACGCGCGAGGCGGCTGTCATGACGTGCTCGGTTTGCCTGCCGCCGCAACGCGGCTCTCGATCCGACCGGAATGCATGTGCAGCACCCGATCGCAGCGCGCGGCGAGCGCCATGTCGTGGGTGACAAGGATGAGCGTGGTGCCGCGCTGGCGATGGCCGCGGAACAGGAGCTCGATGATCTCGCTGCCGGTCGCCTCGTCGAGATTGCCGGTCGGCTCGTCGGCGACGAGGATCGCGGGATCGGGGGCCAGCGCGCGGGCGAGGGCGACGCGCTGCTGCTCGCCGCCCGACAACTCGGCTGGGTAGTGATCGACGCGGCCGCCGAGCCCGACCGCCGCCAATTCGCGGGCCGCGCGCGCCAGGGCGTCGTCAACGCCGGCAAGCTCGAGCGGCACGGCGACGTTTTCCAACGCGGTCATGGTCGGGATCAGGTGAAAGCCCTGAAACACGACCCCGATATTTCTGCCGCGGAACCGCGCCAGCGCGTCTTCATCGAGTTGATGCAGCGCCTCGCCGGCGACCATGACCGAGCCGCTGTCGGGCCGCTCAAGCCCGGTCATCACCATCAGCAGTGTCGATTTGCCGGAGCCCGAGGGGCCGAGCAGGCCGACGGCCTGGCCGCGTCCTATATTGAGACTGATGTCTCTAAGGATATGAACGCGGGTGGCGCCGCGGCCGAGCGATAGGTTGACGCCGCTTAGCGCCACGGCGGCGCCGGCAAAGGGAAGCCCAGAAATGTCCTGCATCGTCCCGGCTAACCCGCGCCTCTCACCGTGGCATCGCGCGCCATCATATGGGGGTTGGAGAGTGATGCGCCAAATCTTGGGGGCGGCGCTCGTCGCCGCGGTTTGCGGCGCCGGGCTTATCGGGATGACCGTCATTCCCGCCGCCGCGGCCGGCAAGACGATCAAGGTCGTGGCGCTCGGCGACTCGCTGACGGCCGGTTACGGCCTGCCGGAAAAGGACGGCTTCGTGCCGCGGCTTGAGGCCGCGCTCGCCGCCAAGGGCATCGCCGCCGAGATCGTCAATGCCGGCGTCTCCGGCGATACCGCTTCGGACGGCCTGGCGCGTCTCGACTGGTCGGTGCCGGAAGGCACCGACGCGGTGATCCTCGAGCTTGGCGCCAACGACATGCTGCGCGGGGTGAAGCCCGAGGTGACGCGCGCCGCGCTCGAGGCGATTCTCCGCCGCCTCACCGAGCGCCATATCGCCGTGCTCCTCTGCGGGATGCGCGCGGCGCCGAATTTAGGCGCCGACTACGATCGGGCCTTTGAGCTAATCTACCCGGAGCTTGCCGCTACATATGGCGCCCTGCTCTACCCGTTTTTCCTCGACGGCGTTGCCGGCGATCTCAGCCTCGACCAGCACGACGGGCTCCATCCCAACGCGGCCGGGGTGAACGTGATTGTGACACGCGTGTTGCCCAAGGTAGAGGAACTCATCGCGCGCGTCCGCACCCAGCAACCGTCGTGAGGGTTGCGCGCCGCCGGCGATCCCTGCATGCTGGCGCGCTGCGAATCGCGGGCGACGAGCCGCAGGTTGTCATGCCCCGTCTGTTTACCGGTCTCGAGATACCGTCCCGCGTCGCGCAGTCGCTCGCCACGATGCGCGGCGGCTTGCCTGGGGCGCGCTGGATCGATCCGGAAAATTATCACCTCACGCTGCGCTTCATCGGCGACATCGACGACGCCCTGGCGCGCGACATCGCCTCGCTGCTCGGCCGCGTGCAGCGCGCGGCGTTCGAACTGCGCCTCGACGGACTGTCCTCGTTCGGCGGCCGCAAGCCGCGGGCGCTGGTCGCCGCAGCGGCGGCCGGCCCGGCGCTGATGGAATTGCAGGCCGAGCACGAGCGCCTCCTGCAGCGGCTCGGGCTCGAGCCCGAGGGACGCAAATACACGCCCCACGTCACGCTCGCGCGGCTGCGCGACTCCTCGAGCCGGCAGGTCGCCGACTACCTGGCGGCGCGCGGCCATTACCGCTCGGCGTCGTTCAAGGTCTCCCGCTTCGTGCTGTTCTCGTCGCGCTCCTCGGTCGGCGGCGGCCCCTATGTGGTCGAGGAAGCCTATCCGCTCGCGACCGCGGAGCCGAGATGGGCGCACGCTCACCCACCCCTCTAGGACAAGGCGATTTCACGCTCGCAGCATGCGCGACTGAAGATCGAGCATCGCGGTCGCAAAGCCGTGGCTGTCGGCCAGGATTTCGCGCATCAGCGACAGCGGGGTCGGGCGCGAGGATTCGACTTCGCCGACGACGCTGCCGAAATCGAACGACAATTCGGCATCGAACTTGCGCGCCAGCTGCTGCATGCGCAGATTGTCGGCGAGGCAGGCCATGTGCAGCAACCGGTAGCCGCGGTTGCGCGCGGCGAGCAAAGTATGGCGCAGCAAGGCCGAACCGACGCCATGACTCTGCCACGGCCTCTCGACACTGATCGCGGCCTCGGCCTGGCGCGGGAAGCGCTGACCCAGCGGCCGCAGCTCGGCGCCGCCGCGGATGACGCCGTTGACGAAAAAGCCATGGACCACGGCGTCGAGCGACAGCGAAAGATCCACATATTCGCTGATGAAGTCGTCGGACACGCCGCCGCCGAACCGGTTGCGGCGGCTCTGCGGATCAAGGCGCAAGACATGGTCGCGATATTTGGCGGTCTCTCCGATCCACAACTTGCGGATCATGCCGTCTTCGGGAAGAACATCCTGCATTCCATGGGTCTCCTGGTCTTGTCGTCAACAAAGAGACCTCCAGGTCGCGTCCTCCTTCGAACAGCAGTGACGAACGTCTTCGCGCGTGCGTCACGAATCTAATTATCATGTCGTGTGTCGCCAAAGTTTGACAAGGCAAAGCATTGAGCAACATGCCCACATTCCGTATACGCATGGCTCGCCGGTATTTACGACTGTTTGACGACACCTTGATCTCGGCATGTCCACGATGTCGCTAAGCCTTCGCCGTTTCCCGCCACGTTTCATCCACATCGGTTAATCGGAAATGACGAGCTTGATCTCTGCGCGATACGCGGCCGGCGTCGCCGCTGGCCGCCTGGAGCGCGACGCCGCCCAGGGCGCTCTCGTCGCGCAGCTCGCCCGACTGGAAGCGCGCATCGCCGAGCATCGCCTAGCGCGTAAATCGTCGTCGCTCGGGTGGCTGTTCGGCAGCCGCGAGAGCAGAGAAGCGCGCATCAAGGGGCTCTACATCTGCGGCGACGTCGGCCGCGGCAAGACGATGCTGATGGATTTTTTCTTCGACGCGAGCCCGGTGGTGCGCAAGCGCCGCGCGCATTTCCATGAATTCATGCTCGACGTGCACGAACGCGTCCACGCTTACCGGCAGAAGATGAAACTCGGCGAGCACGCCGGCGAGGATCCGATCCGGCTTACCGCGGCGCAGCTGGCGCAGGAGGCCTGGCTCCTTTGCTTCGATGAATTCCACGTCACCGACATCGCCGACGCAATGATCCTCGGCCGGCTGTTCGCCGAATTATTCGAGCGCGACGTCGTCGTGGTCGCCACCTCGAATGTACCGCCCGACGAACTCTACAAGGACGGCCTGAACCGCGCCTTGTTCGTGCCGTTCATCGCCATGCTCGAGGAGCGCATGAACATCGTGCGGCTCGATGCACGCGCCGATTTTCGGCTGGAGAAGCTCGCCGGCATGCCGGTGTGGCACGTCCCCGCCGACGCGGCGGCGGATGCCGCGCTCGACGAGGCGTGGCGGCGGCTGGCCGGCGGGCATGAGGGAACGGCGCAAGACCTTATGCTTAAAGGCCGCAGCGTCCACGTCCCGCGCGCCGCCATGGGCGTCGCGCGCTTGAGCTTCCATGATCTGTGCGAGCAGCCGCTCGCCGCGGCCGACTATCTGCGCATCGCGCGCGAATATCACACCATCATCCTCGACCGCGTGCCGGTCATGGACTTCGACCGGCGCAATGCGGCGAAACGATTCATCATTCTCATCGACACACTCTACGACATGAACGTGAAGCTCATCGCCTCGGCGGCGGCGGAGTCCGATGCGCTCTATCGCGCCGACGAAGGCTTCGAGGCGCAGGAGTTCAAGCGCACGGCCTCGCGCCTCATCGAGATGCGCTCGCAGGCCTACCTGGCGCGGCCGCACGGCGCCGCGCACGCGCAGCTCTCCGGCTCCTCCGCCGGCATTGTCGAGACCTGAGCGCTGCTCGATCGCCCCGCCCGGCGACGCCCGCTTGAACGGACCTGCCGAACCGGCTAAGGACCGCGACAGCCGGGGCATCTCTGCCACTCAGGGGTTTCGTCGAATGGCGCGAAGCAAGATTGCGTTGATCGGCGCAGGCCAGATCGGCGGCACGCTGGCGCATCTGGTGGGCCTCAAGGAGCTCGGCGACGTCGTCTTGTTCGACATCATGGAGGGCGTGCCGCAGGGCAAGGCACTCGATCTCGTGCAGTCGTCGCCGGTCGAAGGCTTTGACGCCCGCTTCACCGGCACCAATTCCTACGAAGCGATCGAAGGCGCGGCGGTATGCATCATCACCGCCGGCGTGCCGCGCAAGCCGGGCATGAGCCGCGATGACCTGCTCGGCATCAACCTCAAGGTGATGGAGCAGGTCGGCGCCGGCATCAAGAAATACGCACCCAACGCCTTCGTCATCTGCATCACTAACCCGCTCGACGCCATGGTCTGGGCGCTGCAGAAATGCTGCGGTCTGCCGAAGCCGATGGTGGTCGGCATGGCCGGCGTGCTCGATTCGGCGCGGTTTCGTTATTTCCTGGCCGACGAATTCAACGTCTCGGTCGAGGACGTCACCGCCTTCGTGCTCGGCGGCCACGGCGACAGCATGGTGCCGCTGGTGCGCTATTCGGCCGTCGCCGGCATCCCGCTTCCCGATCTGGTCAAGATGGGCTGGACCACCGCGGCCCGGCTCGACGCCATTGTCGAGCGCACCCGCAATGGCGGCGGCGAGATCGTGAGCCTGCTCAAGACCGGCTCGGCGTTCTATGCGCCGGCTGCTTCGGCAATCGCCATGGCTGAGAGCTATCTGCGCGACAAGAAGCGCGTACTGCCGGCGGCGGCGTGGCTCAACGGCGAATACGGCCTCAAGGACCTTTATGTCGGCGTGCCGGTGGTTATCGGCAGCAAGGGGGTCGAGCGCATCGTCGAGATCGAGCTCAACAGCGCGGAGCGCGGCATGTTCGACAAGTCGGCGCAAGCCGTGGAGAGCTTGGTTGAGGCCTGCAAGAAGATCGCTCCCGATCTCGGCAAATAGCCGATCCGTCACCCCGAGGTGGCCGCGCAGCGGCCCCCGAAAGGCGACGGCCCGAGGCGCCTCGGCCGCATCCTTCGAGGCTCGCTTCGCTCGCCCCTCAGGATGACGGACGATTATGTCGAGCGCCGGCCCATGAACATTCACGAATACCAGGCCAAGGCGGTGCTGCGCCAATTCGGCGTGCCGGTGCCGCGCGGCATTCCGGCGCTCAACGTCGAGGAGGCGGTGAAAGCCGCCGGCGAGCTCGGCGGGCCGGTCTGGGTGGTGAAGGCGCAGATCCACGCCGGCGGGCGCGGCAAGGCCGGCGGCGTCAAGGTGGTCAAATCGATCGCCGAGGTGAAGCGCGAGGCCGAGCGGCTCCTCGGCTCGACGCTCGTCACCCACCAGACCGGGCCGCACGGCAAAGAGGTGCATCGCCTCTATATCGAGGAAGCCTCGAACATCGAGCGCGAATTTTATCTGTCCGCGCTGGTCGACCGCGCCGCTTCCCGCATCGCCTTCGTCGCCTCGACCGAAGGCGGCATGGAGATCGAGGAGGTCGCGCGCACGCATCCGGAAAAAATTCTGTCGTTCGCGGTCGATCCGGCGACCGGCTTCATGGCCCATCATGCCCATCTGGTCGCAGGCGCGCTCGGGTTTAACCGCGATGTCGCCAGGCAGGCGGAAAACGTGCTGCCGAAGCTCTATCAGGCCTTCGTCGCCAAGGACATGAACCTCCTCGAGATCAATCCGCTGGTCGTCACCAAATCCGGCGAGCTGGTCTGCCTCGACGCCAAGATCGGATTCGACGACAGCGCGCTCTACCGCCATCCCGACATTGCGGCGCTGCGCGATCTCTCTGAGGAGGATGCCAAGGAAATCGAGGCTTCGCGCTACGATCTCAACTATGTCGCGCTCGACGGCACCATCGGCTGCATGGTCAACGGCGCCGGCCTCGCCATGGCGACGATGGACATCATCAAGCTCTATGGCGAGACGCCGGCGAATTTCCTCGACGTCGGCGGCGGCGCCAGCAAGGACAAGGTGACGGCGGCGTTCAAGATCATCACCTCCGACCCGAACGTGACGGGAATCCTGATCAACATCTTCGGCGGCATCATGCGCTGCGATGTGATCGCCGAGGGCGTCGTCGCCGCAGTCAAGGAAGTCGGGCTACGCGTGCCGCTCGTGGTGCGGCTCGAAGGCACCAACGTCGCCTTGGGCAAGGAGATCATCAGGAAATCGGGCCTCAACGTCATCCCCGCCGACGACCTCGACGATGCCGCGCAGAAGATCGTCAGGGCGGTGAAGGAGGCGGCCTGATGCCCATCCTCGTCGACAAGAACACCAAGGTCATCTGCCAGGGCTTTACCGGCAAGAACGGCACCTTTCATTCCGAGCAGGCGATCGCCTACGGCACCAAGATGGTCGGCGGCACCTCGCCGGGCAAAGGCGGCACCACGCATCTCAATCTGCCGGTATTCGAGACGGTCGCCGAAGCGCGCGAGAAGACCGGCTGCGACGCCAGCGTGATCTACGTGCCGCCCGCGGGCGCTGCCGACGCGATCTGCGAGGCGATCGACGCCGAGGTCCCGCTGATCGTCTGCATCACCGAGGGCATCCCGGTGCTCGACATGGTCAAGGTCAAGCGCGCGCTGTGCGGCTCGAAATCGCGGCTGATCGGGCCGAACTGTCCGGGCGTCATGACCGCCGGCGAGTGCAAGATCGGCATCATGCCCGGCAGCATTTTTCAGCGCGGCAAGGTCGGGATCGTCTCGCGCTCCGGCACGCTGACCTACGAGGCGGTGTTCCAGACCACGCAGGAGGGCCTCGGGCAGACCACTGCGGTCGGCGTCGGCGGCGATCCGGTCAAGGGCCTCGAGTTCGTCGACGTGCTGGAGCTGTTTCTCGCTGACCAGGCGACCGAAGCGATCGTCATGATCGGCGAGATCGGCGGCGCGTCGGAAGAGGACGCGGCGCAATTCCTCAAGGACGAAGCCAAGCGCGGCCGCAAGAAGCCAACCGTCGGCTTCATCGCCGGGCGCACGGCGCCCCCCGGGCGGCGCATGGGTCACGCCGGGGCGATCATTGCCGGCGGCAAGGGCGGAGCCGAATCCAAGATCGCCGCCATGGAATCCGCCGGCATCAAGGTCTCGTCCTCGCCAGCGCGGCTCGGCAAGACGCTTGCGGAAATACTGAAGTCGTAATTCACTCCTTGCGTCTTTCCGCTGCCGCATCGGCTCATTAAATAGGATAGAAGAGAGACTGCCCCGCGCCGGGCGGGCCGATTCGCCGTTTTCCGTACTCGTCGGGCTTTCTGTCATTTCCATCGCTTGCTCGGGATACGCTCATGTCTCGCCAGGACGCGAACGCCGCTTTCGCCCTCACCTCGTTTCTCTACGGCACCAATGCCCCCTACATCGAAGCGCTTTACGCGCGCTACGAGACCGATCCGCAGGCGGTCGACGCCGAATGGCAGTCGTTCTTCAAGAGCCTCAAGGACGATGCCCGCGACGTTGCCGAGAACGCGCGCGCGCCGTCGTGGCGCCGGCCCGGCTGGCCGCCGCTCGACGGCGAGTGGGCGGAAACCGGCAAGGCGCTCGGTGTCAAGGTGCAGGCGCGGGCGCAAACCAAGGGGGTCGAGCTTTCCAGCGCCGAGGTTGAACGCGCTACCCGCGACTCGATCCGCGCGCTGATGCTGATCCGCGCCTATCGCGCTCGCGGCCACTTCCACGCCAAGCTCGATCCGCTGGGGCTCGAGCCGCCGCAGAACGAGGAGGAACTCGAGCCGAGCACCTACGGCTTCACCGAAGCCGATTTCGACCGCCCGATCTTTCTCGACAATGTTCTCGGGCTCGAATTCGGCACCTTGCGCCAGATCATCGGCATCCTCCAGCGCACCTACTGCCAGACGCTCGGGGTGGAGTTTCTGCACATCTCCGACGGCGCGCAAAAGGGCTGGATCCAGGAGCGCATCGAAGGCCCCGACAAGGAGATCACCTTCACCCGCGAGGGCAAGCGCGCCATCCTCAACAAGCTGGTCGAGGCCGAAGGTTTCGAGAAATTCTCCGACCTGAAATTTACCGGCACCAAGCGCTTCGGGCTCGACGGCGCCGAGTCGATGATTCCGGCGCTCGAGCAGATCATCAAGCGCGGCGGCGCGCTCGGCGTGCGCGAGATCGTGATCGGCATGGCGCACCGCGGCCGGCTCAACGTGCTCTCGCAGGTCATGGCCAAGCCGCACCGCGCCATCTTCCACGAATTCAAGGGCGGCTCATCGACGCCGAACGAGATCGAGGGCTCGGGTGACGTGAAGTATCACCTCGGCGCCTCCTCGGACCGCGAGTTCGACGACAACAAGGTGCACCTGTCGCTGACCGCCAACCCCTCGCATCTCGAGATCGTGGATCCGGTGGTGCTCGGCAAGGTGCGCGCCAAGCAGGATCAGCGCGGCGCCACGCGCGACGACCGCACCATGGTGATGCCGCTCCTCATCCATGGCGACGCATCGTTCGCCGGCCAGGGCGTGGTCGCGGAATCTTTCGGACTTTCCGGATTGCGCGGCCACCGCACCGGCGGCTCGCTGCATTTTATCGTCAACAACCAGATCGGCTTCACCACCAACCCGCGCTATTCGCGCTCCTCGCCCTACCCGTCCGACGTCGCCAAGATGATCGAGGCGCCGATTTTCCACGTCAACGGTGACGACCCGGAAGCCGTGGTCTTCGCCGCCAAGGTCGGGACCGAATTCCGGCAGAAATTCCAGAAGCCGGTGGTTATCGACATGTTCTGCTATCGCCGTCACGGCCACAACGAGGGCGACGAGCCCTCGTTCACCCAGCCGCTGATGTACAAGGCGATCGCGAACCACCCGACGACGCTGGAGATCTACAGCAAGAAGCTCGTCGGCGAGGGCATCGTCACCGACGGCGAGGTCGAGAAGATGAAGGCCGACTGGCGTAGCCGCCTCGACGCCGAGCTTGAGGCGGCGCAGAGCTATCGCGCCAACAAGGCCGATTGGCTCGACGGGCGCTGGGCCGGGTTCAAGACCGGCGGCGACGGCGACGATCCGCGCCGCGGCCAGACCGGCGTCCGGATTGCCACGCTCAAGGACATCGGCGAAAAGATCACCACGCTGCCGCCGGACTTCCACCTGCATCGCACGCTCAACCGCTTCCTCGACAACCGGCGCAAGGCGATCGAGACCGGGACCAATATCGACTGGGCGACCGGCGAGGCGCTGGCGTTCTCCTCGCTGCTGCTCGAAGGCCACCGCGTGCGGCTCTCGGGCCAGGACAGCGAACGCGGCACGTTCTCGCAGCGCCATTCGGTGCTGATCGACCAGGAGACCGAGCAGCGCTACACGCCGCTCAATCATCTCGCCGACGGCCAGGCTCGTTTTGAGGTCATCAACTCGATGCTGTCGGAGGAGGCCGTGCTCGGCTTCGAGTATGGTTATTCGCTCGCCGAGCCGAACGCGCTGACCCTGTGGGAGGCGCAGTTCGGCGATTTCGCCAACGGCGCGCAGGTCATCTTCGATCAGTTCATCTCGTCGGGCGAGCGCAAATGGCTGCGGATGTCCGGCTTGGTCTGTCTGTTGCCGCATGGCTACGAAGGCCAGGGGCCGGAGCATTCCTCGGCGCGGCTCGAGCGCTTCCTGCAGATGTGCGCCGAGGACAACATGCAGGTCGCCAACTGCACGACGCCGGCGAACTATTTTCATATCCTGCGCCGCCAGCTCAACCGCGACTTCCGCAAGCCGTTGATCCTGATGACGCCGAAATCGCTGCTACGCCACAAGCGAGCGGTGTCGCGGCTCGACGAGATGGGACCGGGCACCACTTTCCACCGGCTGCTTTGGGACGACGCGCAGGCGCTGCCCGACGAGAAGATCACGCTCGCGCCTGACGAGAAGATTCGCCGCGTCGTGCTCTCTTCCGGCAAGATTTATTACGACCTCTACGAGGAACGCGAGAAGCGCGGCATCGACGACATTTACCTGTTGCGCATCGAGCAGCTTTATCCGTTCCCGACCAAGGCGCTGATGACGGAGCTGTCGCGCTTCAAGCAGGCGGAGATGGTCTGGTGCCAGGAGGAGCCGCGCAACATGGGCGCGTGGGTGTTCGTCGACATCTTCCTCGAGTGGGTGCTCAACCAGATCGGCGCCAAGAGCCGGCGCGCGCGCTATGTCGGCCGGCCAGCCGCCGCCTCGACTGCGGTCGGCCAGATGTCGCTGCACCTCGGGCAGCTCAAGCAATTCCTGGAAGAGGCGCTCGGCTGATTTTCCTCGCCGTGATGTCCGGCCGCGTGCCGGACACCCACGCCTTGACGGCGCGACGCAAGCAAGACGTGGCTGGCCGGGATGAGCCCGGCCATGACCGGAGAGCAGAGACCATGGCTGAAATCCGCGTACCCACCCTCGGCGAGTCGGTGACCGAAGCGACCATCGGCAAGTGGTTCAAGAAGGCGGGCGATATCGTCGCCGTCGACGAGCCGCTGGTCGAGCTTGAGACCGACAAGGTCACGATCGAGGTGCCGGCGCCGGCTGCCGGCGTCCTGACCGACATCGCCGTCAAGGACGGCGACACCGTCGCCGTGGGCGCGCTCCTCGGCGCAATCAAGGAAGGGGCGGGTGCCGCACCCACCGCGAAGCCGCAGCAGCCGGCAGCGAAGCCTGCGGCTGCAGCACCGCCGGCGGCGGCCAAGCCCGCGGCGGCGCCTCCCTCGGCGCGCCCCGCCGATGCGCCGCTCGCGCCATCGGTGCGTAAGATCGCGGCCGAGACCGGCATCGATGCCGCGGCCGTGCCCGGCACCGGCAAGGACGGCCGCGTCACCAAGGGCGACATGCTCGCCGCCATCGAGCGCGCGGCGGCGCAGCCGACGCCGGTCGCCGCGCCCACTGCCGCGATCCAGGCGCGGGCGCCGTCGCCGGCGGACGATGCCGCCCGCGAAGAGCGCGTGCGCATGACGCGGCTGCGCCAGACCATCGCGCGCCGGCTCAAGGACGCGCAGAACACCGCGGCGATGCTCACGACCTTCAACGAGGTCGACATGACGCACGTCATGGCGCTGCGCAGCCAGTACCGCGATCTCTTTGAGAAGAAGCACGGCGCCAAGCTGGGCTTCATGGGCTTCTTCGTCAAAGCCTGCGTTGCGGCGCTCAAGGAAATCCCGACCGTCAACGCCGAGATCGACGGCACCGACATCATCTACAAGAACTACTACCATATCGGCATCGCGGTC
>Ga0187781_10000598_pt1 | contig 25985 bp, 27 predicted proteins | sample 0715_SJ02_MP02_2_FD_132447 | JGI IMG/M metagenome (GOLD analysis project Ga0187781, IMG submission 132447) | Tropical peat soil microbial communities from peatlands in Department of Meta, Colombia - 0715_SJ02_MP02_20_MG | ecosystem: Environmental > Terrestrial > Soil > Wetlands > Peat | place... | reverse complement strand
GCGGCTCGGCCGCTTCAGCGCCTCGAGCGCGGCGATCGCCGCCATCATCTCCATGCGGTTGTTGGTGGTGGGGCTCTCGGCGCCCATCAGCTCGCGCTCATGCGCGCCGTAGCGCAGCACCGCGCCCCAGCCGCCGGGGCCGGGATTGCCGCTGCAAGCGCCGTCGGTGAAGATCTCGACGGCAGCCCTGTCCGCGCCCGCGCCGGCCTTCGTCGTCCCGCTCATCGGTCGAGGCCGTAGGCGGAAGACTGCTCGACGCTGCGATGGAAGCGCAGCTTCTGCAAATATTCGAGCGGGTCCTTCGGCCGCACGAAGGCGCCCGGCGGATGATTCAGCCAGTCATAAAGCCGCGTCAGGAGAAAGCGCATCGCGCTGCCGCGCGCCAGCAGCGGCAGCGCGGCGAATTCCTCCGGGCTCAACGGCCGCACCGCGCGGTAGCTTGCCAGCAGCAGCCGCGCCTTGGTGACGTTGAAACTGCCGTCGCTCTCGAAGCACCAGGCGTTGAGGCAGATGGCGATGTCGTAGGCGAGGAAATCGGTGCAGGCGAAATAGAAATCGATCAGGCCCGAGACTTCATGGTTGCGGAAGAACACGTTGTCGGGAAAGAGGTCGGCGTGGATGATGCCGGTCGGCAAAGCCTTGGGCCAGCTCCGCTCGAGCGCGTCAAGCTCGGCCGCGAGCTCGTCGGCGAGCCCGGCGCGCACTTCATGCGCGCGGGCGCGGCAGGCCTCGAACAGGCTTCGCCAGCCGGCGACGGAGAGGTTGTTGGGGCGGCGCATCGCAAAGCTGGTGCCGGCGAGATGAAGCTGCGCCAACGCGCCGCCGACGCCGGCGCAATGGAACGAATGGATGCGGCGCGGCCACATGCCGTCGAGGAAGCTGACGATCGCCGCCGGCCGGCCGCAGAGCAGGCGCAGCGCGCGTCCGTCCTTCGCCTTCACCGGCGTCGGACAGGCGACGCCGTGCGCCGCCAGATGCTCCATCAGCGCGATGAAGAACGGCAGGTCGGTCGGCGCGACCCGTTTTTCGTAGAGCGTCAGGATGTAGGTGCCGGCTTCCGAGCGCAGCAGGAAATTGGAGTTCTCGACGCCTTCGGCGATGCCTTTGCAGGAGATCACCTCGCCGATCGCGTAATCGGCGACGAAGGCGCGCAGCTCCTCGTCCGGAACGTCGGTGTAGACGGCCATGCCGCGGTCAGCCGTTCACGCGCAGAGCAAGCGCGGCAAGTTGAAGCGCACTTCCTCGCGGGTGACGGCGACTTCCTCGATCGCCACCTCGTAGCGCCAGCGGCAGGCCTCGACCACCTCCTCGACCAGCGCCTCGGGCGCCGAGGCGCCGGCGGTGAGGCCCAGGCGCTCGCTGCCCGCGAGAAACGTCCAGTCGATGTCGCAGGCGCGGCCGATCAGCGCTGCTTTGCGGCAGCCGCTTTTCTGCGCCACCTCGACGAGCCGAAGCGAATTCGAGGAGTTGGGCGCGCCCACCACCAACAGCCGGTCGGCGCGCCGCGCGATCGCCTTCACCGCCTGCTGCCGGTTGGTGGTGGCATAGCAGATGTCCTCGTGCTTGGGCTCGTGGAGGCGCGGGAACCGCGACCGGAGGGCGGCGATGACGTCTTGCGCATCGTCGATCGACAGCGTCGTCTGCGTGACGTAGGCGATCTCCTCCCGCGGGTCGAGGTCGAGCTCCGCCACTTCCTCGGCGGTCTCGATCAGCAGCACCGCGCCCGGCGGAAGCTGCCCCATGGTGCCGACGACCTCGGGATGGCCGGCATGGCCGACGAGGACGATGCGGCGCCCCTGGGCGAAATGGCGCTCGGCCTCGCGGTGCACCTTGCCGACCAGCGGGCAGGTCGCATCGACGGAGACGAGATGCCGGCGCCCGGCCTCCGCGGCCACCTCCTTGGGCACCCCATGGGCCGAGAACACCACCGCCGCGCCTTCGGGCACGGCGTCGAGCTCTTCGACGAAGACCGCGCCTTTGCGCTCCAGCGCCTCGATGACGAAACGGTTGTGAACGATCTCGTGGCGGACATAGACCGGCGCGCCGAAGCGCTCGAGGCTGCGCTCGACGATCTGCACCGCGCGCTCGACCCCGGCGCAGAAGCCGCGCGGACCGGCAAGCAGAATGGTCAGCGGTGCCTTGGTCATCGTCCATGGTCCTTGCGAAGCCGGCCGCGCCGGGGCTCCCGATGTCCCGGAGCCCTTGTGCGGCGCTCGACGGTCGAATAAAGTTCAGCGCGTTTCGAGCCTGCAGCGGCGGGCCGGCGGCGATGGCCGCCACGTTAGTACACAGAGGAAGCCGGGGGAAGAGGGGGGATGAGCGGAGGACGGGCGGCGCGCGGGAGCCCCTATATCCTCGCGGCCGAGGCCGGACGGCAGTACTGGTGGTGTGCCTGCGGCCGGAGCAGGACGCAGCCGTTGTGCGACGGCTCACATCGCGGCAGCGGCACGACGCCGAAGCCGTTCAGCGTCGCCGAGGACGGCGACTTCTGGCTGTGCGGTTGCAAGCGGACCGGCGCCGCGCCTTTCTGCGACGGCTCGCACGACCTCGCATGATGCGCTCCCCCCGGTTCAGGACCGTTCTGCTCTGCCTGCTCGCGCTTTCCGCCGCGGGCTGCTCGGGCGGCGGCAAAAGCGTCGGCAAGCTGACCTGCCCGACCGCCTTCATAGCGCCAAACCTTGACAGCTACGCCGTTTACCGGCCGGGCGTGACCACCAGCAACAAGCCCGAAGACATTTCCTTCGGCGTCAAGCTGGTCAACGTGAAGTCCAATTGCCGCACCGAGGTCGGCGGCGTGCGCGTCACGACCGCGCTGACCTTCCTGGCGGTGCGCGGCGATCTCGACTTTCGCCAGGGCGACTTCGACTATTTCGTCGCCATCGCCGACGTGCGGGAAACCATTCTGGCCAAGCAGAATTTCGCGTTGCGCGTCGAATTTGCGCCGCGGCAAAAGCAGATGCGGGTGCTTGACGAGATCACCGAACACCTGCCGCTGAAGGACGTCTCCACCGGCAACACCTACGCCGTGATCGTCGGCCTGCAAGTCAGCCAACAGCAGCTCGATCTCAATCGCGTGCGGCAGTAGATCCCGGGTGTGGTGCTTGTTCCTGCGGGGAATACCGGGTAAGGTGGGGATCTGCCGTCGCACCCCGATGGGAGAGACCGGGATCCGCCCCGGCGCCGAAGGAGCAACCGCCCCGGAAACTCTCAGGCGAAAGGACCGTTGGGGAAAGGGCACTCTGGAAAGCAGGCGTGTGCCATCCACGCACGCCTCACCGACGAGGTAACCCGGCCGCCCCATCGGGCCGTCCGGCGAATCTTTCAGGTTCTGGGACAGAGGGGGCTTCGGTCGCTGGTCGGCGGCCTGCGAAGTCTGTCGTCCCCGAGGGTTGATGGCCGAGAACGTTCTTCAGCACACGCCGCTCCACGCTCTCCATCTCAGCCTCGGCGCCAAGATGGTGCCGTTCTCGGGCTATGAGATGCCGGTACACTATGCCGCGGGCGTCATGGCCGAACATCTTCATACGCGCGCAAAGGCGGGGCTGTTCGACGTCTCGCATATGGGCCAAGTGCGGCTGGACGGCGCCGCCGCCGCGACGGCGCTCGAGACGCTGGTGCCCGGCGACATCAAGAGCCTGGCGCCAGGGCGGATGCGCTACACGCTGTTCACGAATGATCAGGGCGGCATCCTCGACGATCTCATGGTGACGCAGACGGGCGATCACCTCTTCCTTGTCGTCAACGCCGCGTGCAAGGCGCAGGACATAGCGCATCTGCGGCACGGCCTCGCCGGCAGAGCGACCCTGACGCCGCTCGAGGATCGCGCGCTGCTGGCGCTGCAGGGGCCGGCCGCCGTCGCGGTGCTGGCGCGGCTGGCTCCGGCCTCCGCCGCGCTCGGCTTCATGACCGGCACCACGCTGTCGGTCGAGGGCGTCTCCTGCTTCGTCACGCGCTCCGGCTATACCGGCGAGGACGGCTTCGAGCTTTCCGTGCCGGGCGAAGCGGCCGAGCGTCTGGCGCGCCGGCTTCTGGCCGAGCCCGAGGTCATGCCGGTCGGGCTCGGCGCGCGCGATTCGCTGCGGCTCGAGGCCGGGCTCTGCCTTTACGGCCACGATATCGACGCGACCACCACCGTCGTCGAGGCCGATCTCGCCTGGGCGATCCAAAAGCGGCGGCGCGTCGAAGGCGGATTTCCCGGAGCCGCGGCGATCGCCCAGGAACTCGCCGCCGGACCCAAGCGCAAGCGCGTCGGCATTCGGCCCGAAGGCCGTGCCCCGGCGCGCGAGGGCACCGAGATCATCGACGCCGACGGCGCGACGATCGGCCGCATCACCAGCGGCGGCTTTGGTCCCTCGGCCGATGGACCCGTCGCCATGGGCTATGTCGTCGCCGCAGGGGCCGCGCTTGGCGCGGGGCTCAGCCTCATGGTGCGCGGCACGCCGCGCCCGGCGCGAATCGTGCCGCTGCCTTTCGTTCCCCACCGCTATCACCGCGGCTGAGCCAATTCTGCGAGGATCGTCATGAGCGCCGTCAAATACACCCGGGATCACGAATGGGTACGTGTCGAAGGCGATGTCGCCGTGATCGGCATCACCGATTACGCCCAGACCCAGCTCGGCGACGTCGTCTATGTCGAGCTGCCCGAGCTCGGCCGCCGCGTCGCGCAGGGCAAGGAGGCGGCGGTGGTCGAATCGGTGAAGGCGGCGAGCGAGGTCTATGCGCCGATCTCCGGCGAAGTGATCGCCGTCAACGACGCCCTCTCGGGAGAGCCCGGCAAGGTCAACGCCGATCCCATGGGCGAGGGCTGGTTCCTGAAGCTGCGCATCGCCGATCCCAAGGAGCTCGACGGGCTGATGGATGAAAAGGCCTACGGCGCCTTTGTCGAGGGCCTGGACTGATGCGCTATCTCCCGCTCACCGACGACGACCGCAGCGCCATGCTTGCCGCCATCGGCGCCGATAGCGTCGCGGCGCTGTTCCGCGACGTGCCGCGGGCGGCGGCGCTTGACGCTCCGCTCGACCTGCCGCGCGCCTTGGGCGAGATCGAGGTCGAGCGCGCGCTCTCGCGCCTGGCCGCCAAGAATCTGTCGGCCTCGGCGGCGCCGAGCTTCCTCGGCTGCGGCGTCTATCGCCACCACATTCCGGCGACGGTCGATCATCTCATTCAGCGCGGCGAGTTCCTGACCTCCTATACGCCCTATCAGCCCGAAGTGTCGCAGGGCACGCTGCAATCGATGTTCGAGTTCCAGACCCAGGTGGCGCTGGTCACCGGGATGGAGGTGGCCAACGCCTCGATGTATGACGGCGCGACCGCCTGTGCCGAGGCGGCGATGATGGCCAACCGCCTGACGCGCCGGCGCCGGGCGATCCTCGCCGGCGATCTGCATCCGCATTACCGCGGGACGGCTGAGACCTATGCGCGGTTCGGCGGTTTCGAGGTCGTCGCGCGCGATCCCGATCCGGCGGCGGCCGACGATCTCGCCGCGCTGGTCGACAGCGAGACCTCCTGCGTGGTCGTGCAGAATCCCGGCTGCTTCGGCGCGGTGCGCGACGTCTCCGCGCTCGCCGCGGCGTGCCACCGCGCCGGCGCGTTGCTCGTCGTCGTCGTCACCGAGGCGGTGTCGCTCGGCCTCGTCAAGCCGCCGGGCGAGATGGGCGCCGACATCGTCGCCGGCGAAGGCCAATCGCTCGGCAATGCGCTCGCCTTCGGCGGACCGCATCTCGGCCTTTTCGCCACGCGCGACAAGTTCGTGCGCCAGATGCCGGGCCGGCTGGTCGGCGCGACCGTCGACGCCACGGGTCGGCGCGGTTTCGTGCTGACGCTGTCGACGCGCGAGCAGCATATCCGCCGCGAGAAGGCGACAAGCAACATCTGCACCAACTCCGGCCTGTGCGCGCTCGCCTTCACCATCCATCTGGCATTGTTGGGCGAGGTAGGGTTCACCCGGCTCGCCCAGCTCAACCATGCCCAGGCGGTGCGGCTTGCCGATCGCCTCGCGGCGCTGCCGGGGGTCAGCGTGCTGACCGACCACTTCTTCAACGAGTTCACGCTGCGTCTTGGACGGCCGGCGGCGCCGGTGGTCGAAGCCCTTGCCCGGCGTGGCGTATTGGCCGGCGTGCCGGCGAGCCGGCTCTGGCCGGGCAAGCGGAAGCTTGCCGACCTCTTGATTGTTGCTGCCACCGAGACCAACACCGAGGATGACATGACCGCCTTGGTCGAGGGGCTGCGCGAGGTGTTGCGATGAGCGGCTGGAGCAAGGCGGTCAGCGGCTTCGCCCCCGACGCGGCGGCGGAGCAGACGCTCAGCGGCAATTACGGCCTGCAGCTCGAGGATCCCCTCCTGTTCGAGCAGGACGCCCCCGGGCGGACCGGGGTTGACCTGCCGGAGCCGGAGCCGGCCGATCGCCTCGGCGCGCTCAGGCGGCAGGGCGCGATCGGCCTGCCCGGTCTCAGCGAGCCGCAGGTGGTGCGGCATTTCATGCGCGCCTCGCAGAAGAATTACGGCATCGATATGGGGCTTTATCCGCTCGGCTCCTGCACCATGAAGCACAATCCGCGCCTCAACGAAAAGCTGGCGCGGCTGCCGGGCTTTGCCGATATCCACCCGTTGCAGCCGCAATCGACGGTGCAGGGCGCGCTCGAGCTCATAGACCTGCTGGCCGGCTGGCTCAAGGCGCTGACCGGCATGCCGGCCATCGCCATGAGCCCGGCGGCCGGCGCCCATGGCGAGCTCTGCGGCATGATGTGCATCACCGCCGCGCTGGCGGCGCGCCGCGAGCAGCGCCGGCGCGTGCTGGTGCCGGAATCGGCGCATGGCACCAACCCGGCGACGGCGGCGACCTGCGGGCTTGCCGTCGACGCGATTCCGGCCAATGAGCGCGGCCGCATCGATCTCGCCGCGCTCAAAGCGAAGCTCGGCCCCGATGTCGCGGCGATCATGCTCACCAATCCCAATACCTGCGGCCTCTTCGAAGACGAGATCCTGGCCATCGCCGAGGCGGTGCATGCCGCCGGCGCCTATTTCTATTGCGACGGCGCCAATTTCAACGCGCTGATCGGCCGCGTGCGGCCGGGCGATCTCGGCATCGACGCCATGCACCTCAATCTGCACAAGACCTTCTCGACGCCGCATGGCGGCGGCGGGCCTGGCTCGGGGCCGGTGGTTTTGGCGGCGAGCCTCGCGGCCTTCGCGCCGCTGCCCTGGCTGGTGCATGACGAGGCGGGCTTCCGCCTGATCGAAGAGGCCGAGGGTGCCGCGGCTGAGGCCATCGGCCGGCTCAAGGGCAATCACGGGCAGATGGGCATGTTCGTGCGTGCGCTCGCCTACATCATGAGCCACGGCGCCGACGGGCTGCGTCAGCTCTCGGGCGACGCGGTGCTGAACGCCAACTACCTGCTGGCGCGGCTCGGCGACGTGCTCACCGCGTCATATCCGGGACCGTGCATGCACGAAGTGCTGTTCGACGACCGCTTCCTCAGGGATACCGGCGTCACGACGCTCGATTTCGCCAAGGCCCTCACCGATGAGGGCTTCCACCCCATGACCATGTACTTCCCGCTCGTCGTGCATGGCGCATTGCTGATGGAGCCGACGGAAAGCGAGAGCAAGGCCTCGCTTGATCGCTTTATCGCGGTGGTGCGCGGGTTGGTGGCGCGAGCGAAAGCGGGCGACGGCGCCGCCTTTCGCGCCGCGCCGCGTTTCACGCCGCGCCGGCGGCTCGACGAGACCGCAGCGGCGCGCAAGCCCGTGTTGCGCTGGCGAAAAACTTCCGAGGCGGAGGAGTGACGGCTCCTACCGCCGGCGCCGCTGGGTCGGCTCGGCCTCGGCGATCCGTTGGCGCGCCTCGCTGAGCAGCGCGCGCAGCTCGCGCGGATCGACCCCGTCGCTCTCCATGAGAGCCCGGGTCAGGGGATCTTCGAGCATTTGGGAAAGCGGCGGCTCGCAATGAAAGTGTCCCATGATCCCGTCTCCTGTCGCTCCCCTTGCGGGTTATACGGGCCGCGGCCCCGCTTTATTCCCCGGCCGGCGCATTTTTTTGGCGGCGCGCGGCGCGGCGACGGGCGAGGACGTGCCGGCCGCGGCGATTGACAAGCTTCCGAGCGCCGCTTTGAATGGCGCGCCTTCCAGCGCTTCGGGGGACCGGATGATCGCTCGCCTCGCCTTATGTCTCAGCGCCGCCCTCCTCCTGGCTCAAGGCGTGGCGCGCGCCGACGACGGCAAGGCGCTCAACATCTACAACTGGTCCGATTACATCGCCGACGACACGGTGTCCCGCTTCGAGGCCGAGACCGGCATCAAGGTGCATTACGACGTCTACGACAACAACGAAACGCTCGAGACCAAGCTGATGGCCGGCCGTTCGGGCTATGATCTCGTCGTGCCGTCGGCGACGCCGTTCATGGCGCGCGAGATTCAGGCCGGAGCCTTCCAGAAGCTCGACAAGGCGAAGCTCGCCAATTACGGCAATCTCGACCCGCAGATCCTCGGCTTTGCCGCCGCCGCCGATCCCGGCAACCAATACGGCGTGCCTTATCTCTGGGGAACCACCGGCATCGGCTACAACCCGGCGAAGGTGAAGGCGGCCTTGGGGGCGAAGGCGCCCGTCGACAGCCTGAAGCTGATCTTCGATCCCGCCAATGCCAAGAAGCTTGCCGAGTGCGGCATCTCGCTGCTGGATACGCCGCAGGAGATGTTCCCCGCGGCCTTGGCCTATCTCGGCCGCGAGCCGCTGAGCCGCGAGCAACAGGATCTCGAGCGGGCGGCCGACACCGTGCTGGCGATCCGTCCCTACATCCGCAAGTTCCACTCCTCGCAATACATCAATGACTTGGCCAACGGCAATCTCTGCGTCGCCTTTGGTTATTCCGGCGACGTGATCCAGGCGAAGAACCGCGCCGCCGACGCCAAGAACGGCGTCGACATCGCCTATTCCATCCCCAAGGAGGGGGCGATGCTCTGGGTCGACATGATGGCGATCCCGAAGGACGCGCCGCATGCGCAGAACGCGCTGCTGTTCATCGATTTCATCCTCCGCCCGGAGATCATTGCCGCGATCTCCAACACGGTGGCCTATGCCAACCCCAACCAGCTCGCCACCGACCTCGTCGACGACGAGATCCGCAACAACCCCGGCATCTATCCGCCGGCGGAGGTCCGCGCGCGTTTGTTCTTCGACAAGCCGGCGACGCCGCAATACGATCGATTGCGGACCCGCGCCTGGACCAAGGTGAAGACCGGCACGTGACGGCGACTGCTTCTCCGGTTGCCGCCCATCTGCGCATCGAGGCCGTGGTGAAGCGCTTCGCCTCCGGCGCGGCGGCGGCGGTCGACGGCGTCTCGCTCGACATCGCGCCGGGCGAATTCTTCGCTTTGCTGGGGCCCTCGGGCTGCGGCAAGACGACGCTGCTGCGCCTGCTCGCCGGTTTCGAAACGCCCGACGAGGGCCGCATCCTCATCGCCGGCGCCGATATGGCGGGCGTGCCGCCCTACCGCCGTCCTGTCAACATGATGTTCCAGTCCTATGCGCTCTTTCCGCATTTGACGGTGGCGCAGAATGTCGGCTTCGGCCTGAAGCAGGACCGGCTGCCCAGGCGCGAGCGGGAGGCCCGCGTCGCGGCAATGCTCGATCTGGTCAAGCTCGCGCGGCTGGCCCAGCGCAAGCCGCATCAGCTCTCGGGCGGCGAACGCCAGCGCGTGGCGCTCGCCCGCGCGCTGGCACAGGAGCCCAAGCTGGTGCTGCTCGACGAGCCGCTGGCGGCGCTCGACCGCAAGCTGCGCGAGGAGACGCGCTTCGAGCTGGTGCGCATCCAGCAGCGCGTCGGCATCACCTTCCTCATGGTGACGCACGACCAGGAAGAAGCGATGAGCATGGCGTCCCGCATCGCCGTGATGTCGCAAGGCCGCATCGTCCAGCTCGGCACCCCGCGGGAGATCTACGAGACGCCGGCGAGCCGCTTCGTCGCGGATTTCATCGGCGGGGTGAACCTGCTCGAGGGGCGCGTGCTGAGCGCCCATGACGGGCTCATCGAGATCAAAAGCGCGGAAGCGGGCGGGACGCTCGTCGTCGAGCATCCCGCGCTCGCGACCGGCAGCGCCGTGGCGATCGCGATACGGCCGGAGAAGATCGCCTTCGCTCCACCCGCCGCCACGGCCAATCGGCTCGATGGGCGGGTGCTCGGTGTCGCCTATCGCGGCGAGGCGTCCACCTATGAGGTGGAACTCGCCAGCGGCAGGGTGCTGCGCGTGACGCAGGTCAATACCGCGCCCCGGGCGCAGCCTTATGCCGCGGGCGACGGCGTCCTGCTAGGCTTTGCGCCGGCGGCGGCGGTGGTGCTGCCGCCATGAGCGCGGCGATGCGGCGGGGCGCGGTGCTGGCGCTGCCTTACGCTTGGCTGACGCTGTTCTTCCTCGTGCCTTTCCTGATCGTGCTCAAGATCAGCCTCGCCGACAGCGTGATCGGCATTCCGCCCTACACGCCGCTGCTCGACGCCGGCGCGCTCCACGTCAGCGGCGAGAGCTACCGCCGGTTGGCGAGCGACGATCTCTATGCCCTGGCCTATCTCAATGCCATCAAGTTCGCCGCGGTCTCGACCGTCTTCTGCCTGCTGCTGGGCTATCCGCTTGCCTATGGCATCGTGCGCGCGCCGTCCCGCTGGCGCAGCCTGCTGCTGCTGCTGGTGATCCTGCCGTTCTGGACGAGCTTCCTCATCCGCGTCTATGCCTGGATCGGCCTGCTGAGCGGCAACGGGCTCATCAACAACCTGCTGCTTGCCCTGGGCGCGATCACGGAGCCGTTGACGCTGCTCAACAACGCCTTCGCCGTCTATGTCGGCATCGTCTATTCCTACCTGCCGTTCATGGTGCTGCCGCTCTATGCGCAGCTAGAGAAGCTCGACCCGGCGCTGCTCGAAGCCGCGGCCGATCTCGGCTGCCGCCCGTGGCGGGCCTTCGCCCGCGTGACCCTGCCGCTGTCGCTGCCCGGAATCGCCGCCGGCGCGCTGCTCGTCTTCATCCCGGCGGTGGGCGAATTCGTCATCCCGGATCTGCTCGGCGGCCCCAATACCTTGATGATCGGCAAGGTGCTGTGGGACGAGTTCTTCGAAAATCGCGACTGGCCCATGGCGGCGGCGGTGGCCGTCGCCATGCTGGTGGTGTTGATCGCGCCCATGGGCTTCATCCGCCGATTGCTGCAGGGGGAGACCGCGTGACCCATCGGCTCTCGGTCTTTCTCGCGGCGATGCTCGTCCTGGGCTATGCCTTTCTTTACGGGCCGATCGCCTCGCTCGTGGTCTATTCCTTCAACGCCTCTCGGCTGGTGACGGTATGGGCCGGCTTCTCCACTCGCTGGTACGTCGAGCTCATGCATAACGAGGCGATCAAGGGCGCGGCGCTGATCAGTCTCGAGATCGCGCTCACCGCCGCCACCGGCGCCCTGCTGCTCGGCACGGCGGCGGGCTACGCGCTACAGCGCTACCGCCGCTTCCGCGGCCGCGCGCTTTTCGGCACGCTCGTCACCGCGCCGCTGGTGATGCCGGAAGTCATCACCGGCCTCTCGCTGCTGCTGCTCTTCGTGGCGCTGGAGCAGGCGGTGGGATGGCCGCAGGGCCGCGGCATGTCGACCATCGCCATCGCCCATATCACGCTCGGCACCGCCTATGTCGCGGTCGTGGTCGAGGCGCGGCTCGCCGCCTTCGACCGCTCGCTCGAGGAGGCCGCACTCGATCTCGGTGCGCGGCCGTTCAAGGTGTTCCTGGTGATCACCCTGCCGCTCATCGCGCCGGCGCTGGCGGCGGGCTGGCTGCTCGCCTTCACTCTCTCGCTGGACGATCTCGTCATCGCCAGCTTCACCTCGGGCCCCTCCTCGACGACCTTGCCGATGGTGATCTTCTCCAGCGTTCGCCTGGGCGTAAGCCCGCAGATCAACGCGCTGGCGACGCTATTCTTGGTCACCGTCGCGGTGCTGGTGACAGTGGCGGGGCGGTTGATGAACCCTCGCGAGCCAAAAGGCTGATATGCACCAAAAATTTGTATGATCCGGCGATTATTTCAATCCGGTTGGCAAGGCGAAGGCAATGACGCTCCCGGACGATCCTTTTGACCGGACCAGGCTCGCCTGGCGGTTCGAGCCGCGGCGCCGGCAGGATGGCCCCCGCCAAAAGGGCGGGGGCAGCGATGAACGCTATTCCTGGTAGTCGACGATCGAGGTGAAAGGCACGTCGAGACGCTTGCGGCCATTGAGAAAGCTCAGCTCGATGATGCAGGCGGCGGCCAGCACCTCGCCCCCCACCATGCGGCAGAGGCGGATGGCGGCGCTGAGCGTGCCGCCGGTGGCGAGCAAATCGTCGAGCACGATTACCCGCTGACCGGGCCGGATCGCATCGGCCTGGATCTCGACGGTGTCGGTGCCGTATTCGAGGTCGTAGGTATAGCGGATGGTGGCGCCCGGCAGCTTGCCGCGCTTGCGCACCATGACAAAGCCGCAGCCGAGGCTGTAGGCGAGCGGCGCCGAGACCAGGAAGCCGCGCGACTCGATGCCGACGAGCAGGTCCGGCTGGTAGGGCCGCAGCGCTTCGTCGAGGCGCTGGACGGTCTTCTGCCATGCCTCGGCATGCGACAACAATGTAGAAATGTCGTAGAACAGGATCCCGGGCTTGGGAAAGTCGGGAATCCCTCTGATATGCTGCTTCACGTCCATCCTTCGCTCCCGGCTGCCGTATTTGTGCAGACTATTACTCACTTTCGCAATTGGCCGAGCCGGGCATCCCTGTGCCCCCTGACACCCGTATCAGCCACCGCCAACTCCGGCTACCACTCTAACCAATCCGGAGCGCCATGAAAGTACCATTTATCGGCGAGGTTGCCTTCCCGTGTAGGGCGCGGCGCCTTCGCGTGTAGACTGTCGCGCGATGCAGTCGGACGAAGCCGAGCTTGACCTGCGTGCCGAGGGCGATGGGCTGGTGCTGCGCGCCGGCGGAAGGTGGGTCGTCGCCTCCGCCGCCGCGCTCGACCGGGCGCTGCGCCAACTCGATGGCGTGGCTGCCGGCACCAGGCTGCGCATCGATTTGGCCGGGGTGGAGCGGCTGGACACGGTCGGCGCCTGGCTGGTGCTGCGTACCAGGCGCGAGCTTGAGGCGCGCGGCATTGTCACCAGCCTCGAGAATGTCGACGCCGGTTTCGCACCGTTGCTCGAGCAGGTCGCCAAGGGCGAACCGCCCGCGCCGGAAGAGTCCCGGCCGCCTGGCCTGAGCGAGGCCATCCTGTCCGCGGTTAGCCGGATCGGCGAGAGCACCGTCCGCGCGCTGTTGGCGGGCTACGACCTCCTCGGCTTCTTCGGCCTCGTCCTCGTCACGCTCTTGCGCACCTTGCGCGAGCCCGCCCGGCTCAGATCCATATCGCTGGTGACGCAGATGGAGCGCACCGGCGTTACCGCGTTGCCGATCCTCGGCCTGCTCTCCTTTCTTATCGGCATCGTGCTCGCCTATCAGGGCGCCGACCAGCTCCGGCGCTTCGGCGCCGAGATCTTCACGGTCAACTTGCTCGGCGTCGGCATCCTGCGCGAACTCGGCGTCCTGCTCACCGCCATCATCGTCGCCGGCCGCTCGGGCAGCGCGTTCACCGCCGAGATCGGCGCCATGGAGGTCCATGAGGAGATCGACGCCATGCGCACCCTGGGCCTCGATCCCGTGGAGGTGCTGGTGCTGCCGCGCCTCTTCGGCCTTGTCCTGACTTTGCCCCTGCTCGCCGCCTATGCCGACTTCATGTCGCTGTTCGGCGGCGCGCTGATGTCCTGGGTCGCGCTCGGCATCGCGCCGCCGCTCTTCGTCCGCCAGCTCCACGACGCGATCGGCGAATGGACTTTCTGGGTGGGCATCTTGAAGGCGCCGTTCTTTGCTGCCACGATCGCGCTCGTGGGCTGTCACGCCGGGTTCACGGTGTCGCGCAGCGCCGAGAGCGTCGGCCGGCTCACCACCCTTTCCGTCGTGCGCTCGATCTTTCTCGTGATCATCATCGATGCCGCCTTCTCCATCCTCTATTCCCGCCTCGGCATCTGAGCGGCCGATGGTCCGCGTGCGCGGGCTGACGACCCGGCTCGGCGGCCGCGTGCTGCACGAGAACCTCGACGTCGAGCTTCGGCACGGCGAGGTGCTGGGCGTGGTCGGCGGCTCCGGCAGCGGCAAGTCGGTGCTGCTGCGCACCATCATCGGCCTCATCGCGCCCGAGGCCGGTTCGATCGAGGTGCTCGGAGAAGACATCCGCGCGCTCGACGATGTCCGGCTGCGCGCGCTCGAGTCGCGGTGGGGCGTGCTGTTCCAGGACGGTGCGCTGTTCAGCTCGCTCACCGCGGCGCAGAACGTCGCGGTGCCGCTGCGCGAACAACTGGCGCTGCGGCCGCCGCTGCTCGACGAGATCAGCCTGCTCAAGCTGTCGCTGGTCGGGTTGCCCGGCGATACCGCGGCCAAGTTTCCCTCGGAGCTGTCGGGCGGCATGCGCAAGCGCGCGGGGCTCGCCCGCGCGCTCGCCCTCGACCCGCAGCTACTCTTTCTCGACGAGCCTACCGCCGGCCTCGATCCCATCGCCGCCGGCGCTTTCGACACGCTGATCCGCGACCTTCGCCTCAGCCTCGGTCTCACGGTTTTCATGGTGACGCACGATCTCGACAGCCTGATCGCGATTTGCGACCGGATTGCGGTTCTGGTCGACAAGCGGCTGATAATCGGCACAATGGCCGAGCTTCTGCGCAACCCCCATCCCTGGATCCAAGCGTATTTCCGGGGGCCGCGCGGACGCGCCGCGTTGGCGGGCAAGAACGGGCAGGCAGGCTCCTAAGGCATGGAAACGCGCGCAAATTACGCGGCCGTCGGGGCTTTCGTGCTCGCCGTGCTGATCGTCATCGTGGTGGTTACGCTATGGCTTGCCCGAGTCGAGTTCCGCAGCGAGTTCACCTATTACGACATCTATTTCACCGGCTCGGTCACCGGCCTCGCCCAGGGCTCGGAGGTGCGCTACAACGGCATCCGGGTCGGGCGCGTCACCGAGATCCGCATCGACCCGCAGAATCTTCAGCAGGTGCGCGTCACGGTCGAGCTCGACCAGACGGCGCTGATCAAGGCCGACGCGGTCGCCTCGCTCGAGTTCCAGGGCCTCGCCGGCACCTCCTATATCGAGATCAGCGGCGGCAGCCAGAAGGCGCCGCCGCTCGAAGTGCGGCCCGGCCAACGCTATCCCGTCATCGCCTCGCAGCAATCCGGGCTGCAGCGCGTCTTTGCCAGCGCCCCCGAGGTGCTGGCCCGCCTGCTCGACATCGCCGACAGGCTCAATGCCATCCTCGACGAGCGCAATCGCGCCGCCATCGCCGAGACGCTGGAAAATTTGCGACGGCTCACCGCCGTGGCTTCCGCCCGCGCCGGCGATCTCGACAGCGTGATCGCCGACGCCGCGACGGCGATGCACGAGTTGAGCAATACGTTGTCCGTGGCCGACCAGACGCTGGTCGAGCTGCGCCAGCTCATCGGCGAGAAAGGCGACGCGCGCGGCGCCTTGCAGGCGATCGAAGGCGCCTCGCGCAAGCTCGACAAGCTGACGACCGATCTCGACGCGCTCGTGCAGGAAAACCGTCCGCCGCTGCGCGATTTCACTCAGCGCAGCCTCAACGAGCTGAACCAGCTCATGGTCGATGCGCGCGCCCTGGTGGGCGAGCTGACGCGACTGAGCGAGGAGATCGAGCGCGATCCCGCGCGCTTCCTGTTCGGCGGCGAACGCCGCGAGGGGTATCAACCGCGATGACCCGCCTGCCGCGCCGACTCGTCCTCGCCGTTCTGGCGTTGACGCCGGCCTCCTGCAGCGGCCTGCTGCCGCAGGGCGCCGCGCCGCCCAAGCTCTACACATTGACCCCGGCAAGCGATTTTCCCGCGGACGGGATCCGCGTCTCCTGGCAGCTATTGGTCGACGTTCCGGCAAGCCCCGCCGCGCTCGACAGCGAGCGCATCGCCTTGAGCCGCGGTCCCACCACCATCGACTATTTCGCCGATGCCGCTTGGACCGACCGCGCGCCCCTTATGCTGCAATCGCTGTTGGTCCAGTCCTTCGAGAATTCCGGCCGCATCGGCGCCATCGCCCGCGAGTCGCTGGCGCTGCGCGCGGACTACATCTTGCTGGCGGAGGTTCGGGACTTCGAGGCGGAATACGCCGGGGCTGCCGCCCCCGTCGCCCATCTGCAGCTCGGCGTCAAGCTGATCCGGATGCCCGACCGCGCGATCGTCGCGCAGCAGCGCTTCGACGCAACGGCGCCGGCCGCGGCGAACCAGATGCCGGCCATCGTCGAGGCCTTCAATACGGCCTTCCACCAGGCGGCGCGGCAGATCGTCGATTGGGCGCTCGCAACCGGCGGGTGACGGCTTGCCAGCTTTGTCCCGCCGGGCGATAAGAAGTAGGAGCCTAAGGGGTCGTCGCATGGTGGATTTCGCCCGCTTGGACCGCGCCACGCTCGAGGTCATGGCGACCGCGGGCGGCGAGGTGACGGAATGCCAGCGGATGCTGGCAAGCGGCGGCAATACGCCGGTGAGCGAGGCGCTCGGCGGCGCACCGGGGGCGGTCGAGTGGAATCACTATCCCCCCGGCGACGTCTACGACCCCCTGTCGCATGCGCAGTATTTCTATCACCTCCATCCAACGGCGCAGCGGGCGCTGGGCGAGCACGGCCATTTCCACGTCTTCCTGCGGCCGCGCGGGATGCCGCTGGGGACGCGGCCGCTGATCATGCCCGAGCTTGCCATCGCCGACGCGCCCGCGGCGCCGCCGGCGCCGCAGCCCAATCAAGGCGCCGACAATGACGAGTTCAGCCATCTCGCCGCCATCGCCATGGATGCGGCGGGAGAGCCGGTGCGGCTGTTCACGACCAACCGCTGGGTCACCGGCGAGACCTGGTATGCCGCCGCCGACGTTGCCGCCATGCTCGACCGCTTCATCATCGACTTGCCGCGGCCGTCCTTGACGCTGAACCGCTGGATCACCGCGCTCTTCGCGCTGTTCCGACCGCAGCTTATCGAGCTCGTTCATGCCCGAGACCGGGCCGTCATGTCGTTTCGCCGGCGCCGACGCGGCAAGGTGCATGTGTTCGAGGACCGCCGGCTCGAAGTGACGTCTACGGCCGACATCGACGTCGACGACCAGATCCGCCGGGTGGCGCTGGCCTTGAAGCAGGTCGCCTAGCTGGTGCGGGAAACGCAACCCCGGCGCCGTGGTTAATAGCGACGCTAACCATGATCGCCGCGCCCGGTCGCGGCGCTTAATCAAACATTAGGGCTCCTTGGGGCATGATGGGCGCGCCAACCGACGCGTCTGGCGTCGGCGCAGTCAAGGTGTATCCGAGACCATGACGAATTCCCTCTCCGCATCGGATGTCGAGCGGCTGTTGCGCGATCCGTCGGCGGAGGCGCGCGCCGACGTCGCGGCCAAGGTGGCGCTGCAAGTGGGCGGCTCCAGGCTCTCGCCCGAAGAGCGCACCATCGCCGAAGACATCGTCCGCGTGTTGACGAAAGACGCGGCGATCCGCGTGCGCCAGGCGCTGGCCGAGCAGCTCAAGGAGAGCCGCAGCGTGCCGCACGACGTGGCGGTCGCGCTCGCGCATGACGTCGACGAAGTGTCGCTGCCCATCCTCACCCATTCGCTGGTGCTGAGCGACGAGGACCTCGTCGAGATCATTCGCTGCAGCGGCGGCGCCAAGCAGACGGCGATCGCCGGGCGCGGGCACGTCTCCGCCGCCGTCGCCGAGGCGATCGTCGCGGCCGACGAGCCCGCCGCGCTGGCGACGCTGGTCGGCAATGACGGCGCCGAACTCAAGGAAGATGCGCTGCAACGCGTGCTCGACCGCCATGGCGGCAACGACCTCATCAAGGAGCCGATGGCGCGGCGCGCGCAGCTACCCGTCACGGTGCTCGAACGGCTGGTGGTGGCGGCTTCCGCCGGCATCCGCGACATCCTCTCCAAGCGCAACGACCTGCCGAGCCATCTCGCCAGCGACCTCGTGCTCAACACGCGCGAGCGCGCCACCGCCAGCCTCTTGTCACCGACCTCGCCGGCGGCGGAAGCGCTGCAGCTAGCGCAGCACTTGCAGCGCAGCGGCCGGCTCACGCCGTCGCTCATCATCCGCGCCATCTGCCTCGGGGATCTCGCTTTCGTCGAGGCCGCCTTTGCCGTGCTCGCCGATATTCCCGTGCACAACGCGCGCCTGTTGATGTATGACGCGGGTCCGCTCGGCTTCAAGGCGGTGTTCGAGCGTTGCCGGCTGCCGGCGGAGTTCTTCGAGCTGTTCCGCATCGGGCTGCGCGTGGCGCAGCAAACCGATTTCGACGGCGGCGAGAATGATCGCGAGCGGCATCGCCGCCGCACGCTCGAGCGCATTCTGACGCAATACGAGACGCTCGGCGATATCGGCGCCGAGGATCTCGACTATCTCCTCGGCAAGCTGCGCGCCGCCGCCAACGCCGCCGCCTGATCTCGCCGGACCGGCGTGCGCGCGGGTCCGAGGCAGAGGTTACTGTGATCGGCTCGGCTCGGTTGCTTGCGGCGCGGGGGGCGTCGCGGCGGCTTCGCCCGGCAGGTTGCCGGTGCGCAGGCAAGTTTGCCGCGCCGCCTCGCGCTTGGCGTTCGATTCACGGGTGTAGTCGGGATAGGCCTTGCGCGCCGCGTCGGTGCATTTGTCCATCGCCTTCCAGACGGCGCTGCTCGTCTTCCAGTTCTGATCGGCCGCCGCCGGCGGCGCCCCGGCCAGGAACAGTGCCGCCATTGCCACGAGTGCGCCGCAGAGCTTCCCGGCCGTCATCCGATGACGCATCATTGCGCCGCCCTCCGAGGGGAGCCGACCGCCGGCTGACGGCGGCGAATCGCCCAGCCAAGCGGCAGATAAATCAGCAGATAACCCAGCAACGGCGCCTCGATCAGCAGCACCGACTTGCCCTGTTGGCTGGCGACGAGGCGGCGGCCGGTGATGCGCGCTTCCGCCAGGCAACTCGCCGCCGCCGGACCGATGCGCTGGCCGCAGCTCTCCTCGACGTAGTCGGCAAAGCCGATCAAGCGGCCGTCAACCCGCAGCGCGTCCCCGAACTGCGGATAAATCCGCCATGTCATGGCGACGATCCAGAGGGCGGTCAGGACAATGAAATAGCGCGACAACCGCACGCCGTCTTCCTTCTTCCGTGTCTCAGCCATAAGCCGCTCGACAACGCCGCTTGTCAATCCCGCGCCGGGCGCTCCGCCGCTCGCTCCGGAACATTAACATATGGAATAGGTTCGCCCGCGGCCGACCGTGCCCACATCCTCGCGCCAACGCGCGAACCCCGCCATTGAGCAGAATGGCGGGGTTCAAATCGGGTGGCTCGCTGAGCTCACCGCCCGGTCACACGACCGGGCCTGGGTTCCGGCGCTCATCAGCAATGATCCGGTGGAGCCATGCTTGTTGGGCACCCTCCAGCCTTGTTGCGCCACTGTTACACTTAGGCGCAAAAAACCTGCGATCAAGACAGCCCTCGTGAAAGTTTATTGCTTCTTTTTGAGGCGCCTGCGCCCTCCCGCGTCCTGCAAATTGGAAGAGTTCGTCTCTGCGCGCCAAGCGTCTGTCGGCTCACCGCTTTACATCGGCGGCTTGACGCCGTTCTGCTCGGCGACCGCCCGCGCGGCGATGATGGTGCCGTCCGGCTGCCGGGTGGGGCGCGGGATGAAGATCGTCGCGCCCGGCTTCAGCAGGCTGAGATCGGCCGGCTTGAAGGTCACGACCGGCGTGCGCGAGGAAATCAGGATCTCCTGCTCGCCACCCTTGTAGGCGAGCGTCAGCGCGCGGCTTCTCGACTGGTTGACGATGCCGGAAACCGTGCCATTGGTCATAGTGTCGTCCTTGCCCCGGAGATCCCAGGCATAGTGACCCTCACCGGTGCCGCGTGCCGCTTCCGGGAAGATCAGGACCTCCTGAGCGTGGAGCTTGCCGTCCTTCCCCGGCGCCGCGGCGATGCCGATGAAATCGCCCTGTTTGATGTCGGCGCGCTTCGCCTTGAGGATGCCCAGCACGGCGAAGTCCGGCGCCAGCGTTATTTGCAGCTCCTGGCCCTCGCGCGATTTGAGCATCAGCTTCCGGCCGTCGAGGCTCTCGACCTTGCCGCGGATGTTGCCCGGCATTTGCGCCAGCGCGGGAACGGCAAGGAGCGCGCAAAGCGCTCCGGCGATCAGCGATAGTGTCTTCATCGGCTTCCGGCTCCCCGGGGAAGGTGTTCGCGCGACGGCGCGCGCACGGGTCCTAGCATGAGCGCGATGGTTGCGCGCGGTCGAGGCGCTCACTTCTTCGTGAGGCTTGGCGGTTGATTTCGCCGGTATCGGGCTCTAGAGAGCCGCGCCATGGATCAGCTTGCCGCCGAGATTGCCAGACGGCGCACCTTCGCCATCATCTCGCATCCCGACGCCGGCAAGACCACCCTCACCGAAAAGCTGCTGCTGTTCGGCGGCGCCATCCAGCAGGCCGGCGAGGTCAAGGCGCGCGGCGAGCGGCGGCGCGTGCGCTCGGACTGGATGGAGGTCGAGCGCGAGCGCGGTATCTCCGTGAGCTCGGCGGTGATGAGCTTCGAGCATGGCGGCCTTGCCTTCAACCTCCTCGATACTCCGGGCCATCAGGATTTCAGCGAGGATACCTATCGCACGCTCACCGCCGTCGACAGCGCGGTGATGGTGATCGACGCCGCCAAGGGCATCGAGGCGCAGACGCTCAAGCTGTTCGAAGTCTGCCGGCTGCGCGACGTGCCGATCATCACTTTCATCAACAAGCTCGACCGCGAGGGCCGCGACCCCTTCGATCTCATGGACGAGATCGAGCGTCTGCTGGCGCTCGAAGTGACCCCGGCGAGCTGGCCGATCGGCATGGGGCGGGATTTTCTCGGCACCTATGATCTCTTCGCCGACACGCTGCTGTTGTTCGCGCGCGGCGGCGGCGATCGCGTCGTCGAGCCGGTGCGGTGCGCCGGGCTCGATGACGAGAGGCTCGCCGCGCTGCTGCCGGCGGCGGCGCTGGCGAAGCTGCGCGAGGAGGTCGAGATGGCGCGCGGCCTGTGCCCGGCCTTCGCGCGCGAGACCTATCGCCAGGGGCATATGACGCCGGTGTTCTTCGGCAGCGCGCTCAACAATTTCGGCGTGCGCGAGCTGCTGCGCGGCATCGCCGATCTTGCGCCAGCGCCGCGGCCGCAGCCGGCGCTGCCGCGGCCGATCGATCCCGCAGAGGCCGCCGTCACCGGCTTCGTCTTCAAGGTGCAGGCCAATATCGATCCGCAGCATCGCGATCGCGTCGCCTTCCTGCGGCTGTGCTCGGGGCGCTTCCGGCGCGGCATGAAATTGCGCCACGCCCGCAGCGGCCGGACGATGAGCATCCAGAACCCGGTCTTCTTCCTGGCGCGCGAGCGCAACCTCGCCGAGGAGGCCTGGCCCGGCGACATCATCGGCATTCCCAATCACGGCACGCTGCGCATCGGCGACACGCTGAGCGAAGGCGAGGCGGTCCGCGTCACCGGCATTCCCAATTTCGCGCCCGAGATTCTCCGTCGCGTCCGCCTCGAGGACCCCTTGAAGTCGAAGCATCTGCGCCGCGCGCTCGAGCAGCTTGCCGAGGAGGGGGTGACGCGCATCTTCAAGCCGCTCTCCGGCGGCGACTGGATCGTGGGCGTGGTCGGCGCGCTTCAGCTCGAGGTATTGGCGGCGCGGATCAAGAGCGAGTACGAGCTCGCGGTGCGCTTCGAGCCGGCGCCTTACGAGACGGCGCGCTGGGTCGAGGGCGAGGCAGCGGAGGTGAAGCGCTTCAGCGAGGCCAACCGCGCCGCGCTCGCCGAGGACCATGACGGCGCCCCGGTCTATCTCGCCCGCAACGCCTGGGAGCTCGCCACCACCACCAAGGATTGGCCGGCGCTGCGCTTCCTCCGCACCCGGGAGCAGGCTTGACGCCGCTTCCGATTCTGCGGCGATTATCCAATATAGGAAGCTAAAGTTTTCGAATAAATTCGATTTTTTCAGGTAATTATATTGAATTGTTGCCTGATGTCGCTGGTTTTTATTGATCTTATGCTTGGTTCCTAACCAATTCTTATTGCCTCCTGCGGCCTAATCACCTATCCGTAAAAGCTCGATTTGGCTTTTGCCGAGAGATGCTGAGGCCGAGAGGGCATTGGCGATGAGACTATTTCGACGATTCGCACGCGATCGGAAAGGCGCCGTCGCCGTCGAGATGGCGATGGTCGGGCCGCCTTTCCTTCTCGTCATGCTGGCGCTGCTCGATTTCGGCCAGACCTTGCTGACGCAATCGGTGCTGGACGGGGCGGCGCGCGACGCGGCGCGGCTGATCCGGACCGGCCAGGTGCAGAGTTCGGGCAGTCCCATCACGACATTTCAGACCCTGCTGTGCTCGGATATGAGCACGCTGATGTCGACGGCGACCTGCGACAGCGATGTGCTGTTCGAGGTGCAGACCTTCTCCAGCTTCGGTTCCGTAAGCTTCACGTCTTGCACCTACAACAACAACGGCACCGGCACCGGAACGAAGTGCGCTTTTTCACCCGGCAACGCCGGCCAGATCATCGGCGTGCAGGTGAGCTATGCGCGCCCCTACATCGTGCCGTGGGTCGGCGCCTGCCTCACCGGCGGCAATTGCTGGACCAGCGCCTTCATGAAATCCAGCAGCGCCCAGGGGACGCAGACGACGACGCTGATGTCGACCGTCATCTTCCAGAACGAGCCGTTCGGGTCGTCATGAGCGCGCGCAGGCGACAGGCGCCCTGGCGCAGCCTCGGCGCGGACCGGACGGGCACGGCGGCGGTCGAGTTCGCGCTGCTCTTCCCGATCATGGTGACGCTGTTCATCGGCAGCTACGAGGTCGAGAACGTGCTTCTCGCCCAGCTCAAGCTGACCGCCGCGGTGGAGACCGCCGCCGATCTGGTGGCGCAAACCACCATCGCCGGCGGCGCCAACGGGAACGGCACGCTACAGACCAGCGATTTCACCAACTTCACCAACGCCACTGCGGATGTGCTGACGCCGCTGCCGACGGGCACGAACAACAGCCTGGTCAAGATCGCCTATGCATCCGTGACCTACAGCACCGGCACGCCGGTGATCGACTGGCATGTCGAGAAGAACGGCGCCACCGCCATCTCGCTCACCAACATCCCGAACAACGAGGCGCTGACCAATCTCGGCAATGCCAGTGCCGGCTCGCTGGACAGCGTGATCGTGGTGCAGGTGCAATACACCTACACCTCGCCGATCAGCTATATCCTCAACGCGTCCTACACGCTCACCGAAGCCGCTTTCAACCGTCCCCGCTACGTCACTTGCATCCCCAGCGCCGCGACGACCACCAGCGACACGGCGGTCTCGGGTTCCTCCACCAACCAATACCAATGTCCCTGAGGCGCAGATGAAGAAAAGAGCACGCGACATGCTCGGTCCGGTGACCACTCTTCTCGCCAGCCTGCGCCGGCTTGCCGGGCGGCGCGAAGGCAACATCGCCATCCTGTTCGGGCTGAGCGCCATCCCCCTGGTTATCGGCGCCGGCATCGCCATCGACACGGTGCGCGCCTATTCGGTGAAGACGCAGCTCGGCGCCGCCCTCGACGCCGCCGCTCTGGCCGTCGGGTCGGAGATCGGTCTGAGTTCGACACAGCTCACGACCTCCCTGAACAACTACTTCGCCGCGAACTATCCCGCGAGCGCGCTGGGCGGCGCGACGGCAACGGTGACGGCCGTGCCTTCGAACGAGAATTTGATGAATTCCACCGTCAATTTCCAAGCCTCGGCGACGGTGCCGATGACTTTCATGCAGCTCGTCGGCGTCAACAACATCACCGTCACCGTGACCGCCCAGATCAAGCGGACCTCCGGCATCGAGCTCGTGCTCGCCCTCGACAACACCGGCTCGATGCTGTGCGGCCCACACTCCGGCGCGCCCAACTACAACAACTCGGATTGCTCGGAAGATGTGGTTACGTCGGATACGAACTGCACGAACGCGAGCGACCAGTCGCGCATCTGCACGCTGATGAACGCTTCGACCAACTTCGTCAACATCCTCGCCAACGCCATGTCCTCGTCGGACCAGCTCTATATCGGCGTCGTTCCCTACGTGACCACCGTCAACGTCGCCGGCAGCTTCTGCACCGGCGCCTTGAGCTGCAACTCCAACATCGCGACGGACTGTAGCGGCAGCTCGGCCGTCGTCAGCGACACCGGCGACCCCGTTTACGATCCCAACAAGGCGGTCGCCCAGCCCGCCACCACCTTCACCGGGACGACGACCAGCAACAGCGCGACCATCACCAACGTCTCGCCGAGCCCCACCAACCTGTTCGCCGGCATCCCCATCACCGGCAACGGGATCCCGTCCGGTGCCACCGTCTCCAGCACCACTGCGACGACCATCGTTCTCAGCAGCAAGGCAACCGCCTCGCATACCGGCGAAACCCTGACGGTGACGGGGATCTACGGAAACACGACCAACGGCAGCACCACGGTCAAGATCTTCCCGCCGGTGAGCACGATCTCCGCCATGGTTGCCGGCGAGGTCGTTACCGGCCCCAACCCGCCGGCCACCACCACAGCCAATGCCCAAGGCATCGGCGTCGCGAATTCGGCGGGCTATCCCTACAGCACCTCGATCCAGAGCGTGAGCAGCGCCAACAACACGATCACCCTGTGCGATCCCGCGCTGCAGACCAACGCGGCCGTAGAGCTCAATCTCTTTCCGCCGCTTTCCTATGACACGACGCACACCGCCACCACCGAGAACTGGATGGGTTGCGTCGTCGAGCCCACCAGCTCGGGCGAGAACAGCGCCGTTTCCGGCGTGATCAACTCGTCGACGACGGACCCTGACTACACGGAGCCGACAGCCTGGCCGGCATGGTATGCCTATTGGTGGTATCCGGCCGGCCCGAACGGCGGCAGCGGCACGAACAGTTGGACGACGAGCAACATCACCGCGCAGAACAACACCGACGAGATTCTCGGCGCGGTCACGACCGACTGGGACCATTTCCCCGGTCCCAACCAGGGCTGTCCGGTGCCGCTCCTGCCGCTCACCTCGGTGAGCAACGCCAAGAGCACCGTACTCTCGACCATCTCGAGCATGTGGCCGCGCGATGCCGGCGGAACGCAGGTCGATATCGGCGCGATCTGGGGCTGGCGCGTGCTGTCGCCCAACGGACCCTTTGCGTCCAATAACGGCCATCCGCTCAGCTATGCCAACGCCGCCAGCACGGCCTGGCTCAAGGTGATAGTGCTCATGACCGACGGTGAAGAGGAATGGCCGGCGACCACCCAGCTTACCGGCCTCGGCTACATCGCCGACGGCAAGATCGGCACCACCAGCAACACGAGCACCGCGGTGACCAATCTTGGCACCCGCCTCGCGGATACCTGCACCAACATGGCGAAGGACGGGATCATCATCTACACCGTGGGCCTCGGCGAGGACGGCTCCGAGGGAGCGAACAACACGCAGCTCCAGAACTGCCCCGCGAATGGCGGCTATTTCATTCCCGCGAACCCGTCGACGCTCAACACGGCTTTCACCCAGATCGCCCAATCGCTGCTGGCGCTCCGCCTGAGCCAGTAGGAGCGAGCGCATGACCGGCGATCCCGAGGACAGCGCGGCCGACCGGCGGCGCCGGCCGCCCGCGTCGGGCAGGGCGCTGCGCTATGCGCTGGTCATGCTTTTCGGCTGGATCGTGCTCGGCGTCGTCATGGTGGCGGTGATGCGCGTGATGCTCGGGCCGGTGCCGCCTCCGTCGAAGGCCGCCGCCCTGCCGCGTCCCGGCGCCGCCGCGGCGCCGGCAAGCGCGGTGAAGGCCCCGTCCAACACGCTCGTCTTCGCCGCCGACGCCAAAGGGCATGTCGTCGTCGACGCCTCGGTCAATGGCGCGCCGGTGCGGTTTCTCGTCGATACCGGCGCCAGCATGGTCGCGCTG